>Ga0114129_10010093_pt1 | contig 13463 bp, 12 predicted proteins | sample RhiMetdeltSRZDD1_FD_80071 | JGI IMG/M metagenome (GOLD analysis project Ga0114129, IMG submission 80071) | Populus rhizosphere microbial communities from Tennessee, USA - Rhizosphere MetaG P. deltoides SRZDD1 (version 2) (version 2) | ecosystem: Host-associated > Plants > Roots > Rhizosphere >...
CGTGGACGCTGTCGATGAGCTTCTTTTGCACCTCCGGCGTCAGCACCGGCGAGCCGAGAGCCTTCCAAAAAGCGGCCATCGGGCCGGCGAACTGCTGGAAGAAGTGCTCGATGCCGCCCGGGCCGCCACCGAGATGATTAAGCATCATGTTGCCCATGACGCCCCAGCGCAGCCCCGGCCCCCAGGAGAGGGCCGTATCGACGTCGGCGGCGCTCAGCACATCCTCGGCGACGAGGTAATAGACCTCGCGCGCCAACGCCGCCTGCAGACGATTGGCGACGTGACCGGGCAATTCCTTATTCAGGCGCACCGTCTTCTTCCCGATCGAGGTATAAAATTTCATTGCGCGACGAATCGTCTCTTCCGAAGTTTTTGCCCCGCCGACAACCTCGACCAGCGGGATCACATGCGGCGGATTGAAGGGATGACCGATGACGCAGCGCTCGGGATGCGACCGGGCACCCAACTGGATGTCGCTCATTTTGAGCCCCGACGAGCTGGACGCGATGATCACGTCGGGTGGCAGCAGCTCGTCGAGCTGCCCGTAGAGCTTCTGCTTGAAATCTATCCGCTCGGGCCCGTTCTCCTGCACGAGGCCGGCACCCTCAAGAGCTTTCGGCATTTCAGCCGTGAACTTCAGGTTCGATTGCGACGCATTGGGGGAGAGGCCCAACCGCTTGAGCGCCGGCCAGGCGGTCTCGACGAACTTCCTCAGCGAGGCTTCTGCGTTCGGCGCGATGTCCGTCGCGACCACCTGCAATCCCTTGGCAAGGAACAGCGCGGTCCAACTGGCACCGATGACGCCGGTGCCGATGATGGCGATTCGGCTGATGGGCTTTGTATCGGCCATGTGATTTTCTCCAATGCGTTTGTCAGACTTCGGCGTAGGCGATGCCGGTGAGGTTGCCTTGGGCGTAAAGGAAATTGCGCTCGTTCTTTCCGTCGAGATCAGCGGCATAAACCGAACCGGCAAAGTCGGTGACGAACATCCGGTTGCCGGGAATGTCGAGGGCGATGCCGATCCCCTCCATCAGGTGCGTGACCACAATTTGCGGTTCTGCCTTTTTGTCGATCGGCGCGCGATTGACGGTGTTGCCGCGCGGAGGATCGCCGCGGTCCGTCCAGTAGAGGACGCGGTTCGCCAGATCGAGTTCGAGGTCGATGGGTTCCGGCAGCCGGTCGAACAGCACCTCGATGTCGGAGCGCTTCGCCGGAGCCTCGCCTTTTGGAATGTCAATGTTGGCGCGGCAGATACGGCCTAGGCCGGCGTTGTCCGGACCTTTTTGCGTCCAGTAGATTTTCTTGAGCTTCGGATCGATGGTGATTCCGACGCACCATCGCTTCGCATCGCGCTGGTCCTCGTCACCACGACCCGTCTCGACCAGTGTTTCGACCTGCGAGCCGTTGAGATTTGCGCGCATCACCCGCATGCCCTCGCGATCGCACCAGTAGAGCTTGCCGGCAGCTTTCTCGAGGTGGATCTGCTTCGGCGTGTGCGCGATGCCCTGCGGAACAATGATCTTGCGGTTCTTGCCGTCGAGGTCGGCGCGCTCGATCGAGCCGTCGTTGAGGTTGGGAATACCCATGTTGGTCCAATAGATATGACCCGCCTCCGCATCCACGACGATGCCATCTGGGAGGTGACAATTGGTGACAATGATCTTGCGGTCGGAGCCGTCGGGCTTCATCGAGTGAATGCGGTCACCGCTCAATTCGAGAAGGAACAATCGGCCAGTACGGGTCGCGCCCAATGGGGCATTTGTTCTCGTAGCTTGGATTACGGTCATGACCTTGTCCTTTCGTTTCAGAGCTGCGCCTCGATGCCCTGCGGCGCCAAGTCGGGAACGCGGGCTTCCAGGCGCAACGCATGTCCCATTTTCTGTTTTTTGGTCTGGAGATAGGCGAGCGAATGCACCGTCGGGCCGACCTCACAGGGAAGCCGTTCGACGACCTCGATGCCGGCGTCGCCGAGCAAGCGCACTTTGCGTGGATTATTGGTGAGCAGGCGAACGCGTGAAATGCGAAGGTCGTGAAGGATCGCGACCGCCAGGCTGAAATCCCTCAAGTCTGCCTTGAACCCCAGCGCATGATTGGCCTCGACCGTGTCGATTCCCGCGTCCTGCAGCTCGTAAGTCTGCAACTTGGCCATCAGGCCGATGCCGCGACCCTCCTGATACTCATAGATCACCAGCCCGCGGCCTTCCTGCGCGATCGACTGCATGGCGAGATTGAGCTGGCCGCCGCAGTCGCACCGCAGCGAACCAAACACTTCACCGGTCACGCATTGCGAGTGGACGCGCAGGAGCGGCACCCCCTGACGCAGGTCGCCGAGCACAAGAGCGAGCGCCGTTTCGACGCTTTGACCGCCAGTCCGCACGTCGCGTTCAAATCCCATCGCTTCGAACGTGCCCCATTCGGTGGGCAAACGGGTCGACGCGGTCCGCCACAACACGCCGGCTTTCGCCGCTGCTCTTGTCCTGCTTTCGTGTGTGGACATTGGTGTCGATCTCACTGGCAAGGGCAGGGGGCCTATTCGGCCGCGACGGGCGTCGCTGTCTTCGCGAAATTGGGCGGACGCTTCTCCAGGAAAGCCGAGAACGCTTCCTTCGCGTCTGCCGAGCGCAGCCGCTCGGCGAATTCCTGGTTTTCGAGTTTCACAGCCTCTTTAAGCTGGCCAATCGAAGCCCGCTTGATGAGCCGCTTGCAGGCTCGCAGCGCGGCACTCGGCTTTGCCGCTAGCTTCTGCGCTGTTGCGGTGGCGGTCGCCATCAGATCTTGGTCCGGCACCACGTGGGTCACGAGGCCCAGCTCCGCGGCCCTCCGGGCGTCGAAAGGTTCGCCCAACAAGATCAATTCCGCAGCCCTGAGATGTCCTATGCGCGCCGGCACCGAAAAGCTTGATCCGAACTCCGGCACCAGGCCCAGATTGACGAACGGCATCTGAAACTTCGCGCTCTCGCCCGCGTAGACGAAATCGCAGTGTGTCAGCATCGTGGTCCCGCCGCCGACTGCCGCGCCTTGCACAGCCGCGACGATCGGCTTTTCGAACCCGATGAACGCATCCATCAGGTGGGCCTGCGGGCTTTCACCCGGCCCGGGCGGATTCTTGAGAAAATCCTCAACGTCATTGCCGGCGGAAAACGAGCCGCCCGCGCCGTGCCAGAGCACGACCCGGACTCCACTGTCCGCAGCAGCGTCCCTGAAGATGCCGGCAAGCGTCGTATACATGGCGGCGGTTATGGCGTTCTTCTTGGCCGGACGATTTAATTCGACCGACAGGATGCCGCTCGAGCGCACCGTGTTAATGTCACCCATTGTTCGCCTCCTGATCTCGCCGTTTTCGGCTGCTACGCCGCGCGTTCCTTTGCTGCCGGAGTGGCGCCGCTTGCGCGCAAGCCGTCGATTTCGCTCGCACTGAAGCCGAGCTGTTTCAGTATCTCCTCATTGTGCTCTCCGAGGGCCGGGGCGCGCCGCGCCGGCACTTTCGTGACGCCATGCACCTGAATTGGGCTGCTGATCGTCGAGGTGAGCTTGCCGCCGGCGCCTTCGAGGGGAACGACGATATCGTTCGGCTGGAGCTGCGGATCGTTGATGACTTCTTCGGGGCCTTGGACGACGCCAAACGTGACGTGAACGCCATTGAAGACCTCGTACCAATGCGCCATCGGCTTGCCACCGAAGACTTCGTCGAGGATGGCCGCAAGCTGCGACATGTTCGCGAGGAGCTTGGCCGGCTCGGAGAAGCGCGGGTCGGTCAAGAGATCGGCGCGCCCGATCGCTTTCGCCACGGGCGCCAATCTATCCGGCGTGATGATGAGCACGAACCAGGCGCCGTCGGAGGCCTGGTAGACGTTCAGTGCGGCATTGGCTGGATTCTTGCGATCGTGCGGGGGGAAAAACTTCGCTCCGACCAGGGCGGCCTGAATCGAAACGCTCGCCGACCAGATACCCTCGGCGAGCAACGAGGTCGTGACATACGAACCTTTGCCGGTGCGCTCGCGGCGGTAAAGCGCCGTGACGATCGCCGAATAGAGGCCGACGGCCGTGGCATTGTCGCCGCTGCCGGCCACCGGCCAGGTCGGCGGCGCGCCGGCGTCTCGTGTCATCGACAGCAGGCCGCTGCGCGCCCAGTAGGACGTGATATCGAAGCCGGGCAGATCGGCATCCGGCCCCTTTTCGCCGAAGCCCGTAAGATCCGCGTAGATCAATCGCGGATTCCATTGCGCGACGTCGTCGTATTCGAGCTTCAATTTTTTACGTGCGGGATGCGGGGTGTTGACGATGAACACGTCGGCCCATTTAACGAGCTTCTCGAGCACCGGCTGGGCGCTCGGCGATTTCAGATCGAGCGTCATGCCGCGCTTATTGCGGTTGGCGAGGTGCCAGGGATAGGCGTCCTTGGCCTGCGGCTGCGGCGGGATCTTGTGCCCAATTCTCCAGAGGTCGCCAACTGGCGGCTCCACCTTGATGACGTCGGCGCCGAAGTCCGACAAGATCACGGCGGCGCCGGGACCCGCGATGAAGCTCGCCAGGTCCACTACTTTCAGTCCGGAGAAAATATTGTCGTTTGCCATGGGTCTCACCTGGATGATCGTGGGCGCAGCTTTTCTTCACCGTCCGCGGAACTGGGGTGCGCGTTTCTCGAGGAAAGCAGTCGTGCCTTCCTTCTTGTCCTCGGTTGCGGCGCAGAGGCCGAAGTAGGAAGCCTCGAGCAGCAAGCCTTCACTCTGGCTCGTTTCCATCCCCTTGTTTGCCGCCTCGAGCGCAAACTTCACCGCGATGGGAGCGTTGGAGGCAATCATCTTCAGGATGGCTTCAGCGCGTGTGATCAGCTCGGCTGCCGATACGATCTCGTTGACGAGACCGATGCGATAGGCCTCCTGCGCACTGATCATCTCTCCGGAGAGAATGAGCTGCAGCGCGCGGCCTTTGCCGATCAATCGGGGCATCCGCTGCGTTCCGCCGCCGCCTGGAACCAGTCCCAATTTGACTTCGGGTTGACCGAACTTTGCGCTCTCCACCGCGATCCTGATGGTGCAGGCCATCGCGGTTTCACAGCCGCCGCCCAGCGCAAAACCATTGATGGCCGCGACCACCGGTTTGCCGAGATTCTCGATCAGGTCGAGCACCTCCTGTCCGAAACGACTGGACTGCTCTGCCTCGAATGCCGCGACATGCGCAAGCTCGCTGATGTCGGCACCGGCGATGAATGCCTTGCCGCCCGCTCCCGTCAGGATGACGCCACGTACTGCAGCATCGTCTCGCGCGTCCTCGAAAGCGGTCCGCAGATCCTTCCATGTCGGCGTATTGAGGGCATTGAGTACTTTGGGCCGATTGACGGTCACATAAGCGATGGCGCCGTTCTTCTCGTAGAGAACGTTCGCGAGTGACAACGCCGTCGTTGTCGATGCTGCGGGCGCGAACATCGGCGAGGACGTAGCTGCTGCGGGTGCCATGTCTAATCTCCTGTCTCGAGATAGCGGGCGAGTCGGCGGCAAGGAGGTGCCGGATCGCCCTTGCTCACACGAAGGCGCCCAGGCCAGTGATGGCCTTGCCGACGATCAGATTCTGCATCTGATATGTGCCTTCATACGAGTAAAGCGCTTCGGCATCCGCGAAGAAGCGTGCGACGTTGTAGTCCGCGACGATGCCATTGCCTCCGAGGAGCTCGCGGCCCCATGCGACGGTCTCACGTGACTTTGCCGTGCAAAATGCCTTGGCGAGCGACGCGTGATGGTCCGCGAGCTTGCCTTCATCATCCATCTGCGCCAACCGCACCATCAGGCATTGGCAGGCAGTCACGTTGGCGAGCATTTTGGCGAGGAGGTCCTGCACCATCTGGAACGAGGCGATCGGCTTGCCGAATTGCAGTCGTTCCTGCGCGTACTTGAGCGTTGCCTCGAACGCACCCATCTGGATGCCGGTTGAGGCCCAACCGACCATGTAGCGCGTCATTCGCAGTACGCGCGCGGTATCGCGGAACGAGTTTCCGCCCTGCAGACGGTTCGCCTCCGGCAGTCGCACGTCCTTAAGCGTAATCTGGCCGTTCTGGACGACCTTGAGCGCGATCTTGTGTTCAATCTTTTCGACGCTAAAGCCGGGCGTGGTCTTGTTCTCGACGATGAACCCCTTGACCTGATTGTCGGCGACATCGCGGGCCCAGATTATGGAAATGTCGCACCACGTCGCGTTGCCGATCCACCGTTTCTGGCCGTTGAGTACCCAAGTGTCGCCCTCGCGCTTCGCGGTGGTCGTCATGCCGCCACTCGTTCCCGAACCGACCAGGGGCTCGGTGAGACCAAAGCAGCCGACCTTTTCCCAACGCGCCATCGGCGGCAGCCATTTCTGTTTCTGCTCCTCCGATCCATCAAGATAGATCGAGCCCATTGCCAGGCCGCTGTGCACGCCGAAGAAAGTGCAGATTGAAGCGTCGACGCGTGCCAGCTCCATCGCAACGAAGCCAAACAGTTTCTGGCTCCCGCCCGCGCAGCCATAGCCCTTGTAGCCCAGACCACCGATTTGCAATTCTTTAATCGAAGGCAGCAGCTCGAACGGAAACGCGTCGTCGGACCAGTATTTGTTGATAATCGGCTGGACCTTTGTCTCCATGTACGCACGCACCTTCTTGACGATCGCCTTTTCCTCGGCGGTCAAGACATCCGCGAGCTGGTAAAAGTCGCTGTTCGGTGGAGGTAACTGCTTTGATACCGAAGGTTTGACTGCCGTGACGGTAGCCATTGAGATCTCCATTCTTTGACCTTGCCCGCGCTGGCTTTTAGTTGACGCGCATGCGCTGTCGGCGCCAGTGAAGGGCGGCAAATCGCACCAAATTGTTGCTAATCAGACGGCGGGTCCGCCTGGGATCAAACAAGATTAATTGGCAGCTGGTATTTCTCAGGCGATGCGGTACGATTTTTCCAATGCGGAGAAAGGCCGCGCGCGTTTGGCGCTCATGCAATGCGTGACGTAATTTATTAGGCGAGGAAGTAGCCATGGCGAACGCTACTGGCGAAGTGAAGATTCGACACTCGGTCGAACCACAACCCCCGCAGGCGGAAGATGAGCTACGTGCAATTGTCGACAACGCACCAGTATTCCTCTGGTCCGACTTGGCCGACGGATATTGCGATTTCCTCAATCAGCGTTGGTTGAATTATTTCAATCTCTCTCTGGAGGAGGCGCAAGGCGCGGGCTGGACGGCGGTGCTTCATCCCGACGATGCTCCGCACCATCTGGAGAGTTGGCAAAAGTCGGTATCGACCGGCATCCCGTTCGAGAGCGAGGCGCGATTTCGACGTGCCGATGGTGAATATCGATGGTTCCTGACCCGCGCCGAGCCGCTGCGTGACAAAACCGGAAAGATCGTCAGGTGGTACGGAACAAACATCGATATTGAGAATCTGAAGCAAACCGAGAGAAGGCTTCGTCAAAGCGAAGCCAATCTGGCCGAAGCACAGAGGCTGAGCCACACAGGTTCCTGGGCCCTAAGTCCGGCTACGACGAAAATTCTCTATTGGTCGGAGGAGTGTTACCGAATTTGGGGGTTTGATCCGGTGCAGGGCCTCCCTAACCGCGAAACTGTGTGGCGACGGATCCATCCAGGCGACCGAGACAGGGTGTACAAAGAGACCGAAGAAGCATTTCGGCAGAAAAGAGATTACAAGGTCGATTTCAGAATTGTGCTCCCCGATGGAACGGCCAAATATCTCGAAACAATGGGCCATCATGTGTTCTCCGAAGATGGAGAGCTTGTGCAGGTTGTCGGCACAAACGTCGATGTCACCGAACGCAAACGTGCCGAGGAAGCCCTGCAGCGAAGTCAGTTTTATCTTAGTGAAGGGCAGCGCATCGCCCGCATTGGAAGTTGGGCATTCAACCCTTCAGGCTTTTTTGACCACTGGTCTCAGGAGCTATTTCAGATTTACGGCCTAGATCCGCAGAAAGGGGCTCCGACACTCGAGCAATATCTCGCCACCATTCACCCGCTAGACCGAGACTCCATGGCTGAGACCATAAGGAGAATGCATGCGGAGCGCTGTGGTTGCGATGTGAAAAAACGAATCGTTCGACCTGACGGGGAGCTACGCTACATTCGCTGCGTCGGGATTCCCGTTATCGAAGACGAAGTCCTCAAAGGGTTTCTCGGCACCGCAATGGATATCACCGAGCAGGAACTGCTCACACAGGAATTACGGGAGAGCGAAGCAAGGTTCCGCGACTATGCTCAGACCGCCTCCGATTGGTTTTGGGAAATCGGCCCGGACTATAAATTCACGCATCTCACCGAGAACGCTTTTGGTTCACACGCAGCCAATCGAATCGGCACCGCATGCTGGGACCACGTCCTCGACCTTGAAACGGAACCGGAGAAGTGGCGGCTTGTCTGGGCAACGCTCGACGCACGTAAACCGTTCCGCGACTTCACATATTGCGCCGAGGGCGGTGACGGTTCACCAATGTATGTGAGGGCCAGCGGCAAGCCGGTGTTCGATGCCAGTGGAGAATTCCTGGGCTATCGCGGCACCGGCAGCGATGTGACAGCACTCATGCGCGCGCAGGGGGCGCTGCGTGAAAGCGAACGAAGTTCACGTTCAGCACTTGACGGCATAGCCGGTCTGGTTGCGGTCTTGGCTCCGAACGGTGAAGTCGAAACCGCCAATCGCCAATGCCTCGAGTATTATGGCCGATCGCTGGAATGGCTAAAGAACTGGGGAACAAACGATGCGGTGCATCCCGAAGACCTTCCCCGTGTTCTTGAACTTTTTAAGAGAGCGATCGCCTCCGAGATTCCCTTCCAGCACGAACTACGCCTGCGGCGCTTCGACGGCGAATATCGGTGGTTTGAAAACCGCGGCGTCCCAATTCGCGATGACTCCGGGCGCATCGCGCGCTGGTACGTTCTGCTGACGGACATTGAGGATCGCACACGAGCGCTGGCGCGATTGGAGCAGATGCAATCGGATTTCGCCCACATGAACCGCGTGAGCATGATGGGAGAATTGGCCGCCTCGCTATCTCACGAAATCACGCAGCCGATCGCCAGCGCCCGCAACAACGCTCGTGCAGCCCTGAATTTTCTGGACAAGCCACCGCCGGACCTGGGCGAGGTTAGGGAGGCACTCAGCAGCATCGTGGGTGATACCGATCGCGCCGGAGAAATCGTCGACCGCATCCGTGAGCACATCAAGAAGGCGCCGCCGCGAAAGGATTACTTTGATCTTAATGCGGCAATCAATGAGGTCATTGTCTTGGCGCGGAGCGCAATCAACAAAAATGGCATCTCGGTCCAGACCCGGTTTGCTGAAGGATTATTTCCCGTTCAGGGTGATCGCGTTCAATTGCAACAAGTCCTCCTAAACCTGCTCCTGAACGCGTGCGAAGCATTGGGCTCGACCGAAGTGGGGGCACGGAATTTGTCGATCAGCACCGAGCAAGACCACGCAGGCATCCTCGTGGTGGTGCGCGATTCCGGGCCAGGCATCGATCGGGCGCATCTGCAGCGTGTTTTCGATGCATTCTACACCACGAAATCCAGTGGCGTGGGTATGGGGCTCTCGATCTGCCGGTCGATCATTGCCGCCCATGGGGGCCGGCTGTGGGCAGAGGCGAACGAACCTCGCGGCGCCGTATTTCAATTCACCTTGCCCGGCGCGCAAGTGAGATTATGAATTTTCTTCATTCGTTTCACCGGTCCCTATAGCTGCGCGAAGACACCGTTTGAGATCCTCTTCATTAACCGGCTTACGAAGGTAACAGATGACTCCGTCGTTCAGGGCTCGGATCCGGTCAGCATCATTGGGGTAGGCGGTCACGAGGATTGTCGGAATAGCGTGCTCTGCATCGACGAGGTGCCGGTAGAGGTCGATACCAGTCATCACAGGCATGTGGACGTCGGCGATCAAGCAATCCGTTTCGGCGAGACGAGGAGACGCAAGAAAATCGGCGGCCGATGGAAAAGACTCGACGCTGTAGCCTAACGATCTCATAAGCCTTCGCATGGACTCGCGAAAGAACTGATCATCTTCAATGACGGAAACCATTGGCTTTTTCATCATGCCGCCTTTGGCAGTTGGCCCGAACCCGCTGTACGGGCACCAATCCGTCGTTCCGCTCGGAACTCACTGATTTGTGTCAAGAATGCCACCGAGACAACGCCGCAGCCCCGTAAATTTTGGCTTATATCGTTTCGGCTGCGCGTAAACTTTAATCTACGCTCCGCTTGTCCTGGGGAGAAGAATGGGGCTGTTCAGATCCAGGGATCGCGATTAGAAATGAACGTCCGGGCCAAACCTGCGAACCGCGACAAGGGGTCGCTTCCAAGACCCTTTCATCCGAGTAGCAGCGATGTCTGACGCCACTGTCTTGATCATCGACGATGATGCGGACCTCCGATCGTCGGTCGGGCGCCTGTTGCGATCGCTCGGCATCGATGTTCAGCTGTTTGCGTCGATCTCCGACTTCCTCAAGTCCGATTTGCCGGATGGTCCCACGTGCCTGGTGCTCGACGTCAGATTGCCGGATCAAAGCGGCCTCGATTTACAGCGCGAGCTTGCAGCGGCGAACCGGAAAATCCCGATTATTTTCATCACAGGGTATGGCGACATCCCGATGTCGGTGGAAGCTATGAAGGGTGGCGCGATCGAATTTCTGACGAAGCCATTCCGGGACCAGGACCTTCTTGACGCCATTCAGCTCGGTATATCTCGCGATCGTGCACGGCGAAAAGAGGAGAAGGACTTAGCCGTGCTCAAGGAGCGCTTCGGATCCCTAAGCCCCCGGGAGCGCGAAATCGTGAGTCAGGTCGCGCGCGGCCGCCTGAGCAAACAGATAGCCCACGATATTGGCATCGCAGAAGCCACGGTGAAGGTGCATCGCAGCAGGGCAATGCAGAAGATGAAGGCCGGCTCGCTTCCAGAGCTTGGCCGCATGGCCGACAAGCTCAAACTGGTACCCGAGGAGCCGCAACGCTCCTGATCCAACGTACCCGTTAACATCGCACGACCAGGTGCCCGCCGCGCATGGTTCCGCAAACCTCCCGGCCTGTCGCAAACAACCCTAAACGTTGGCTTAGCGCAGAGAACCAGAGAGCTATCTGGCGCTACTCGCGTGCAATCGATTTCGCGACGTCAAACCACCAAGATAAATGTCACTTGGAATGTGCCCGGTTCTGCTTGTCCTCACTTCCGAACCCGATGGATACGAAATATGCGCACCGATCTGACATTCGCCACTGGCAGATTTCCACCGGCAATTCGGTTCGTTCTTGTTAATGAGCGCGTGCCGTGCACGGCCCAACACTGCTCACGGTGTGGTGGCCGCATTGAGAGTGGTTACGTTCGTAATTCACAGACGCGGTTGATCTACTGCGATTCGCACTGCTTGGCAGGATGCAATGGATGAGGCGGCCTGCGTGGTCAAAAATCGTGCGAGGAACGCATCATGAAATGTTCAAATCCAGACTGCTGTCGCGGCATTGGTCTTGTCGCTTACCGGAGCAGCTGGTTCGGCAAGCGACGCTTTTGTTCACAGCATTGTAGAAATGCGTTTGTGGCTGACGCACGAAATCTACGGCAAAACCCGAAGAGCGCGCTGCTCAAGCGCTTTGGGGTCGCATTCGTTGCATTAGTTGGACTGATCCTACCACCTACCTTCACAATGGCGGTTCTGGCGGCGCCGCCTGCACGTCCGGAAACGCCCTACGTCGCGGGTTGCGACCGCAACCTTGCGGACGCGAGCGCCAGCGTCGCGGCGATGCAGGCGCGGATTAAAAGCCTGAGCGGTGTCGATAGATCGGAAATATGCAAAGCGACGCGGCTCTATTTTTTCGAAGTGGTAAAGGCCCGTGCGGTGACCGCAATGTGCAAAAGCGGTACCGAACGTGAACGCGATCTCGATCGCCTCGACGCGGACGTCGTCCGCACCAACGAGGCAATCGCTGCGCGTTGCCTCTGACCTTTGAACGGAGATTGAATTTTCTACGTCAGATCCACGCCGCGCCCGTCCCCGACCGCTGCCTGGGGAAACCTCGCTGCTCCCCCGAGTCGTTTCCTGACGTAGTTTGAGGCGGCGGTACAAAAGGCCGCCGGCTTAATGCAATCTGCATGGCCGGCGAACCAAGAATGGCAACAAGCTGAAACGCGCTTGCTGTGCGTTTTGCGGGAGGCGCTATTAGCAGGGGTGGGGTGGCTAGGCGTCACATCGTTGTACCGACATCGACGGCACAGTCGAAGCCATCACGCAGCGCAGCCTGTAAATTTTGGTTTACATAAATCGACTACATTGGTTATCTGGGCTACTCGCGTGCAATTGCTCGCGCTAACCAAAATCCTCAAATTGCGGCTGACGGAGATCTCAGTCGGGACTAGTCCTCCTAAAGCACGAGAGGTTAGCATGCGCGCATCAGAATCAACTGCGGTTTTTGGACGCTTGCCCTGGGGGCCAGTGCCGGCGCAATTTCATCGCCAATCGCGATCTCAGGAGAGACGTGTCGTTCAAAGTCCGGCGAAACACAACCGGTTCTTTGAGCAACGAACCACGCCAACTGGCGCCACGCCTAAGGAAATTTCATTCGGACCATTTCGCCTCCTCGCGGCACAGTTTCTTCTGCTGGAAGGCGACAAGCCGGTATCTCTCGGGAGTCGGGCTCTGGAGATACTCATTGCCTTGCTGGACCGACCGGGCGAGTTGGTCACAAAGGAAGAATTGATGAACCTGATTTGGCCTAACGTATTCGTCGAGCCGGCCAACCTTACCGTCCATATTTCGGCATTGCGCCGCGTGCTGCGTGACGGACGAGATGGCAATCGGTTCATCATCAATATTCCAGGCCGCGGTTATAGGTTCGTCGCCTCAATCCAGGCATCGATGCACGAGAGCTAAGCATAGAAAAGAGAGTTCACAATTAAGACCAAGGAGAACTGTGCCATGAGCAAAGCGATCTCCAAACCAGGCAAAATGCTTCCGTCACCCGGCGACCACACACTCATCATGATCGATTTTCAGTCGCACATGACGTTTGCGACCAAATCAATTGACGCTGTGACGTTCCTCAATAATGCGGCGCTGGTCGCCAACGCCGACGCTCTGACAGTCGTTACCGCGCGCTCCACAGTGTGATCGCGCTTCAATCTTCCATCAGTATCAAGTGGCGAAGTCGGGGCGAAACGTGGCAGCATCATCGCTGGCGGTGCCGAAGCAGCTTCATTGCAGCAATGCGCGGTTCGAACAGACCGTGCTGCTGCTGCAGGGTGGTGGTGCCCTCGGCTCTTATCAGGCCGGCGTCTACCAGGCCCTGGCCGAGGCGAACCTACATCCGCACTGGGTCGCCGGCATCTCGATCGGCGCCGTCAACTCGGCCTTGATCGCCGGCAATCCGCCGGAAAAACGAGTCGAGAGGTTGCGGGAGTTCTGGGAAGCGGTCAGCACGTCGCCGCTGGGCCTTCCGTATTTTTCATCTCTAGCCA
>Ga0114129_10010095_pt1 | contig 13462 bp, 6 predicted proteins | sample RhiMetdeltSRZDD1_FD_80071 | JGI IMG/M metagenome (GOLD analysis project Ga0114129, IMG submission 80071) | Populus rhizosphere microbial communities from Tennessee, USA - Rhizosphere MetaG P. deltoides SRZDD1 (version 2) (version 2) | ecosystem: Host-associated > Plants > Roots > Rhizosphere >...
GCAGTATTTCCGCAATAATTTCAACAAGGCCATGTCGAAGCTGCCGGTGGTGAGCTCGCAGGTGCAGATCCTGCGGATGGAAGTATGGGTGACCAACCGGAACGGTTCTACCACCGAAACAAGGGATGTGGTTGGTTTGATGGACCTTGGCGAAACAAATCCATGGAACCCGAATATTCATAGCGTGGGTGGAGGCCCGCTACCGCGAAACGACGCCAACGACCTGTACCAGAAATTAGCAAACGACCCCAATAGCCGCAGTTCGTCGTTCATTACCAGCAAGCTCAGTGGCATGGGATTACGGCCGGTGCAGGACTTCGAAAAAACATTTGCCCGCAAACTGAATACAAGCGATTATTTCTTTAATCCCCAGGTGGGATTTTTGTCGTTAAACCAGCCTTTACAATCAGATGAAGTGCTGGGCGTAGCTTTCCAGTACAGCTACAACGGCAAAATATACCAGGTGGGTGAGTTTTCGCAGGATGTTACGCCCGATACCACTACCAAAGCGGCCGGTACGCAAAAAGTGTTGTTCCTGAAGTTGTTAAAAGCCACTTCGCAAAGGACCAACCTGCCACTTTGGGAGCTGATGATGAAAAACGTGTACTCGCTGAAAACAAAAGACGGTAGCTACCTATCCGGTGTACAACCTGCCGACTTTAAGCTGAATGTACTGTACGAAGAACCGAGCCTCGGTCAAAAACGCTTTTTGCCCGAAGGCGCCCGGCCCGGCGTACCGCTGATCACCCTGCTGAACCTCGACCGGCTAAATGCCCGAAACGATCCTTTACCCGACGGGGTTTTCGACTATCTCGAAGGGTTTACCATTTTATCGCAACAGGCCCGTGTAATATTTCCGTTCCTTGAACCCTTCGGGGCCGACCTCGATTCGGTAGCCTTCAATGGCAGTACCCCCGATATTAAGGCCAAATATCTTTACCTTCCGTTATACGATACGATAAAAGAAATAGCTAAAACCTACGCCAACCTCGACCGGTACATCATTAGTGGATATGCCAAAGGCCAAAGCACTTCCGAAATTTCGCTGGGCGCCTTTAACGTACCGCAGGGTTCGGTTAGCGTTTCGGCCGGTGGTCAGATCCTTACCGAGAACGTGGATTATGTGGTGGATTATAACCTCGGTACGGTTAAGATCATCAACCAGGCCATTTTAAATGCCGGTTTACCTGTGAATGTTCAGTTCGAAAACAACGCAGGCTACGGCATACAGCAGCGCAACTTTATGGGTTTACGGCTCGATTATATGGCCAAACAAACAGCCCGCGAATCACTCACCATCGGTGCTTCGCTGGTAAGGCTGGGCGAACGTCCTTTCTTCACCAAAACCAGTTATAACGAAGACCCGATCCGCAACACGATGTATGGGGTTGATTTCAACTATACCACGCAGGCCCCGCGCATCACCCACATGCTTGATAAACTGCCCTTTTACCATACAACCGAAATGAGTACCATTACGGCTTATGGCGAAGCCGCCTACCTGAAACCCGGCCACCCGCCGCAAATTGGTAAAGGCAGCAGCAGCCAGGTATTCATCGACGATTTTGAAGGCTCGCGCAACGCCATCGATATGCGTTTTCCGCTGGTTAGCTGGGGCCTCGCCAGTACCCCCGCCGGTAATGGTCTGTTCCCCGAAGCCGATGGCCGCGACTCGCTGCCGTATGGTTACAATCGCGCCAAACTGGCCTGGTATAATATTGAACCGGTGTTGCAGGACAGAACAAGTCCCGATAACCCCATCAATAAAAGCCTGTTGGCCGACCCGCGGGTTCGTTCGGTGAACGTAAAAGACATCTTCCCGCAACGTACGCCCGATCTGGGTCAGGGTAGCCTCATAACATTCGACATGTCGTTCTACCCAACCGAAAGGGGCCCTTATAACTTTGATGCCCGTTCGAATAGCATAGGCTCCGACGGTAAATTACTGAACCCCAAAACCCGCTGGGGTGGTATTATGCGTGGCATCGACCAGGTTGACTTTGAAACCGGCAATGTGGAGTTTATTGAATTCTGGATGCAGGACCCGTATATCCTGAACCCGGGCAGCAGCGGTGGTGAATTGTATTTTAACCTCGGTAATATATCAGAAGACGTACTGAAAGACGGCAAACGCTTTTTCGAGAACGGTATCAGCGGCTCTGCTACAAAAGCCCTCGAAGATACCGCCACCCGTTGGGGTAAAGTGCCTGCGAACCCCATTCAGGTTACACAGGCTTTCAGTAACGACCCGAGCGACAGGCCGCTGCAGGATGCCGGTTTTGATGGTTTAACGGATGATGACGAGCGCGTAAAGTTCCAGCAATATTTAACCGATCTGCAACTCCTCGGCGGCACTGCTTATCAAAAAGCTCAGGCCGACCCCTCGAGCGACGATTATATCAACTACCGTAATTCACAGTTCGGATCGAACGACGGAATTCTGGCCCGTTATAAAAATATCAATAATCCGCAGGGCAACTCACCCGTTGCCGGCAGCGGCGATAAATTTGTAAGCGCCTTTACTTTATATCCCGATCAGGAAGAATTCAACCGCGACAATACCCTGAACGAACTCGAAGAATATTTCCAATACAGGGTTGAGTTGAAGAAGGCCAATATGCATGTAGGTTCTAACTACATTACCGACAGTATACTGGTTAAACCCAGCACCAGCGCAGCTGAAACCTGGTACCTGTTCCGCATCCCTATCAGGGAATACCAGCAAAAGGTGGGTAACATTCCCGACTTTAAGAGCATTCGCTTTATTCGTATGTACCTGACCGGTTTTGAAGATTCTGTGGTATTGCGTTTTGCCAAACTGGAGCTGGTGCGTAACCAATGGCGCCAGTTCAACTACCTGCTCGATACGGCCAGCCAGTATGTTCCCATTCCATCCAACACTACCGTTACCGTAAAACAGCTGGCAGTGAATGTTGAAGAAAACAGCTCGCGGTACCCCGTTAACTATAAAACACCACCCGGTGTAATTCGTCAGCAGCAGTTGAGCAACAACAACGTAAACCTGTTGCAGAACGAACAATCATTAAGTTTGAAGGTATGTAACCTGTTAAAAGGCGATGCAAGAGGTGTGTTCAAAACCATGAACCTCGACCTGCGTCAGTACAAGCAGTTGCAGATGTATGTACATGCCGAGTCGGTAAAAAGCAGTAACGACCTTAAAGACGATGAGCTGTATGCGGTTATTCGTTTGGGTAACGACCTCATCAGCAATTTTTATGAACTGAAAATTCCCCTGAAAATGACGCCATGGGGAACGGGCGACGATGCACAGATATGGCCAGCCGAAAACGAGCTCAATCTGGCGTTGGACCGTCTTACCAAATTAAAAGTATCGCGCAATAATAACGGCCAAACCTATAAATATTATCAGGAAACCGAAGGCGATGGCAAGCAGTATGCGATTTTGGGTAATCCCAACCTCGGTGAGATCCGTGTATTTTTTATTGGTGTTGAAAACCGTAACCATACAGATGCCTGTACCGAAATATGGTTTAACGAACTGCGGTTATCGGGTTTGGATGAACACGGCGCCTGGGCAGCCATGGGCCGCGTAGATATAAAGCTGGCCGACCTGGGTACCCTGTACGTTTCGGGTAGTGCGCGCAGCACCGGCTGGGGAACCCTTGAACAACGGGTAAATGAACGTTCACGCGAAAGCTTTACCCAGTTCGATGTGGCTACCAATCTTGAACTGGGCAAACTGCTGCCGAAAAACGCCGGTATGAGCATTCCGGTGTATGCCAGCATTTCACAAACGATAACAACGCCCGAATACGATCCGTACGATCTGGATATAAAACTGAAAGATAAAATCAATGGCGCATCGGGCAGCGCTAAAGACTCCATACGCAAAGACGCCATTGACGTAAAGACCATTAAAACGGTAAACTTTACCAATGTAAAAAAGAACAATGTTAATGGTAAAAAACAACACATCTGGAGTATCGAAAACGTAGATGTAAGTTATTCGTATTATAAAGAAGAACAGCACAACCCGCTGATCGAAAGCAATGAAGTGGTTCGCCACCGCGCCGGTGTGGGGTATAATTATACTGCTACTCCAAAATACTGGGAACCGGCCAAAGGTATCATCAAATCAAAATCACCCTGGTTTGCGGTATTGAAAGACTTCAATATAAACCCCATGCCTACCCTGTTAGGGTTCAGGGCCGATATCAACCGCCAGTTCGGTACTTACCGGCCACGCAGCGTGGGTACGCCCAAAGGGTTGATACCCGAAACCTACGACAAGTACTTCACATTTGACCGTACTTATAACCTGCGTTGGGATTTCACCCGTTCGCTGAACCTCGACTTCACGGCACTGAACCGTGCCTGGGTTGATGAAGACAGCGGCCGTTTGGATGACGCGAAGAAAAAACGCATGTGGGATAACTTCTGGAAAGGCGGTCGTACCATTCAGTACAACCAGAAAGCCACTTTCTCGTATACCCTGCCTACCAACAAATTGCCCTTCCTCGACTGGACAACCGTTCGGGCAGGCTATACCGCTACCTACGACTGGCTGGCCGCTTCTTTAATTGCGCGTGAATTTGGTAACACGTTATCGAACAGCCAGCAGAAAAACGTTACGGCAGAATTTGATTTTACACGGTTGTATGCGAAGTCGAGGTTGTTACGGGCTTTTGAAGAAGACGCACAGCCTGCACCACCACCGGTGCCCGGTGCAGGTAATAAAGCCGATTCAACCGGTAAAAAGAAAAAACGCGATAAGAACGCACCGCTTGAATTAGGCAGCGGGGTAAAATTCGCCGGCCGCGTGCTTACCATGCTTAAACGGGTAAGCGTTCAGTATTCAGAAAATGCCAGCGCAACTATATATGGTTATACCGACAGCACGCACGTACTGGGTATGAACTTTAAATCGATGGCCCCCGGATTAGGATTTATTTTCGGCCGTCAGCCCGATACCAATTTTGTAAACAGGATGGCCTCTAAAGGATGGCTGTCGCCCGATTCGAATTTCAACTACCAGAACCGGCAGGATTATCAGCAAAAGTTAAACATCACGGCTACCTTAATTCCGGTACGCGATTTAACCATCGACATAACGTTCGATAAAACCTTTGGTAAAATGTACAGCGAGCTGTACAAAGATACCACCGGTACCGGTCTTCATTTTGCCCGGCTGAACCCATATGCATCGGGTAGTTTCAGCGTAAGCTATATAGCATTGAAAACGATGTTTAGCCCGGTAAAAAACAACGAAGTATCGGCCACCTTCCAAAAGTTCCAGGACTACCGGATTATATTATCAAGACGGCTTGCCGAACAAAACGAATACTGGAAAAAGCTCGATCCCAATCAGCAATTCCTGACCGACGGATATTCTAATGGTTACAGCCGCTATGCGCAGGATGTATTATTACCTGCGTTCATTGCTGCCTACACCGGCAAAGATCCCACAACGGTTCCGCTGATCAGGCAAAACAACCCGAATATCCGTTCCAACCCATTCTCGGGTATATTGCCAAAACCCAACTGGCATCTTACCTACAACGGGTTAACCCGTATCAAGGGCATGGAAAAGATATTCACCAACTTTACCATTTCGCATGGGTATAACAGTACGCTGAGCATGAACAGCTTCTCATCGGCCCTGTTATTCCAGGACTCTTTTCACTTAGGGTTCCCCAGCTTTATTGATACCGCTTCACATAACTATATTCCCTACTTCCTGGTACCCAATATATCAATCAGCGAACAGTTTGTTCCTTTAATTGATATAGACATGCAGTTTACCAACAACCTTACTGCCCGTTTTGAATATAAAAAATCAAGAACGGTTAGTTTGAGTTTGATCGACTTCCAGGTAAGTGAATCGCGCTCAACCGAGTTTACGATCGGCGCCGGGTTCAGAAAACGCGGAGCGTTTTCATGGATAAAATTCCGCGGCAAGCCGCTGCAAAACGATGCCAGCTTCAGGCTCGATGTTGGGTTGCGCGATGATATTACCGCCAACAGCCGGTTAGACCAGGACCAGGCATTGCCCACGAACGGACAAAAAGTAATTACCATTAACCCAACCGTTGATTATGTGATCAGCAACCGGGTGAATCTGAAATTATATTTTGAGCAAAGGCGCGTTGAACCGAAGATATCTACCTCGCCGCCCATTACCACTACCCGGGCGGGTATACAGATAAGGATTTCGTTAGCGCAGTAGAAAAGCTAAACGCAGACGCTGAACGCCTAACGCACGTTTTATATTCAGTATCTCCATAAAAAAAGCGTCCCGACATATCGGGACGCTTTTTTATTACTTATTACTTATTACTTAATTACGCGCAGTTGGTTCAGGCTTTTTCAGCAGCATTACATAACCGCACAATTTCTTCTTTTGCTTGTTTACCTGCACCGGTTTGATCATGTGGTATTCGGTGAACTGGGGAATATAACTGTAACTGATGATATTGCCATCTACATCGCCCCATTGGTTTCTTTTGTAAATAACCTGGCGTTCGTTCCAGTCGTACATACGTACCTCATACAATTTTGAAGTGGGGTCGCCGATAAAAACAAACTGGTAAATGGTGCCGGCCTGCATGGGCAATACAACGGGCATTTCGTATTCGCTTTCCATGCTTACCGAAGCTTCGCGCAATACCACAAAGCCCTGCGATGAATAGGCTTTCTTTAAACTGTCGACTGTTTGCTGATAGGGATTGCCTTCGCAACTCTGCAGTTTGATTACGTCATTCTGTGCACGCAAGGATAGGGTGCATAGTGATAAAATGCATGCGGTCAGGCATGCGCATAGGGATTTGCACATAGAAATTAGGCTTTAAGCAGGATTTTGGAATACGTCGCTGGTATAAAATTACATAAAGTATCGGCTTATGCAAGTGGGTTTAACACTTATCGCATTAACTAAATACATTATATACCAACGGCTTAGGGGCTTTCCTGTACTCCTACACCTTTTCACATTTTCAGTTGTTGAAAAACAGTAATGTGTTGGCAAAAAGTAATCCGGATTTTCGCCCTGCCGTAGAGTTTTCCAAAATTTTAACCTTTGTGAAAGCTATGAACTTTACAAAAGCTAAAAACTACTTATGCAAGTAGAAAGAGTTGGCCTGTGCCAGGCAGGTTACATTGAGGTCGTTAATACAAACATGGGGTGGCACTGTGGTGGTAAAATAAACAACCTCGGCCACATCGGTAGCTGTAAGTGGTTGATAACCTTCGTACATTTTATCGGCAGCAGCGGTATTGCCCTTGAAACGGACCGTCGAAAATTCGGTTTCCGCCGCTCCGGGGTGTATAGCAGTAACTTTAATTTTATGTTTCAGCAAATCGACCCGCATCGATTGCGAAAGAGCATCGAGCGCATATTTTGAAGCACAGTACCCATTTCCTCTTTCGTACACTTCTTTGCCGGCAATTGATCCAATGTTGATTATATGTCCCTGCTTTCTTTCGATCATGTAGGGCAAAAGGGCTTTTGTTACATACATCACCCCTTTTACATTGGTGTCCATCATCGTTTCCCAGTCGTTCAAATCTGCATCTTCAAAAAGATCTCTTCCCAATGCCAGTCCGGCATTATTGATCAGAATATCAACTGTTTTCCAGCTAACGGGCAATTGTTCTATTGCACTAAAAACAGCTTCGCGGTCGCGCACATCAAATACCAGCGGGTGAACCTGCACATTGAACTTTGCAATCAGTTCATGCTTCAGGTTTTCGAGGCGGTCGGCCCGGCGGCCTGTGATAATCAAATTATAATTATTGGCTGCAAATTTTTCGGCCATAGCCTTACCAAAACCCGATGTAGCTCCGGTGATGAATGCTGTTTTCATGAACGGGAATCTTTTTTTGAGAACGCAATCTAATTAAAAAGGCACAAGGATCAAGGTACAAGGTTCAAGTCTTGAGATTCCGTCTGATTAAGTACAGATAGCCGGTTCAACGTTGAACGACTTGTGCCTTGTTTCTTGTGCCTTCTTATCTTAACAAAACCGCAAATCCTTTTCGCATCACCACTTTACCGGTATAATCGGTTCCGCGGGCCATCCAAACAAAAGTACCGGCGTCCTGTGGTTTACCTGCCACCGAACCATCCCAGCCTATTTCGGGATTATAGGTTTGAAATACCATTTGCCCCCACCGGTTAAATACGCAGAAATAATCGAGCGTGGCAATGCCTACAGGAATCGGCCGCAACAAATTATTGCGGTTGCCGCCAGGCCGAAAAGCATTGGGCACAAAAATATCAGGAAGTGTTTTAAATACTCGTATGTTGATGGTATCGAGGTCGTAACAACCTTCGGCCGTATAGGCTTTTAACTGGTACGAAAAATTATCATCGAGCATTGCTACCGGGTTCGCTATATCATTGCGGGTGAGATACAATGGCGGTTGCCATTCATACAAATCGGCTCCCCTTCCGTTTAACTGCAATGGCTGGCCAACAACAATATTGGTATCATTACCTGCAAATGCAATGATCTCATTTTTTACGTTTACGATTACCGTATCACGGCCGGGTTTCGGACAGCCGAGCGTATCCCACACACTTAAAACATAGGAAGTTGTTCGTTTGGGCCAGGCTAGCGGATTCAAACTGTTCGGGTCGATCAGTGTGCTTACCGGGCTCCAGGTAAACCGGTAGCCAATCATACTTGCGTGCAAACTGGCGGTATCATCGTAACAGATCAATGTATCGGCGCCGGCCCTTGCAGTGGGATAAGGAATGGTGCGAATGGTAACATCGTCCTGCGCACTGCATTTTCCTATATGCGCCACAACATGATAGGTGGTGGTAGCAGTTGGCCCTACCAGTGGCTGCTTACTATTCGGATCGCTTATGTATCCCGGTAAGCTGGCCGTCCATTCAAACTTCAATCCATCGGTTTGCGGATTTAGTTGTATGATGTCGGTTAAACAAATAGTACTGTCAACACCTGCATTCAGCGTAACAAAATCAACCACCCGCACGCGAACATTATCTTTATTAATACATCCGTTTTCGTTTAATGTTACTTCATAGGTAGTGGTAATCTTAGGCCACACTTCGGGCGTTGAAGTATTTTCATCGCGAATATTATACAATGGCGCCCACGAAAACACACCATTGCCCAACGCATTGAGCCGCAAACTGTCGATACTGCAAATGAGGGTATCTTTAAATGCCAGCGTTATCGGTGGCTTATCTCTTACATCAGCCGTGCCCGTTATGGTTGCAACACAGCCTTTATCGCTTTCTACTGTAAGTGTTACTGTTTTTAAACCGGTGGTGCTGTACTTCCAGGTGGGATTTTGCAGGGTCGACACATCTGAAGTTGATGTTTCATCACCAAAATCCCAGGTCCACTTATTGGGTTTCCCGTATTTTGCAGTAGAAAGATCAATAAACTGCAGCGGCAACAGTACACAGGTGCCCTGCACTTTAAAGCCGGGATAAAAACCGGGATATACTTTTGCCAGCGTTACTGTTTCATCTTCACACTGCCCGGCCAGCACCACTTTTACTTTAACCTTATAAGTTCCGGTATCGGCGTACTGGTGTTGTAAACGGCCTTCCAGATCGGTGGTTGTTTCAGGTGGCGTACCATCACCAAAATCCCAGGTGTAAACCGAGCCCGATGGATTGGCCTGTTCGTTTTTAAAGTTTACCAGAAAATCGTCGCAGTAGGAATAATCGGGTTTTAATACGGCTGAGAGCGGAATACAATCCGACACTTTTACGTGAACATCTTTGCGATGAATATTGATCAATACGCCCTGCCGGTATTCATAAGCACAAACAGTAATAACATATTGACCGATGGTTGCAGGAGCGATGCCCGAAATAAGTCCGGTTTTTGAATCGATGGTTACCTGTCCGCCCAGGGGTGCATTTCCACCAAAGGGCGATTGATAACTCAACCCTGAATAAGGCGGTGGTGTTGCCGATTGCGGATTGGGATCGTTGGTAGAAGCTCCTTTGAAACCACTGCAAAAAGTATATACCAGGTTATCGGTCCCGTCGGGTTCAGTAGCCGCAAAGTTCAGGGTAAAATTGCTGCTGCGGCAAATGGCAGTGGCGTCGTTTGGCAAAAAACGCGGACTGGAATTTTTGTAGGCCTCGGGTAATGTGTTGGTGCCCGGAATTTCGCACAAATAAGTAGCGCCTACCGAATTACTACGCGGAACAAGATTAACAATGTTATCGATGCGGCAGCAACGCTGATACGAAATCACATAACCGCTGTTATTTATGGGTAATTCAATAACGGTATTATAGGATCTCACCCGGTAGCAAACATCTGTTGGGGGGTTACTGATACAGGGGTTGGAGGCGGGATCGAAGCGAAGGAACTGATCGCCGATAGTACCGGCCCTGAAAACACCTATCTCTGCATTATTGCTTTTGTCAAAAACCGTAAGCCTGATCTCGGTATCCAATTGCCCGGGGCTGTTTGCATTACAATCGATGTACAGTTTTAAAGTTACCCGGTACTGCGATTTACCATTGGAAGGCCCCAAATATTCATAAAACATCTCCCCTCCCTTAATATGCTCAGCAAACAGGGATTGGATTGTTCCACACAAAAAAACAGCTATCGCCAGGGCTCTTCTCATCAGTCAACTGGTATACAGCACAGTATTTGTTAGCCAATTTTACCATGCAATAAAAAATTTTCAATAAAAGCATTGCTCAGGGACGGATCTTCCCACATTCCCATGTGAGCCGCATGTTCAAGCACATGAATATAAGACAATCCGGGCATATAACATTGTTGTAGCCCCAGCTCAAATGGCACTGCCGTGTCGTATTTTCCTAAAATAAACTGAATGGGTCGGGGGAAACTTTTCAATACATGTGTACGATCGGGGCGCCGAATCATGGCTTCGTAATAATTTACGAGCGATTGCGCTGTAAAGTTGGTAAAACGGGTAAGTATTTTCTGTATGGTGGCGGGGTCCTTCTTTTTAAACTCCTCTGAGAAAAGATTGGGAATTGATTGTTCTAAAAATTTAACCGGGCCATATTCTTTAATAAATTCAATGCCACGCCGGCGGGCGGCAATCTTTTCTTCGCTATCGGCATAAGCAGATGAGTGAAATAATCCAAATGCATTTAATCTGTTTGGGTATTTATCGGCAAACGCAAGCGTAACATAACCGCCCATGCTATGGCCTATCATGATCGTTTCGGTAATGTTTTCCTGGTCCAGAATACCACCCATACATTCGGCAAAGTATTCCATTGACCATTGTTGCCCGAAGCCATTCCAGCCATCACCGGCCTGCGGCGCACCAATGACCTGTACGTTGCCCATGGCCATTTGTTCGCTGCCAATCGATTTGCCGCTGCCCGGCAAATCGGGTATGATCAGTTGAAATTTTGTTTTTAGATATTCAACCTGGTTTTCCCAAACGGTACCGTCTTCGGCAAAACCATGCAACAGTACCACAGGTTGCCCCTCTCCTTCTACACGATAAAATACAGGCTGATCATTTATCAGGATATTGTTCTCTTTTGCCATGGCCCAATTTACGAAAGTTTCCCACTCGCCTTCCATTGCCTTTTGCCTGGTGCCCATTGCCCGGTTTTCACATTGCCCCTGAAAAAGCTGCGCACAATTATAATGCCCAGTATAGGAGCTACTGCTGCATTGAACTGCTGAGGTAACAACCACCAGCACAGCGCAAATAGTAAAGCCAACGCCAGCACTATGCGAAAATATTGTTGCAGCCATTTTTTGCGCATATACACAACAAATGCCACCGGCAAATGGGTTGGCAGCGCCCACCACATATTGAAGTTATCGCGGCAAACGGTATCAACCCGTATGACCCAGAGCGTTACAATGAGCACCCCAACAAAACCGAGGAAGAGAAAAAAGATACTATCGAAAACATTTAATGTACGATGCGCCCATTTGCTTTTATTGAATGACAACGGCGCAACTACCAGAAAAAGTAAAGTAAATAATATAAAAGGCGAAAACCAGGATGGTGACGCCTTCGGCATCTCAGCTGCCGGAAGCACCTCCTGCTTTTCGCTCACCAGCGCATGCTGGTTAACAACGGCGCTGTCGAAACCCTTCATCAGGTAATCGGGCAAAAACATGGCCTGTTCGTTGGTTACCTTTTCATCGAGATTATTGCCCAGCAACATATCGATACCCAGTTTGCTCCAGTGTTGCCCGGCTTTGTTCAGGTAGGTATGTATAAGTTGTCGAAAGGTAGGCGGTTCAGCAGGTAAAATATTATTGAAAACCACCTTTGAACCGGTTTTTTGAACTGCCATATCCCGTGCGCGGGTGGTGCAGTTATCGGTATGAAAATAATAATTATAGTACCGGTTTTGTTCCAGCGCATTTTCCTGAAGCGCCATAAACAGGCGTTGCTTTTCGGCACAGGTCAATTGCAGGTTTTGTTCAATAACGCCCCGCTTTTCGCTGCTGTATTCATACAAAAAATCCTGGTATGAATAGGCCGAAAGCGCATAACGCATGATGCCCTTTGTAAACTTTACATAAAAGTTCGGGTCACGGTCATCGAAAGTGCCATAATTGTATACGATATCGAAACCACGGGAGCTGTCGGTTACACGCAGCGCGGTATGTCCGAAAGTGGAATACAGTTCTTCGCCCGCACTGCAGGTAAGTAAACTAATGCGCAATCGGCATGAATCGGTTTGACCGGCTGTAAAAAGTGAAAAATGAAGAATAGCAAACAGGCAGATTACTAACCGGGTCATTTAAAAAGTATTTTAAGATACAAGGATCAAGGTCCAGGGCTCAAGATACAAGATACAAGATACAAGATTGCATCAGTAAAAGATCATCAGTAATGATTGATTGCAATTGGTTAACCTTTACCAATGCAAGACCTGAACCTTGTGTCTTGCTTGTCCACCGTCCGCGTGTCGCTGAAGCTTTAGGCGCCTGCGCAATAGCTTCGGCGCCGGCGCACGAAGGTGGGTGCCTTAAAGAATTTATCGGCTATAATTCGGTGCTTCTCTTGTAATTTCCACATCGTGCGCGTGGCTTTCTTTCATACCGGCATTGGTAATGCGAACAAACTGCGCCTGCTGCAATTCTTTAATATCCTTTGCACCACAATAGCCCATGCCCGATCTTACTCCGCCTACATATTGATAAACGATTTCGCTTAAATTTCCTTTATACGCCACCCGGCCTTCAATACCTTCAGGTACATATTTTTTAATATCATCTTCCACATCCTGAAAATAGCGGTCGCCGCTTCCCTGGCTCATGGCGCCCAGTGATCCCATACCGCGGTATTGTTTGAATTTTCTTCCTTCGTAAATAATGGTATCGCCAGGACTTTCTTCGGTACCGGCAAACACACTTCCCATCATTACTATATTGGCGCCTGCAGCCAGCGCTTTTACCATATCGCCGGTATAGCGAATACCACCATCGGCAATTAACGGAATGCCCAGTTTATGCAGAACAGAGGC
>Ga0114129_10010097_pt1 | contig 13460 bp, 13 predicted proteins | sample RhiMetdeltSRZDD1_FD_80071 | JGI IMG/M metagenome (GOLD analysis project Ga0114129, IMG submission 80071) | Populus rhizosphere microbial communities from Tennessee, USA - Rhizosphere MetaG P. deltoides SRZDD1 (version 2) (version 2) | ecosystem: Host-associated > Plants > Roots > Rhizosphere >...
TGAAGCTTGCGCACTGGGTGAGGAATTTCGAGTCGCGTTAGAACTGGGATATCGCTATTGGAAGAACAGCCTCTTTCTTGCGGACGGTTGGCCGAAATACTACCATGACGACCCTTATCCCGCGGATGCGCATGCTGGCGCGAGTGCTATAGTCACATTCCTCGAGCTCAGTCGATTGGATCCCGATTCATTCAGAATGGCTGAACAGGTTGCTGGCTGGACCATTCGTAATCTGCGTGACGAGCAGGGGTTTTTCTATTATCAGAAACGGCGCTTTTATACTGTGCGCAAGCCATATATGCGTTGGAGTCAGGCATGGATGCTTTATGCAATGGCGAGGGTGTTGGAATTTAGATGATGAGCTTTGTACTTTGTTCTTTGTGCTTTGCTATTGGACGTAAATAGGTCCTATAGGCCAAATAGGTCCTATACTCCTGACCATTGACAAGCACTAAGCGCTAAGCACTAAGCACTAAGCACCAAGATCAAATCGATGCCCATCGCAGACGACGTAATCCTTGGCAAGAACGTTCGGATCTTCCAGCCCGAGCTTGTGAATCTTTATGGTTGCTCGGTTGGGGATGAGACTAAGATCGGTGCGTTTGTCGAGATTCAAAAGAACGCGACAATAGGTGCGCGCTGCAAAGTCTCATCGCATACGTTTGTGTGTGAAGGCGTCACGATTGAAGATGAGGTGTTTATTGGTCACGGTGTGATGTTTACAAACGATAAGTACCCCAGGGCTGTTAACTCAGACGGATCTTTGCAGTCGGACGAAGACTGGCAAGTTATTAAAACTACAGTCAAGAAGCGCGCGAGTATAGGTTCAAATGCGACAATCATTGCCGGCGTTACTATTGGCGAGTCAGCAATGGTTGGAGCAGGTGCGGTTGTGACCCGGGACGTCCCCGATTTTGCAATCGTTGCGGGTGTGCCGGCGAGGGTGATCGGGAGAGTGACCAGGAAAGAATAGGACCTATATGACCTATAGGACCTATTGTGAGGATAGATGCTAAGAGTCGGAGTGATCGGACACGGATACTGGGGACCAAACCTCGTTCGCAATTTCATGGCGACCTCGGGTTCAGTCGTCACTGCTGTATGCGATAGTCGCGAAGAACGCCTGGTACAACTGCGCAAGGTTTATCCAACGCTCGCGCTCTATAACGACGCCTCAGAATTAATTGCGGACAAGAATGTTGAAGCCGTGGTTATTGCCACTCCAGTCTCCTCACATTTCGAACTGACGATGTCGTCTCTAAAAGCGGGCAAGCATGTGCTCGTGGAAAAGCCAATCGCGTCCAATTCTGAACAAGCCAAACAATTGATCGATGCCGCTGACAAACGCGAGCTCGTACTAATGGTGGACCATACATTCGTCTACACCGACGCAGTGCGGAAGATTCGCGAATTGATAGCAGCGGGAGAACTCGGAAAGATCTACTACTACGATGCAGTAAGAGTGAATCTGGGTCTGTTTCAGCACGACGTGAATGTCATTTGGGATTTGGCAATTCATGATCTCTCGATCATGGATTTTGTTTTGCCCAACAAACCCGTGGCGATTTCGGCAACCGGTATCAGTCACGTGCAGGGCCAACCTGAAAACGTCGCCTACATCACGTTGTTTTTTGCCAATAACCAAATCGCACACGTGCACGTGAATTGGCTGACACCGGTAAAGGTTCGTCACACCTTGATCGGCGGAAGCGAGAAGATGATTGTCTACGACGATCTGGAGCCGAGTGACAAGTTGAAGGTTTACGACAAGGGCATAACCATCACTCCTGGTCCTGAAGCTGTTTACAAGATGCTTGTCAGTTACCGATCGGGGGACATGTGGGCGCCTCGCCTCGACAATACCGAGGCGCTGCAAACGGAAGCACTCCACTTCATTGACTGCGTCGAGCACAGACGTCAACCGGAGACGGATGGGGCGGCAGGTTTGCGAATGGTGAAGATGATTGAAGGGGCGGAGGAGTCGTTGCGAGATCGTGGCAAGCTTGTAGAGTTGAAGCTGTAAAGACTGCCGATTTGATCTTTGGCCTTGGGTCTTTGGTCTTAATGCGCTCAAAGAGATGAAGTCTCTTACCTAAGACCAAAAGGCCAAAACCAAAGACCAAATTGGCAATGTCCGACGAACTTTAGTTTGTCGATGGTGCCAATCAAGGCCCTCATAAATCTTTGCAGGCGTTGTTCGTGTTAATTCGTGTTAATTCGTGAATCGTCTGTTAGATCGCCGAGAAGAGCGATCCACGAATTCACACGAACAAAAGTCTTCGTCACGGAGGCGGCCATCCACGACAAACTAAAGTTCGTCGGACAAATCGGAAATCGGCATGACCTAATCGGCAATGAAAATCTGGATTGATCTCGCAAACGCACCACATGTTCCTTTCTTCAAAGCGTTGAGTGATCGATTCATCGCCGAAGGTCACGAGATTCAGGTTACGGCTCGGGAGTTTGCTGAAACTGTTCCGCTTGCCACCGCAGCAAAGCTTTCTCCGCAGGTTGTTGGCATGCACGGCGGGAGGCAAGTGACGGCGAAAGCCGGTAATCTGATGTCCCGAGCCTGGTCTTTGGCTTCATGGGCACGCACACGAAAATTCGACCTCGCCATCAGTCATAACTCCTATTCACAGATACTCGCAGCGCGCGCATTACGCGTGAGAAGTGTCACGCTCATGGATTATGAGTATCAGCCTGCGAATCATCTGGCCTTTCGATTTACCTCACGAATCATAGTGCCAAACTGTTTTCCCGAACGTCGTCTTCAGCGATATGGCGCAAGCCCCCGAAAAGTGCGGCGGTATCACGGCACCAAAGAGGATGTTTATCTCTCAAATTTTCAGCCCGACCTATCGTTCGTGATGCAGTTGTCTCAATTCGGCATTCGCCCGGATAATGTGTTGGTTTTGATGCGACCACCGGCGCACGAAGCGCTCTATCATCGGTTTCAAAACGCGCTCTTTGATCAAACGCTGAACTTCCTGTTGGCAATTGACAATGTGAAAGTCATGTTGCTGCCGCGCAGCACTGCACAGCGCAGTCAATACTCGTCAATCGCAAGTCCAAACTTAATCGTGCCGGGGCAGCCCTTAGCCGGACCAGATCTCATTGCCTCAAGTGATTTGGTTATCAGCGCAGGTGGAACTATTAACCGTGAAGCGGCTGCGCTGGGTGTACCGGTTGCGAGTGTTTACGTAGGGAAATGGGCTGCGGTTGATGAACAGCTAGTCAATGAAGGACGATTGAAAAGGATCGCAGACAACAGCGACATTCGTGAGTTGGAGATCAGAAAGAAAGAGCAGGCAAATCCACGTCGGTCGGTTGCGGTAATTGACGAAGTGATGCGGATGATTTTCGAGTAGCCAAATGTCCGATATGCTTTAGCTTGTCGTGTGATGCCGAACTCAAGCCGAGTGATCAAGAGTTATCAAATCGTTCTTGTTGGGGATGTCACGACAAGCTAAAGCATATCGGACATTTGCTAAGTTTTTTCAGATGAGAGCTGAACGAGCCAAACCATTAATAGATGCGAGTGCAGTGCGTGTCCCGGGCCGAGCACCTCGTTGGATTGTGCCGACTGTCCGACTGCTTCTCGTTTTCACAGATGCCCTGGCCGCAGCATTTTCCTTCATTCTCGCTTTCACAATCCGCGAAAACGTTTCGATCTTTGCTTCAGGATCGTGGGGTTGGAGTCACACGTTCGCCCCATACGGCGCACTTCTCCCTCTGATTATCGTTATTCGTCTGCTAACTCTCCGTTACGTCGACCTCTATCGAATCCGTGGGGAGTTTTCGTTCTTTGATGACGGCGTACGGGTGTTTAGAGCAACATCAATTGGATCGCTTTTAATTGTCGCAGGGGCATTCTTATATCGGGGTGGCTTTGCTTTCCGAGCATTCTCGTACGCACGCGGCGTGTTTGTCCTCGACTTTGTCTTCACCCTCGCAATCATAAGCTTGATTCGGTATGTGATCCGTGCGGCGCAAACAGTTGTTCGCAAACGCCAGATTAACTTGATTCCCACGCTGGTGGTTGGACGAGGGAATGAAGCTGCGCTGTTCATCAAAGAGATGCGTGAACGGCCGGCGCTCGGCTATCGAGTGATCGGCGTCGTCGAAACTAAACCGATGGATGGGGCGGACAGGTTTGTGTACGAAGGCGTGCCTGTCGTGAGTACTCTCGAAAGCTTGCCGGAGGCCATCCGCGATTCAGGCGCGAATGAAGTGATCATCGCCGACAGTGAAGTGAATGGTGATGCACTCTTCGAGGTAATGATGCGATGCGGCCGTCGACGAGGCGTTGAATTTCGCATCGCGCCAACGCTATTCAACTGTTTGCCACGAAAGACTGAGATCGATCAAATCGGCGTTATGCCGATGATACGTTTGTTTCGTGAGCCATTGTCGGGTGGCGCTCGAATGGTAAAACGCTCCTTCGATCTGTTCCTCTCTGCACTTGCAATAGCTTTGTTTTTTCCACTGTGGTTGTTGATAGCCTTACTGATTAAGCTGGATTCAAAAGGGCCAGTCTTTTATACACAAGAGCGAGTCGGCATGGATGGTCGCCTGTTTCTTGTTTTTAAGTTTCGCACGATGAAAGCCGGCGCGGACTCCGAAGTTCATCGCGAGTATCAGCGCGCCTTCATTGCCGGACGAGCCGAGGCCAATGTAGGCGACAACGGTAAACCTGCTTACAAACTGCTCTCTGATCCTCGCATTACGCGCGTTGGAAAATTCCTTAGACGCACAAGCCTCGATGAAGTGCCTCAATTACTCAACGTGCTGATGGGTGACATGAGCATCGTTGGCCCGCGCCCGCCGATTCCTTATGAAGTAGAGGCGTATGAACTCTGGCATCGTAAGCGGCTCGATATGAAACCTGGCTTGACCGGTCTATGGCAGGTATCGGGAAGGAACCAATTACCGTTTGAAGAAATGGTGAGACTGGATCTGTTCTACATCGAGAACTGGTCGCTGCTCCTCGATTTGAAGATTATTCTGCGAACGGCGTTAGTAATGCTGGAGGGGTTCTAAGATGCATCCACAGATTACGCCGATTACGCAGATTCTTCTAAAACTGGAGCGATCCGCATTTATTGAAAGAGAATCTGTGAAATCTGCGTAATCTGCGGATAACTCCCATAGATCAGTTTGCCAACCCTGCTAGTGCGATTTCCAACAGCAGAATCTTCTTAATTCCTTTGTACAACGGTTCGATTTCACAGTTCTCAGTCAACGCATGAGTATCGTTGCATGGACCAGCTCCTGTGGAGATGGAGTTGATACCTTGTAGTAACGCCGCGCTGGAGTTGTTAGATCCCGCGTTTCCAATCGGCGGATCGAATCCCATCGCACGATGAACTGCTTCTGACATCTTCACCAAATGGGATTCGCGGTTGCCGGGTAAAACTGCCGCAGGTGATGTGGAGATGATGTCCGTCTTCACCGTCATTCCCGCTCGTTTCGCTTCTTCATCGAGAATGAGCGCAATCTTCTTGTCCAAATCAGCAATGACATTGTTATCGGTTGAGCGCAGGTCGACTGTGAACCAGGCGTCCGCCGCTTTTGCGTTCGGTACTTCAGAACCGCCAAGCATGCCGATATTCAGATTTGATGAAGGATTAGTCGGCACTTTTAAATCGTAGATCCGTTCAATCGCACGAGCCAGCGGAAGCGATGCGGAATACGGTGGTGTACGCGAACGCGTGTGGCCACCGGGGCCGATGAAATGATGACGGTACCAGTTAATGCCAATTCCGGCATACGTGAAGCCCTCATAACCTCCATCGAGCGCAACGTAATAATCAACGTTGCCCTTGTTCTCTTTGGTGTAGAACTTCGCGCCGCTCATTCCAGCTTCTTCGTCGGTCGTGAAAACGAAAACCAGATCTCCTTTGGTCTTTAACTTCGCGGCATCCAGCGCGCGCATTGTTGCCATGAGTGCTTCAATGTTCCGCGTATCGTCCCCAATGCCGGGTGCGTAAACGTGACCGTCTTTAACTGTTGCTTTGATAACCAATCCAGGTTGAAAGACGGTATCCATGTGCGCGTCAAAAACCGTAACTGGTCCGCCGCCGGCTCCCTTGCGAGTTGCGATCAAGTTACCCGCACCGTCGTAACGCACATCGACTTTGTATTTGCGCAGGAGGCTTTCAATATAACGCGCCCGTTCCGCTTCATGTTTTGAGGGCGCATTGACCTCAGTTATCGCAATCCATTCACGTAGAATATCGTCGTGATTCTTGTCGATGTATTCATTGGCAGCTTGAACTCGCTGGTCGTTCTGAATTGCCTTTACCTGATCAGCATAGGAAGGTTCCTGGCCCAATACAGAAGCTGACAAGATGATCACGATTACACAAGACAAGGCGAATCTGCGCATGTAGTTTTTCCGTGTGTCGAATATAGTAGAGCGAAATGCTTTGGAGTGCGGTGGCCTGCCACCGCTTTGTTACAGCGGTTGTTGCTTGTCGAGTATCACTCTAACAAAGCGGCGCCAGGGCGCCGCACTCCAAAGTCGCATTCTAATGGGTTACTTAGTTGGGCGAAAGACAAAACGCGAGATCACGCATGCCACGTTCCTCCGATCAACAAACATTCTCTCCGGCAATCACGTGGATTGAGCGCGGCATCGTTGGTTGCATCGTTATCTTTACGATCTTTGCGCCTCATTCAATCGCAGTGACTCAAACTGCATGGTCGTTGGGTCTCGCACTTTGGGTACTGCGCTTCGCTTTCTATCCGCGTCCCGTTCTTTTTCGAACACCACTCGATTACGCATTGATTGGCTTCTTCATTCTTAGCGGCGTGTCCGGCGTATTCTCATACAACCCGGTCATGTCGATCGGTAAGATGCGCGCAGCAAGTCTCTTTACCATTGTCTATCTCGTAGCACAGAACATCCGATCTCTTCGACTCGCTCGGTTACTCACTTATTGCCTGGTCGGATCGTGCATGTTGAATGTCGTTCTGACTGCCGAGCAGCTCGCGATTGGTAAAGGAGTGAAGGTTGAAGGTGTCAGGCCAGACAGTGCGCTCAGCAAGGCGGTCTTTACGTCTCGAACCGTTCATCAGCCAACCCCGATTACCAACGGCGACACAATCTGGCAGGTTGATGGTCAGCGAGTTGACAGTCCCGACGAACTCGCGAGCGCACTGGCAGCCGGTAAACCAATCGCCAAAGTGACAATCTATCGTGTTGAGTGGATGCCGACGCTTGATGTTCCACGCGGAAAGTTACTGCCTGGCAACAGTGCTCTAGAACAACTTGGCATTGCGAATTGGTCGCGCGGTCGAGATTGGCGTGCGACTGGATTCTACGGCCATTGGGTCACTTATGCCGAAGTGCTCCAGTTGATCGCCTCGTTGGCTTTAGGACTGTTTCTGGGGCTTACGCATAAGCGAAGTCTCACTGGATTGTTGCTACTGTTGGCCGTCGCGGGTCTGCTCTTTGCACTTGCATTGACAGTCACGCGAGCGTCGTGGGCTGGTTTCGCTCTCGCGGCGCTGTTGATGGTGATGTTGAGCGTTTCGCGTCGCACCTTACTAATCATTGCTGGCTGCGCGATACCGTTGATCCTTGGAGCTGTTTTCTTACTACAACAGAAGCGGAGTATTGGTTTTGTAGACCGCAACGATCAATCGACAACCTGGCGTGAGACTGTTTGGCTGGAAGGTGTGCAATTACTTGTTAGCAAGCCGCGGCATTTATTAGTTGGCGTTGGGATAGATTCAATCAAAGGTCACTGGCGCGAGTGGGGATTATTTGATAACGGCAGATTACCAGTTGGGCATATGCATTCAAACTTGCTTCAGATTGCACTAGAGAGAGGTGTGCCCGCATTGATTGTGTGGTTGATACTGCTTGGTATTTATGGCCGAATGTTATGGAGAATCGTCCGTGGCGCGCAGGACGAGTTTTCGCGTTCGTTTGCGCTCGGTGCGCTTGGGGGATTGGTCGGTTTTTTTACGAGTGGTTTAGTTCATTACAACTGGGGCGACTCGGAAGTTGTGATGGTGCTGTATTTGATTATGGGGTTGAGTTTGAGTGTCCGATATGCTTTAGCTTGTCGAGTTGTAACCAACAGGCCCTCAGGGGTGAATGAATAATCGTGCTGAACATTAATCCTGAGGGCCTGTTTGTTACGACACGACAAGCTAAAGCATATCGGACATCACGATACAAACGGATAAAGCGTTGTGTTTCGAAATATCCAGAAGGAAACGATGACGACGAAGATTAGGTAGATGTAGCGTGCAGGCAACGCGTTCGGTTTCGGTGTTATCCCTCTGAAAGACAAGGTTGTGTGCCGTAGCAAAGCATAAAGTAAAAAAGGAATAGAGATGATGAAAAGCGGATTTAGCGTGAATGCTGAAACGAAGTGACCATGCAACAGTTGGTGGGCCGCGCGCGTGCTTCCGCAACCGGGGCATTGAAAGCCAGTCAGCAGGCGGAAGATGCAAGGTGGAAAGACGCCGGTTTTGCCGGGTTCAAAAGCGAAGATGTAGATCGCACCGGCGAGCAACAGACTCCAAGTGCCAATAAGAGTGGTTCGTCGATTCCAGAATGCGAGTGACATGAGATCGTAAAGGCTAACACAGACGTGAGCAAAGCGGCGTTAAGCAGAGAAGGGCGGGTTTTTAGAACCAGCCCTTCTTGTTCTGGATGTAAGTGCGAACAAATTCCTCGTCGGACTTTGTAAGGTAGATGACGCCTTCGACGATACCGATGATATTTGTGAGGCCGCAAGTCAGAATGCCAAGCACTAATTGAATAACACCTTCCGTGGTATAGCCCAGTATGAACTTATGAACACCTAACCAGCCAAGCAGGATTGCGCAGATACCCGCGGTAATCTTTTTGTCGGCACCCATCGCTTTCCAGTCCGTCATCGCGCCCGGGTTTACTGCCTGCATTGGTTGGTAACCACCGCCAGCGACCTGACTGAGAGGTGCCTGACAGATCGAACAATACTGCGCCATCTCATCGTTTGTAGCGCCGCACTTTGTGCAGTATCTAGTCATCGTGTTTGACGTCTCCAACAGCTCCTCAAATGCAGTTCATTTGAGAATCTTTAACGGTTGCCGAGGATGCTGAGTCCCGCAACTCCGACAAAAAAGATCAGGTAACAAGCCCAGACAACGATTCCAAGCCCAAGGAAAATGTAACTAAACATCTTCGCCTTCTTAGACGAATCGGCCGCTCCTGCCAGGTCACCTGCAGCCACTTTCCCATTTACCTGTGCCGCAAAAATGATGCTAATAATCCCAAGTGGGAAACAGCAGATAGCGGACAGGATCGCAGGAACCAAATAGTTTGGAACCTTGTCGTGGGTATCCGCAGGAGGGGGAGTGAATTCTTGTGCCATTCGTTTTCTCCTGAATCGAACGCGAAGGTTGACGTTGTAGACAAGCTCTACTTAGGCAGCATAACCACCAGGCGCGGCTGGGGGCGGCGGTGGTGGAACAACATCCTTTCGCTTTTCAAAAATTGGTACGGAAAGGATGCCGCCAACCGCGGCGAGAATAATAAGACAGATACCACCGATCAGATTGCCGACCACGAGGAGTACGGTTCCTGAAAATGGCATGTGCACTCCCGACTGTGCGAATGCTTGCTGCATCGCAGCTGCACCAATCAAGAGAGCAATAGGAAGACCGATTATCAGATAGATCACAGCCCCAACCACACCGGCGAGTGCTCCGACCATTGCGCCATCGCCTACTGTGACCCTCGTTGGTGAACCTTTAATGTAGATAAGTCCGGCCACAGCACCACCGGCAATACCCCATAGGCAACAGCACAAACTTACGAACGGAATCTGCGAGACGATTACAGAAAGTACTCCGACGATTAAACCGCCGAGCAAGGCAGCCTTAAGTTTGATATTCATGAGATCTGTACTCTTCTGCTAAGAAAGCTGGCAAAACTCAACTCTAGTTTTTTGGAAGCAGGAATGGCTCGGTTCAGGGGGAATAACTAACAAACAGGGGGGAGGATTGTCAATGAAAATGCCGATAATTGTTGGACTTAAATTAATGCAGCACTTCGATCCGATCGCCGGATTGCAACTTCGGATCACTGACTTTTCCTGCCTTAATCTCCTTGAGGCTGAAGCGGGTCGTGACCAGTCGCCCTTCCGCACCTTCCCGGGAGAGATCGACGGCGTCAGCGTTCTGTCGAGCGGTGCCCCCAGCAGCGAGTATTGCCTGCAGTAGAGTGATGCCGGATTCAAAACTCTTCTGGCCGGGATAAGTGATTCGACCACCAATGTAATAAAACTCTCGTGAGCGACCAACTACATTGATCACATCCCCGTGGTTAACTGTTGTATTCAAGGCAGCAGGATCATTAAGGTTCAAAGAACGCCCCGCCGATCCGCCACGCATGATGACAACAGAGCCGGCATCATTACCCACTTGCGACTCAGCCAGTATGACGTAAAGCGGTACGGCTTCTCTTCTAAGAACTCTGGCCCCAGGTGAAGCAACAAGTCCTGTTACGAGCACGGTATGACTCACGAATTGACGAACACCAACTGAGATCTCTGCCTTCTCTACAATTGCTCGACGTTTCAATTCAGCTCCAATGCGCTTTTGAATCTCATCAGTAGTGAGGCCAGCTACGTTTATCGGACCCCCAGCTAACGGGACGTCAATCATGCCACCGGCGACAACCGTGAACAGAGTAGAGCGTCCAGAATTGGCAGCATTCATGAAGCGAATGTCGAGCACGTCACCAATCCCAACGCGATAGATCTCAGTCAACACAGGCTCTGCCGAAGGCGAACCAGCTTCTGGATTATTGTTCTTGGCTATCGATTCGTCACTAACCGACGGGGCGCTGTTCTTCTGCTGTTCGGGCGCCGATTTTGACTTTGGCGCTGGCTTGGTTTGACCGCTTCCGGCCACGACAAAACTAGCAAGACAAAGAGGGAGAATCGAGGCTGAGATAAGTTTTTTCATGATCTGTAAGCGAGTTTGAAAAGCAACTTCTTCGGTAAGAATATCGAGCGTATTGAAAGATCTCGTCCGCCACGGGTTCGACATCAGTGTTCTACGGACACTGAGACAGAATAAAACTAACAATAGGCCGAAGTTTCCAATCTGGTTTGGAGTGCGGCGACCTGGGCCGCTTTGTTAAAGCAGCACGCGACACTATAGGCCTGCCGTAACAAAGCTGCGCCAGGTCGCCGCACTCCATAGAGCACCTCCCAGCACCCCGCTCAACAAAGTCCTAAACGCTCTGCTATAGTGACAGATTCACTTAGAGTCGGTTGCCTGAACAGTCAAAGCTCAAAGCTCAAAGTTCGATTAATCATGTACGAGTTTGCAGTCACCCCCGCCGTCACGAATATTCGCCGACGAGGTGTCGAGATTTCTGAGGTGGCGCCTGAGAGTTTAGGCGCAGAGATGGATATTCAGCCGGGTGATCGAATCATCAAAGTAAACGGACGCACCGTTCGAGACTACCTGGACTTTCGATTCCATACTGCCGGCGAGACTGAGTTGATTCTTGATGTTCGTAAGAAAGGCGGCGAAGACTGGCAAATCGAATTAGAGCGCCGAGAGGATGAAGACTTTGGCTTTACATTTGAGGCGATAGTTCCACGCCAGTGCGCTAACGAATGCATCTTCTGTTTCTGTAACGGCAATCCAGCCGATGCTCGACCTTCTCTCTTTATTAAAGATGAAGACGTTCGACTATCTTTTCTTTATGGAAACTATACGACGCTCACCTCAATCACAAACGATGAGATGAAACGCATTGTCGAGCAGCGACTCTCGCCTCAGTATGTTTCTGTTCACGCGACTGACGTTGATGTTAGAGCGTACATGTTGGGTATTGATAGAGAGCGAGCTGATATTTCTGAAAAACTTAAAGCCCTGCTTGACGCCGGCATTGAAGTCCACGCTCAAGTGGTACTGTGTCCGAAGATTAACGACGGCGACGTCTTGATGAAGACGATTGATGATCTTGCCGCTGAGTATCCTCGCATTACGAGCGTTGCGATCGTTCCGCTTGGTCTAACTCGATACAACACAGATTCTCGATTACATCCGGTTACATCGGAGTTTTGTCAGACCGTGATCGATCAGTTGAAACCAATGCAAGAGAAGCTTTACTCAAGGTTCGGAACCAACTTCGCGCTGCTGGGAGACGAGATTTATTTGAAAGCCAGACGACCTATCCCGTCGCGCTCACATTACGGGAGTTATCCGCAGATCGAAGACGGTGTAGGTATGGTTCGATCATTTCACGAGGAGTTCGCTCGGCTGTTGCGACGCTTATCGCGAAATGCTTCTGCACTGAAGAAGACTTCGGGCACCCTGTTCACCGGCACTCTGTTCGCCCCAATCCTCGAGGATGCTATTTCGAGGTTAAACTCACGGTTCGGCACAAACCTGTTCGTGAGTCCAGTGATCAATCAATACTTTGGAGGAGATGTCTCGGTAGCCGGCCTTGTGACTGGTGGGGACATAAAGACGGCCGCAGATCAATTACGTGGCGATTTTGCTTTAATCCCACGGCAGATGTTGAAGAGAGACGAAGAGATCATGCTTGATGGAACCAAACTTGATGAACTTACTTCTGTTTTACGAGTGCCTGTGTACCCGGTGAATTTGAAGGAACTCGGGCAGTTCTTGCTCAACACAAATTAGTCAACATGATCGAAGCCTCGCAAACGAGCGCATCCACTTCTTCGAAATCAACACTCGATGTGGGTTGTGGCCAGAACAAGGTTGCGGGAGCAGTCGGTATCGATTCAAATCCTCGCAGTCATGCTGATGTCATTCATGACCTCGGTGCCTTTCCCTATCCATTTGAAAACGATTGCTTTGATGAAGTCGTCTGCAGGCATGTGTTGGAACACGTTCCGGACGTCATCGGCTTGATAACAGAACTTCATCGCATTACCAAGGCTGGCGGGCGCTTAAAGATTGTTACCCCACATTACACGAACCCTGACTGGCCAACTGATCCAACTCACCGGAATCATTTCAACAGCTATTCCTTCAACTGCTTCATCGAGGACCAAACACCTTTTCCTTTTTACACAGAGACTCGCATGCGTCCGGTAAGCACTCACGTCAGCTTGGCTAATCTCTGGCGCAGCTTGGGAATCGAATTCCTGGTGAATCTAGATCAGCGTTGGCCTGCTTTTCGGTTCACCCGGAAGTTTTGGGAGTTTTACTTATCGACGATATTACGGGGCAAAGAACTGCGGTTTGAACTCGAAGTTCTAAAGTAAAACTTTCTGCCGATCGAAGAAATGATTGCAAAAAATCTCCAAGTCCGTTAAAACTCTCCACCAGTTCAATTATTTGAACTGAAATCCAGAAAATGAAATCCTCTAGCCGGCGGTCCCAACGGGACTAAGGAGTAAATGTTCGGCTTTGGCTTTGACCTTGTGCTGGCTCAGTAATTGCTTAAAGGTTCAGCACAAACA
>Ga0114129_10010099_pt1 | contig 13459 bp, 11 predicted proteins | sample RhiMetdeltSRZDD1_FD_80071 | JGI IMG/M metagenome (GOLD analysis project Ga0114129, IMG submission 80071) | Populus rhizosphere microbial communities from Tennessee, USA - Rhizosphere MetaG P. deltoides SRZDD1 (version 2) (version 2) | ecosystem: Host-associated > Plants > Roots > Rhizosphere >...
AAATCAATTCCTGTTCAAGTCGGTTAGGATCGTAGTTTTCTTTACCCACATGTTCTTCGAGCACCTTGGTTAAACCTTCTTTGATCTTTTGTTTGCGTAAAGGTTCAAGGGTGGCGATGATTTCCTGTTGCTTTTGAATATTGCTTATACGCAGCAACAGATCGCCTTCCATGATCTTTCCTTCTTCGAGCCTGTGCGTTGTCAAATTTTCCATGGCGGATTCTATCACTTTTTGAAAAGCATCCCATTCTTCGTCGGTTAGGGTATCACCGGTAGGTGTAATTACTTCGGGTAATTTGATAAGGGTGCTTAAAATATGCGAAGGATCGAGATTCAAAGCCTGTGAAAGTTCAGCAATAGGCTGGTAATATGCTTTAGCCAGATCGGTATTGATGCTAACCGGTTTGGCCGCGCCGCTTTCTTTTAAGCTAATGGTACAATCGATCGTTCCCCTTCCCAGTTTTTTTGATAACAACGATCGTATATCAAATTCAAAGGGCCTTAAAAAGGCCGGTATTTTTAATGATAGCTCAAACTGTTTTCCATTCAGTGATTTAATATCAACCAGGAAAGTTTTATCTCCCACTGTTTGTTCACTTCTTCCAAAGCCGGTCATTGATTTCAACATAACGTTCCTTTTTTTAGCAAGGTAATGAAATAAGTTCTACTGTTTCAGGGTCAAAAGCATAAGACGTAAGCCATAGGGTACAGGAAATTGGTTCAGGGTCCCTGTATGTGGGGTAAATAGTTCAATGTTTCGGGGCCATTTGTAAGATAATATAAAGTTGGGTAATTGATGCAACAGTTTTTTGGGGTATTGCCTTTATCCATTCAACCAAATAATCGGGTATAGATGTCATTTTTATTCATTTCACGCATATCGCCGGGTAATAAACCTTCTATAGTAACAGCTGCAACGCGATAACGGATCAGGCGAAGGGTAGGAAATCCGGTTTGAGCGGTCATTTTTCGTACCTGTCTGTTCTTTCCTTCGGTTATAATCAGTTTTATCCAACTGGTTGGTATCTCTTTTCTGAAACGAACGGGCGGATTTCGATCGGGTACCAAAGGTGTGTTGGTAAAACGCGTTGCTTTACATCTTTTGGTGCGGTATTTTTCATTGTTGATGGTAATTGTAACCCCTGCCTGCAAATCATCGATAGCTTTTTGATGAATAGCCCCATCTACCTGAACCCAGTATTCACGTTCGTGCGAGAACTTTGGATTCAGCAACCGGTGATTGAGCGTTGTATCATTGGTAAGAATCAATAATCCTTCACTGTCATAATCTAACCGGCCCACCGGATATACATCAGATGGAACGTTAAAGTAGTTCTTCAATGTTTGCTTTCCTTCGGAAGAAGTGAATTGTGATAGTACCTGGTATGGTTTGTAAATGATAAAATAGCGATGCATACAAAAGAAAATCTCCCGGTGAACCGGGAGATTTATTATGTGGATGGGTTAGTAAGTACCGGGAAATAAATTTCCCTCCACAATATTAAAAATAATTTTGTCTATATAGAAAAAAAATCTAACAAATTTTATTCACATTTTTTTTGAATAATGGGGAAAAGCGAAGCATGAAAGAACAGTTACAAGTCATCTTAAATACAAAATTTGAATGTTATACAGGATAAACTGTTTGTTTTGATAATTTATGCATCTTCTGAAACCATTGCCCACAGCAGGTTGTATGCAGTGATGTATTGTAAGCTATGATAAATGGTTATTGAAATGATGATATAAGAGCTATCCATCTGTACATGCATTGCAGTAAGAAAAAAGGATCGGGTAAACGGGTAACTCTTTTTTAATTTTTTGGCAAAAAGATCATTGAAGGGGTTAAATAATGCCATAACAACCCTTTTACGAACGTTAAGCGGTTATAAAATACATGTTAATGAAGGCGGATTGGTAATAAACAAATGAAGTGATAGCAAATACACCATCGTAATCGTAACCTGAATGGCTGATATAGCAGAAAACATGAAACTGAAAGCAATAATTACCTGCTGTGTGGGGTGAGTATGTTACTTTTGCGAAAATTCGATGGCATATGAAATTTCCTTCTCCTGTTTCGATACAATGGATAGCTGAATTAATAGGTGCAGCGCTTACAGGCAATACTGCAGGGATGGCCACAGGCATAAATGAGATTCATAAAGTTGAACCCGGCGACCTGGTATTTGTAGATCATCCCAAGTATTACGATAAGTGCATACAATCTGCAGCAACTTTTATTATCATTAATCAGAAAACCGATTTTCCCGAAGGCAAAGCATTGCTGATCGTTGATCAGCCATTCGAAGCATATCAAACTATAGTGCGTCATTTTCGTCCTTTCAAAGCTGCCGATAAACCGGTAAGCGATTCAGCCGCTATTGGTGAAGGAACTTATATAGCACCAAACGTTTATATAGGGCATGAGGTATCGATTGGTAAAAATTGTTTTATAGGGCCTAATGTTACAATCATGGATCACTGTGTGCTGGGCGATAATGTTGTTATACAGGCAGGAACGGTTATAGGGTCGGATGCTTTTTACTATAACACAAAAAAGAATCGCGAGGTGTGGTATAAAAAAATGCTGAGCTGCGGAAGGGTGGTTATTGAAGATGATGTTGAAATAGGCGCCGGCTGTACAATCGATCGTGGCGTATCGCACGATACGCGCATTGGTCGTGGCAGTAAACTCGATAATATGGTTCACATAGGTCATGATACTGTATTAGGTAAAAATTGTTTACTGGCTGCACAGGTTGCTATAGCAGGCGCTACTACCCTTGGTGATGGTGTAATATTATGGGGACAGGTGGGCGTTTCAAAAACACTCAGCATTGGCGATAATGTAGTTGTACTTGCCCAAAGCGGAATAGGAACCACGCTTGAAGCCGGTAAAATTTATTTTGGATCGCCGGCCGAAGAGGCAGGTGTTAAAAAAAGAGAATTGGTTTGGGTAAAACGGATACCTGAAATGTGGGAGCGTTTAAAAAATATTAAATGATGGCCACGGAATACCTTTTACCGGGCAACGTATTATATTAGAAAAAATAGATGCATAAGGGCTGTGGCAAAAAAAAAATCCTCCGATTTGCGGAGGATCTGCGGCCCTGATCTTAGTTGAGGGCTATTTAAATTTCGACAAAAATTCATCTTTCTTACGCATCGATACTTCAATGGTGGTGCCATCTTCCATTTCGATGGTGCCGCCCCGGCCCCGGTTATATTTTTTAATGAAGAAATGGTTGATGATATACGATTGATGCACCCGCGAAAAGTTTTCGACCGGTAAAATATCTTCAAATTCTTTCAATGTGCGCGATACCATAATTTTTTGCTGATCGTGCATGTACACAAACGTATAACTGCCTCTTGCTTCGAGCCAAACAAGTTCGTTGATATTTACAAATACCAATCCGTCGAGGGTAGGAAGCGCTACCTTTTGTAAAACCGGTTTGCTTACGTTGAGATTGTATAGTAATGTGTCGATTTTACTGGTTATATTTTTTGTATTAATGCGTTCGGCAGCCTTTTGCACAGCCGATTGAAGTTCCTTAATGTTTACAGGCTTTAATAAATAATCCAGGGCCGAATACTTAATGGCATTGATGGCATAGTTATCAAAGGCTGTAACAAAAATAATTTCAAAGGTTACCGGCGACAGGTTGTTTAATAGTTCAAAGGCATTTCCAAATGGCATTTCAATATCCAGGAACACCAGGTCGGGCTGTGTGTGCAGGATCAGCGCCTGTCCGGTGCGAATGTTTTCTGCTACCCCTATTACATCAATCAGCGGGCAGTACTTAAGCAATAGTTGTTTGAGCGCTTCAATGTTGTTTGGCTCATCGTCAATAATTACGGTTCGAATCATTTTTCATGGCTTTTAGGTTAACAGTAGCGGGAAAACGGATAACGATTCTTGTACCCGCAGGTTGATTAAGTGCGTCTGTTAAATCGATTATTTCAATAGTTATAGGATCGGCCAACTGGCGGTTTAATATGTTTATACGTTCGGCGGTTAATGACATTCCTTTTGATTGGTATTCAACATGCATTTGAGATTTAAATGCAGCTGCTTTTTTTCTTCCGATGCCATTGTCCTGTATAATGCATATGAAATCGCCATCACTTTTTTGAAATTTTATATCAATGCGGCCTTCACCGGTTTCTTTATACCGTATTCCGTGCCGTATGCTGTTTTCGATATACGGCTGCAGTATCATGGTGGGTATGGTTACCAGCTCGCGGTCGATGTCGGGATCCAATTCAATGCTGTAGCTGAATGAATGGCCAAAGCGCATCATTTCCAGCTCAAGGTATCTTTTCAGGTATTTGATTTCACTGGCAATCGAAATGGCGCTTTTTTCTGAATTGTCGAGCGTTTGCCTGATCAGGTGGGCAAATTCGGTTAAATACCAGTTAGTGGCTTCGAGGTCGCTGGTGATAATAAAGTTTTGAATACTGTTGAGGCAGTTAAAAATAAAATGTGGATTCATTTGAGCCCGCAATGCCATTTGCTCCAGGTCGTTCAGCCGTTGCTGAAGGGCTGTTTTTTCCTGTTCTTCTTTACGTATGATGCTGAACCGCCATGCTACCAGTATCCAGGTTATCAATATGGCTACGGCAATGACCAAAATCTGAAAGGGCAGGGTTTGCCAAAAGGCGGCTTCTACAATAAATGAAATTTTTATAGGATTGCTTACTACCCCTTTCTTATTCACGGCAATCATTTCCAGTTCATAATTGCCCGGTGGCAGGGAAGGATATTCCAGAACGTTTTGCCCCGTTGAGTCCCAGTTGTCGGTTAATCCTTTTAAGCGGTACCGGTACCAGATATTACCACCAGATCTAAACGAAATGCCGGCATATGATATTTTTAAACTGTTTTCGCGGTGTTTTAAGCGATAACTGTCCTGCAGGGGTTGCGATTTATTGCTCACAGCTATATCCAGTATGCGCAGGTTACATTTTGAATAATCCGATACTTTGGTTTCGTCGAAAAATGTAAGGCCCATAGGAGTGCCTACATAAATTTTATTACTGTCAACATATATGGTATTAATGATATCGGTGGGTAACCCGTCGGAGCTGCCATAGGTAATTACGGGATATGGGGTTTGACTGATATTTATTTTGTTGACCCCTTTATTGGTACCTATCCACAAAAAATTATTATTCACAAACAGGGTACGGCATATATCACTCGATAACCCCTCCCTGGTAGTTATCTGGTTAATTACCTCATCGTTATTCATACAAATAACGCCGGCCCCGAAAGTGGCTACCCATAGATTGCCATCCTGCGATTTGGCAAAATAACTGATGCGTTGCTTTAGCGAACTAAAAACATCGCCCATATACCGCACCTTCTTATCTTTTGTTAGGATGTACAGTCCGTTTACGGTACCGATGTAATACTCGTTATTATAAAAACATACTGCCGTGGTACGGAATGGCCAGATGGTATCCTGTATCGATAAATTTTCGGGGTTTACCAGCACGGTCCTTCTTCCGGTGCCCACCAATAACTGGTTGTTACTTACTTCATCGACCGACTTAATTGCATACACATAGGGGTTGTATAACCGCTTTTGGGGGCCTTCTTTTATCAGCAGGCCATCTGCGCCGGCAATTAACCCGCCATTTTTCAGCTTTTTTAAATAGACAATTTTATTAACAGAGTTTAAGTTGATGGCTACCCTGAATTCCTTATCGTAAATAAGGGTATCCAGCTTCGATCCGTTGATTACATATATCTTTCCAAAGCCGGTGCCTGCATATATTTTACCATTCAGTTTCAGCAGTGAAAAGATCTCGGAGGTTTGGCTTGTTTTAAAATACCAGGTTTTGAATTCCCTGGAAGCGAGTTTATATACGCCTTCGCCGAGGGTGGTGAACCAGATGTTCTTTTCATTATCTATCCGTGCATGGCTTACCTGTTTTCCTTTCAGAAACAACTCTTCATACCGGTCGAATGTGGTTGTATCCATCATCCAGGAACCCGAATAGGTATTTGTAAACAGCACATTATTTTTGTCTGTTGTGTAATCGAACGGGTTAAGACCTTTGAGCGAGCGCGTAAAGTTCAGAACGTTTTTATGTAATATTTCCATTTGAATCTCGGCGCAGGATATTGGTGTTATCTTACCGTCGGCAAGTGTAAAACAGCCATTGTTCATCGCCAGTAGAAATCCCCTGCCTTTGGGATTGGGCTTCATTACATAGTTGGCCCCTTTCGAAAAGTCGAAGTTGTACTTTTCTACCACCGAATCGGCCCTTACTACGGTAAAACCGTTGTCGCTCAAAAACGAAACGCTATGATCATAACTTTCACGAAAAGCGCCGGTAATAGATATGAGGTTGATTTTTTTTAAGGTGGGGTCATTTTCCTGGTTATGTATCTTACCATTGTAATAATAACAAATGGCGTTTTTGAAAGGCGCCATCCATATTCTTCCTTTCGAATCGGCAAAAAGCTCCAGTATTTCGGTTTCGGGTAATCCGTCGGCAGTAGTGAAATTTTTAAAATGGGTACCGTCGAACCGGCTGAGGCCTGCTTCGGTAGCAAACCATATAAATCCTTCATTATCCTGGCATAAATCGTACACGGTAGAACCGGCCAATCCGTCTTTAACGTCGTAGTGAATGTAGTTGTATTCCTGGGCAAAGGAGGCAGAGCCGGTTAACAAACCGGCTAATAGCAGCAAGGCACTAATAAAACGTTTAACGATCATAGAAAGATCGGCTGCTATAATGATAAGGATCCCCATAAGCGACTGGTTAATGCCAATGGCCGGTACAATTCAAAGGATTAAATCTAAAAAAACCGGGTTGGTGATTCAGTTTTGAAGGTATTAAAAAAAGCCTTTCAGGGTAAGTTTAAAATGCAAAGATTTTATTAATGTATGTTGAGGCGGGCTATTTACCGGTATTCATAATCGTATGGTAATGATTCAGCCAGTTTTTTCCATGCCCAGTATCCGGTGTTGATTACATCGTATTGTTCATAAAAATAACCGTTCTTTTCAATTATAAAGCCATTGGCAATGTCGAGCACAGTGATTTGAAAACGGGTGTTTTCGGGCAGTTTGTATTCGATCAGAAACTGTTTATCGGGTAGTACACCTTTATAACTGATGCGGTAACGGCCTGTCCAGTTAATTTCTACATCACCACTATCTTTTACATAATCATGGTCGTTATAAAAGTTGGTAATGAAGGTTCCTTTGGCGCTTTGGGGATCATCTTCGAGTTTTTCTACAATGAAACCATCCTGTGCTACCGTGCTATCGTAAAAGGCGCGCATGAAGTGAAGGCGTGAGCCCAGGTAGGTATGCGCCCGGTTCTTTTTCCAGGTATTTTTTACTTCTTCGGTGCTATCTATTTCCTGGTACAGGCTCGACCCGGTATATTGGGTAATGTCTTTTGCGTAATCGTACGTGAACGAATCGAGCTGATACCGTATCCTGTATCCCAGAGCGTAATTCGAAATAATGAGTTCTTCGCGCGTTGTGATCTTCAGGCGGTTTCTTTTTTTCGAATAAAAAAAGCGCAATGCCGTGGGATTTTCAATTTTGCACTGGCCGGCGAAACCTGTATTGCCTATAAAATTGTCAATGAAAAATTTTCCGTATTTGTTTAATCCATCAGGGTCTTCACTGCTGGCTACAACGGCAACTTCCGACAATGCCTGTTCGGCTTTCGATAATTCTATTACCAATGTGTCGTTTATTGGCTGGTTGTTGCTGATGCGGAATATTCTTTTTTCATAACCGGTATAGGTAACTACCAGATCGTACCCTCCGTGTGGCAACCGCATATAAAACAAACCCTGATTATTTGAAACAGTTCCCTGCGTGGTATTTTGACAATAGGCCGAAGCTCCGGGCAGGGGCTGGCGTGTTGCAGAATCAAGTACTTTTCCCAATACAACGAATGTTTTTTCCTGTGCCAAAACATGGGTACAGCTGGCGGCGAGCAACAACAGGATAAATAAATTTTTCATTTGATATTTATTTGGGGCCACGGATGGCACAGATGAACACAGATATATTTCAATGTCAAATTCAAAACATATATCTAACTCTCTGATTTGTATTCAACGACTGAAACGGCAGCAATTTGATTAATTACAACGTTTTGAAGGCCCTGAAAGTATTTTCAGCCCTTTTTTCAGTGGTTATTAACGGTTAAAATTCTTTAACAAATAAATGGTGCAAAGGGATTACAACAAGTATTTTGCCAGTTATAGCGGTTGCAGATTGTTCAGGTACTGTTCACAATCTTTTTTAATGGTTTGTGCAAGGGGGGTGAATGAAAATCCCGACAACGCTTTTAATATTTTGCTGTTATCAAAATAGGTGATGCTTTGGGCAACCCGGGCGCTTTCGCGCGTTAGCAATGGTTTTTTACCCGACAACTTTGATTTTAATTTTTCCATTCGCCAGGCAATGCTGCCCAAAAAAGCCGTTGCTTCTTTGTGCGGCCTTTTTTTGCCAAAACTATCGGCTATGGTATTGAATAATTGTTGAAACGACCAGTTATCGCCGTTAATAATAAAGCGTTCATTCGAAATGCCGCTTTCCATAAGCATCACGGTGGCCCGGGCTACATCTTCCACAGCTACAAAGCCATTGATGCCTTTTGTAAACCAGGGAAATTCGTTGTACACGCTTTTAAAAATGGCGCAGCTCGATGTGCTCCAGTCGCCATAACCCAATACGGTGCTCGGGTTTACGATCACCACATTCAATCCTTCGGCAGCGCCGCGCCAAACTTCCAGTTCAGCGTGGTATTTGCTAATGGAATAGGAGGTGTGCATTTTACCTTCCTGCCATTTTTTTTCTTCAGAAACCCGTTCACCATTAACCGTTCGGCCAATAGCGGCTACCGAACTGATATGTACAAATCGCTTAATGTTTTTTTCAAGCGCAATGTTTACCACATTGGCGGTGCCTTCGATATTCAGTTTATACAGTTGTGATCTTTCATTCGGTGCAAAGGAAACTTTTGCGGCTGCGTGAATAACCATATCTATGCCTTCCATGGCATCTTCGAGAGATACCACATCCAAAATGTCGCCCTGCACCCATTCAACTTTATTTTGAATAGCTTCCGGTATAAAAAATGGAGCCGATTTACTGTGACGAATGGCGCGCACATAGTAACCTTTCTCCACCAGTTCTTTAATGATGTAAGCGCCAATAAATCCCGTGCCGCCTGTAACTAATATTTTGGTTAACAAGTTTGAATATTAACAGGCGCGAAGATAAGCTAAGAGTTTAAAGGAGTAAAAAGAGAAAAAAGAGGATGTTAGCATACCCGGCGCTGAAGACGCCGGGCTATAATTAATACTGATAATACCCTTTACCTGACTTTCGGCCGAGCTCGCCTTTTTCGACTTTTTCTTTTTGAATGGAAGAGGGGCGCAGCCTTTCGGGTTGGCCAAGCGCTTCATATACCTGACAACTTACAGCATAATTGATATCATTGCCAATAAGGTCCATCAAACGGAAGGGACCCATTTTGAAACCCGATGCTTCGAGCAGGTTGTCGATGGTTTCAAAATCGCTGATGCCCTGTTCAACCAATTTTAATGCCTCGATGTAGTAGGGGCGGGCAACATGGTTAACAATAAAACCCGGCGCATCTTTGCATAATACCGGCGTTTTTTGCATTTGCCGGGCAGTTTGCATAATGATATCGATTGTTTGCTCATTGCTGTAGGGAGTAGCAACTACTTCTACCAGCTTCATGATGGTAGCGGGATTAAAGAAGTGCATGCCGGCTACGCGTTCGGGATGCATTACCATTTTGGCAATTTCGGTAACCGATAACGAGGAAGTATTGGTAGCAAACACTACTTCACTGTGATTTACTTCAGACAGCTGATTGAATAAACCGGCCTTTATTTCGGGTTTTTCAACAATGGCTTCAATAACCAGATCGGCCAAACAGTCGTTAATATCCGAAACGTATTGAATGTGGCTAAAAATGATACGGCTTTGATCGGCAGTAATTTTATTTTTCTGCACCAGTGTTTGCAGGCTGCTTTCTATTCCCGCCTTTGCTTTTTGCAGCATATCGGTGTTGAGATCATATAGCAAAACATGAAAACCGTTTTGTGCTGCTGCCTGGGCAATACCGCTGCCCATGGTACCGGCGCCGCATATGCAAATAGTTTGAACCATAAGCGTGAATGGTGAATGGTCAATGGTGAATGACTATGTTGCGCTTGTGAACTGCCTCAGGAACCGCACATCATTTTCACTGAACAGCCTGATGTCGTTGATGCCGTATTTTAACAGGGCCGGGCGTTCGATACCCATGCCAAAGGCAAAACCGGTGTATTTTTCGGGATCGATGTTACAGTTTTCGAGCACTTTCGGGTGTACCATACCGCAACCTAATATTTCGAGCCAGCCTGTACGTTTGCAAACGGCACAACCTGAACCACCGCATAGCTGGCAGCTGATATCCATTTCGGCGCTGGGTTCGGTAAACGGAAAGTAAGAGGGGCGGAACCGCACTTTTACATCTTTGCCATACATTTCCTGCACAAAGAAGTACAGGGTTTGTTTCAGATCGGCAAAAGATACATTTTCATCAATATATAATCCTTCTATCTGGTGAAAAAAGCAATGGCTGCGGGCGCTGATGGTTTCGTTGCGGTATACACGACCGGGGCAAACAATGCGAATGGGCAATTGTCCTTTTTCCATGGCCCTGATCTGCGTATTGCTGGTATGGGTGCGCAACAGCCAGTCGGGATTTTGCTGAATGTAAAAAGTATCCTGCATATCCCTGGCCGGGTGATGCTCGGGCAGGTTCAGCGCGGTAAAGTTGTGCCAGTCGTCTTCAATTTCGGGGCCTTCGGCAACCGAAAAACCAAGCCGGCTGAATATACTGATTACATGATTTAAAAACAGGTTGATGGGGTGGCGGGTGCCCAGTGGCAGTGCATCGCCGGGAAGCGTTACATCAATAGCAGCAGCGGCCGAAGTACCGGAGCCCTCCAGTTGCTGTTTCCAGTTTTCGTATTTGCTTTCGGCCAGTTGTTTGAACTCGTTTAAAATTAGTCCGAATTCTTTCTTTTTATCGGCCGGAACATTTTTCATTTCGGTAAAAAGGTTCTTTACAATACCCTTTGTTCCCAGAAATTTAATACGAAATGCCTCCAGCGAGTCGGCCCCGTTAGCAGGCTGATTTTCAATCTCTTGTTTATAAACTGCTATCTGTTGTAACAATTGGTCCATATGGCAAAGATAAGGATTGGATTTGCAAAAGAATTTAGGCGCCATGGATTGCATTCTATTATTTCCTCAATAATTTTTTCAACTCTTCAATAGTCAATTGCGGTTGCCGTTTGTGCAGCATGGCATGGCAGTTGGCACAAACGGGCCGCAAGTCTGCCACAGGATCTATTTTATATTCTTTCCCGATAGTTGCTATTGATTTTAAGTGATGAACGTGAATGAACCTGGAGCCAATATTGCCATAAAATTTTTCGAAGTTAAAGTTGCATACTACACAGGTATAACCGTAATGTTTTAAGCATTTATTTCTTGCATCAGCGTTTCTTTCATACCGGGTTAGCATGATCTGGTTGGCAGATCCTTCGGAATACAATCCGGCATCAGTTATTGCAGCTGGCGCCGGTTCGTATAGTATTCCCTGTTTTTTTAAAAACTGCGACCATTTTTTTTCGAGCGCAGAAACCAATTCCGGTTTTATGCTGATGCCGGATGCCTGTGGTGTCCACGTGCCTTGTTTTGCCAGTTTACCGGTTTGAAGCACTTCAATGGGAAGTATCGGATCTTTATCGGGATTGAATAAAATATCGAATTCAATTTTTGTATACAGGCCACCCCATTTTTTGATCATTACAGGTTTTGAAATAGCACGCCCCGATGCAATCATGCCTTTAGGTTTTGATGCGAGTTTTATTAAAAAGATCCTGTCGCCAATGGATATTGATTTTGTATTGCCACATTTCCAGTTTACTTCAACTTTACCGGTGGTTTCAACTTCGTTAATGGCTTCATCAATATCCCATGGCCAGGTTATGGGATTCCAGATAAAAATATAAGCCTTGCGTGATGTTGTTGGGGCATCTTTGTATTGCTCAGCCGTTACTTTGTAACCGGTATTGTATTTCATTGTTTCCCATATGATTAACAATAAATGTAAATAAAATTCGGATATGCTGTGCCTTGTTTACTGCGCCTGATTCATTTATCTTGCATCCCATGTCAGATACATTACATATCGGTGATTTTCTGCAACCCGTTAACCGGTTTATGATATCGGAAGATGAAGGGTATAAAGATGGACAGATCGGCAAAAAGATCGTTTTATATGAAGATGAAGAATTGCCCGACGTGAAAGAAGCCGACATTGTACTGGTAGGCTGCAACGAAATACGCGGCAGCTGGCAGTTGTATGCCGGCCAGTCGGCGCCCGATGCCATTCGCCGTCAGTTTTATTCTTTGTATCAATGGCACAGCGATATTAACATCGTTGATTTAGGCAATATAGCTGTTGGCGCCGGTTTGAACGATACCTATGCTGCTTTACGAACTGTGCTTGGTGAATTAACCGATATTGGTAAAAGGGTTGTGGTGCTGGGTGGTTCGCACGATCTTACCCTGGCGCAGTATCATACCTATACCAATCACAAAAAAATTATTGAAGCCACCTGTGTTGATGCGCTGATTGACCTGAGCATGGAATCGCTGAACCGGTCAGAGAATTTTTTAATGGAAATTCTTACCGGTGAACCGAATTATATAAAGCATTATAACCACATCGGTTTTCAGAGTTATTATGTACATCCGCATATGCTCGAAACAATGGATAAACTGCGTTTTGATTGTTTCAGGGTGGGCCATGTAAAGGAAAGTTTGGAAGAAATGGAACCGGTGATTCGCAATTCGCATCTGTTCAGTTTTGATATTGCAGCTCTTGCCAATGCATTTGCTCCCAGCAATACAATTACTCCTAACGGATTAACGGGTGAAGAAGCCTGTGCGCTGATGCGTTTTGCCGGATTGAGTCCCGTGGTTAATACCATTGGCATTTACGGGTATGTGCCCGAACGCGACCGCGACGACCTTACCGCCAAACAAATAAGCCATATGCTTTGGTACCTGATCGACGGGCACAGCCGCGGCAGGCGCGAAGCGAAGCTCGAAGAAAAGGATTCTTTTAATGAGTTTCATATAGCATTTGCCGAAATAGAAGCGGTTTTTTTGCAAAGCAAAAAAACCGGTCGCTGGTGGATGCAGTTACCCGATAAAAAATACATCGCCTGTTCATACAAAGATTATTTGCTGGCCAGCAGCAACGAAATTCCGGAGCGGTGGTTGAGAGCTCAAGAACGGGAATAGCAAATGTGCAAATGATTGCTTGCTGCATCTTAAGTAGTTTTAGTGGTTTAGTTGTTAAAGAGGGACTA
>Ga0114129_10010100_pt1 | contig 13459 bp, 12 predicted proteins | sample RhiMetdeltSRZDD1_FD_80071 | JGI IMG/M metagenome (GOLD analysis project Ga0114129, IMG submission 80071) | Populus rhizosphere microbial communities from Tennessee, USA - Rhizosphere MetaG P. deltoides SRZDD1 (version 2) (version 2) | ecosystem: Host-associated > Plants > Roots > Rhizosphere >...
AGTCCGAGAACGCCGAGCTGCATCTCGCTCCCCTGTCCGTCGATTCGACCGCCTGACCGGTGAAGCTCCCTTTCTGGCGTGGTCATCACGTCAGGCAGGTGCCCGTCGAGATCAGCGAAATCGATCCCTGCCGCCGCGTCGGGTGCTGATCTGCCCATCCTCAGGGGTCATCGGCCCGCTGGTAATCCAGCCCGAGCATCTCCGCGAAGAAACGCGCCGAGGCTTCCTTGTCTCGCGCGGAGACGATGGTGTGGTCCAGCACGATCGCCATAGCACCCACCTCCGCTCAGAAAACAGCATGACGGGTCAGGTGCCACGAATGACGGGTCAGGTGCCACCATCCGGTAGGTGCCGTCCGGCATGCCGCGCCGCGCTTCTGAGGGCTAGAGTAGGCAGCGACGGCTCCTCTCTTCTCGGTTCACGCATGACAGAGTCGCATGAGGACGTGGATCCCTGCACGCCGGATAGCTGATCACGAGTCACCATGTCGGCGGAGGCATGCGCCGCGTGACGGATCGTGTGCGCGCTAACTTGCTGGTAACCCTCCTTCGCGAACTACTGGAGCACGAAGCCCGGCTCAAGAGCCTGAAGGCAGTACAGCGCGCCCACGTTGATCACCCACACGCTGCTCGCAGCACTGCGGCGGCTGTCCCCACTGCGGCCTGGCTCGCGTAGGCCGGGAGGAGCGGACCATGCTGCTGGCCGGAGACATCGGTGGGACCAAGACGGCACTGGCCGTGTTCAGCGCGGAGCACGGTCCGCGGGCGCCGCTTGCCGAGAAGGTGTTCCCCAGCGGGGACTATCCAAGTCTGGAGGCGATCGCGCGGGAGTACATCCGAGAGGTTGACCATCCGGTCACGCAGGCCTGCTTCGCCGTGGCGGGGCCGGTCAGCAGCGGCAGGGCCACACTGACCAACCTGCCCTGGGTCATCGAGGAGTCGGCGCTGCAGGCAGCGCTCGGGCTGGAGTGCGTGCGCGTCTTGAACGACGTGGAAGCGATGGCGACGGCCGTACCGCATCTGCGACCCGGCGAGCTGTGCACGGTGCGGGACGGTGAGCCGCTGCCGGGCGGCGCCATCGCCGTCATCGCCCCCGGCACCGGGCTCGGAGAAGCGTTCCTCATGTGGGACGGGCTGCGCTACCGCGCCTACCCATCGGAAGGCAGTCACGTTGATTTTGCGGCCACCACGCCGCAGCAGGCGGAGCTGCTCAGGCGACTGCAGGCCCGCTGGGGGCGCGTCAGCTACGAGCGGGTGTGCGCCGGACGGAGCATCCCCGACCTCTACGACTTCCTGATGGATGTCGGTCAGATGCAAGAGTCTCCCGCAGTGCGCGCGGAGCTGGCAGTCGCCCGAGACCGGACACCCACCATCATGGCCGCGGGTGTCGCCCGGCCCGCCCCCGATCCTTTGTGCCGGGCGGCCCTGGACCTGTTCATGTCCATCTTTGGCGCGGCCGCGGGCAACCTCGTGCTCTCGGTGCTCGCGACGGGCGGCCTCTATATCGGAGGCGGGATTCCGCAGCGCCTGCTGCCCGTGGCGCCGGGAATGGACCAGATCTTCCTGTCCACGTTTCAGGACAAGGGCCGCCTGAGCCCGGTCCTGGCGCGCGTGCCGATCCACCTCATCGTCGAGCCGGTGGCGCTCCTCGGCGCCGCCGTGCACGGCCTCGACATCCTCGTTTCAGCAGGGAGGGTGAGCGCATGATCGCACAGCCAACCGCCGAGGAGACGCGACCCGTCCAGCTCTGCATCACCACGATCCGGACCCTGTCGATGGACGCCGTCCAGTAGACCTGCTCCGGCCACCTCGGCACGTCGATAGCGATGACGCCATCATGGTCATGTACACCTTCGGCGCCGCTCCAGCCGCTCCTGCAGAGGCACGGCTTTACGGCGGAGCACGTGGTGGCCACGGCCACAGAGCAGCTTGCCCGGATGCGCGGCTGGCCGAGCCGGTCGGATGAGCGGCCGTCAACATCCCACCCCTCGCTATCGCACCGCGACGCGCTCGCCGCCGTCCGACGACACCTCTGGGCCGCCTGTGCCAAGCAGAATTCGCAATCCCCGCCCGGCGCCATGAAGAGGAGCGCAGCATGGATGTGATCGTGATCGGCGCGGGGCCAGCCGGCGTCGTCGCCGCCCATCGCGCCGCCCACCTCGGCGCGCGCACGACGCTCGTCACCCGCGACTACTTCGGCGGCATGGCCGCCAACGATGGGCCGGTGCCCGTGCGAACGCTCGCGCACGCCGCCCGCCTGCTGCGCGAGGCGCGCCAGCTCCCTGAGTACGGCGTCGCCGTCGGCGAGCCGGCGCTGGACTACCCGCGCCTCCTTGCCCGCGTCCGCGACGTCGTCGGCCAGGTGCGCGCCCACTCGGCCCTGCGCGCCAACCTGGAGCGCCTCGGCGTCGCGATCCACGAGCACGCCGGGGCCACCCGCTTCGTCGACGCCCACCGCATCGCGTGCGAGCGCGGGCCCACGCTCGAGGCGAACCGGATCATCCTGTGCACGGGCGGGACGAACCGGCAGTTGCCCGTCCCCGGCGCCGAATTGACGGTGGGCCACAGCCACGCCTGGCGCCTGACCGCGGTCCCGCGGTCGCTGCTCGTCATCGGCGCCGGCGCCACCGGCGCGCAGGTGGCGTCGATCTTCAACGAGCTCGGCGCGCGGGTGCAGCTGTTCGAGGCCGCGCCCCGCATCCTGATGACCGAGGACGAGGACGTCTCGGCCGCGGTGGCGGCCGCCTTCCGCGCGGCGGGCATCGACGTGCGCGAGGACTTCGGGGCGATCGAGCGCTTCGAAGCCACGCCGGGCGGCGTACGGATGCTCTTCTCGAAGGATGGACGGCCGGGCCAGGCCGAGGCCGCGGCCATCGTGGTGGCCATCGGCTGGCGGGCCGACACGGACGGGCTCGACCTGGCGCGCGCCGGCGTGCAGCTCGACCGGCGCGGCAGCGTGCAGGTCGACGCCTATTTGCGCACCACCGCCGCGCACGTCTTCGCGGCCGGCGACGTGACCGGCCGGCTGATGCTGGTCCCGCACGCCGTGCACGACGGCTACGTGGCGGCCACCAACGCCGTGCGCGGCCCGACCCTGACGGTCGGCGACCGGATCAGCCCGATCGGCAGCTTCACCGACCCGGAGTACGCCCAGGTCGGCCTCACCGAGGCGCAGGCGCGCGCCGCCGCCGACGTCGTCGTGGCGACGGCGCGGTACGACGAGCTGGCGCGGCCGCTCATCGACGGCCGCGCCGTCGGCTTCTGCAAGCTGATCGCGGCGCGCGAGAGTCATCGGATCCTCGGCTGCCACATCGTCGGCGAGCGGGCGGTGGAGCTGGCTCAGGTGGCGGCGGTCGCGATGGCCGCCGGGGCGACGGTGGACATGCTGGCGGGGATCCCGCTCTCCTTCCCTACCTACGCCAACGTCCTGGGCCGGGCGGCGATCGACGCCGCCCGCCAGCTCGAAGCGCCCGGAGTCTGGGACGCGGCCGAGCTCGCGCTGGCGCCGGAGTGAACCACCCGCGGTCGCGGCGGCTCGGGGTGCCCCAGCCGCCGCCCAATCGAGCGCCTCTGCACATTAACATCTAGGAGTGGCGAGCATGACGGCAGCAGATTCGGCCCGCCCCCAGACCGCGCCTGCTTCGAGCGAAGGCGCACCGACGCCGACGAGCGCCGACGTGCTGGTCATCTTCGGCATCACCGGCGACCTGGCCCGGGCGATGACCTTCCACTCGCTCTACCGCCTGGAGCGGCGCGGCCTGCTGGACTGCCCCATCGTCGGGGTGGCGATCAGCGACTGGACGGTCGAGCAGCTGCGCGAGCGCGCCCGCGAGTCGATCGCCGCCACCGGTGAGCCGTTCGACCCGGCCGTGTTCGAACGCCTCGGCGCCCGGCTCGCCTACGTCGCCGGCGACTTCGCCGACGCGGCCACCTACCGGCGCCTGGCCGCGGCCATCGCGGGCGCGGCGCGGCCGGTCTTCTACCTCCAGACCCCGCCCTTCCTCTTCGGGACCGTCATCAAGGGCCTGGCGGAGGCCGGCCTGACGACGGCGGCGCGCATCCTCGTCGAGAAGCCGTTCGGCCACGACCTGGCCTCGGCGCGCGCTCTGGCCGCCGAACTCCACCGCTACGTCGACGAAGCCCAGCTCCTGCGCATCGACCACTACCTCGGCAAGCTGGGCCTGGCAGGGATCCTGTTCCTGCGCTTCGCCAACACCATGCTCGAGCCGGTCTGGAACCGCAACTACGTCGACTGCGTGCAGATCACGATGTCGGAGCGCTTCGGCGTGGAGGACCGGGGCCACTTCTACGACCCGGTCGGGGCGCTGCGCGACGCCGTCCAGAACCACCTCCTGCAGGTGGTGGCGGCCGCCGCGATGGAGGCGCCCACCGGCGGCGACCCCGAGACGCTCAAGGACGCCCAGCTGGCGGCCTTCCGCGCCATCGTCACCGCCGACCCGGCGCACTACGTGCGCGGCCAGTACGACGGCTACCGCGCGATCGCCGGGGTCGCGCCGGGCTCGACGACCGAGACGTACACCGCGCTGCGGCTCGACATCGAGAACTGGCGCTGGTCGGGCGTCCCCTTCTTCATCCGCCACGGCAAGCGCCTGCCGGCCACCCAGACCGAGTTGCGCCTGGTCTTCAAGCGGCCGCCCCGCCTCGGATTCGCGGCATTGGATGCCCACCGGGAGACCGACCAGCTGGTGGTCCGGCTCGATCCGTCGACCGGCGTGCGGATCCAACTCGCCGCGCGCCCCGCCGAAGCGGCGGGGGCCGAACCGATCAGCCTCGACCTGGACCTCGCCCGGCACGGCATCGAGGAGGCGACGCCCTACGAGGTGCTGCTGCACGCGGCCATGGTCGGCCACACGGCGCGCTTCACCCGGCAGGACGGGGTCGAGGAGCAGTGGCGGATCATGCAGCCACTGCTGGACGCCCCGCCGTCGGTGCACCCCTACGCGCCTGGCAGCTGGGGTCCCCAGGCCGCCGACGCGCTGGCGGCGCCCCACGGCGGCTGGCGCGGCCCCTGGATCGGCGAGCCGACTCCCTGATCGAAGTGGCATGGCGCGACTCAGCTCCAGGCGCCGCCCTGCCCGGCCAGGGAGAGGATCACGCCGTCGGCGCCCCCTCCCCGGCACGAAGCGGCTCTGGCCAGGCCGCCGACGACTCCTGGACAGTTCGGACGGCGCTACTCCTCGCGGGCACGCGCGGGCTGCCAGGGCCAGCGGCCCTCGATCTCCACCACGATCGCCCAGCCCAGGAAGGTCCGCACCAGCACCAGGAGGCCGAGCGCGGCGACGTTCTCAAGTGTCGGCTCCAGGGCCACCGTCCGGATCACGTCCGCCGCCACCAGAATCTCCAGCCCCAGCAGGAGCCATTTGCCCAGCAGGATCTTGTACTGCTGGTAGGCCTGGGAGGGCGTGGAGCGCCGCACGACCTGGACGTAGAAGAACCAGGCGAGGCCGGCGACGACGGGCACGACGATGACCGCGCCGGCCAGCAGTTCGATCAGGCCGGACACCGCCTCGATCAGCGGCGCCGTGATTTGGCTACCCTCGTTCATCGCTCACATCCCCGCATCGTCGGCCGGTTGTCCTTGCGGCGCGCGCCGTGGCCACCCGGGGCGACCGGCACGTGGCCCTCACCGTGCAAGCAGCCCGTCATCTTGAAGTCGTAGCTTGCCACCACCACCGCGTTGTTCATTTCAGAGCTGCGGGTCATCCGGCGGTTGAGATGCGCCGCGACTCGCAAAGTACAACTTCAATTCCGGGCGGGCAACGCCGCCCTCGGCGACGAGGCCGCCCTCGAACCCGGGTGCGACGTACGCCGCGTGCGCCCGTGCATCTCACAGCCCGCAGCATCAGCAACATCACCACATGCGAGGACAAACCGAGCCGAGTAACAATTATCGTGAGGCAACATCTCCTCCATAGTGGCATCAGTGGCATTCTCCCATGAGGCACCTGGTCGGCAGAATATAGTTGACGTTCAACACCCGCGCCGCTACCGGGCCAGGGTTCGAGTGGCGCACCATAGATTGCGTGGCGGTGTCGGTCGGGTGAGCGGCACGCGGATCTGCGAGCTGCTTGGCGAATGCGGCCAGGTAGATGCGGCCGTGATGAGCGCACGCGACACCTGTGAGCTCGGGCTGCGAGCCTACTTCGGGCGGAATTTCGGCCAGGCCGGCGAACTGTTCCGCCTCTCCGGGGCCGCTCGGCTGGACGACAAGGCCGCCACAGCCCTGGCGACTCGAGCCGACGAGTTCCTTCGAGATCCGCCTCCCGAGGACTGGGCCGGTACCTACTACGCGGCCTCGAAGTAGGCCCGCGTCCTGGCCGAGCGGCTCGCGCTGACGGCCCCGGAATCGCCCGTGGCACCAGCGGGTTGGTGTGGGACTCGGCCGGCTGCGACCGGGCGACGTCGGAATCGCTATCGCGCCCAAGCTGAGCGACGATCATCCGCCCAGCTCGATGCCCTAGCTGGTGGCCACATGCACGAGGCGCCGGTCCCGATCGGTCCAGTGCGTATGGTCACATCTGGCCTACGACACGCCCAGCGTATGCTCCCTATCCTCGATGTAGCTTCAATCCCGATGGTGAATACGGAGCAGGTCGCGGGCAGACGAACGCTTGATTCGATAGCGAGACGCAGGGAGATTCCTGATGCTTGGCGTGAAGCGCGTGACCGACGAGAAGGGAGACATCCTGATCCAGGATCCCCCGATCGCCGACCTGCGGCGTCTCGGACCGAAGCCGAGCGATGACGAGATCCGGGCGGTGGTCCGCGAGGTCCGGGACCGGGTCGCCCGCGAGCGTGAGCGCTGCGCGAATCAGGCATCGACCTGGCGGACTTCGTCACAGGGATCGCACCGCAGCGTCCACACCGACCACCGGATGATCCGCTTGCGGGCCGATCCTGGCCTGCTATCCTCCGGGCGCCTGACCGCTGTTCCTTGTCCCCTGTGGAGGTGGCCCGTGCCCGCTGCCGATTCGCTCGTACAGGTCAACGGCCGCGACTATCGCCGTCCGGCCCGCCCGACCGTCGTCATCACGATCGACGGCTGCCAGCCGGCCTACCTGGACGACGGTATGGCGCGCGGGCTGATGCCGCGCCTTTCGGCGATGCTGGCCGGCGAGGGCGCCTACTATCTCGGGCGTGGCGTGATGCCGTCGCTGACCAACCCGAACAACGTCTCGATCGTCACCGGCGTCGCGCCGGCCGTCCACGGTATCCCCGGCAACCACTTCCGCGCGCCGGACGGCTCCGAAGTCCAGCTCACCGATCCGGCGCACCTCCGGGCGCCGACGATCCTCGGGGAGATGCAGCAGGCCGGCGTCCGGGTGCTGGCGGTGACGGCGAAGGAGAAGCTGCGCCGCCTGCTGGCCGAGGGTGACGTGCCGGCGATCAGCGCCGAGCGCTCCGCCGAGCTGGGCCTGCCCGGACTGGGGATCGTCGACGTGCCGGCCGTGGTCGGGCGGGTGCCGCCGAAGATCTACGACTGGGACGCCAGCCACTACACCATCGAGATCGGGCTGGCCGTCCACCGGCATCTGCTCGAACGGGACGGGCGTGGACTGGAGCTGGTCTACCTTTCGACGACCGACTTCGTGCAGCACAAGGAGGGGCCGGGTGAGCCGATGGCGGACCAGTTCTACCGCCGCTTCGACGACCTGTTGGGCCAGCTGCTGGACGCGGGGTTCGTCGTCGGGTTCACGGCCGACCACGGGATGAGCGCCAAGCAGCAGCCGGACGGCTCACCTAGAGTGATCTACCTGGAGGACGTCCTGGAGGGGATCGGCGTCCGCGAGTACCACGTGGTCCTGCCGATCACCGATCCGTATGTCCTACACCACGGCGCGCTCGGTTCGTTCGCCTGGGTCTACCTGCCTGAAGCGGAGCGCGAGCGAGCTAGAGCCGCGTTCGTGGCGCTGGACGGCATCGAGGAGGTGTACGGGCGCGAAGAGGCGGCCGTCATCTTCGAGCATCCTGCTGACCGGATCGGCGATCTCTCGGTCGCCTCGGACGCCCGGACGGCGCTCGGCAAGGCGAAAGCCGCCCACGACCTGTCGCTGGTGGCGACCGGGCTGCGCTCGCACGGCGGCCGGCACGAACAGGTCGTCCCGATCGTCGTCAGCCACCGACTGAGCCCGCGCTACGCCGCCCGTCACGCGGCCGGCGCCCAGAGCCGCGACCTGTTCGACTTCGTGCTGAACGGCCTGGAAGCGTAGCCGCTGACCGGCCGGGCGTCGGGCGGCCAGTTCCGTGGGCTGAAACCGACGCCTACCGGCGACTGCGCGACGCCGCCGTGGTGGCCGTCGATCGGGGGCTCCAGCCCGCCGACCGGGCGGCCCTCCAGCGACAGGTCGATCTGATGTTGACGGAGATCGACGTCGTCGCCGACGGGACGCTGGTGGACGAGAGCCTCCTGGGAACCGGGATCTCGGCAGGCGCTTCGGGCGTGGCACGGCCGACGCCGTTCCGGGCGCTCAGCACCGGGACGCTGGGCATCGCCGGGCTGGCGGTCCGCTCGTCGGACCAGGCGCTTGCCGCCGCCGGCGCCCTCGAACTGGCGACCGCCCGGCTCGAGCGAACCGCGGGCGCCATTGGCAGTGCCACGGCGCGCCTTCAGGAGACGCTGCACGGCCTGGTCAACCCGTTGACGACGGCGACCGGCGAGACGCCGCTCAACAGCGGCACGGCGGCCCTCAGCGCGACGATCATGCTCCGCTCCCAGCTGACGGCGCACCCCCAGGAGGCGGCCGAAGCCCAGTCCGGGCTGGACGTCTCGCGCGTCAGGTGGCTGCTCGACTCGCCCCCGGGTGAGCTTGGGCAGCACCACCGTCCCTCGGGGAACAGACGCCTGAGCGCCTGATTCTGTACAACCTGGGGGATGAGTCCAGGACACGCCGCCTCCATCCTCGACGCCTACGGCTGGGATCCGGTCTTCGCCGAGCGGTTCGCGCCGTTCGCGGAGCAGGAGCTGCTGCCGGCTCGCGTGGTGGTCCAGTACCAGCAGATCTACCGGATCGTGACGGAGGACGGCGAACTGTTGGCGATGGTGGCGGGCCGGATGCGCCACCGCGCAGAAGGGCGTGTGGACTATCCGGCCGTCGGCGACTGGGTCGCGTTCCGCCACGATCCCGACTCTGACCGCGCGACGATCCACGGCGTGCTGGAGCGCAAGAGCCGCTTCACGCGGAAGGTCGCGGGCAGCGTGGTCGCCGAACAGGTTGTCGCCGCGAACGTCGACGTCGTGCTGCTGGTCACGGGGCTGGACGCCGATTTCAATCCGCGCCGGCTGGAGCGGTACCTGGTGCTGGCCCACGAGAGCGGGGCGCGGCCGGTCATCGTGCTGAGCAAGGCCGATCTCGCCGACGACCCGGACGCCTACGTTCGGGAGGCGCGATCGGTCGGCGGGCGGGACGTGCCCATTCACACCGTCAGCGCGCCACGCGACGAGGGATACGAGGTGTTGCGCGGCTACCTGGAGCCGGGCAGGACGGTGGCGCTGCTCGGCTCGTCCGGCGTCGGGAAGTCGACGATCGTCAATCGGCTGGCCGGCGAGGAGCTGCAGCGAACCCAGGAGGTCCGGACCACGGACGGCCGCGGACGGCACACGACGACCCATCGGCAGTTGATCCTGCTCGCGGATGGCGGGCTGCTGATGGACACCCCGGGCATGCGCGAGCTGCAGCTCTGGGACGTTGACGAGGGCGTTGAGGAGACGTTCTCGGAAGTCGACGAGCTGGCCGATCACTGCCGCTTCCCGGACTGCGAGCACGACCGCGAGCCCGGCTGCGCGGTGCTGGCGGCCGTCGAGGATGGGCGGCTCTCAGCCGAGCGGCTGGCGAGCTACCACAAGCTGCGCCGTGAGCTCCGATCGCTGGCAGTTCGCCAGGACCGCCTCAATCGCCAGCACGAGAAAAAGCGCGTCCGCGCCGCGACGAAGGCGTTCAACCGGCACGGAAGTAGGCGGTAGGCAGTTGAGCTTCTGCTTGCTGCTTACCGCCCTCTGCCTACTCGTCAGGCGACGATGTTGATCAGCCGGCCGGGCACGTAGATGACCCGGCGGGGCTGCTTGCCAGCCAGGAGCGGCGCCACACGCGGGCTGGCCAGCGCCTCGGTCCGGGCGGTCTCCTCCGCGATGTCTGGGGCGACCTCCAGGCGGTCTCTGACTTTGCCGTTGACCTGGACGATCAGGGTGACGGTGTCTGCCTCGATCTGGGCCGGGTCGTAGGCTGGCCATGCCTGCTGGTGGACGCTGTACGGCTTGCCGAGCCGCTCCCACAGCTCCTCGGCGAGGAACGGCGCGAACGGCGCGAGGAGCAGGACGAGGGTCTCGATCGCCCGTGAATGCTGTTCGGAGGTAAAGCGCTCGCGGTTGGCGCTGATCCAGTTGGCGTACTCCATCAGTCCGGCGATCGCCGTGTGGAACTGGTAGCTGGCCAGCTCGTCGGTGAGGCGCTTGACGTACCGGTGCATCGGGCGCATGTCAGTGCCCTCACCCCCCGGCCCCCTCCGCTGCGCGGCGCGAACATCGGCTGCGCCGACGTCCCTACCGTGGGAGAGGGGGAGAGGTTCGGTGGCGAGGCGCCAGACGCGGTCCAGGAACCGGGTCACGCCGACGAGGTTGGTGTCCGAGAAGTCGTTGTCCTGGTCGTACGGCCCCATGAACAGCAGGTAGGTTCGGAAGGCGTCGGCGCCGACGCGCTTGACGTACTCGTCGGGGTTGACGACGTTGCCGCGGCTCTTGCTGATCTTGGCGCCGTCCTTCGTCAGGAAGCCGTGGAGCCGCAGCCGCCTGAACGGCTCGTCGAACTGCAGGTGGCCGAGGTCGTGGAGCGCCTTGGTGATGAACCGGGCGTAGAGGTGGTGGAGGAGGACGTGCTCCTTGCCGCCGAAGTACATGTCGACGGGGAGCCACTGCTCCGTGCGCTGGCGGTCGAACGGGCGGTCGTCGAAGTCAGTTGACGGGTAGCGCAGGTAGTACCAGGAGGAGTCGAGGAAGTTGTCCGAGACGTCGGTCTCGCGCTCGGCGGGGCCGCCGCAGGTCGGGCAGGTGGTGTTGACGAACGACTCGACCGACGCAAGCGGCGACTTGCCGGTGCCGGTCGGGCGGAAGTCGTCCACGACGGGCAGCAGGACGGGCAGATCCTTCTCGGGGACGGGCACGATGCCGTCCGTGGGGCAGTGGACGATCGGGATCGGCGGACCCCAGTAGCGCTGGCGGGAGATCAGCCAGTCGCGCAGACGGTAGGTGACTGTGGGGCGGCCCTTCCCCTGCTCGCCAAGCCAGGCGGTGATGGCGGTCTTGGCTTCGTCTGAGGGCAGGCCGTAAAACTGGCCGGAGCTCACGAGGCGGCCGGGGCCGGTGTAGGCGGCGCCCTCGACTTCCTCCTCACTCTCGACGACGGGGACGATGGGGAGGTTGAACTGCTGGGCGAACTCGTGGTCGCGCTCGTCGTGGGCGGGGACGGCCATGATTGCGCCGGTGCCGTAGCCGACCAGGACGTAATCGGCGACCCAGATCGGGACGGGCCGGCCGGTCGCGGGATTGATGGCGTAGGCGCCCGTGAAGACGCCGGTCTTCTCGCGCTCGGCGCTGGTCCGCTCGATCTCGGTCTGGTCGCGGGCCTGCTCGACGTACGCTTCGACCTCCGCGCGGCGGTCGGGGGCCGTAACGCGTGGGACCAGTTTGTGCTCGGGGGCGAGCACCAGGTAGGTCGCGCCGAAGACGGTGTCCGGGCGGGTGGTGAAGACCGGGATCGGCTCGTCCGATTCGGCGACGGTGAAGATCAGCTCGGCGCCCTCGCTCCGGCCGATCCAGTTTGCCTGGCGGACCTTGCTCTCGTCCGGCCAGTCCAGACGGTCCAGGTCGGCGAGGAGGCGGTCGGCGTACGCGGTGATCTCGAGGAACCACTGGGTCAGCTCACGCTGGACGATCGGCGTGCCGCAGCGCTCGCAGCGACCGTCGATCACTTGCTCGTTGGCCAGGACGGTCAGATCCTTGGGGCACCAGTTGACGGGGGCCTCCTTGCGAACGGCGAGTCCGGCCTTGAACAACTGGAGAAAGATCCACTGGGTCCAGCGGTAGTAGCTCGGGTCGCTGGTGTCGACCGAGCGGGACCAGTCGAACATCGCGCCGATCCGGCCGAGCTGCTCCTCCCGGTAGCGGCGCGTGGTCTGAGCCGTCAACTGCATCGGGTTGATGTTGAGGCGCAGCGCGAAGTTCTCGGAGTGGATGCCGAAGGCGTCGAAGCCCATCGGCTCGAAGACTTCGTAGCCGCGCATCCGCAGGAAGCGGGCGCTGGTGTCGGCGCCGCCGTAGGTGTAGACGTGACCGACGTGCAGGCCCTCAGCGGAGGGGTAGGGGAACTCCATCAGGTTGTAGTGCTTCGGCCGGCCGCTGGCGAGGGTCAGATCGGTGCGGTGGAGGCCGCTCTCATCCCAGCGCTGTCGCCACTTCGGCTCAACCTGAGCCGGGTAGTACCGATTGCGTCCTCTATCATCACTATTCATGATGTCCTCCCCCTGTGCTCTCTGCTTCGATGATACCTCCAATCGGATGCCGTGGGTTGAAACCCACGTCTACCATCGTGCCGTCGCTACGCGACTCACGAGGGGAGAACGGGGCGTCGGGTGGCCCCGGGGCGTCCCGAAGGGACGCTGCGGAAGTAGAGGTCGGTTTTAACCGACGAAGCCTCCGCTGTCACCGTCGCGTTGCCGGGCACCGACAGCGGATTGCTACACTTCTTCGCAGTTCACTCACGGGAGGTCCAGAGATGGCAGCTCGCTTCGTCCAGGCCCCCGTGCCGGCGGCGCTCGGCTAGACGCCGCACCGAGACTCGGCTACGCCCATCTGGCGTGGCGGACCCGCCAGTCGGGTTCAGGAGCCTCGAGCCTGGATCGCTCGTCGCGAGCGTCACATCGCGCCCTGCGCGCGGTGCCAGTCTCACCCCCGCACGGCGGCCTGTAGCACCTCGGTTCCGTTCACCCTTGTTCGCCCTGCCCCGAGGAGCGCCCGCCTTGCTACCGACGTTCGACCGTGCCTTGCTCGCAACCTACCTCCGGCCGGAGTGGCCGCGTGCCGTCCTGCTCGGCCTGCTGCTGTTCGCCGGAATCGGCCTCCAGCTTGCGAATCCCCAGATCGCCCGCGAGTTCATCGACGGCGCCCAGGCCGGCGAGTCGCTCGATCGTCTGGTCTGGACGGCGCTGCTCTTCATCGGCGTCGCCGTCCTCACTCAGGTCACGTCGATCGCTGAGACGTACGTGGCGGAAGATCTCGGCTGGCGCACCACCAACGCGTTGCGCGCCGACCTCACCCGCCACGTGCTCGACCTTGACGCTTCGTTCCACGCCGAGCAGAGCCCCGGCGAGCTGATCGAGCGGATCGACGGCGACGTCGCGGCGCTCGCCGACTTCTTCGCCCGCTTCGTCGTTCAGGTGCTTGGGAGCGG
>Ga0114129_10010101_pt1 | contig 13458 bp, 11 predicted proteins | sample RhiMetdeltSRZDD1_FD_80071 | JGI IMG/M metagenome (GOLD analysis project Ga0114129, IMG submission 80071) | Populus rhizosphere microbial communities from Tennessee, USA - Rhizosphere MetaG P. deltoides SRZDD1 (version 2) (version 2) | ecosystem: Host-associated > Plants > Roots > Rhizosphere >...
GATGTGCCCCCGTCATTGTGAAGATGTCGTGCGGCTGCTGGTCGATTATCTTGAACGACAGCTCCCGCCGGATGTGCATGCGGAGCTCGAACGTCACCTCTCGGGCTGCCCGCGCTGCCTCGCGCAACTCAAGACCTACGAATCAACCGTGTCGCTGCTGGGAAGCATCAGCGAAGACGAGCTTCCACCGGAATTGCGCTGGACGCTGAAGTCGTTCCTCGAACGCAACTGCCGCAATTGATCGCACGCTTCCCGGCGCGACCCCCGGCCGACTCGATCACCTGATGCCGCCGAAGTCCCCGGCCGAATCGGAGACCGAGATGGTCCAGGTCGTCCTCCCGAACGACGCGAACCCGCTCGGATTCATCCTCGGCGGCACAGTGATGCACCTGATCGACATCGCGGGCGCCATCGCCTCACATCGGCATACCCGCACCTTGCTGGTCACGGCGGCAGTGGACGGCCTGCAGTTTCTGCATCCGATCAAGGTCGGAGACCTGATCATCCTGCGGGCGCGCGTGACAGCCGCATGGAGCACGTCGCTCGAGGTCGAGGTCGAGGTTTTTTCGGAGGAGACGCTGACCGGCGTCCGCCGGATGACGAGCCGCGCCTATCTGACCTTCGTCGCGGTCGACAGGGACGGCCAGCGCGTGACGATTCCGGGAGTGATTCTCGAGACCGAAGAGGATCGTCGACGTGCCGCAGCGGCTGAAGGGCGACGAGTGGAGCGCCTGAAAGCACGAGAGGCGCTCAAAGGGCGCCTCTCGCCGGATCTCTCCAGGTCTTGAGCGGTCGGAAGTTCGCCGCGGACTACGCGAGCCTTCGACGACGGCGAACGAACGCCGCGGCTGCCCCACTTCCAAGCAGCACCAGGCTGGCGGGCTCAGGCACTGGCTGTGCCGTGAGGACACCGGACTCGCTGCCGCCGCCATCGAATCCCTGCACGTGAATACCGACGCTGAAAGTACCAGTCGAAATGGCTTCCAGCACGTCGGCAAGCGTCGCGCCGCCCTGCAGCGTGTACGACAGCTGAAGCCATTCACCAGGGTTCACGCCGTTCGGCTGCACCGGCGAATCCGAGTCTGCGCAGTACGCCGTTGTGAATCCATAAGGCGCCCCTCCCGGGAGATCGCCTGGCGCGCAGCCCGCGGTAAAGCTGACACCGGTGCTGGATGAAATGAGTCCCGGCGCACCGAGCAGTGGAGGAGGATCGTCGAAATAGACGTCGGCAATGGACGATGCCGCAGGCCCGGTATTCGTGAACAGAAAGTCCACCATCGAGCTGTTGTCTGCATTCAAACCGATCGTGACAAGGAGCTGACTCTCGAGAACCCCGCAGTCAATCGCGCTGTTGTTCGTGATACAGCCGAAGGTGAATTCACTTGCGGCCGCGTCCCTGGAGGACAGCGAAAGGGCTGCAGCAGCAAGAAGACAGACGAAAAGACGTTTTTGCAACTGGCGAATCTCCTGAGCCGAGTGGCTTGGACAGCACTGGAGCAAGGCCACTGCCAGATCAGCTTGGCCGGCGACGATGTCATTTCACGAGGGTTTGGGAGAGTCGCGACGACGGGCGCTCGCGCAGCAACCTCATCGACGCAGACTTTTGTCGTGTGGTCGGTTGAAGCACGGAAAACGTCGAGCCGTGTGCGCCCGACGTGTGCGCCTGCTTCGTCCGCGGGCGGCACTCACGTGCTCTGAACGCACAACGACTCCGGCAATGCTTCCGGAGTCGGACAAAATACCCGCGATTCTGTGACTTTTTGCCGCGTCCCCGTTCGGAAGCTGTCAAAAACCGCATGAAATCCTGGCCGCAGTCTTGCGATAGGTGCTGACGTCGCGCGCTGGGGGCACCAGTTCGCGACAATCGGCACCCTGCGCGCCTGGCGGCGTGATGAGCCCTCACGTCGCCAGGATTTTTTCGCCCGCGCAGCGCCGCGCAGACTCACCCGCCTCCGGAAACCAATCCTTCTGATCGCGATGGGAGACGCCCGTATCCGTGACGGAGCGTCACAGGTCGATGCGCGTCGAGCTGCGGGTGATCGATGTAGGAAGTCGCTCGTGACAATCGCTGATCACGCCGCCGATGAAGGCGGCGTGATCAGCAGGAACGGAACGGGTGATGCGTCGGCGTGCGCGATTACGCGTGCGCCTGTGTCCGCGTGTCGGCGGTCTCCGCCGTTTGCGGCGGCAGGCACCGGAACTTGAAGAACGGCATGTGGCACTGATGCTTCCGCAGGAAGTTCAGGAATGCCTTGTAGTCTTCCGCCGGCATATGGAACAGCTGCAGCAGCAGACGATAGCTGCCACGCGTCTGTGTGAGGCCGCGGGAGATGATCGCGCGCATGTCGTCGCGCGTCATGTCGCGCGCCGTGAAGAGCGGATGCACGGCGGACCAGAAGGACTCGCCTTCCACGACCATCTTGTCGTACAGCTCGTCGGCCCTGGTGCGCACCGGCGGACCATCCGCCGCTGTCGCGGCGGTCCGGCGGCGCGACAGTCCGAGGACCTCGACCGGCAGCTGTGCCTCGTCGATTGCACCCTCACGGCTGCGAACAACGAGACGCTCGATCAGGTTCTTGAGCTCGCGGACGTTGCCCGGCCAGTCGTAGGCGATAAGCGCGGCGCGCGCGGCCGGCGTCAGCTCGGGGACCGCGGTCATGTGCCGCTGCGCGTAGATCCGGAAGAAGTGATCCAGGAACTGCGGGATGTCGTCGCGGCGTTCCCGCAATGGTGGAATCTTGATGTGCAGCACGTTGAGGCGGTAGTACAGGTCCGCTCGGAACTCGCGCTGGGCAATCTGATCGGCGAGGTCGCGGTTCGTCGCCGCGATCACGCGAACATCGGTCGTGGCCTGCACCCGATCGGCGCCGATTCGCCAGATCTCGCCGTTCTCCAGGAACCGCAGCAGCAACGCCTGCATGCGGAGACTCGTCTCCCCGATCTCGTCGAGGAAGATCGTGCCGTTGTTCGCCAGCTCGAGCAGACCCGGCTTGTCCCGATACGCGCCGGTAAAACTCCCGCGCACGTGACCGAACAACTCCGACTCGAGCAGTGAGTCGGGCACCGCGGCGCAGTTGAGTGCCACCAGCTTCACATTTCGCCGGCGGCTCTGCTGGTGAATCATCTTGGCAACGACTTCTTTGCCAACGCCGCTCTCGCCCGTTAGAAGAACCTTGGCATCCGAACGGGCTGCATCACTGATTTCTGATTCCAGGTAACGCGTTACGGGGGACGTTCCTATGAGAATCTCTCCGGACACGACACGCCTCACTCCGGTGCCGTACTATCCTGTGCGGTGCAACACAGGGAGCCCGTACGACCAACCGGGAAAACGGACGAGAGACCGCAGCGACACGCGTCCGTGGGCCCAACCAACAGATTGGATGTTGTGCAAGTAGGGTAACCGGAGTTGCCTGCCGCTTCAAGCTCTTTCTGAGCCAAACCTGCTGCTGGTCCGGCGTCACCGCGAGTAAAGTCCGGCCCGACCGAGACTAGCCCCGCCGGAGGCCCTTCCAACCATGTGGTTCTAAAGGGCTGAGCTCGAGGAACGGCGCTTGCACGATACAGCTGAGATTGCCGGCACCCCGCCTGCCCCCGACATCCGTCGGGCGGTTTCAGCGGGGAGCGTGGGCGCATGCCCACCTATACGTAGCTTTTCAACGATCGGTCGCGCCGCCGGGAAGATCTCGCTGCGGAGATCGTCCTCCGGTCCAAAGCGCACACTCGAGCACTGGAGCCTCGGCGGCGGTGGTCACCCCCGCCGCAGTCGCCTGATGTTCGCTTGGCGGGCCGGACCTCGTTGTCGGACCAAAGGGGCCGTAAACCCCACAGGAGCCAACAAGGGTGTTTTCGACCCCCATCGTGACCGACGACCAGCTCCAGGCGATGTGGCGGGCGTGCACTGACGTCTCGGCACAGCCGGATGCCCGTCAGGCCTGCCGGCGGCTGTCTGAACGGCTGGGCGAGATCCTCCAGGCCCCGGCCGTCATCTTCCGCCGGGACGTCTCCCCATGGAAACTGCTGGGCGGCGGAGCGACCTTGACGACGGCCGGCGCGGGCGCGCCCGACGTGGGCACACTCGACCAGGTCCTTCCCTTCTTCGAGGGCTCCTACAAGACGCTCCGAACCACGGGTGGGGCCCTCTGGACGGCTGTCCCCCTCGACGAGGACCTGCCCTCCCAATCCCTGCTCCTGCTTCCCGGAGACTGGACGACGGGGCGGCAGGCAGAATGGCTGCCCCGCTTCGCCTCGACCGCATCGATTGCCATCAGGCTGGCCGCCGCACGCCACGTGTCCCGGTCGAACGAGCTCCTGGCCGCCACGGCACACGCCTTCGCCCGAAAACTGACGCAGTTGAGCGGTGACCGCACACTGTACCAGTGCATCGTCGACACTGCGGCGCAGATGACCGACGCGCGGCTGGGCGGCCTGTCGATGTATCAGCCGCAGGAAGGGGCGCTGGCTATGGCCGCGACCTATGGCTATCCGCCGGAGTCTGTAGGCCACGTCCGCATCGTCCCGGGCTCGGGCATCATCGGGGGCGTTTTTGCCACCAAAAAGCCGCTTCTGGTGCGGGACAGCGCGCGCGTGCCCGGGCTGACGCCCCGCAGCCGCCGGTATCAGACCGGCTCGTTCATGGCGGTCCCGATCATGGCGAACGACAACGCCCTGGGCGTGGTCACGCTCGCCGACCGGAAGGACGGCCGCCCGTTCACGCGGAACAACCTCACCGCGGTTCGCATCATCTCGACCCTGTCCTCCCTCGCTCTGGTCCGGGAGCAGCTCACCAAGCGAAGCGACGAGCTCGCGAGGGCCGCCGCCATCGACCCGCTCACCGGCATGTTCAACCGGCGATATCTGCATACTCGATTGAACGCCGAGCTCGAACGGAGCCGGAGGACCGGTAGCCAACCCGCCCTGATGATGATGGACATCGACCTCTTCAAACACATCAACGATCAGATGGGCCATCAGGCCGGCGACACGGTCCTCCGGAAGGTCAGCGAAATCGTGCGGCGCTCGATTCGTGCCTCCGACGTGTCGACCCGGTACGGCGGCGATGAGATTTGCGTCCTCGTTCCCGAGAACTCCCTCAGTGCGCCTCATACGGCGGAGCGCATTCGGCAGCGGGTCGAGTCCTTCCGCTGGGACTCACTCGGATTGCCTCAGACGCTCCAGATCACCGTCAGCGTCGGGGTCTGCATCGCGGAGCCCGGTGAATCCGCCGACAGCCTCATCGGACGCGCCGATCAGAACCTGTACGAGGCCAAGGCGAGGGGCCGAAACTACGTCTTTTCATGATCCGGTCGGGCCCCGACCGACACCCGAAGTTCGCGTCCACGCGGCCTTTTCTCATGCACAGGCGCGACACGTCTCCGGAGACGTGCCGGAAATCTGGACAAATCGCGTGATTACACTCCGGTGTTATCCGGAACACCGATTGCAAAATTGTGGGGCGGGCGACCCTGCGTCCACCCAACAAGGAAACTTCGACAAACAAGACGATGGAAATCCGATTCATCTCGTCCCTCACCGCTGAAGACGAGGAGCTGTTTGCACCGGCGGTTCTCAAGGCGGCCAGCGCTCTGCTCGATCAGCTGCCGATCGCCTACACCATTCGAATCGAGACCACGGGCGCGCAGGTCTACCAGCACACGCACGTCGTCCCGGATGTGCGGGAGCTGGGGCTCGATCCGTCGAACGGATTCAAGGCATCTGCGGCTCACCTGTTTCGTGGGTCGGCAACGTAGGCCCGAAGCCGGAAGCGGCATGAGGGACCTGGCCGACGCGGCGTTTTGCAGACTTTTGTTCGAGGTCCAGTGACAGTCCTTTTGGGAATCGGCATCAGACCCAGTCAACTGCGGGCGACACCGATGGCCTTCGAGTTGCACTGTCAGGGACATCACGCATTTTTCGATTTCTGAGACGGAGATTCGAATGGTTATGGCATCTGCCGCGTCCGCACCCCACACGGGCGAAGGCATCGAAAAGCCGAAGATCGTGACGGTGGGAGACAACGGTGAGGCCGGCCTGACCGAACGTCAGCGCCAGGCCAAGCCGCTCCAACCGGCCGATCTCACGGGCTTCATCGGCGCCGATCTGTGGATGGTTGGCAAGTACGAGCGTTGACCCAAGCCGCGCCGGCGGCGATGTTCTCCCCCACGCCGCCGGTCGCGCACCACGCTCTCATCACCCACCTCCCCTGCTCAACGCTCAAATCGACCCGGACGAAAGCCACGTTCGGAACAACCCACTGACCGTCGTCACCGAATTCTGAAAAAGAAGAAGGCCTGGCATCGCCACGCGAACCGGGGCGCCGCCAAGCCTCTCGATTGGGACGCGCCTCCCGCGGAGCAGGAGGCGCGAAGAAGTATCCGTCGTTACTGGTGGTCGTAGCCCTTGGTGCCGTCGAAGAGCGAGGTCGCAACGCGATACGCCGAGTAGGTCACGGGCGCGGCCACGTAAATGCGCTCGCGGAGCCGGCCCATCGCGGTCGGCCGATACCAGTTCTGCTTGAACGTGATCTTGCCGCCGTCAGTCTGGAACGGATCGGCGTGCTTGGTGCCGCCGTCCTCCCAGGTGAACGCCAGCATCGGCCGGGGCGCATCGGTGAGGTTCGGCATCCCTCGATGCCACACGTTCGACGTCCGCACCAGCACGTCGCCGCGCTTCATCTCGATCCGCAGGCTCTTCCGGGCGACTCCCTCGAGCGCGAATCTCCAGTACTTGTAGAACTTCTTGTGCGTGCCCGGGATCATGTCGATCGCGCCGTTCTGGATGGTGGTGTCGACGACGGCGACGTTGACGATCATGAAGTGATCGAGGTAATTCCGGTCCGCGTGGTAGTGCTGCGCAACGCTGTGGGGCATATTGAAGTTGCAGCCCACGTTCGGCATCCGGGTGGCTTTCGGAAACAGCGTCTTGACCAGATCGATGATTCCGGCCTGCTCGAGCGCCTGGTACGCGAAACGCGACTCCTCACCAGGGAAGCAATTCAGGTGGCCGCTGATCGTGCCGCCACCGGCCATCAGCCGGCCGGAGCGTTTCGCTTCCTCGAACTCCTCGGCGAGCCGCTTGTGCAGCTGCGCCAGGCGCTCCGCGGAGACGACGCCGGGAAATACCAGATAGCCATCCTCGGCGAACGTCTGCTTCAGTTGTTCGAGGTTGGGCAACCGGCCCGACGCAGTTGGCGGTGTCTGCGCAAACACGGCGGACTCAGCGACTTGCGACATTTCGTTCTTTGCTCCGTGAAAAGACCCTGCGCCCCTGATTCAGGAGAGCACAAAGGATGTTGAGACACCGCGGCCGACGTCTGCGGTCTCGGTGATGGCGTGTTGTGCAAAGCGCGATCCCTGGCGGATGTTCCGAGTCGCGCCTCGGGAAGTGACGTCCGGAACGACTTCCGGAAACCTTTGGAAATGAGCCGAAAAGCCGCCGGCGGATCGGAGCGCCGCCGGACGCCGTGCTCGTGTGCACGCGTCACTTCGGGTCAGAGCGCCTCCGGGCCCCATCGGTGAAGTCTCAGGTGCTGGGACCAAAAGTCTTCCAAATTGGCGACAATCCATCAACGCACTGACATCAGGCGCCAACCACCGCGCCCGATCTTTGGTCAATTGACCACCTCAAGAATCATCACAACATCCATTCAGCAGAGTATTGACGGCTCAAGCCGAGCTCGAAGCGAGATCGGCTGAGATTTCTCGACAAAAGTCTGCCTACAGGTCGTCTTCTTGGCGCCATGATTTTGTCCTGCAGCCAAATACCGAGGTCTTTCGCAAAGCGGACCTGGGCGCGAAGTGTGCCTTGTCACGCCCAAACCCATGCATGGGCGCGTCGGGATCGGACGCGCTGAGGAGTGTCAATGCGACTAGGACGGAGAGGAATAGCAATCCTGACCGGGGTGGTGGTCACCCTCGCGGCGGCGACGGCCGACGCAGGGCCCATCTCCGGGTCATTTTCGATGACGGGGGACTTCCTGCCGGTCTTCGGGGATACCGGAACGGCAACCGTGGACGTGAACGGTGTCCCGACGTTCGAAGGAGCGACAGGCATCAACTTCCTGAATCTGGATGGCACTGATTCGGGGGGGACGGGGGAGTTTTTCGTGGTCAACACCTTCGCGAAGCCAGGCCAGACCAATGACTTCGCGGGGCTACGCTGGACGACCGGAACGATTCGCGATTTCACGTTCGCCGGAACGGGAAGCGCGACGTATCCGACCGTGCCGATCATCGGGTTCGAAGCGCTGGCCCTCGGCGGGCTGACGTTCGACCTCGAAAGTATCTATGTGAAGTATCAGGACGCCAACACCCTGACGCTGTCGGGGACGGGGTTCTTCAACTGGACGGGCTTCGACAAAACCGCGGGTTCGTTCGAGTTCACCGGGACGAACAGCGGCGGCAGCATCGCGTTCGTGGCCTCGGACGCCGCTCCGGTGCCGGAGCCCGCGTCACTGTTCCTGATGGGGAGTGGCGCGGTCATGGGTCTCGGCCGACTCCGTCGTCGGCGCCAGGCACAGGCCGCCTGACACCGGCCGCGAAATCTTTCCAGCTTCCAGTGACGGGCGCCGCAACTGGCGGCGCCCTTTTTTCCCGTCCTCTCGAACGGTCTGCGGGTCTGACGAGAGAATGCCTGCTGATTGGCGGATTTAGTCATCCGATTCGGAGACTTTTGTCCAGCTGAACGAAGCGACTTCTCCCCGATCGATCGCGCCCGCCTCCATTCGGTCAGGTTTTTCGCAAGGCTCCGTGGCGGCAGACCTTTTGCTCAGTCCCTCTGGACAATCGCCTCTTTTCAGCGGCTATTTTTGTAATCACCACATGTACCAGCATTTCTACGGGCTCCGGGAACTGCCGTTCGAGCTGACGCCAAACCCGAAATATCTCTTTCTGCCGCGGCAGCACCGGGAGGCGCTGAGCACCCTGATTTACGGGCTGTCGGCCGCCAAGGGCGTCACCGCCCTCATCGGCGAAGCGGGAACCGGCAAGACGACGCTGCTGCATGCGGCGCTGCGGTCCGAGCAGTGCCGGAACGTGAGCTGCGTCTATCTGATGAACCCCACGCTCACCCGTGAGGAGTTCGTCGAAATGCTGTCGGTCCGGTTCGAGCTGAGCGCGCATGCCGCCCGGTCGAAGGCCGCGTTCCTGAACGAGCTGGAAGTGGTCCTGCGCGAGCGCCGCAGCCGTGGCCACATCACCGCGCTGCTGATCGACGAGGCGCAGAGCCTGAGTGCCGAGCTGCTCGAAGAGATCCGCCTGCTCGCCAACAGCGAGACGACGACGGAAAAGCTGTTGCCGCTCGTGCTCGCCGGTCAACCTGAATTGAGGGATCGGTTGAACGAAACAGGCCTGCGTCAGCTGAAACAGCGCGTGACCCTTCGTTGCGAAATCACGCCGTTCACGCAGCAGGAGACGGCCGCGTATATCGCCTGGCGTATCCGCACCGCCGGCGGCGATGCGGCCAAACTCTTCACGCGCGAAGCCGTGATGCTGATTCACGAGCGCTCGGGTGGAATTCCCCGGACGATCAGCGTGATGTGCGACAACGCGCTGCTCACAGGCTTTGGCATGGGCCGTCAGCCGGTGAATTACGAGACGGTCCTCGAAGTCGCCCACGATTTCGATCTGCACGAGAAACGGTCTCGGGACGTGCCTCCTCCGCCGGCGCACACCGGCGAGGACACGGCGGCTGTGGCGGAGGCTGAACCGGCCGAGCCCATCACCCTCGGGCCCCCTCACGCAGAGTCTCCAAGGGAACCATCGGTAGACCCCCAGGACACCGTGGAACGCCCGGTGTTGACCGTTCCGAGGACACGGGCGCGATTCACTCTTTTCGGAAGTCGCTGAAGCCTCACAATGAGCCGAATTGACGATGCCTTGAAGCGGTTGTCGGGCGCAGCCGCGCCCGAGCCGCGAATGCCTTCGGTGCTCGACCGCTATGCCTCCGAAGGCGCACCGAGAGTCGAGGAGACGCGCAAGTCTCCTCGCATCGAAGAGCCTCGCGTCGCGAAGTTCTCGCACCAGGGCCCCCGCGCCGTCGAAACGCGGACGCCGGTCGCGCCGGCGGGGACCGTCACTCCGCCGATGAAAGCCCCGGTCGTCGTGACCTCCGAGGTGAAGTCCGACTCGCATGCCGACGCCGAAAGCGAGCCGCTGGTCGACGTCAAGCAGCTGCTGAACTACACGGCGTTCGTGGCGCGGTCGGTCCGGCGCCACAAGGCACTGGCCTTCGGTACCGTCGCGCTCGTGCTGGCGCTGACCAGCGGGACGGCGCTGCTTCTGCCGAAGACCTATCACGTCCAGACCAAGCTGTTCGCCCAGCGCAACGCCGTCATGGCGGCCCTCAGCAACCCTGGCCGCGCGGTCCCGTGGGATGCCGATGCGCCGACGAAAGCGGCCGCCGAAACGGTGTTGCGGCGGGACAACCTGATCTCGCTCATCACCCAGACCGACTTGATCAAGGAATGGGATCGCCGCCGCGCTCCTGTACTGAAGTTCAAGGATTGGGTGATTGCCAAGGTCACGAGGGAGACGCCGACCGCCGACGATCAGCTCGACATGCTCGTCGACCTCCTCGAGGAGCGCATGATCGTCGTCGCCGGTCCGGTCGGTGACGGCACCGTCACCATCGATCTGGATTGGCCGGACGCCGACATGGCGTACCGGCTGGTGCAGGGCGCGCAGCAGGCGTTCCTCGAAGCGCGGCAGGTCGCCGAGACCGCGGCGATCGGCGAGTCGATCAATATCCTCGAACGCTATTCCGCGTCGCTGCACGAGAACATCAATCGCACGTTGTCCGAGCTCGAGCGCGCCGCGCCGGCGAAGGGTGCCGCCCCGACGACGCCGCGCTCGCGAGTGGCACGGGCCGTTCGTCCGTCACCGAGCGCGCTGCCGGCGCTCGCCGCGTCTCTCGGTGTGCCACAACTCGCGGATTCCGTCGATGCCGATCCGGATCTGAACCGGCTCAAGACATCGCTCAACAGCAAAAAGCAGGAGCTGTCGCGGCTTGAAGAGGCCCGGCAGCGGCAGGTCTCGGATCTCCAGAGCCGGCTCTCGCAGTTGCGCACGGTCTACACCGCGAACCACCCGAGCGTCCTCAGCGCTCAACAGAATCTCGCGGCGGTGAGTCAGGATCAACCGCAGGCCGTGGCGCTCGCGGCCGAAATCGAAGAGATGCAGGCCGAGTACGACAAGCGCCTGGCCGACGCGACCGATCTTCAAATCAAGAACGAGCTGGCCAAGCGGTCGGCCGCCGCCGCTGCGGCCGCCGTCTCCACGACACCGGCGCCCATCGTCGAGGCTCCGCCGGCCCCGGCGGAGCCGACACGCCTCCAGACCGCAGACTCGCAGACGGAATTCGCGAGCCTGCGTCTCCGGTCCGAATTGAACCAGCTCGAGAGCGTCCTCGAGCGGACGGATGGAGCGCGCATCGAGCTCGCGGTCTCGCAGGCCGCCTTCAAGTATCGCTACAGCGTCATCCGCCCGGCGCAGGTGCCGCGCGATCCCGTGTCGCCGAACCTCAAGCTGATCTTCGCGGCCGGCTTCATCGCCAGCCTGATGCTCGCGCTCGGCGTCGCGGTCAGCAAGGATCTGCTCAGCGGACAGATTCTCGAAACGTGGCAGGTGGAGCGTCAGCTCGGCCTGCCGGTCCTCGGCACGTTGAGGCATGCGTGAGCGAGGTCGCCTCGAACGCGTGGCATGACACCGGCGGCGGAGGGCGAACCTGGCTGCTGGTCCTGCTTCTTCTCGCCGGCTCGGTACTGACCGTTGCGGCGACGGTGCTCGGAAACGGCAACGTCCTCGTCGCGGTCGCCCCGATCCTCCTGACGGCTGCCGGCGCGCTGGTCTGGGTGCTTCCTCTCCGGTATCCGCTCTTCGTCCTGATTCTTCTCGGGCTCACCATTGACTCGACGGGCGAGGGTCCCTGGAACTCCCCGCTGTCCGACCTGGGGATGCTGCTCCATGTGAACCTCGCGAAATCGATCCCCGGGGGTATTCCGTTTCCCGGCACGATCCTCGCGCTCGGGGTGCTGCTGATCGTCCATCTGCACCGCGTCCTGTCCGGCTCGATGACAGACTCGTCGGACAGCACGCCGTCAGCCAAAGTGATGGTGCGGGCGATCGGGGTGTCGGCCCTCGCAATCCTCGGCCTGGTCCTCCTGGGCTTCAAGAATCACGGCGACATGAAGATGGCCAAGATTCAGGTCCAGACGTTCATGGTCCTGCTGCTCGTGGGCTATCTGTGCGCTTCGACCTTTCGCGGTCTCCGGGACTATCGCATCCTCGGCGCGATCGTGATCGTCAGCGCATGCATCAAGTCGGCGATTGCCGTGTACGTCGTGCAAACCGTCTTTCCCAGAACTGAGGAGTTCGCCACGGCTCACGGCGATTCGTTGCTCTTTGCCGGCGCGATGGTCCTCCTGATCGTCAAGCTTGCGGAGCAGCCAACCCGCCGCAACCTTCTTGCCTGTGTCCTGTTGCTGCCGCTCATCGCCGCTGGTATGGTGGCGAACGACCGACGCCTCGTCTGGGTGCAGGTTCTGCTGGCCCTGGCGGCGTTCTGGGCGATGAGCCGCCGGTCGCGGTTCAAAACGTTCCTCATCAGATGCTTTCTGATGGCGCTGCCGCTGATCGGCGCCTATGTGGCCGTTGGCTGGAACTCGCAGTCGGAAGTGTTCGCGCCGGTCAGGACACTCCGCTCGGTCGGTGACAGCGACGTCGACGCGTCGACCATGTATCGGGACCTCGAGAACTACAATCTGCTGCAGACGCTGCGCTTCAATATCGTCCTCGGCTCCGGATTCGGTCATCCGTTCGCCGAAGAAGTGAAGCTGCCCGACATCTCGTTCTTCGAGGAATACAAGTTCATGCCGCACAACAGCGTGCTGGGCTTGTGGGCCTTCTGCGGGCCGTTCGGGTTTACGGGACTCACGACCGCGCTGGCCGTGGCAATGTTCCTGGCGGCGCGCAGCTACCGGATGGCACGGCTTCCGGACGAACGCGTCGCAGCTTTCATGGTCATCGGCACGATCATCATCTACTTGATTCATTGCTGGGGGGACATCGGGTTCTCCGAGCGCAGGAGCTTTCTTCTCGTAGGCCCGTCGCTGGCGATCGCGGGTCAGCTGGCGCTGTCGACAGGCGGCTGGCGCCTTCGTGCGAGGCATCAATCACCACGGACGGCTCGACGATGACCGCGCTCGATTTTCTCCTGACGGTCGCGGCCCTGCCGTTCCTCGCAGCCTCGTCCTATCTCGCGGCGCTGGCGGTGCTGGCCCGCCGGCAGCTCCCGCCGGCCGCCGTGGAAGCCCGGTTGCGCTTCGATATCGTCGTGCCGGCCCACAACGAGGAGGCCGAGATCGCACAAACGGTGGCAAGCCTGCTTGCGATCGAGTATCCGCGCTCGCACTACCGCGTGCTGGTCGTCGCCGACAACTGCTCGGACGCGACCGCGGAGCGA
>Ga0114129_10010102_pt1 | contig 13458 bp, 13 predicted proteins | sample RhiMetdeltSRZDD1_FD_80071 | JGI IMG/M metagenome (GOLD analysis project Ga0114129, IMG submission 80071) | Populus rhizosphere microbial communities from Tennessee, USA - Rhizosphere MetaG P. deltoides SRZDD1 (version 2) (version 2) | ecosystem: Host-associated > Plants > Roots > Rhizosphere >...
GAACACCTGCTGGAGCGGTACGGCACGCTGGCGACGGAGATTCTCGACCTGATCGCCGGCGATCCCGAGCTCCGCCAGCCGCTCGAGGGCGCCCCGGAGTATCTGGCGGCCGAGATCGTTTACGCGGCGCGGGCCGAGGGCGCCCTGCACCTGGAGGACGCGCTGACCCGGCGGACCAGAATCTCCATCGAGACCGTTCACCGTGGGGTGCACTCCGCCCGGCACGCGGCCGAGCTGATGGCCGGGGTTCTCGGCTGGTCGGGGACCACTGTGGATGATGAAGTCACCCGGTACGTGGCCCGCGTCGAGGCCGAGCGCGTATCGCAGCGGATGCCGGACGACCGGTCCGCCGACGCGGCCCGCCGGGGCCTAGAGGACCTTGCCGGGGTTGAATAGGCCGGCGGGGTCGAAGGCCGCCTTGACCGCCCGGTGTACGCGCAGCCCCACCGGTCCGAGCTCGCGGGCCAGCCACTCCCGCTTCAGCAGCCCGACGCCGTGCTCGCCGGTGATCGTGCCGCCCAGCTCGAGGCCGAGCGCGAGGATCGCGTCGAAGACCCGTCCACCACTTTCCACACTGGACGGATCTGATCGATCAATGACGATATTTGGATGGAGATTCCCGTCACCCGCGTGCCCGACGACCGCGACCGTGACGCCGTGCTCGGCCGAGATCCGCTCGATCCCGTCCAGCATCTCGACGAGGCGCGAGCGGGGGACCGCCACGTCGTCGATGATCATGCCGCCGAGGCCGTCCGGGAAGGTCTCGCGGGCCCGCCTCTCCATCGCCGGGTAGGCCAGCCGCCGCGCCGACAGCAGCGCCGCCGCCTCCTGCTCGTCGCTCGCCGCGTACACCTCGGCGGCCCCCGCCGCCGTGCACAGCTCGGCGATCCGCGCCAGGTCGGCCGCGGCGCGCGTACCCGTGTCGGCCGCGGCGAGCAGCAGCGCCTTGGCGTCCGTCCGCAGCCCCATCGGCCGGTACGCCTCGATCGCCCGCAGGTGCACCTGGTCGAGCAGTTCGAGCAGGCTCGGCGACAGGCCGGCCGCGCCGATCGCGCTCACCGCGGCCCCCGCCGCCCCCGTCGTCGGGAACACCGCCACCAGCGTCAGTGCCGCCTCGGCCGCCGGCCGGAGCCCCAGCGTGATCTCCGTGATCACCCCGAGTGTCCCCTCCGAGCCGACGAACAGCCGGGTCAGGTCATAACCCGCAACCCCTTTGGGGGTACGCCGGCCCGTGCGCAGCACCTCGCCGGTGGCGAGCACGACCTCGAGGCCCAGCACGTACTCGGCCGTCACCCCGTACTTCACGCAGCACATGCCGCCCGCGTTGGTGGCCACGTTGCCGCCGATCGTCGACGTCTCCCAGGAGCCCGGATCCGGCGGGTACGCGAGCCCGTGCGCCGCGACCGCGGCCGACAGCGCCGCGTTGACCACTCCGGGCTGGACGACCGCGGTGCGGTTCACCGGGTCGACGTCGAGGATGCGGTCCATCGCGACCAGCGAGAGCGCGATCGCGCCGGGCATGGTGTTCGCGGCGCCGGCCAACCCGGTACGGGCGCCCTGCGGCACCACCGGCACGCCGTGCCGAGCGGCGATCTCGACCGTCGCCACGACTTCGGCCGTCGTGCGCGGTCGTACGACGACCGCCGGCATCCCGTACGCGCAGAGATCCGCCTCGTCGCGCTGGTGGACCTCCAGGAGGTCGGGGTCGGTGATGACCGTGCCGTCGGGCAGGGCGCGACGCAGTTCCTCGATCACGCGTCGACCCTATGCTGGCTCTCATGCTGCTCGTCGACCCGCCGTACTGGCCCGGCCGGGGTCGGCTCTGGTCCCACCTGGTCAGCGACGTCTCGTACACCGAGCTGCACGCCTTCGCGGAGCTGATGGGCCTCCCGCGGCGTGGTTTCGACCGCGACCACTACGACATTCCGGCCGAACGGGTTCCGCAGGCGGTGTGGCTGGGCGCGGCGCTCGTACCGAGCCGGACGATCATCGAGCGCCTGTACGCCGCCGGCCTCCGCCGGCCCCGCGCTACCTATCGGGGCTGAGCGTCGCCAGCTCGCGGCGCAGGTTGGCCCGGGCGGCGTCCTCCCACCGGGCGCGTAGCGCCGGCACGCGGTACAGCTCCGGCAGGTCCAGCAGGTGGCGCAGCACCGCCGCCCGTCCTGCGCGGAACGCGTCGTCCGGGACGTGGGCGTACTCGCGCCGGACCGCGTACGCGTACGCGTCGTACTCCGCCGCCGGCCCGGCCAGCACGGCCAGGTCGGCGTCGCACAGCAGAGCGCCGTTGCGGTCACCGGGGGCGGGATCGTGGCCGGCGGTCAGGCGTACGAGACGGGCGACCTCGCCCGCCGCCGGGTCGTCGAGCCGGCGGAGCAGCCGGTACGCGAGCTGGGCGCTCGCCTCCTCGTTGGCGGGGCCGGCGGCGTGCGGGTCGTACACGGCGTCGTGCAGCCACGCGGCCAGCCGGACCGCCCGGGCGTCCTCCGCCGCGTCCGCGTAGGCGTCCACAGTGGAGAGTACGGAGGCCAGGTGCGCCCGCGTGTGGTAGTGCCGGTGGGGCTCCGCCCAGCGGGCGAGCAGCTCGGCGCCGACCGCGTCCCCGGCCGGCGACGCCGTACCGAGGTCGGACCGCCATCGCGCCAGGTGACCCATGCGCACCATTCTGCGCCGCCGGTCCCGCGCCACCGTGCTGAGCCCGTCGGGGCTGGCGTCGGTAGGCTTTCGTCATGGCTGATCCGACGTCCGGTGGACCGCAGCCCTCCGCCGCGCCCGAGCCGGGGCTGACGGTCGAACGGAAGGGCCTGAAGCGCGGCATCCTGCTCGGCGTGATCATCGCGGTGATCGCCCTCGCGGGGATCGGGCTGCTGCTCTTCCTCGGGTACAACATCGGTCTCAGTACGCTCGGCATCGGGCTGGCGGCGGCCATCCTGCCCGTACCGGTCCTGGTCTTCTGCTTCCTGTGGCTCGACCGGTACGAGCCCGAGCCGGTGCGCTACCTCGCCATCGCCTTCGGCTGGGGCGCGGCGGTCGCGACGAGCGTGGCGCTGGTCGTGAACACGCAGGCGAGCAATGCGTTCGAACGGGCCGGGCTGCCGGACGACCTGGTCGCGGTCCTCGTCGCGCCGGTCATCGAGGAGACGATGAAGTTCCTCGGGCCGCTGCTGATCCTGCTGATCTGGCGGCGCGAGTTCTCCGGCATCACCGACGGCATTGTCTACTGTGGACTATCGGCGGTCGGCTTCGCCATGGTCGAGAACATCCTCTACCTGGGCGACCACGCGTACCGGGCCGAGGCCGACCAGTACGGGACGGCATCGGGACTCCAGGCGCTGATCGCCACGTTCATCGCGCGGATCCTGCTGTCCGGGTTCGCCCATCCGCTCTTCACGTCGATCAGCGGGATCGGGCTCGGGATCGCGGCGCGGTCGGTCGACCGGCGGGTGCGCTGGTTCGCCCCGATCGCCGGCCTGCTCGTCGCGATGATCCTGCACGGCTCGTGGAACCTCATGTCCGTCCTCGTCAAGATCACCGGCGAGCTGCTCGTGCTGCTGTACGGGTACATCGCGGTGATGGTGCCGATCTTCCTCGGTATGCTCGGGTTCGCGATCTGGCTGCGGTCGTGGGAGGGCCGGCTGACCGAACGCAAGCTGCCGCTCTACGTACGGGCCGGCTGGCTCTCGCCGCCCGAGGTCGCCGCATTGGCCACGCTCGGCCGGCGGCAGTCCGCGCGGCGGTGGGCGCGCCGGGTCGCCGGTGACGCGGGGGCGCGGGCGATGCGCGACTACCAGTTCGCCGCGACCCAGCTCGCGCTCCTGCGCGACGGAATCGACCGGGGGCTCGACCGGAAGCCGGCCCAGGCGGCGCAGAGCGCCTCCGACGAACGCCGGCTGCTCACCACGATCTCGAGGGCACGCCAGGTCTTCACCGGCCGCGATCCGCAGGCGCCACCAGCGGTCTGGGACGGCCGAGGGTACCAGATCGTGTTCCCCGACGGGGTCCGCCGGCCGCTCGCCGCCCCGGCCGAGCCGGTGGTGCCGATTCCCGTCGCTCTGCCGGCCGGGCCGCCCGGCTACCGGCCCGCGCCCGGGTACCAGCTGCCGCCGGGCGGAGCGCCCCGGTACGGCCCGCCGCCGGGGTACCAGTCGGGCTACGGCGGCCCGCCCCCGGGGTACCAGCCGGGCTACGGCCCGCCCGCGGGCTACGGCGGCCCGCCGCCTCCCGGGCAGCCGGGGCCGGGGCAACCGGGGCCGCCCGACGGTTACAGGTAGAGCCCGGCCGCGTCCGGCTCGACGCGCTGCGCGGCGACCGCGTGCACGTCCCGCTCGCGCAGCAGGATGTACGCCCGGCCGTGCAGCTCCACCTCGGCGCGGTCCTCGGGGTCGAAGAGCACCCGGTCGCCGACCGCGATCGCCCGTACGTGTGGACCGACGCCCACGGCCGTTGCCCAGGCCAACCGGCGGCCGACCGAGGCGGTCGCCGGGATCACGATGCCCGCGGCCGAGCGCCGCTCACCGTCGCCATCCTCGTGCCGTACGAGCACGCGGTCGTGCAGCAGCCGGATGGGTACGCCGGTGTCAGGCGATGTTGGTTCGAACGCGTGGGTGGTGGGTACCGCGGTCACGAGCGAACGGTACCCCGCCGACACCCGACGACCTGGACACCGGTGCGGGCTACCGTATGGGGACCCACCAGCGAGTGCGGGAGGTTCGTTTGGGCCGCTTTGAGCACGTACGCGCTAACCTCCAGCGCGCGTACACGGCCAGCCGCGAGTCGGTGCGGGCCGCCCGGGCCGACGCGAAGGCCCGCGACGTCGACCTGGACACCGAGCCTGAGCTCGAACCGGTTGTCGAGAGCGTCGCCGTCCCCGAGTCGACGAGCAGCCGCGACGACGCCGACGTGCCCCGCTCCCTGCGGATGGCCGCCGCGTGGTCGTGGCGGGTCCTCGTCATCGGCGTCCTGCTCTTCTACCTCATCCGCCTCGTCGGGACGCTCAGCCACGTGATCGTCCCGTTGACGATCGCGCTGCTGCTGAGCGCGCTGCTCAGTCCGGCCGTGAAGGCGCTGAAGCGGGCGGGCCTGCCTCCGTCGCTGGCCACGTTCATCGTGGTGATCGGCGGCATCGCGGCCGTGGCGGGCGTACTCACGCTGGTGATCACCCAGTTCGTCGACGGGCTGCCCGACCTGATCGACAACGCCGGCGCCGGTCTCCAGCGGATCCAGGGCTGGCTGCGCAACGGGCCGCTGCACGTGTCGGACGAGCAGCTCAGCTCGGCCGTGAACGCCATCGAGGACTTCGCCAACCGCAACCGGGCCGGGCTCACCAGCGGCGCGCTGTCCACCGCCGGCGCCACGCTGGACGTACTGGCCGGCCTCTTCCTCGTCCTGTTCTCGACGTTCTTCTTCCTCCGCGACGGCCGGCGCATCTGGCGCGCGGTCGTGTCCGTCCTGCCGCGCGGAGCCCGGATCCCGGTGGCCAGTGCGGGTGAGGCGTCCTGGGGCACGCTCGTCGCGTACGTGCGGGCCACCGTCCTCGTCGCCTTCATCGACGCGCTCGGCATCGGCATCGCGATCGCCATCCTGCGGGTACCGTTCGCGTTCCCACTCGCCGCGCTGGTGTTCCTCGCGTCGTTCATCCCGATCGTCGGCGCGACGCTGTCCGGCACGGTCGCCGTACTGATCGCGCTCGTCGCGCGCGGGCCCGTCGTGGCGCTGATCCTGCTGGCGGCCGTCATCGCCGTACAGCAGCTGGAGGGTCACGTACTCCAGCCGTTGATCATGGGTCGCGCGGTCGCCATCCACCCGCTGGCGGTGATCGTCGCGATCGCGGCCGGTGTCGTGCTCGCCGGCATCATCGGCGCGCTGGTCGCCGTGCCCCTGGTGGCCGTACTCAACACCGCCATCCGGAGGCTGGTCTCGCACCGGATCGAGCCACCGCCGGACTCGGTGATCATCAGCGCGAAGCCGCCTCCGGCGTAGCGACCAGCCGCCGCAGCGCGCCGTACGCCACCTCCGGATCGGTGGTGTACCAGAACGGCGGCAGGCTGCGGCGCAGGAAGGCGCCGTACCCCCGAGCGGTCTCGAGGCGGGAGTCGAGCACGGCGACGACCCCGCGGTCGCTGCGGCTGCGGACCAGGCGGCCGGCGCCCTGCGCGAGCCGGACCGCGGCGATCGGCACGCTCACGGCCGCGAACCCGGAGCCGCCGGCGGAGTCGACCGCGGCCGCGCGGGCGGCGGCCAGCGGTTCGTCGGGGCGCGGGAACGGCAGCCGGTCGATGACCACCAGCTGGCACGAGTCGCCCGGAATGTCCACGCCCTGCCACAGCGACATGACGCCGAACAGGCAGGTCGACCGGTCCTCGCGAAAGCGCCGCACGAGCAGCGGCAGCGCCTCCTCGCCTTGCAGCAGGATCGGCAGCCCGGTCCGCGCGCGGACGACCTCCGCGGCCCGTTCCGCCGCGCGCCGCGAGGAGAACAGTCCGAGGGTACGGCCGCCCAGCGCGCCGACGAGCCGGACGAGCTCCTCGGCGGCGGGGTCGGACAGCCCGGACTGGGTCGGGCGCGGCAGGTGGGCGGCCACGTACAGGATGCCCTGCTTCGAGTACTCGAACGGCGAGCCCACGTCCAGAGAGCGCCAGGCCAGGTCGTCACTGTCTGATGTGGACGGTGGCAGGCCCAGCCCGAGCGCGACCGTGTCGAACCGGCCGCCCAGCGTCAACGTCGCCGACGTGGCCACGACCGTCCGCTCGTCGTACAGGTGGGTCGCGAGCGTACCCGCGACCGACAGCGGCGCCACCACGAGCGCGCGGCGCTGCTCCTTCTCGACCCAGGCGACGTCGTGCGCGTTCTCGGCGAGCAGCCGCTGCGCGGTGTCGGAGAGCTCGCCCAGCACCGCCTTGGCCTGCTGCTTGCGGACCGGATCCGGATCGTCGGCCTTGATGTCGCCCAGCCGGGTGAGGGCGCGGCGGCAGCCGGCGTCGAGCAGCGTGCACGCCTCCCGCAGGGCCGGGGGCAGCCCGGTCGTCAGGCGGCCGGGTACGGCCTCGGCCAGCCCGACCGAGAGCACATCGCTGGCCTCGACGAGGGTCTCGTACTCCTCACCGTCCACATAGGACCGAGCCCGCCGGGCTGCCCGGTCGACGAGGTCAGGGGTCAGCTCCGCCTGCGCCGCCGAGGACACCCGGTCGGCCAGGTCGTGGGCCTCGTCGACGACCAGCAGCCGGTGGGGCGGGACGATGTGCCGGCCGGCGAGCATGTCGACGGCGAGCAGGCTGTGGTTGGTCACCACGATGTCGGCCTCGCGGGCGCGCACCCGGGACAGGTCGGCGAAGCAGTCGGCGCCGTACGGGCACCGGGCCGCGCCGACGCACTCCCGGGCGGGCATCGAGACGAGGCGCCACGCCTGGTCGTCGACCCCGGGATCGAGCTCGTCCCGGTCACCGGTCGCGGTCGCGGCGCCCCACTCGCGCAGCCGCTGGATCGCCTTGCCCAGCCGGCCCGCCTGGCCCAACCACTTGGTGCCCGCCGGACCGGCGTCGAACAGGGCGTCCTGCGGGTCCTCCTCGGTGGACGCCTCGAGCCGGGCGAGGCAGAGGTAGTGGTGGCGGCCCTTGAGCACCGCGTACGTGGGCCGCCGGCCGAGGAGCGGCTCGACCGCGTCAGCGAGCCGGGGCAGGTCGTGGTCGATCAGCTGGCTCTGCAGGGCCAGCGTGGCCGTGGAGATCACCACCGGCCCGTCGATCAGCAGGGCCGGCACCAGGTAGGCGAGGGACTTACCGGTGCCCGTACCCGCCTGGACGAGCAGGTGCTCGCCGCTCTCCGCCGCCTGCGCGACCGCGCTCGCCATCTCGCGCTGGCCGGGCCGGTCGACGCCGCCCGGGACCGCGCCCACCGCCGCCTCCAGCAGGTCGGCCACCGTCGGCTCGGCGGCACGCGTACGCGCAGGGGCGGCGGTCATCCCGTGACCGTACCCGGACCGGCTGGCGGCGGGCCGCGTTGTCCACGGCGGGTCTCGATGCCGGAGTTATCCACAGCCAGAGATAGACAAAAGTTGACCTCCCCGGATGAACCGGGCACGGTGGCGGTGTGCTGACGAAGGAGGCAGTATGTCCGTTGCCATGGTTTTCGACGACTTCCCCGAGGAACTGCTCGACACGCTTCCGGACCAGCCCCTGCCGGCCGGACCGTTCGACCGCGCCGAGCTCGACGCGATGCCGGACGACGGCCGCCGGCACGAGATCGTCGACGGGATGCTCTACGTGAGCGCGGCGCCCGGCCTGATTCACCAGCGCGTTGTCCTCCGTCTTGCGATCGTGCTGACGAGTGTGTGCCCACCCGACTGCGAGGTGGTGGTCGCGCCGTTCGACGTCGCGTTGGCCGACGACACGGTGATGGAGCCCGATGTCCTCGTCGCGCGCCGCTGCGACCTGACCAGCCGTGACCTGCCTGCGGCGCCGGTGCTCGCGGTCGAGGTGCTCTCGTACAGCACCCGGCTCTACGACACGCACATCAAGCGGGAGCGGTTCGAGCGGGCCGGGACGCCGCACTTCTGGGTGATCAACCCGGTGGCCAACCCGGACGAGGCTCACCTCGTCGCCTGGACACTCGGTCCCGACAAGCGATACGAGCAGGTGGCCGACGTCAAAGGCAACGACCCCTTCACCACCGAGGACCCGTTCCCGGTCACCGTGGTGCCGGCCGACCTGGTGCGCGACTGAAGCTGGTGCGCGATTGACCTGTGGGCTACCGAAGGGCCCGGTCCGGGTCCACCGGCGGCAGGGCAGCGACCTTGGCGGGGTTCACCTGGTTGAAGACCGCCCCGATCCGGCCGCCGGCGTAGGCGAATCCGATCGTCAGGCGCTGCTGCTCGCCGGACGGCAAGGTCAGCTCGACGAGCAGTCCGAGGTCGCCGTTCAGGAGTACCGGCTCGACGAGGATGTGCTCGGTTTCCTTGGCGGTCCGCCGGAAGAGACCCGCCACGAACCGCGCCGCCTGCAGCGCGCCTTCGACCGGGTGCTTGGTCACCGGGGCGACCCCGCCTCCGTCGCCCACGACCACGGCGTCGGGTGCGAGCACGGTCAGCAGGCCGTCGATGTCGCCGGACTGCGCCGCGGCCAGGAAGGCCTTCACCACCGGCGCCTGCGCGGCGAGATCGCGGCGGGGCGGGCCGGAGTCGGCGCCGACCGCGCGGCGGGCGCGCGAGGCGAGCTGCCGGGCGGCCGCGTCGGTCGTGGACAGGACGGCCGCGATCGCGTCGAACGGCACCGCGAACACATCGTGCAGCACGAAGGCCACGCGCTGCTCGGGAGTCAGCTTTTCCATGATCACGAGGAGCGCGTAGCTCAGCTCGTCCGTACGGGTCGCGCGGTCCGCCGGGTCCGGCGCGAACGAGTCGAGCCCGCCCGGTCCGGGGAGCCGGCTCACGATCGGCTCGGGAAGCCACGAGCCCACGTACGCCTCGCGGCGCACCCGCGCTGAACGCAGGACGTCCAGGCAGATCCGGGCGGTGGTCGTGGTGAGCCAGCCCCGGGTGTCGCGGATGGCGGAACGGTCGGCTCCGGCGTACCGCAGCCACGCCTCCTGTACCGCGTCCTCGGCCTCCGCGCGGCTGCCGAGCATGCGGTAGGCCACCGACTCCAGGTGCCCGCGGTGTTGCTCGAAGCCGTCGGCCAGGTCCGACACACGCCACCTCCGCTTCGCATCATCGCGCGCCCCGGACGAGTTCGCCGCCCAAGGGGGATCCGACGGACGCGGGCAACACGCCGGAACCGCCCGGGGACGCGCCGGGTACGCGATGATCGGCCCATGATGTCCGAGCTGCTCCGGGTGGGTCCGGGGCCGGTGGACCTGGCGGAGATCGATCCGCGCGGCACCCCCGGCCTGCCCGCCGCCAAGGTGGTACACCACGACCCGAAGGGGTGGACCCGTGCCCAGCTGGCCGAGCTGGCGCCGCGTCTGCTGGACCTGCAGGCCCGGCTGTACGCGTCGGCGAAGGTCGCGGAGCCCGGCGCCCCGGAGCAGAGACGCCGGCTGCTGCTCGTCCTGCAGGCGATGGACTGCGGCGGCAAGGACGGGACGATCAAGCGGCTGTCCGGCGCGATGAACCCGCTGGGCATGCGGATCGCGAGCTTCGGCCCGCCCACGAAAGAGGAGCAGGCCCACCCGTTCCTGTGGCGGATCGAGCGGGCGCTGCCGCCGGGCGGGTACGTGGGCGTGTTCAACCGCTCGCACTATGAAGAGGTGTTGATTGTCCGGGTTCATAACCTTGTCCCGCCTTCGGTGTGGCGGCGCCGGTACGACCAGATCAACCGGTTCGAGCGGAGACTCGTCGACGACGGCTTCACGCTCGTCAAGGTCATGCTGCACATCTCGTACGAGGAGCAGCGCGTACGGCTCATCCAGCGGCTGACCGATCCGCAGAAGTACTGGAAGTACAACCCGGCGGACGTGGACGAGCGGGCCCGGTGGGCCGACTACCAGCACGCGTACGCGGATGCCCTCACCCGCTGCTCCACCGAGGGCGCTCCGTGGCACGTGGTGCCGGCCGACCGCAAGTGGTACCGGGACTGGGCGATGGCCCATCTGTTGATCGAGGCGCTCGAGGGAATGGGCGTCGAGTACCCCCCGCCGACCTTCGATGTCGAGGCGGAGCGCCGGAGACTCGCCGCTGGGAACTAGCATTCCTCCGACGCCGAACCACGAGCGAGGTGGACCGTGAAGTTCTCCCTCCGCCCTACCGAGGGCGCGTTCTACGACTACTTCAGCCGGGCCGCCGACAACCTGGTCCGCGGTACGGAGCTGCTGACCGAGCTGGGCCTGCCCGGGGTGGACGTGCAGTCGGTCAGCGAACGGCTGATCGAGGTGGAACACGACAGCGACCAGATCACGCACGAGATCTACAAGAAGATCAACTCGACGTTCGTGACGCCGTTCGACCGGGAGGACATCTACCGGCTGGGCTCCCAGCTCGATGACGTGATGGACCACTTGGAAGCGGTCGGTAGCCTGCTCTACCTGTACGGGCTCACGAAGCTGCCGGCCCTCCCGCGGGAGATGCACGAGCTGGTCGAGGTTCTCGACAAGCAGGCCAAGGTCACCGCCTCCGCGATGCCGCGGCTGCGCACGCTGAAGGACCTCGAGGACTACTGGATCGAGTGCAACCGGCTGGAGAACGAGGGCGACCGCGCGTACCGCATGCTGCTGGTCCGGCTGTTCTCCGGCGAGTACGACGCGCTCACCGTCCTCAAGATGAAGGAGGTCGCCGACGAGCTCGAGGCCGCCTGCGACGCGTTCGAGCACGTCGCCAACACCGTGGAGACCATAGCGGTGAAGGAGTCGTGACCGCCGAGTACGTCGCGGTGGCCGCGGTCATCGTGGTCGCCATGGCGTTCGACTACACCAACGGGTTCCACGACGCCGCGAACGCGATCGCCACCTCCGTCTCCACGCGCGCGCTCACCCCGCGCGTCGCGCTCATCGTGGCCGCGGTCGGCAACTTCGTGGGTACGCATTTCGGCGCCAAGGTGGCGAAGACGGTCGGTGAGGGGCTGGTGACGCTACCGACTGGCCTGGCCAGCCTGGGCGTCGTCTTCGCGGGCGTACTCGGGGCGATCGCGTGGAACCTGCTGACCTGGTGGCTCGGGCTGCCGTCGTCGTCCTCGCACGCGCTGTTCGGCGGTCTCGTCGGCGCGACGCTGTTCGCCTCCGGCGGCGTCGTCCAATGGGGTGTGATCGGCACGAAGGTCATCATCCCGATGATCCTGTCCCCGGTCGTCGGGTTCCTGCTCGGCGCGGTGCTCATGCTGGCCCTGCTCTGGTTCATCTTCGGCCTCGGCAAGGCCGGCGACACCGGGTACGCCGCGCGGCACCCGTGGCTCGCCCGGGCGGGGCAGCCCGGCCCGCTGAACCGGACGTTCCGGTACCTGCAGACCATTTCCGCCACCGCGATGGCCGTCGGGCACGGCATGCAGGACGCGGCCAAGACGATGGGCATCGTGGTGCTCGCCCTGTACACCGGTGGGATCCAGGACAACAAGACCACGATCCCGCAATGGGTGTACTTCACGTCGGCGACGTTCCTCGCGCTCGGTACGTACGCGGGCGGCTGGCGGATCATCCGTACGCTCGGCCGGCGGATCGTCCACATCGGACCGGTGGAGGGGTTCGCCGCGGAGACCGTGGCGAGTTCGGTGCTCTACTACAACGCGCTCGTACTCGGTGCGCCGATCTCGACGACCCATACGATCACGTCGGCGATCATGGGGGTGGGCGCGACGAAGAAGCTCTCCGCCGTCCGGTGGGGGGTCGCCGGCAACATCGTCGTCGCGTGGATCCTCACGTTCCCGGGCAGCGCGCTGATCGCCTGCGTCCTCTACTTCATCGTCCGCCCGCTCTTCTCGTAACTGATCCCGAGCTCCGCCCGCGCCGTGTCCAGGATCGCCATCGTCTCCAGCGTGGTGGCGAGCGGCACGAGCGGGCTCTCGGTCAGCCCCTCGCGCAGGCACCGGCCGACCTCGGCCGCTTCGAAGTGGAACCCCCAGCCGGAGAACGGCGCCTCGACCACCTCGGGTTCGCGATCCGGCCGGTGGACGGTGAAGCCGAGCGGCCGGTGGAACCGCTCGGGCAGCTCGATCCGTCCCGCCGTTCCGGTGATCGCCGCGCGGCACGGCGTACCCGCGATGATGCTGCATCCGAGTAGCGCGACGGCGCCGGAGGCGTACCCGAGGAGCAGGCCCGTGTTGGTGTCGACGCCGTCGTCGGTCAGCTGCGCGGAGGCGGCGACGGTGTCCGGGACGCCGAGCGCGAGGTGTGCGATCGTGATCGGGTAGATGCCGAGGTCGAGCAGCGCGCCGCCGCCGAGCGCCGGGTTGCGCAGCCGGTGGGCCGGGTCGGTCGGGCCGGGGAAGCCGAAGTCGGCCTGCACCGTCGTGATCTCGCCGAGGTCACCGGCCGCCAGCCGGTCGGCGATCAGGTGCACCGCCGGCAGGCAGCGCGTCCACATCGCCTCCATCAGCAGGGTGCCGCGCCGCCGGGCCGCCTCGACCAGATCCTGTGCCGTGGGTACGTCGAGAGTGAACGGCTTCTCCACGAGTACCGCCTTGCCGGCCTCGATGCACGGCAACGCGGCGGCGTGATGGGCCGAGTGCGGGGTGGCCACGTACACCGCGTCGACGTCTGGGTCGGCGGCCAGCTCGGCCCACGAGCCGTACGCCCGCGGCACCCCGAACCGGTCGGCGAAGGCGCGGGCCGCCTCGACGGTACGGGAGCCGACCGCCACCGGCTCCGCGTCGGGCAGCAGGCGCAGGTCCTCGGTGAACTTGGCGGCGATCTGGCCGGTGGCGAGGATCCCCCAGCGTACGGGCATGCCAGAAACCCTAACGGCCGACATAGGGTGAACCTATGGCGTACCTCATCGACGCGGTCCGGACGCCGTTCGGCCGCCACCGTGGCGGGCTGGCGGGC
>Ga0114129_10010104_pt1 | contig 13456 bp, 15 predicted proteins | sample RhiMetdeltSRZDD1_FD_80071 | JGI IMG/M metagenome (GOLD analysis project Ga0114129, IMG submission 80071) | Populus rhizosphere microbial communities from Tennessee, USA - Rhizosphere MetaG P. deltoides SRZDD1 (version 2) (version 2) | ecosystem: Host-associated > Plants > Roots > Rhizosphere >...
CGCGCCTGACGCTGACGGCGGCGAATCGGCGCGTACAGAGGAGTGGGCGATCGTGGATTCGAACCACGGACCTCCGCCTTATCAGAGCGGCGCTCTAACCGACTGAGCTAATCGCCCGAGGGGGCGGTCAGTGTAGCCGGTTCGTCTTCGCGCAGTAGTCCTCGACGGCGAGCAGGAAGCCGGTGTCCTGCGCGAGCTCGGTGAGCGAGCCCTTGGTGTCGTCGTCGACGTCCGGGTCGTCCGCCAGCTGCGTCAAGAAGTTCCCCATCCGGCCCGTCCGCTGCATCGCAGCCATCCGCAGGAAGATCCGCCGCGTCTCAGCGTTCTGCGTGATCTCCTCGAGCGACTCGAGGTCGTGGAGCGACATCTCGTGCATCCCTAGTCCCAACGACCCCGACTGCAAATCGGATACGGGATCGTTCGAGGGACGCTGACCTGGGGGATGCGGCTTGCCCCGTTTTGGGTCGATGCCTCACTCGGAAGGGCGTTGCCCTTCCTCTGCGGATGGAACTCGGAAACGCCGTCACCTATCGCGGACGCGTGTGCGTCCTGCGCGGTCTCGACCCGATGAGCGTCGATGAGCGACGCGCGCTGCTCGAAGACGAGCACACGGGCGATCGGTTCTGGGTGCCGTTGCAGGAGGTGGAGGAACCCCCCTGTCCCGATCCCGTCGCATGAGGTTTGCGTCGGACATCGGAAGCTAGACTGCGTAGATGAGCCCGGGGGGCGCGTGCATGAACCGGGGGGCGTGCTGACATGCAGGAGATGCACGTCTACGGGGTCAGCTTCGACCTCGTTGGCAAGCAGCCGATCGTGCTGCTGAAAACGGTCGAGGGAAACAAGTTCCTGCCGATCTGGATCGGACATCCGGAGGCGGCGGCGATCCTCATGAAGCTCCAGAACGCTTCGACGCCCCGGCCGATGACGCACGACCTCGTCACGGAGATCCTCGGCGAGCTCGGCGCGAAGGTGACGAGCGTCGCGGTCACCGAGCTTCGTGAGAACACGTTCTATGCACAGGTCACGATTCAGCAGGACGGTTCGGAGGTCGAGATCGACTCGCGGCCGAGTGACGCGATTGCTCTCGCCGTTCGTGCGGCCGCCCCGATCTTCGTCGCCGATGAAGTGATCGAGGAGTCGGGGATCGAGTTCGAAGGCGACGGCGAGCCGGCGAACGAGGAGATCGAGGCAAAGGTCACGGAGTTCCGCGAGCAACTCGACACGTTGACCGCTGACGACTTCGCGACCGGCCTAGAAGACGAAGAAAACTAGAGCTCGTCCTTCGTCAGCGCGAGCAGCGTGGCGAAGAACGTCGCGAGCCCCTCGTCGGACAGCGGGCCGTCGTTCGCGCGCCGGAGGTCCTCGAGCATCTGCCGCTCGCGCTCGGGGTCGAGGAAGTCGATGCCCTTCGACGCCTTGTACGCCTTCATCTCCGCGACGAGCCGCAGGCGGTCGTTGACACGCTCGAGCAGCGCGCGGTCGTTCGCGGAGATTCGCGCGCGGAGTGCCTCGATCGTCGGGTCGCTGTCGGTCACGACCGGTTCAGCCAGTGCACGTAGACGGGGTCATCCGTTCGCTTGAACACGAGGAGACGATACGGGTACGTCACCCGCGGCTGTCCCGGATCGGCCAGGCTCGGCGTCCGCTCCCGCACGGTGAGCACGATCCGGCCACGTTCACGCACGGCGCTCGCGACCTCGACCCGGTAGCCGGTGCTCGAGCGGGGGCCCGCCGAGACGAGGACGGCCTCGTCGTGCGCGAAGTCGATCCGCGGAGCAGGTGGCGTGCCATTCTGCCTCACGTAGTCCTCGAGCTGCGAGCGCTCGCGGAACCGCCGCGCGAAGGACGCGTTCGGCTGTACGTGAAGCTGTTCGGTGAGGTCGCGGTAGGCGAGTGCGCGCGGGGCCGCGTTTCGCCAGAGGTGGATGTAGAGCAGCCAACCGACGGCGACGGCCGCGAGCGCCGCCAACCCGGCGAGCTTCATGCGTGTGGTCAGTAGTAGATGTAGATCGGGAATCCGTAAGGGTGCATGGCGAACAGGCGCGTGGCCACCCACATCGGCACGCGCACGCAGCCGTGCGACGCCGGGTATGCCGGAACCTCCGGGTAGCCGTGGATCGCGAAGCCGCGCAAGAAGTACGTGGGATACCAGAGCACCCAGCTCCATCCCGCGACACGGGAGTACACGTGCCAGAGGCCGACAGGCGTGTTGCCGGTGGCTCCGGTCGAGACGGGTACGACGAGCGTGACGACTCCCTGTCGCACTTCGAAGAGCACCTGCCGGGTCTTGTCGACCTCGACATGATCGCCGCCGTAGCGGGCGTGCGGGATGGTCGCGTGCTCGAGCCGGCGCCAGAGGGCGGGCGTGACCTCGCCCGTGCGCGGAAGCCCGTTGACCTTCTCGAACGCAACGATCTCGTCATACGTGTCCTGCCCGTAGACCGCATCGACGCGGAGCAATGCGTAGCGCAACTGCCAAAGCCGTTGCTCGAGCGCGCGCACGCTCGGGCCGGTGGACCCGAGGCGTAGATACGGCAATGACACCGTGGCAGTGAGCGTACGAGTCCGAGTGGAGTACCCCGCCGCCGGAGTCGAGCTGACGCGGATCCGATAGGTCGCGGACGCCTGCGTGTCGAGCCGGAGCCGTGCCGAACGCACATCGGCGACGAGCTTCCGGCCGCGCCAGACGTCGATCCGCACCTTCCCCGCCGACGCCGGCACGAGCCGCGCCGAGACCGCGAGCGGCAGGCCGACCGTCCCAACGCCCACGACGCGCGCGACGAGCTGCGGCTTGACGGTCGTCGCGACGGGTGAGGACTGCGCGTCGATCCAGGTCGCCTCGTACGGTCCGGGCACGCGGATGCGGCGAGTGAATCGGAACGTTCCGTCGGCCCGGGTCCGCGTCGAGCCGAGCGCCCGCCCGTCCGCCGAGATCGTCACCTGCTCGCCGGCCGCCGGCGGAACGAGTGCCCCGCGGAACGTCAACCGGTGGCGGTAGCCGACGAGCGAAGGCATCCGAAGCGAGACGCTGCGCGAGACGATCACGCTTACCTTCTCGCTCCCGGCGTAGACCGTCCAGGCGCCGGCGGCGAACGTGTGCTGCGCGGTCTCGCCGTCGGCCGACTGGCCGTCACCGAAGTCCCAGCGCACCGCGCCGCAGGTCGAGGCGAATGTCACGGTCAGCGGCGCAGGGCCGGAAGCGACGGATGCCGTGCCGCACAGAGCCTTCGCCTGCGCGGGGGTCGACCCGAGGAAGGGGACGGCCAGGAGGAGGACCAACGCCGCACGCCGCATGCATTGAGCATAGAACGGGCTCAGGTGGACACTGCAATCGCGAGCGCGATCGCGTTGAACAACCCGTGGAGCACCATTCCCGGAATGACGCTGTCCTGTCGCAGCCGGATGTACGCGAGCCCGACCCCGAACGCGAACAGGACCGGCAGCGCGTCGACGAGGCCGTGGGCGAGCCCGAACGCGAGGGCGGTCAGCAGGACGGCGGGCACCGCGCCGAGCGGGCGCAGGAGGGAGAAGCCGAGCCCGCGGAACGTCAGCTCCTCGGTGAACGGCGCGATCACGCAGACGACGAATGCGTTCGCGAAGAACGGGGCGGCCCGCGACGAATCCCAGCGGTCGGGCGTCAGGCCCTGTTCGCGTCCCGGGTGCAGGAAGGGCGAGACGATCGCGCTGATCAAGTAGATCGCGATGAGTACGCCGAACATCTGCAGCGCGGCCCGAGGCCAGCTGACCGGACGTCTGAGCGCCAGCAGTTCGAAGTTGGGGTTCGCCAGCGTGAAGACGATTCCGAGGATGACGCCGAACAGCACCGCGGAACCGATTGCCGTCGACCACTGGTAGAGGACGTCCTTCGGCGGCTTTCCGCTGACGAACCGGTCCGCGTAGTTGAGCGACGCGAGTGCGGTTACGAGGACCGTCCACCCAACGGTGCGGCCCGTCGCGCGAACGGGCGTCAGGCCACCCAGTCCCAAAGCGCCCACTGCGTGATGAGCACGCCAAGCAGGATGGCGCTGCACGACAGGATCGCGGTGTGCACGCGCGGGCTTCGTCCGCCCAGCGCCGCGAGCGCAAAGAAGAGCGGGAAGACGACGAGGCCGAAGCGCGGCAGGGACAACAGCGGCCACCGCGAGCTCGGGACGCTGAGGGGGATCGCCAGCGAGAGAACGGCGAAGAGTCCGTAGGGCGCGCCGAATCGTCGCCACGCGACGACCGCGAGCGCGCCGAAGAGCACGAGGAACGCGAAGAGCTCGAGATTGAGAACGGCAGTCCGCAACGGCACGGAGTCGTCGGGCGACACCGCGGTCCAGTACACGTGCGCGTTCGAACCGGAGGCGAGCTGCCGCGCGCCCGCCCACGCGGCGCGGAGGCCGTCCCAGACGCCGCCGAGCGGCCCGGCGGGCGAGAGGTGGCGATGCCACACGCCCTGTGCGCGCGCGAACGCCCAGGCGTCGCCGACCTTCCACCAGAGAAACAGCGGATACAGCACGGCGATCGGGACGGCGACGAGCAGCTTCCAGGCATCGCGACGCGCGATCAACGCGAGTGCGGGCAGCAATGCGACGCCGTTCGGTCGCGCGAGGATCGCGAGCCCGCAGACGACACCGGCACTCCAGAAGCGCTCGCGCTCGGCGAGCAGAAATGCGCCGACGCAGCAGAGCAAGAACAGTGACTCGGAGTACACGGCCTGCAAGAACAGCGCCGTTGGGAAGAGCGCGACGTAGAGGAGTGCACGGCGCGCACCTGCGCTGCCGAGCCGCGGTTCCGCGAGCCGTTCGAACACTACGAACGCCGCGAGGCAACACGCCAGCGAGACGAGCACTCCGGCGAGCACGTAGTGGCCGAAGAGCGCATGGCCTGTCGCGCCGACGAGCAACGGGTAGAGCGGCGCGAACGCCGCCTCCGTCGATGTATAGCCGTGCTCGGCGATCCGGAGGAAGTGGACGGCGTCCCATCGTGCCCAGACGTCCGTGATCGATCCGAGATCGTGTGTGAGCGAGGGATCGTCCCAGCGGCCGGCGCGCGGGTTCCGCATCGGCTGCAGCGTGAGCAGCGCAAAGAGCGCGCCGATCCAGATCGCGGCGCGCGACCACGCGAAGATCTCGACCGCCGAGCGTCGGGCCGCGCGCGGCGGCTCGAGCTGCGTCACCGGCGTCTCGCGTTGACCGACCGCCACGGCGCCCGGATCATAGGCGCGTGCCCCCGCAGCGCTTCACGCCCGACGAGGCCAACGCCGCGCTCGACGAGGTACGACCGCTCGCCGAGGAGGTCGTGGAGCACAGGCGCACGCGTCTGCGGGCGCAGCGCGAGCATGCGGAGCTCGTGCAGCGGATCGCCGGGAACGGCGGCGGTATCGACACGCAGCGGCTCGCCGACCTCGAGGCCGAGTCCGAGCGCGCCAGGATCGGAATCGCCCGCTGCGTGAACCGCATCCACGGGCTCGGCGCGATCGTCAAGGACCTCGACGAAGGCCTCGTCGATTTCCCCGCGTCGTACGGCGGCGAGGAGGTCCTCCTCTGCTGGAAGGTCGGCGAGGAAGCGGTGGCCTTCTGGCACGGGCTGGACGAGGGCTTCGCAGGACGCAAGCCTCTCCCCTTCGAATAGAGGAGTCATGCCGTTCTGGGAGCGCGCCTTGATTGCCGCGGTCGTGATCGTTCTCGCCGCGGTGCTCGCAAAGCTGGTCGACCGGGCACTGTCGCGGCGTCACCTCACTCCGGAGACCGCGACGCGCTACCGCGTGCTTCGTCGCAGCGTGATGACAGGGATTGTCTTTATCGGCGTGCTTTCCGCGCTGCTCGTGATCCCTCAGGTGCGCGCTGTCGCCGGCGGCCTCCTGGCCTCGTCGGCGATCATCGGGCTGATCGTCGGCTTTGCGTCCCAGCGGACGCTCGGGAATGTCGTCGCCGGCCTCCTGATCGCGTTCGCGCAGCCGCTGCGCCTCGGCGATCGCGTCATGGTCGACAACGTGATCGGCGTCGTGGAGGAGATCGGCCTCACCTACACGTTCATCCGGGCCCTCGACGGGTCGCGGCTCGTGATCCCGAACGAGAAGCTGGCCTCGGATACGATCCTCAACTTCACGATCCGCAGCCCGGAGAAGGTCGCCGAAGTCACGGTGGAGGTTCCTCTCGCTTTCGATCTCGACGCGCTCGTCGGTGAGCTCGCCGCCGATACGCATGCAGACGTCTACGTGAGCGCGCTCGAGGGCAGCGCGACGCTCACGCTGCGCTCGCCTGCGGGGACTGAGGACGACGCCCTGCGGATGGAGCGCGACCTGCGCCTGGCCGCGCACCGGCGGCTGCGTGCCGCCGGCGTGTTCGCATGACCTCGAGACGCCGTACCGACGAGCTCGAGCTCCTCGCCGCTCGCCGCCGCCGCGCGCGCCGCAAGGCGAGGATCACGCGCCGGCGCCGCGTCGGGCTGATCGCCGCGATCCTCCTGGGCGCGATGGTCGTGGGCCTCGCGACGGTTGGGTTCGGAGGCGCCGTCGCGTTCGTCAACGGCTGCTCCCTCTCGTCGCTCCAGCCGGTCTCGATCGGCGCGAACACGTTCATCTACGCCGCCGACGGCTCCCTGCTGGGATCGATCCCAGCGGAGAAAAACAGGACGCCGGTCGCGTGGAACCAGGTCAGCCCGTGGATGCCGAAGGCGACGGTCGCGATCGAGGACAAGCGCTTCTGGAGCCACGGAGGGGTCGACCCGGAGGGGATCGCGCGCGCCGTCGTCGAGGACGTGCGTGCGGGCCGCGTCGTGCAGGGCGGCTCGACGATCACGCAGCAGCTCGTGCGGAACCTCTACATCTCGCGCGAGAAGACCGTTAAGCGGAAGCTCAAGGAGGCATGCCTCGCGGTCAAGCTCTCGCAGAAGCATTCGAAGCGTTGGATCCTCGCCGAGTACATGAACGCGGTCTACTACGGCGCGCAGGCGTACGGCGTCGAAGCCGCGTCGCAAACGTTCTTCTCGAAGCACGCCAGCCGCTTGACCCTTCCGGAGGCGGCGTTGCTCGCAGGGCTTCCGCAGGCGCCTTCCGACTACGACCCGTTCCGTGACCCGAGCCGCGCGCTCGCGCGTCGAAACGAGGTTCTCCGCGCGATGCTGGCGACCGGAGCGATCACGCGGAACCAGTACTACTCGGCGGTGTCGAACCCCGAGCTCGGCCTGAAGCCGGGACGCCTGTACAAGGACATCCGGCAGCCGTATTTCTTCTCGTACGTCCGCGACGAGCTCGCGCGCGTCTACGGGCCGGCCCGTGTGCGCTCGGGCGGCTTGCGGGTCTACACGACGATCGATCCGCGCTTCCAGGCGGCGGCGCGGAAGGCGATCAAGGACACCTTGTACTACGCGTCCGACCCCGCCGCGGCGGTTGTGTCGATCAACCCCGCGAACGGCGCGATCCGCGCGATGGAGGCGGTGTATCCGGGCCGGAACAAGAACCAGTTCAACCTGATCGCACAGGCCCATCGTCAGGCAGGTTCGACGTTCAAGGTCTTCGTGCTGGCGACGGCGATCGAGCAGGGGATGAACCCGGAGACGACGACCTACCTGTCGGCGCCGCTGCACTACCAACCGGATCCGACCTGCAACTCGAGCGACCCGAACTGCGCGTGGAACCCGGAGACCTACGACCACACGTACACCGGCTCGACCTCGGTCTTCTCGGCAACGCTGCGTTCGGACAACACGGTGTACGCGCGCCTGACGCTCGACGTCGGCCCCGAGAACGTCGCGCGGATGGCCCGCAAGCTCGGCGTCCGCACCGACCTCAGCGTCGACGGCGGCTACGTTCCGTCGATGGGCCTCGGGTCGATCGCCGTGACGCCGCTGGACATGGCTTCGGCGTACGCCACGATCGCCGCGGGCGGCGTCTACTCGCGGCCGATGGCGATCCGCAAGGTCGTCCTCCCGAACGGCAAGGTCGACGACGACGCGGGCTGGGGCAAGCCGGATCGCAAGCGCGTGCTCGAGGACGGGATCGCGGCCGAGATCACGAAGATCCTGGAGCAGAACGTGCTCGGCGGAACGGGCGTCGGCGCGCAGCTCTACAACCGTCCGGCCGCCGGCAAGACCGGAACCACAGAGAACCACGCTGACGCGTGGTTCTGCGGATTCGTGCCGCAGCTCGAGACGACGGTCTGGGTCGGCTACCCGCGCGCCGAGATCCCGATGACGAGCGTGCACGGGATCTCCGTCGCCGGCGGCACGTTCCCCGCGACGATCTGGCAGCGCTTCATGACGGAAGCGTTGAAGAACTCGAAGGTGCTCGAGTGGCCGGTGCCGAAGCACTACCCGATCTACAAGACCTGGGACGGACAGTGGCAGTACTCGGGTGCCGGCTACGACTCGAGCTCGTCTTCGGGGACGTATTCGCCGCCGGCGGAGCCGTCGCAGACGACGACCGAGACTGCGAACGCCACTTCGCCGCCCGCGCGAACGAGCACACCGCCGCCGACGCACACCGTCGCACCGCCCCCACCTCCGCCGACCGAGCCGCCGCCGCCGCCGACCGAGCCGCCGCCTCCTCCTGGCATTCCGTAGCACGCTCGCGGGCGCTGCCGTCGCCGCTCTCCTTGCGGCTGCGTGTGCCCTCGCCTGGCCCTCGTCGTCGCCGCTCGTTCCGCGTCACGGAGGTCACCCCGACGGCGACAGCGTCTGGGCGTGGTGGTTCCTCGTCCTCCTCGCCTCCGCGTTTGCCCTGTACGTCGTCGGCGTTCTCCTCGTGCGGTCCCACCCACCCGCATGGACGGTTGCAGCTGCGGTCGCGTGCGCCGTGCAGTTGATACCGCTCGGCGCCCCGCTGTTGCTCTCCACCGACGCGTGGTCGTACTGGAACTACGGCCGGCTCGTCACGGTGCACGGCGCGAACCCGTATGACGTCGAGCCGCGCGAATACCCGCACGACCCGTCGTTCCCGCACATCGGCACGGACTGGCGCGACCAGACGACGGTGTACGGGCCCGCGTTCACGCTGGCGTCGGAGCCGATCGCGCGCGTTGCTGGGTCATCTGCGGACGCAGCCGCCTGGCTGTACAAGACGCTGGCCGCGCTCGCGACGCTCGCGGCCGCGTTGCTCGCGGCGCGCGTGTCTGCACGGCCGGCGCTCGCCTGGGCGTTCGTCGGCTGGAATCCGCTGCTCGCGGTGCATCTCGCCGGCGGCGGTCACAACGACGCCTGGATCGGGCTGCTCGTCGTCGCCGCGCTCGCCGCCGCGGCTTCGGGTAAGCGGTGGCTCGCCGGCGTCTGCTGGGCGCTCGCGGCTCTCGTGAAATGGGTGACGTTGCTGCTCCTCCCGCTTCGCGCGCTCGAGGCGCGTGCAACGGGTCGCCGCGTCGACCACCTCGCCTTCGCCGCGACCGTTGGCATCGTCGGCGTGCTCGCGACGTGGCGGTACGGCTGGAGTTGGCTCGGTGCGTTTTCCTCGCTTGCGCGCAACGCGAACCGCGAGACGCAGTTCGCGTTTCCGCACCGGCTCGAGCAGCTCGGAGTCCCGCAGAGCGTCGTGACCGTCGCGTTCGCGCTCGGGTTCGCCGCCGTCTACCTCCTGCTCCTCCGGGAGGCGGCGCGCGGCCGCGCCAGGCTCGCGCTCACGATGGTCGCGGCGCTCGTAGCGACGCCGTACATCACGCCCTGGTACCTCGTGTGGGCGGTGCCGCTCGCGGCGGCCGAGGACGATGAGTGGGCCGGCCTCGCAACGGTTGCGCTCGGCGCGTATCTCCTGCGCCAGACGATCCCGCTGTAGCCTACGGAGGCAACACCCTGCGGAAGACGAGCACGCCGTCGTCCTCGAAGACGAGGCGCCACGCCGGGTTGCGGCGCAGCCAGACGAGCTGCACGGCGGTTGGGACGGGTGCGACGCGATCGGAGTAGCCCGGCTGCGTCTCGTCCGCTGCGACCCACGTCGCGTCCTGGAGGAAGGGGAAGCTGAGCACGCGCCGTCGTGCGGACAGGTGCGCGCCGAGCGAGTTCGTCGCGCTGACGACGGCATTGCCCGGAATCAGGCGCAGTGCGCGTGCGGCGATACGGTCGTGCTCGCTGACGTCCTGCGCGTGCGCCTGAAGCGTCTCGCCCCCGGGCAGCGCGCGCCAGATCGGGATCGCGCCGAGGAGGTAATTGCCGGCGAGCGCGGCGAACAGCGCCACCGTCGCGGCCGGGTAGCGGGTGATCCGTTTCGCGCCGAGCACGGCGGCGGCGACGAGCGGCGGGATCTCGCCCGCGACGTAGTGGAAGTGGATCGACGTCTGTGTCGGCGTCGAAGAGAGCAGGTTCAGCGCGAGCTCGGGCACCGCCGCAAGGGCGAGAGGCGAGAGCAGACAGAGGCCGGCGAGCGGAAGCACGAGGTCGAGCAGGTAGTGGACGCCGGCGTGGTCGAACGCCACGCCGAAAAGCTGCCCCGGATCGGTGAAGGCGGTGCGGACGATGCCGCCGGGCGTTCCGCCGACCTCGCTGTACCGTCCGTAGAACGCCGAGCCCTGGCGGTTGAAATGGGGGATCACGACCGCGAATGCGAGGCCGCTCCACACAACGCCCGCGGCGGCGATTGCCGCGCCGACGAGGAACCGGCGGCGGGTGAGCCCGTACCAGACGCCGATCGCGGCGATCACGAGCGGGATCTCCTCCTTGGTCGTCGCCGCGAGCAGGGCGAACACGCCGAACAGGACGAGTCGGTCCTCATCGAGCGCCCAGATCGCCGCCAGCAGCAGCGGTGTCGCGAGCGCGACAGGATGGAATTCGTTGAGCGCGGTCCACGTCGTCGCCGGGTAGAGCAGGTAGACGAGGGCGAACGCGACGCCTGCACGTTCGGACCCCAAGTGCTTGCGCGCGAGCAGGAAGACCGGCAGCGCGCCAAGCGCGATCGCGACGTTCTGCAGGACGAGCAGCATGCTCGCGCTCGGCCAAAGCCACCAGAGCGGCGCGAGCAGAGCGAGCACCGGGTCGACGTGCGCGCCGAGTCGCAGGACTTGGTCGCCGTGGAGGTTCGTCACGCGCAGCGGGTGGCCGTGCGCTGTTGCCCAGACCGCCTGGACCATGTTCCCGAGGTCGAAGCGACCCGTCGCGAACGCGTGGTGACGGAGCAGCGACAGCGCCGAGAACCCGACCGCGGACGACGCGATCGCGGCCCAGAGTGCCGCTACTGGAGTGACTCGAGCAACGCGCGCCATCGCGCTCCGAGTATCTCCTCGCTCGCGTTGCGCCGGTACGCGTCGAGCCCGGCGGCGGCGGTGCGCGCCGCGAGCTCCGGATCCGCGGCGAGCCGGCCGATGCCCTCGGCGAGCGCGGCCGCGTCGCCCGGCGGGACGAGCACTGCCGACCGCTCGTCGAGCAGCTCGCGCACGGCTCGGGTGTCGGCGGTGACGGTGGGTGCGCCGCACGCGAGCGCCTGGAAGACCTTGTTGGGGATCACCCTGCCGGCCTTCGCGGAGGTCCCGAAGATGCCCAGCGCGCAACCGCACGCATGCAGCGCGCCGGCGAGCAGCTCGTAGTCGATCCAGCGAACCCACTCGACGTTGGCGGGGCGAGCCGCGAGCACGTCGTCGAGCTGGCCGCTGCCGACGACGCGGAACGCGATGTCGGGCGAGAGGCGTGCGGCCGCCAGGATCGTTTCGATTCCGTGCAGTGGGATCAGCTTCCCGACGAACAGGGCGACGAAGTCAGCCGCCGGCTTCCAGCCTGGGCCGAAGACGCGCTCCTCGGCGCCGACGAAACACACCTCGACGCGCCGTGCGCCGAGCGTGCGGAAGAGATCGGCTTGCGCCTCCGTGTCGGCGACGACGAGGTCTGCTGTGCGAAAGGCTGCGCGGTCGATCCGCTCGAGAACGCGCGCGGGCGCTGAGCCCGGGCGGAAGCGCCGACGATCCTCGACGAACGTGTCCGCAAGCGAGACGAGCGGGTTGAACACGATCGGCCGGCCGCGCGCGACGCGTTTCGCCGCCGCTAGGTCGAAGTGCCCCGGGTAGCCGACGACGAGCACGTCGAAGTCGTCGTCGCGCCGAAGCAGCAACGAGAGCTCGGCCGCGGCGAGGCGGAACGCCGAGCCCGCGCCGGCTGCGAACTTGTGCTCGCTCCCTTCCCACACGGAAGCGTGGCGCTCGACGACGTCGACGCCCGCGCGGCGAAGACACGAGATCACCTGCGCGTTGCGCGGATACCCGCGCTCGTACGTCCCGAAGTAGAGGACGCGCAATGCGCCGCTACGTGAGCAGTTCTTCCACGCGTGCGTCCTGCGTCTCGCGTGCGAGGGCGCGCTCTTCGTGATGGCTCGTGACGAGCTCGCCGAGCAGCCCGAGCGAGAAGAACTGCAGCCCGACGACGACGAGCAGCACGCCGAGCGTGAGCAAGGGTCGTTCGCCGATCGCGTGCCCCGCCAGCTTGACGATCGTCAGGTAGACGAGGATCACGAACCCGACGAGCGCGAGCCCGAGCCCGAGGCCGCCGAAGAGGTGCAACGGCCGCTGGCGGTAGCGCCCGATGAACGTGACCGTCAGCAGGTCGAGGAACCCGCGCAGGTACCGCTCGAGGCCGTATCTCGATCGCCCGTGCTCCCGCGGACGATGGTTGACGGGCAACTCGCCGACGCGGTAGCCGCGCTCGTGCGCGAGCACCGGGATGAACCGGTGCAGCTCGCCGTACAGCGTGAGGCCGTGGACGACCTCGGCGCGGTACGCCTTGAGGCCGCAGTTCATGTCGTGCAGCCGGACGCCGGCGATGCGGCTCGCCGTCCAGTTGAAGAGCCGCGACGGCACCCGCCGCGTTATGGGGTCGCGCCGCCGTGTCTTCCATCCCGAGACGAGGTCGAAGCCTTCCGCCAGCTTTGCGAGCAGTGGCGGAATCTCCGCAGGGTCGTCCTGCAGATCGCCGTCGATCGTGACGATGCTCTCGCCGGACGCCTGTGCGAAACCGGCGGCGAGCGCCGCGGCCTTGCCGAAGTTGCGGCGTAGTCGGATCACGCGCACGTTGTCGCTGCGTGCGTGGAGTCGCGTCAGCGCGCCGAATGTGTCGTCCGTCGAGCCGTCGTCCACATACAGGGCCTCCCACGGCTCGTCGAGCGGATCCAGGGCTGCCTGAAGCTCTTCGTAGAGCAGCGCGACGCTGCGCTCCTCGTTGAACACCGGGACGACGACCGAGATCACGGCGCGAGACTAGCCGCCGGGCAGCGTGACCGCCGTGCTGACGACGGTCGTCGGCAACGTCTCGACCGTCGTCGGGGCGGTCGTCACCGGCGGTTCCGTGGTCGTGGGCGGTTGCGTCGCCGTCGCCGGCGCGGTTGTCGGCTCGGTCGTCGCCGTCGTGGCGGTGGTCGCAGTCGTCGCGGGCGTCGAGGTCGGTGGAGGCGCCGACGTGTGGGTTTGCGCCTTGTGCGTCGACACGGGCTCGGAGGTCGAGGTCGTCGTCGAACCGCCGTGCGTCGCGATGAGCGCCAACGCGACTCCGCTTGCCGCGAGCAGTGCGA
>Ga0114129_10010105_pt1 | contig 13455 bp, 10 predicted proteins | sample RhiMetdeltSRZDD1_FD_80071 | JGI IMG/M metagenome (GOLD analysis project Ga0114129, IMG submission 80071) | Populus rhizosphere microbial communities from Tennessee, USA - Rhizosphere MetaG P. deltoides SRZDD1 (version 2) (version 2) | ecosystem: Host-associated > Plants > Roots > Rhizosphere >...
AAGCCACCTTCGAGAACTGGGAGAGCGAGTTCCTCCAGATGGCCTCGTTCGTCTTGCTCACGATCTGGCTGGTCCAGAGAGGCTCGTCGGAGTCGAAGCCGCTCGCCGGCGATCCCGAGAAGGAAGCCGACTCGCGATCAGGGTCCGATCTCGAGAGGGCGCCAGGTCCCGTGAAGCGGGGAGGCTGGCAGCTGGTGCTCTACGAGAACTCCCTGGGGATCGCGTTCACGCTCCTGTTCGTGCTGTCGTTCCTTCTGCACGCCCTCGGCGGCGCGCGGGCATACAGCGCGGAGCTGGTTGCTCACGGCCGGAAGCCGGTGAGCACCGCGCAGTTCGTGAGGACATCCACTTTCTGGTTCCAGTCGTTCCAGAACTGGCAGAGCGAGTTCGTAGCTGTCGCCAGCCTCGTCGTCCTCACGATCTTCCTCCGACAGAAGGGCTCTCCCGAATCGAAGCCCGTGGCGGCTCCTGACCAGGAGACGGGGGGATAGGGCACATCCGACGCCGCCCGCGGTGAGGTGGTCCTCTTCACATCTTGTGCCGGAGCGGCTTGGTGGCGGTCTCGAGGATCCGTCGGCCGAACGATCGATCCTCCCAGCGGCCGCGCTCGATCTCTTCGCTCCGCTCGAGGTCAACGTCGAACTGCTTATCGAGCAGCTCGACGAGGACCGGGTCGAGCGCCACGAGGTTGATCTCCTCGTCCAGCTCGGTGGAGCGGGCGTTGAAGTTCGCCGAGCCGACGTTCGCGACCAGACCGTCCACCGTCATGATCTTCGCGTGCAGCATCGTCGGCTGGTAGAGCCAGATGCGGACGCCGCGCTCGAGCAGCCGATCGTAGACCGCCTCCCCCGCCAGCTGGACGAACCGCTTGTCGTCGTGCCGTCCGGGAAGCAGGATCTCGACTGTGACGCCGCGGTCACGCGCGGCGCCGAGACTCTCGATCAGCCCGTCATCCGGGACGAAGTACGCCGTGGTGATGCGGATCCGATCCTTCGCAAGCTGGAGCAACGCCAGGAGGAGGGTCTGGATCTCGGTCCAACCGACCTCCGAGGCACCGCGAACGCACTGGATCACCGCCCGGCCCGGCTTGGGTTGATCGGGGAACCGGTCGATCGACCGGTCGAACACCTCGGGATCGGTCTCCAGCCAGTTGTCGAGGAAGGCGGCGCGGAGCCCGTCGACGGCGGGACCTCGCACCCGGAAGTGGGTGTCCCGCCATTCGTGCTCGTTCCGGGCGTCGCCGCTCCATTCGTCGGCGATGCCGACCCCTCCCGTGAACCCGGTCGCCTCGTCGACGATCATGACCTTGCGGTGGGTCCGATGATCGACCTTCGTCGGCTGGAGCCGGTGAAGCGGCCGGAACCATCGGACGCGCACCCCGGCCTCCTTCATCTCGGAGACCAGATCCGGGTCGATCGGGGACGCGCCCCACGCGTCCAGCAAGACGCGAACCCGAACACCCGAGCGCGCCTTCTTCGAGAGCGCCTCGGCGAACCGGATCCCGATCTCACCGCGCCAGTACACGAAGGTCAGCAGGTCGATCGTGCTCTCCGCCTCGCCGATGGCCTCGAGCATCGCGGGGAAGATGCGGTCGCCGTTGACGAGCACGTCGACGGCGTTCCCCTCCGTGGCCGGAACCCCGATGATGCCCTCGAGCGCGCGGCGGATCTCGTCCGTTCGGTCCTCGGACGCGCGGGCGGGTCGGTTCTCTTCCAGGGTGGTCACGAGGCCACGCCGGCCGGACTCGTGCGGGCCGCCGGCGCCTCCTCCGACGTCTGTCGCTCGGGCGTGTCCCCAGCGCCCTTTGTGGGTCTGCGGGGAGCCGGCGCGCCCGCCCGGACCGCCTCCAGCTGGGCCGCCGAGGCGACCCCGTAGAGCAGGGCGATGGACGTCAGGAGGGTCCAGAGCAGCAACGCGACGAACCCGGCGAGGGGGCCGTAGGTGTCACCGAGATTCGAGCTCAGGCTGAAGATCGCGCCGAGCCCGAGGGTGACGACCAGGACCAGCGTCACGGACAGGATCGCACCCAGGGTGAGCCAGGACCACGAGGGTTGGTGACGGCGCGGGCTCCACCGGAAGATGCAGACGGTCGCCCCCACCAGCAGGACGAACGCCAGCGGCCATCGGACGATGTTCCAGGTGTCGCGGGCGGCCGGGTCCTGCCACACGTTGGCGACCCCGCGCCCGAGGGTCGTCGCCATGAACGCCGCGACCGCCAACAGGCCGGCGCTGATCGTCAGGACGAACGCCCGCGCGTACTTGCGCAGCGTCGGGCGGTCGCGCTCGATGCCGTACATGCGGTTCATCGCACGCTCGATCTGTCCGAGCAGTGTCGTCCCGGTGATGAGCGCAGCGACCACCCCCAACGTCAGCGCGAGGGAACGGTGCTGAGCGCCGGCCTCGTGCGCCTGCCGAACGGCGTCGGTCAGCACCGTGCCTGCGGGGCCCGGGAACACGTCCTTGAGCATCCCGACGATGGCCTCGCTGACCCTGCCCTTGTCGAGCGCGCTCGCGAGGCCTACGAGGGCGATGACCCCCTGGACGAGGATGAGCGCGGTCGCGAACGCCATCGAACGGGCGTGACTGAATCCGTCCGAGGCCCGCAGGCGCTCGAACGCGTCGCGTAGCAGCCGTGTCGGGCCGGCATCGGCGAGGGTCTGTTTCGCGTCCGATCCGGTCAGGTTCCAGGTCTCCGGGACGTAGTTCGCGGTGCTCATGAGGACTCTCCTTCGGGTACGCAGACGGTGACCGCCGACGGCTTCACCTTGAGCTTCAGCTTCTTGCTCGCCTTCCGATCGCCCCCGTCGAGCTGGTACGGCATCGGGGAGTCCAGGCGAACATGGATCGAACGGCCGGTGGTCGTCTTGACGAACGGCGACGCGCTCACGTCCCCCACGACCGCGCGACCGAGGGTCCGCGCCCATTCCCAGGCACCGTCGGCCGTCACGACCCCCAGGTCGAGATAGCCGTCGTCCGGTACCGCATCGGGGAACACGGACAGGCCGCCGAACACGTCGCCGACGTTCCCGACCAGGACGCAGCTCGCCTCACCCTCGAACCACGACTTCCCGTCGACCTCGATCGACATCGCGACGGGGTCGAGCGTCACGCTCCTCGCACCGGTCCACACGTACGCGATGCGGCCGACCCGGTCCTTCAGCCCCGCATCCGCGGCCCGGATCATCATCGCGTCGAGCCCGGCACCGGCCATGACGCCGAAGTGCTCTCCGTTCACCTTCCCGACGTCCAATCCGCGACGGTTGCCGCCGAGGCCGATCCGGACGCAGGCCTCGAGGTCCTCGGGCAGGCCGAGGTTCGTCGCGAGCAGGTTGGCTGTGCCGGCCGGCAGGATCGCGAGGGTCACTGGCTTGCCGACGACGGCATCGATCGCGCGCTGCACGGTTCCGTCGCCGCCCCACACGAAGAGCAGGTCGACGCCCTGCTCGACCAGCTCCTCGACGCGGCCGGGGACCTCCTTGCTCTTCGGCACCTCGTGCCAGGGCGGGTCGGTGATCCCGTACTCGGCCAGGGTCTTCCGGAGCTCGGCGAGGCCTCCGCCCAGCCGCTTCTCGGCGTGCGCCACGACACCGACGGAGGTCATAGGGGCGCCTCGACGTCGGCCGGCGGGGTCGAGGCGGCGGGGGCGGGAGCGGATCCGGAGGAGGGCCGTTCCTCATCAAGGGCCTGCCGGCGGCGGTCGTCGCTCGTCGCGCGTTCGTTCGCCTCGGCGACGGCCACGCCGGTCCTCGTCGCGAGGAACGCGAACGCCAGACAGCCGACCGCCCCGATCACGCTCCCGATCACGTCCGTCGGATGATGCATCCCTCGATACAGGCGCGAGAGCGCGACGAAGGTCGGGACGGCGACGGCCATGAGCCACGCGACGGCCCGGGCGAGTCTCGACCGGACCAGCGACGTGACGATGAGAGCGATGCCGACGTATAGGACGATCGCGGCGGCCGCGTGCCCCGAGGGAAAGCTCGAGGTGGGTGGCCCCGGGTCCAGGTGCGGCACGGTCGGGCGCCCACGATCGATGACGAACGTGGTCGTCACGAACGTCGTCACCTCGATCAGCAGCGCCCCCACCAGGAACGCGATGTGTGCCCAGTGGCGGCCGAGCGCGAGGATCCCGACGGCCACCGCGGCGACGACGATCACGGCCGCGACGTCGCCGACCCTGGTCCCCCACTCGGTGATCGCGTTCAACGTGGGCGTGCGCTGGAGGAAGAACCAGCGGTCGAGGCTCTGGTCCCATCGTCCGACCGGCCCGTCGAGCAGCACCTTCGTCAGGAGCAGTCCGAGGCTCACGAGCAGGACGGTCATCGCGACATAGCCCGCAAGCCCGACCGCGACGCCCGAGACGAGCGGCCTCCGAGTGCGCGAGCGGCTGGCGAGTCGGTACGGCAGGGTGCCGGGTCGTACCTGCTCCATGGGGTTCCCTCCTTCCTCGGAGGTGTTTCCCACCGAAGGTGTTCGGGGAACCTCCAGATCGAAATTCCCCAAAAGGAGGTCCGGCACCGTGGTGCTGCTCGTGTTCGCGCTCCTCAGCCTCATCGCCGGCCTCGTCGGCTTCTTCGCGGTGCGCCGCTGGCCCGGTGCCGACCCCGCCCTGAGCGCTTCCGTCGCGCTCGGGTCCGGGCTTCGGAGCCATCCGAGCCCCAGGAAGTTCCTGCGAGCGCGCTGGGACCCGGCCGCGGCGACCGGCCTCGCGCTCACACTCGCCCTGATCGGCTTCGTGGTGACCGGCACCGCGGTCGGACTGTTTGCCTGGATGATCAGACGTCATTTCGGGGTCGTGACCGTGGATCTCGCCGTCGAGCGGTGGGCCGACGTCCATGCCTCCCCCTTCACGGACGCGGTGCTCGGTGCGCTCACCCACCTCGGCGACACCGAAACGGTCGTGGGGGTCGCGATCGCGGTCGGTCTGTTCGGTCTTTGGCGCTGGCGGCGGGCGGCCATCCCGCTGTTCCTCCTGTCGGTCCTCCTCGGTCAGCTGCTGATCTCGAACACGATCAAGGAGGTCATCGACCGCGCACGCCCCGCGCTACGTCCGCGTGCGGAGTTCACGGGCACGTCCTTCCCGAGCGGTCACACCACCGCCGCCACCGCCACCTACCTGGCGGCTGCCTTCGTCATCGCGATCGGTAGCTCGCCGAGGGCCCGCGCGGCGCTGGCAAGTGTCGCCCTGGCGATCGGGGTCGCGGTCGGATGCACCAGGGTGCTGCTCGGCGTGCACTTCTTCTCGGACGCGGTCGCCGGGTTCGCCATCGGACTGTCGTGGTTCGGTCTGTGCGCGGTGGCGTTCGGGGGCCGGCTGCTGAGCTTCGGGACGCCCGCCCGGGTCGCTGCGGAGCCGAACGGACGCCCGCCGCCGGTCACTGCCGGCGCCGGCGACTCTCGTGGCACGACGTAGGGCAGGACTCCGTCGTCCGCGCGTAAGCCCGCAGCATGCGTATGCCCAAGGCTCGGCGCATAATCGTGCATGCTCGACGAGGATCGCCCGGTCACTGAGGATCGGACCGGGGTTGCCGACGCTCCGGTTCGGACGTTCCTGATCGCGGATGTCCGCGGGTACACCGTCTTCACGCAGGAGCGTGGCGACGAGGCTGCCGCAGCCCTCGCCGGGCGGTTCGCCGATCTGGCCCGTGAGGTGATCGAGTCCCACAGGGGAGCGCTCGTCGAGCTCCGCGGCGACGAAGCCCTTGCCGTCTTCGAGTCACCCCGAGCCGCCGTCCGCGCATCGATCGAGCTCCAGCGACGGTTCGTCGATGCGACGATCGCCGACTCCTCACTCCCCCTCCCCGTTGGGATCGGACTGGACGCCGGCGAGGCCGTCCCCGTCGAGGACGGCTTCCGCGGCGGCGCGCTGAACCTGGCGGCCCGGCTCTGCTCGATCGCCGGTCCGGCGGAGATCCTTGCGAGCCGCGAGGTCGTGCACCTGGCCAGGAAGGTCGAGGGCGTCGCCTACGTGGACCGCGGCACCGTCTCGCTCAAGGGGCTCGCCGATCCCGTCCACGTGATGCGCCTGCGCGCGGAGGCGGACGACCCGGCCGACGACGTGGCATTCCGGCGGGCGCTGGGCGCGGCAGCCTCGCGGCTCGCGTCCGGCACCGCCGCCGCGATCGCCGTCAATCCGTACAAGGGCCTCCGCGCCTTCGAGGAGGCCGACGCTGTCGACTTCTTCGGACGCGAGGAACTCGTCGAGCAGCTCGTGAAGCGACTCGCGACGACGCGGTTCCTCGCGGTGGTCGGCCCGAGCGGCAGCGGTAATTCGTCCGTCGTTCGCGCAGGACTCCTGCCGGCGATCCGGCGCGGCGACATACCCGCGTCCGAGTCGTGGGCGATCGCCGACATGTTCCCTGGGAGTCGACCGATGGACGGCCTCGAGGCCGCACTGCTCCGCGCGGCGCCCGACCCGCCTGCCAGCCTGATGGAACAGCTCGAGCGCGACGAGCACGGGCTCCATCGCGCCGTCCTCCGGCTGCTCCCCTCCGACGGCTCCGAGCTCGTCCTGGTGATCGACCAGTTCGAGGAGGTCTTCACGCTGGTCGAGGACGAGCACACACGAACCCACTTCCTCGGCAGCCTCGAGGCCGCCGCCACCGATCCCCGCAGCCGCCTCCGGATCGTGGCGACCCTGCGCGCGGATTTCTACGACCGGCCGCTCCTGTACCGGGGGTTCGCCGATCTCTTCAAGTCACGCGTCGAGGCGCTCGTCCCACTCTCTGCTGAGGAGCTCGAGCGGGCGATCTCGGGGCCCGCCAAGCGCGTCGACGTCTCTTTGGACCCGGGGCTCATCGCCGCGATGCTCGCCGACGTCGCGGAGGAGCCCGGCGCGCTCCCGCTGATGGAGTACGCGCTGACCGAGCTCTTCGAACGGCGCGACGGACGAACGGTGTTCCGCGAGGCATATCGGGAGATCGGCGGTGTGTCGGGCGCGCTCGGCCGGCGGGCCGAGGAGCTCTACGACGAGCTCGACGCCGCCGGGCAGGAGGCGGCGCGGCAGCTCTTCCTGCGTCTCGTTGCCCTCGGTGAGGGCACCGAGGACACGCGCCGCCGTGTGCCGCGAGCGGAGGTTGCCTCGCTCGAGGTCGACCAGCAGTCGATGACCACCGTGCTCGACACGTTCGGCGCATCGCGACTGCTTTCCTTCGACCGCGACGGAGGGACCGGCGCGCCCACGATCGAGCTTGCGCACGAGGCGATCCTGGCGGCATGGCCGCGCCTTCATCGATGGATCGACGCAGCACGTGAGGAGCTCCGGACCGAACGGCGTGTCGCCGCGGCGACACGGGAGTGGACCGAGTCGGATCGGGACCCATCGTTCCTCCTGAGCGGCTCGCGACTGGGGCAGGCCGAGACGTGGCGGGCCGGATCGGGCATCGCGATCACGCCGGGGGAGCGGGAGTACCTCGACGCCTCGCGCGAGCAACGGGACCGCGCGCTCGCGGACGAGCGAGCGCGACACGCGCGTGAAGAGGAGCTCGAACGCCGATCCTTCCGCCGCCTCCGGGCACTCGTAGCCGTTCTCGCCGTCGCCGTGGTCGTGGCGATCGGCCTCACGGTGTTCGCGACGGGGCAGAGCCGCCGGGCGGCGAGCAACGAACGAACCGCTACCGCACGAGAGCTCGCGGCCGCCTCCACTGCGAACGTCGAGGTCGACCCCGAACGGAGCGTCCTCCTCGCCCTGCAGGCGATCGATGTGACGCGATCGGCCGACGGGACCGTTCTTCCCGAGGCCGAGCAGGCCCTGCACCAGGCCGTGACCGCCTCGCGGCTCGTGCTGAGCGTGCCGGACGTGGGTGGGCCCGTCGACTGGAGCCCGAAGGGCGTGTTCGTGACCGAGGATCGCGGGAAGCGCGGGGCGATCGACCTGCGGGACGAGGCGACCGGCGACTCGGTGCGTTCCTGGGTCGGACGCGACGGCGGCGTGAACGACGTGCAGTTCTCGCCCGACGGGTCGATCCTCGCGACGGCCGGCGAGGACGGCGTCCTCACGATGTGGGACCCCGGCACTGGCGATGAGCTCTCGAGCGTGCCGGGGACGAACAGCGGGGCCGTGGGAGTGTCGTTCGACGGCGACGGAAGGCTCGTCGCGGCCGCGTGGCCGGACGAGGGGGTCGTTCGGGTGGCGGAAGCGGCGACCGGCCGGGTCGTGCGCACGTTCGACGACTTCGACACGTATGTGGTCGACACGGCCCTCAGTCCGGACGGGCGCCGGCTGGCCGTCGCGAACACCGACGTGGACTTCGTCTCCGTGTTCGACGTGCAGACCGGTGACCGCGTCTTCGACCTCCCGAGGCACACGGCCTCCGCGGACACGGTCGCGTGGAGCCCGGACGGACGATGGATCGCCACGGGGTCCGCCGACACGTCGGTACGCGTCTGGGACGCGGCGACCGGCGCTCTCGTGGAGCGTCTGCTCGGGCACGCGGGCGTCATCACGTCCGTCGACTGGTCCCCCGATTCCCGACGCATCGTCTCCGGGGGAAGCGACGGCACCGCGCGCGTCTGGGAGCTCGAACTGCATCCCACACGGGGAACCGTCGAGGTCGAGGGCCGGCAGGTCTACCTCCTGTCCGCCCAGCAGACCCAGTCGGCCGTGTACGCGGCGTTCTCGCCCGACGGGCAACGCGTCGTCACCGGTGACTTTGGGATGACCGCGGTCAAGATCTGGGACCTCTCCCTCGAGGGCGACGCCGAGGTCGTCAACCTGCCGACGCCCGGGGAGGCGCCCGTCGACGTCGCCTACCTCCCGAACGGAGAGATCGTCGCCTCGCAGGGGGATGGATCCGTCGCCGTCTGGAACGTCGACCGGCCGGCCGAGCCCGTGACCACGCTCGGCCCCGTGGGGGGCTCCGAGGACCCGGTGCTCCTGATCGCCCCGAGCCCGAATGGCGATCTCGTCGCGTTCTCCCGCAACGGATCGCCCATCGTGGCGGTCTGGAACGTCGAGCCGAGCACGCTCGCCTTCGAGTACGACACGGAAGGCGGATCGGTCACCTCGATCGACTGGAGCGGCGACGGGCGATACCTCGCCCTCGGCGCGTACGACGGCAGCATCCAGGTGCTCGACGATGATGGGCACCGCGTGTTCGTCGGGCACGAACCGCCTCCGCAGATCGTCCAGGCGGTGGCGTTCTCTCCGGATGGCCGGACGATCGCCGCCTCGACCAACGACGGCGAGCAGCCGGAGGCGAGCCACGTGTCGATCTGGGACTGGAAGGCGGGGAAGGCCGTCGACCGGATCGATTCCGTGCGTGCGTCGTCGCTGACCTACGACGCTGCCGGAGAGCGGCTCGCGCTCGGGTTGTTCGATGGCAGGGTCGAGATCCGGGACGCCTCGACGCTCGACATGGAGCGGTCGTTCGGTGCCGGATCGGTCACGGTCATGAACGTAGTGTTCAGCCCTAACGGCGACGTGCTCGCCACGAGCGGTGAGGACGGGGCGGTGCGCGTCTTCGACAGCCGCGCCGAGACCGGTGCGCAGCAGTTGGTGCTCCGAGGCCACGGGTCCCTCGTCTCAGGCCTCGACTTCGGTCCGGACGGGAAGACGCTGGCGTCTGCCGCGCCCGGCGGCGTGGCGCGCGTGTGGGCGCTCGACGTCGACCAGCTGATCGCGATCGCGCAAGACGAGGTTACCCGCAGCTTGACCGACGACGAGTGCCGGCAGTACCTCCACCTCCAAGAGGGCTGCGCCTGATCCAGCTTGCGGAGGTCCCCGATCAGGCGACGTAGACACCCATCCAGGCGTCCAGGCGTTCCTCCACCTCTCGGAGCCGCTCGGCGATGATCTTCAGCGTCGCGATCGCGACGCCGGGGTTCTCGCGCAGGAACGCGTCGAGGTCTTCCACCTCGATCTCGAGGGCCTCGAAGCCTTCGAGAGCCGTCACCGTGCGCATCCTCGGCTTGGAGGAAAGCAGGCCCATCTCACCCAGCAAGGCGCCCCGCTTCAGGTCGTGGTACCGCCCACCGACGTCCACCCGAGCGGTCCCCTGCGTGACAACGTACATGGCCCTCGCGGGCTGGTCGCGTTCGATGACCACCTGACCTGCATCGAACTGCACGACCTTGGCATGGGCCAGCAATTGGTCACGCTCGTCGGGCGGGAGCTCGGCCAGGAACGGGATGTCCTCGAACGCGTTCGGGTCCACCTGCGACTCACCCATGAGCGGAGTCTAGTCAGGCACGGTCAGCGTCGCCGCTTGCGGATCTCGTCGCCGACGTCGGTCACGGTGGTGGCGAGGGCGCTGACCACGGCCTTGCCGGCGAGCTTCAGCGTCTCCTTCGCCTCCGGGTCGCGGATCGTGTCGCCCACCGAGGCGAACGCGACGTCGAGCTGCCGCGTGACGACCGAGAACGCCTCCTCCAGGCTCTTCCGCGCCTGGTCGGGCGGCGGCGCGCCCTGCTGCTCGCCCGCCTTGCGGTGTCGCTCGGCCACGATGCGGCCGAATTCCGAGAAGCGGCGATCGACCTCTGCCCACGCTTCCTTCGAATCGGTCATCGGCTTCTCCTCTCATCGAAACGGGAGCATGCAATCATCCTCCCACCGGGTCTCGAATATCACCGGGCCCGGAAGGTCCGGCGATCGAGGCACTAGCTTCAGTCGCCCGGGTGCACGAGTCCGGACTCGTACGCGAGCACGACCGCCTGCGCGCGGTCGCGGAGCCCGAGCTTGTGGAGCACGCGGCCGACGTGGGTCTTCACGGTGGTCTCGGCGACGAACAGCCCCTTTGCGATCTCCGCGTTCGACAGGCCCCTGGCCATGAGAACCAGCACCTCACGCTCGCGTTCGGTGAGCTGGTCGAGCTCGGCCCGCGAGGCCGTCGGGGCCCGGCGGGCGAACTCCTCGATCAGGCGGCGGGTGACCGAGGGCGCGAGCAGCGCCTCCCCCGCCGCGATCACGCGAACCGCGGCGACGAGCTCCTCCGGGGGCCGGTCCTTCAGCAGGAAGCCGCTCGCGCCGGCGCGCAGGGCCTCGTACACGTAGTCGTCCAGGTCGAAGGTCGTCAGGATGAGGACCCGCGCCGGCCGCTCGAGCGCCGCAAGCCGCCGGGTCGCCTCGATCCCGTCCATCGTCGGCATCCGGACGTCCATCACGACGACGTCGGGTTCGAGCTTCTCGAACTGGCGGACCGCGTCGGCGCCGTCGATCGCCTCCCCCACGACCTCGAGGTCGTCCTGTGCGTCGAGGATCATCCGGAAGCCCGTCCGCATGAGCGCCTGGTCGTCGGCGATCAGCACCCGGATCGTGCCCTCGCTCACGCGGGCGCCTCGAACGGCAGGCGCGCGCGGACGAGGAACCCGCCGCCCGGCCGTGGCCCGGCCTCGAACGCGCCGCCGAACAGCTGGGCCCGTTCGCGCATGCCGATCAGGCCGTGTCCGGCGGACGCTTGTTGGCCGTCCGGGGGTCCGGGGCCGTCGTCGGCGATCTCGAGCTCGAGCGCGTCCGGCTCGTAGCGGATCAGGACCCGCGCGCTCGCCCCGCCAGCGTGGCGAAGCACGTTCGTCAGGGCCTCCTGGGCGATGCGGTACGCGGACAGGTCGACGCCCGGCGGCAGCGGCCGGGGCGAACCCTCGACGACCGCCTCGACGGCGAGCCCCGTCGCCCGCATCGAGTCCAGGAGTTCGCCGAGGTCGACGAGCCCGGGCTGCGGGGTTCGGCCGTCGCCGTCGCCGTCGGCCTTGAGGATCCCGAGCAGCCGGCGCATCTCGGCCAGCCCGGTTCGACCGGAGGCCTCGATCTGGCGGAGCGCGTCAGATGCGGCGGCGGGGTCGGAATCGCCGACGGCCCGGGCCGCGCCTGCCTGCACCACCATCACGCTCAGGTGGTGTGCCACGACGTCGTGCAGCTCGCGCGCGATGGCCGCCCGCTCCGCGGCGAGGGCCTCGCGGGTCGCGAGCTCGCGGTCGCGGACGATTCGCCGCCGGCGATTGAAGGTCATGCGGCCGAGGAGGAACGGCACGCCGAACGTCACCACCAAGTCGGTCAGGATCTCGACCCAGTTGAGGCCCCGGTCCCACCGCTCGCCGATGCTGATCGCCGTCGATGTGAGCACGGCTACCGGCAGCAGGACGCGGACCAACCGGTCGCGCTCGACGTACGCCGCGGCCGAATACACCGCGATCCACAGCATGAGCACGAACTCCGGCCAGTAGCCCAGGAGCGAGCCGGTCGCGACGGCCGCGGACACGATGGTCGCGACGGTCAGTGGTACTCGTCGGCGCCAGGCCAGCGCCGAGCCGGCGACGATCTCCAGGGCGAAGCCGATGGCGGCGGGCGGCTCGTCCGGCCGTGTCTCCCGGAGCGCGAACCCCACGACGCCGACTACGACCAGGACAAGCGCGAGCAGCGCGTCCCAGATCCGCGGATCGACCCGCCGGAGGCGATCCAACCAGCCGTTTTCCACGCGCCGAACCTACCCGGCCGCCGTGCAAGCGTCGTCATCCCGTGGGAGGACGCGGATGGTGTTCGCCCGGCCCCCTCCCGCCAGGAGCGACAACACGCCCTTCTCGGATTTGTTGGCCACCCAGAACGGGTGCAGTGGGCGTAGCCTCGGATGGTGAGGTTTCGGCTTCGGGCCGGGCGCGGGACGAACCTTGCACTGCTCGTACTCCTGATCGGTGCGCTGGTCACCGGCGGACTCGCCTTCGCGATCGGCGGTGAGTGGGCGTTCTGGGCGCTCGCGGCGCACGGGGCGGTCGGTCTCTCGTTGGTCCTGCTCGCGCCGTGGAAGTCGGTCGTCTCGGCCCGCGGGCTCCGCAGGGCGAGACCGGGAACATCGGCGTCCGTTCTGCTCGCCCTGCTCGTCGTGATCACCGTCGCGAGCGGCATCACGCACGCGGTGGGATTGTGGACGACCGGGCTGGCGATGCAGGTCCACGTCGGGGCCGTACTCTTGTCGATCCCGCTCGCGATCGGGCACGTGGTGGCGCGGCCCGTCCGCCCTCGACCGAGCGACCTGTCGCGACGTGGCCTGCTCCGCGCCGGCGCGGTCGCAGGCGGCGGCATCGTGGCGTTCGGGGCGCTCGAGGGGCTCGTGCAGGCGACCGGCCTTGCCGGGTCCGAGCGTAGGGCGACCGGTTCCTACGAGCGTGGCTCGTACGATCCGGTGGCGATGCCAGTCACCCAGTGGCTGGACGACCAGCCGCCCGAGATCGACCCAGCCGACTGGCGCCTGTTCGTTCGGACGGCGGAAGGCGCGTCGACCTGGTCCTACGAGGAGCTCGCGGGGTTCTCGGATCGCGTGCGCGCAACGGTCGATTGCACGGGCGGATGGTTCGCCACCCAGGACTGGTCCGGGGTGCGCCTGGACCGACTCGTGGGCGTCGACGACGCCGTGCGGAGTGTCGTCGTCGTGTCCGCGACCGGGTACGGACGACGGTTCCCGATCTCCGACGCCGCTTCGATGCTCCTTGCGACGAGGGTGGGCGAACGGCCGCTCTCGGTCGGCC
>Ga0114129_10010106_pt1 | contig 13454 bp, 15 predicted proteins | sample RhiMetdeltSRZDD1_FD_80071 | JGI IMG/M metagenome (GOLD analysis project Ga0114129, IMG submission 80071) | Populus rhizosphere microbial communities from Tennessee, USA - Rhizosphere MetaG P. deltoides SRZDD1 (version 2) (version 2) | ecosystem: Host-associated > Plants > Roots > Rhizosphere >...
TGTATACCCGCGCGGACCACGACGCCCGGCCCGAACATCTCCTCCCCGAAGTACGCCGCCTCGACCTGGCCGAGGCCGTGCTCGAGCTGCGCGCCGCGGGCCACGACCCCGCGCGGCTGCCGTGGCTCGACGCTCCGGCCGGCGCCGCGCTCGACGCAGCGGAGACGCTTCTCCGGCGCCTCGGCGCCGTCGACGCGCCAGGCGGCATCACCGAGCTCGGCCGCGACTGCGCGCGGTTTCCGCTGCATCCGAGGCTCTCCCGCATGCTGCTCGAAGCGGCGCGCCGCGGCGCGCCGCGCGAGGGTGCCGCGGCCGCGGCAGCGCTGAGCGAGCAGCGCACCGCGCGCGCTTCCCGTCCGCCGCGCGCGACCGGCGACTCGGACGTCGCGGACCTCGATCCACCCGAGCGCGCCCGCGCACAGATCGAGCGCCTCCTCGGCGCGCGGCGCGAGGAGCCGGATGCCGGGAAGCGGGACGAGGCGCTCCGGATCGCGGTGCTGACCGGGTTCCCCGATCGGGTGGCGAAACGCCGCGCACCGGGAAGCGACGAGGTCCTCCTCTCCTCCGGTGGCTCGGCGACGGTGTCGCCCGACTCGGGAGTGCGTGAGGCGGCGCTGCTCGTGGCCGTGGACGTGGAGGAACGCCGCGGGCGCGGACGGCTCGTCCGCATCGCGAGCGCCATCGAGCCGGAGTGGCTGCTCGACCTCTTTCCCGGGTCGCTGCGCGAATCGGCCGAGGTCGTGTGGGACGAGGCGCGCGGCCGGGCGGCAGTCGTGTCGCGGCTCAGCTACGACGCGCTCGTCCTCGAGGAAGGGCGGCGCGCGCCCGGCGATGCCGAACGGCACGAGGCCGAGGCGCTGCTGCTCGAGCACGTCCGTTCGGACGACCTGCTGGATCCGGACACGCTGCGCGCGCTGCGAGGCCGAACGGAGCTGATCGCGACGCACTGCCCGGAAAGCGGCGTTCGCGCGCTCACCGGGGAGGACGTGGAGGAGGCGCTGCGCGAGATCTGCCGCGGGCGGACCGCGCTCGACGAGGTCCAGGGCGCCGATCTCGCCGCGGCGCTCGTCGCTCGCCTCGGCCCGGCCGGTCCGCGCGCGCTCGCGACGCTGGCGCCGGAGCACGTGCAACTCCCCGGCGGGCGCAAGCTGCGCGTCGAGTACAGCCCCGGCCAGTCGCCCGCCGTGCGCTCGCGGTTGCAGGATTTCTTCGGGATGCGCGCGGGCCCGCGCGTTGCGGGCGGGAAGGTTCCCATCGTGTTGCACCTGCTCGCACCGAACGGCCGCGCGCAACAGGTCACCTCGGATCTGGCTGGGTTCTGGGAGCGCCACTACCCGGCCGTCCGCCGCGACCTGATGCGCAAGTACCCGCGCCACGCCTGGCCGGAGGACGGCGCCAGCGCAGCCCCACCGCCGCCGCGCCGGTGAACGCCCGCCTCAATGGATCGCCGCTCGCACCGGGAGCTGGTCGAGGATGCGCGCCTCCGCCGCCGCGAGCTGCGCCGCGCGCGGCGCGGCTCCCTCCGGCGCTGCCTCGCACGCGAGCTTCCAGAACAGCTCGCCGTGTCCTGCCTCGGCGGCGGCCAGACGCGCGTAGAAGTCGCGCAGCTCGGGCGCGGGGAGGTGCGCGGCGAGCAGCGCGAGCCGCTCTTCGCTGCGCAGCTCGATGAGCGCCGAGACGAGCAGCCGGTCGAGGAGCCGCTCGGCGCGCGGCTGCCGGACGTGCGACTGCAGCGCCTGCGCGTACGGATCGCCCGGGTCGCGCCCCAGCCGCAGGCCGCGGCGGTCGAGGAGCTGCAGCACCTGCGCGAGGTGGCCCGCCTCTTCGCGAGCGAGCCGCGCCATCGCGCGCGTCAGGCGTGGGACGTCGGGAAACGCCGACAGCATCGAGAGCGCCTGGGCCGCCGCCTTCTTCTCGCAATGGGCGTGATCGACCAGCACCTCGTCGAAGCGGGCGATGGCCAGCCGGATCCAGGCGGGCGGCGTCTTCGTCAGCAGCTCCACGGCGGCGTTCTTTCGCACGGCCCGGAGGCGCGCCGCAAGAAGACGCGATACTCTTCGAATGGCATGCTCGTCGGCATCATCTCGGACACGCACGGCTTGCTCCGACCCGAGGCGGCCGTTGCGCTGCGCGGTGCGGACCACCTCCTCCACGCCGGCGACATCGGCGGCGAGGACGTCCTCGAGGAGCTCGGGAGGATCGCTCCCCTCACCGCCGTGGCCGGAAACGTGGATGGGTTCCGCTGCGGACCCGCGCGCGAGACGGCGCGCGTCGAGCTGGGCGGCGTGCGGTTCTACCTGACGCACATCCTCGACCGGCCGCAAAGGCCGCGCCCCGAGGTGGAAGAAGCGCTGCGCCGCGACCCGGCCGACGTCGTCGTGTTCGGCCACAGCCATCTGCCCCACGACGAGGTGCTCTCCGGCGTGCGCTTCTTCAACCCGGCCAGCGCCGGCCCGCGCCGCTTCGACTATCCCGTCTCGGTGGGAATGCTCGAGCTGCGCGGCGGACGCGTGGTGTCGTCGCGCTTCGTGCCGCTCGACTCGCGCAGCGAGGCCGCCCTCGAGCGGCACATGAACCAGCTCAGCCGGCGCTGAAGCCGCTTTGAGGCCGGCCGTGCGACGCCGGCAGGGGGGCGTGGCGGGCGACGTGCGCCGAGGCCGCCTGCGCAGCCTGGTCGAGCGTCGCGCAGAACTGGATCCGCCCGGGCTCTTCCTGGACGCCCGCCTTGTTCAGGACCCCCGCCGGCTGTGGCTGCACTCCGGTGATGAGCGTGAGCACTCCCTGCTGACGCAGCCGGAGCAGCGCGCTCTCCAGCGCCACCAGGCCGGTGATGTCCATCGCCGGGACTGCCGCCATGTTGAGGATGAGGACGCGCATGCGTGCGCCGATGGCCTTGAACGCGTCCATGGCCGTCTCGGCTGCGCCGAAGAACAGCGGTCCGTTCACCTCGTACAGGACGGTGTCCTTGGGTAGCTTGACCTCGAGGTGCGGGTGCACGTCCTCGACGAGCTGGACGCTCGCCACCTCGGCCATTCGCCGCATGAAGAGGAACGCGGCGAGGATCATCCCCGCGGTCACGGCGACGACCATGTCGAAGACGACGGTGAGGAAGTAGCAGGTGAGGAGCACGGCCACGTCGCTCTTCGGCGCGACCCGCACCATGTGGAAGAAGTGCTTCGCCTCCGACATGTTCCAGGCGACGAGCATCAGCAGCGCGGCCAGCGCCGACATCGGCAAGTACGAGATGAGCGGCGCCAGCGCCAGCACCGCGGCGAGCACGACGACGGCGTGCACCATGGTGGAGATCGGCGACTTGCTCCCGTACCGGATGCCGGTGGCGGTGCGTGCGATCGCTCCGGTTGCCGCGATCCCGCCGAAGAACGGACACACCACGTTGCCGACGCCGAGCGCGAGCAGCTCCGCGTCCGGGTCGTGCTTGGTGCCGGCCATGCCGTCGGCCACCACCGCGGAGAGCAGCGACTCGATCGCGCCCAGCAGCGCGATGGCGATGGCTGACGGGAGCAGGACACGAAGCGTGTGCAGGTCGAACGTCAGCTCGGACCCGAGCGCCCAGGGCTTCACCGGGAGCGGCGGCAGCCGCGGTATGCCGTCGACGCGGATGCCGTCGATCACGGTGTGGAAGCGGCTGCCGATGGTCGAGACGTCGACACCGTTCCGGTGGAGCCACCAAGCGCCGATCGCAGCCGCCGGCAAGGCGACCAGCGGCGCCGGCACGCGGCGCCACACCTTCGGTAGGAAAATCAGCACCGCGAGGGTCGCGAGCCCGATCCCGAGCTCGGAAAGCCTCGCAGTGGAGCGCGCCTGCCAGAACGTCTGCAGGCGCTCGACGAAGTGGTCCGGCGACCGCGAAGGCTGAAGGCCGAGCAGGTCCTTGAGCTGCAGCACGCCGATGACGGTGCCGATACCCGCGGTGAAGCCGGTGGTCACCGGATGTGGAATGAACTGGATGAGCCGGCCGAGGCGGAACAGACCCATCGCGAGCAGGATGGCCCCCGCCATGGCTCCGGCGAGCAGCAGGCCGCCGATTCCGAATCGCGACACGATCGGCGCCAGGATGACGACGAACGCCGCGGTAGGGCCGGTGACCTGGAAGCGAGAGCCTCCGAGCAGCGGGACGACCATGCCGGCGACGATCGCCGTGTACAGTCCGTGCTGCGGGGGAACGCCGACCGCGATGGCGAGCGCCATCGAGAGAGGGAGCGCGACGACCCCGACGACCATTCCGGCGAGGATGTCCGAACGGAGATCGCGGGAGCCGTACCCGTCCGCGAACGCGGAGCGGAGGCCGGTGAACGGCAGCGCGCGGAGCTTCGGCGCGGAGGTCGCTGGCTTGTAGCGGTGTGTCATTCGGAGAGAAGGAGATGGAGCTCGCCGGCGTGCGCGCCGGAACGGAAAGAAGGGATCGTTGCGCCGGTGAGCTGCATGACGGAAGCGGCCTCGAATCTTTCCAGCGCGCCTGCGGGATCGAGGCCGCGGCCTCGCGCCGCATCCCAGGTGGATCCGTCCACCGCCGCGCCCGCCGCGGCGGTCGGCCCGTCGCGCCCGTCGGTGCCCGCGGCGAGGAAGGCGGCGCGCCGGCCGCGCAGTGCTCGAGCCATCAGCAGCGCGAGGTGCTGCCCGCGTCCGCCTGGCGGAGCGTCGGGTGGAACGGTCAGCTCGGGCTCGCCGGAAGCGGCGAAGAGCCGCCCGGCGGCGAGGGCGCCCGCGTACCGATCAGGAAGATCGGCCACCGGGCCGCGCACCAGCGGCCCCACCGTCGACGGGAATCGCGAGAGCCGCGCTGCTTGCTCCGCCGGCGCGCGCATGTCGCACAGCACGACGTGCTCGACGAAGTCCGCCGGATCTCCCGGCTTGAGCGTTTCCGCGGCCGCGCCATCGTCGAGCAGGCGCACCGCGGCCGGCGGGAGCGCGACCGCGCGGCGGCGGACGATCTCGCGCGCGTCGGCGAACGTCGTCGGGTCGGCGGCGAACGGACCGCTCGAGACCGCGGGCGGTCCGCCCTGGGGAACGTCGACCAAAACGAGCGCACAGGCGCGCCGCACGCCGGCGGCGTACAGCGCGCGGGCGAGCCCGCCGCCCTTGATCCGGGAGAGGTGCGCCCGCACGCAGTTCATCTCCTCGATCGGGGCCCCGCTGCGGACGAGCGCATCGTTCACCGCGCGGACGTCCGCGAGCGTGAGGGGCGGGCGCGGCACTTCCGCCAGCGCGGACCCCCCGCCGCAGACGAGGAGCAACGCGGCGTCGCGCGGACCGAGCGATCCCGCGGCGGACAGCAATGCTTCCCCGGCGCGGATCGATCCCTCGTCGGGAAGCGGGTGCCCGCCTTCGACCAGCGGACCGCCGCCTGCGCCCGACGGTACGGCGAACGCGAGCGCCTCGAGCTTCGTGCCGAGAGCGGCGCGCGCTCCCGAGAGCATCTCCGCGGCGGTTTTGCCGAGGCCGAGCGCGACGAGGCGGCCGCCGGGACCGGGCTGTGGAGCGACGCCGGAGGCGCACGCCGCGCGGACGAGGCGCTCCGCGGAGAGCGCGTCGACCACCGCGCGGAAGAGCGCGACCAGCTCGCCCCGCAAGTCCATTGTCGACTACCCTACACTGCAGGCCGGGTAGGACACCGGATTTCTTCGCGTTGCGGAGGCGTGGCCGGATGTCGCGGGCGCGCCGCTACTCCTCGAGCTTGAAGAGATCCGGGAGCAGCTCCCCCGCCTTTCCGAGCCGGCATTCGTCGAATGCGTGCGCGTTCTCGGGACGCTCGAGCCCGACGTAAATCGTGCGCGCGAACCGACCCGTGCGAGCGCTGGGGAAGTTGCGCACATGCGACACCAGGCCGGCGGCGGGATGGACCGCCCCCGAGCTGCCGACGGTCACGAACAAGTCGCAACTCGCCACCGCCGCGCCGATCTCGTCCATGCCTTTCGGGATCTCGCCGAACCAGACGACGTCCGGCCTGAGCAACGCCCCGCACTCGCAGCGCGGCGGACCGTCGGGATAGGCGCGCTCGTCGGGAAACGGCAAGCGGTCGCAGGACGAGCAGCAGGTCTTGAGCAGCTCGCCGTGCATGTGCAGGACGCCGCGCGAGCCTGCCCGCTCGTGCAGCGGATCGACGTTCTGCGTGCAGACGAACAGATCGTCGCCGAGAAACGCGCCGAGCCGGGCCAGCGCGTGGTGCGCGGGATTGGGAGACACCTGCGCCGTGCGCAGCCGCCTTTCCGAGTAGAACCGCCAGACGAGCGCCGGGTCCCTGCGGAACCCCTCGGGCGTGGCGACGTCCTCGATGCGGTGCTCCTCCCAGAGACCTCCCGCGTCGCGGAAGGTGCGGATGCCGCTCTCGGCGCTGATCCCCGCGCCCGTGAGCACGAAGACGCGCGTCCCTCGCCGGATCGAAATCGGCGGGAAGGCGGTCCCCGGCGCGACGCGCGGCAGCGGAATCACGCGACGTCGATAATCGAAATCGACGCTGCTGTCGACGCCGCCCGCGCGGCGTTCGATTTGCGTTGCGCGCGGGCCGGCCGCGCGCAAGATCCTCCCCGAATGGTCGGACACGCGCTGCGCCGGGAGCTCGCCCGGCGCTTCTACATCCGCAGTCGCACGGCGCGATCCGCGGCGCTGCGCATCGCGTACGTCGCCTACGCCTCGACGCTGAACGGCTGGCAGGGGCGGCGGGCCACGCCGGAGGCGGCGGCCTCCCTGCGGCGGCGCATCGAGCAGCTCTTCGACGAGGACTGGCAGGACGCCGAGGCGGGATTGTACCCGCGGGAGCTGATCGACGCGTTACCCTGGCGCGAGTACGCGCTCGCGGCGCCCAAGCTGCTGCTCGACCTGCCGCGCACGCGCGCCCGCATCCGCGAACGGCGCCACGACGAGGTGCCCGAGCACCTCGCGGCGCAGTACCCGCGCTACTACGCGCGCAACTTCCACTACCAGACCGACGGGTACCTCGGTCACACCAGCGCCGAGCTGTACGATCTGCAGGTGGAGCTCCTCTTCGGCGGCACGGCGGACGCGATGCGGCGGCGGCTGATCCCGCCGGTGGTGCGCTTCGCCCGCGAGCAGGGCTACGGCGCGCAGCGGCCGATCAAGCTGCTCGACGTGGCCTGCGGCACCGGTCACCTGCTGCGCATGCTCGGTGCGGCTCTTCCCGGGGCGCGGCTGTTCGGCGTCGACCTCTCGCCCCATTACCTCGCCCGGGCGCGCGAGACGCTGCCGCGTGAGCTGGACGTGAGCCTCGTCTGCGAGAACGCCGAGCGCCTCCCCTTCCCCGACGCGCACTTCGACGCAGCCGCGAACGTGTTCCTGCTGCACGAGCTTCCGGACAACGTTCGCGCGCAAGTGCTTTCCGAGATGGCGCGGGTCGTGCGGCCCGGCGGCCTGGTCGTCGTCGGGGACAGCCTGCAGCTCGGCGACGCGCCCGAGCTGCAGCGCGAGCTGCACGCCTTCCCCGATCGCTTCCACGAGCCGTACTACCACTCGTACATCCGCGACGATCTGGCCGCGCGCGTGCGCGACGCCTCTCTCGAAGTGTGCGAGGAGAAGCTCGCTTTCCTCACCAAGGTGGTGGTCGCGCGTCGTCCTCTGTCGTAGCGCTCCCCACCTGCGGCAATTGGACCCGTTCGCTCCCGACGGTAAAGTCGACTTCACAACTCACCTGTCCGGGGGGACGGGAATGGACGCGAAGAAGAAAGCGATCTTGCTGAGGCACCGGTTCCAGAGCCTCGATCAGCTGCGCAATCACCTGCACGTGGTCGACGGCAGCACCCTGCTCTTCTACCGCGATCCCCGGCTGTCGGTGGTGACCGGGTCGCCGGTGCTGCTGGAGATCGCGTTCGACGTGAGCGAGCAGACGCGCGCGATCCGGGCCACGGTACTGGCGCGTGCGGAGGGACAAGGCGTGTGGCTGGAAGCGCCGAACGCCCGGTTCGCCCGCGAGGTGAAGGAGAAGGGGCTCTCGCCGCGCAAAGGGCGAAGGCTCGCGACCGACGAGATGGTGCGCCTCAAGCGCCCGGGCGGCGAGCACATGGTGCGCCTGCTCGACTTGAGCATCGGCGGCGCGCGCATCGGAGGCGGCATCCCTCAGCAGCTCGCCGCCGGCACGGTGGTGGCGCTGACCATCTCGCCACCGGAAGCCGGCCGCGCGCCGGAGGTGACCCGAGGCCGCATCGTCTGGGTCGAGGACGGCGAGGCCGGCATCATGTTCGACCGCGACATGGAGAGCTCACGCGTCGCGGCGGGCCGCCTCTTCCGCTCGCTCGAGCAGCCGTGGGCCCAGGCGCGCGAGATCCGCCACCTCCCCAACTGCTGCCTGAACGGGCAGGTGCTCGATCCGCCCGTCCCGCGCGTGCGCGTCGACGGAAAGCAAGCGAAGAAAGTCGGGTAGCGCGTCAGGCGACGAGCGGCTTGTGCACGCCGGCGTCGCGCAGCGCCTCGGCGCGGGCCAGGGCGCGCGCCCGGCGCGACCACACGATGGCCACGCTCGCGATCGCCGTCAGGACGCAGACCACGACGACGAGCAGGAAGAGGACGCCCCATTTCGCCGATTGCGTCATCGGCGAGGTCGGGTCTCCGAAGCAGACCGGGCAGGAGAGGAGCAGGTTCACGTCGAGCTCACGTCCTTCAGCTTGCGCAGGAACCACAGCCCATAGAAGACGAGCGCCACGGCGGCGAAGAACCCCAAGATGGCGAGCGCCAGCGTGCCGCCCTTGCCGGTCCGGCCGAAGTCCCACAGGCCCCACGCGCCGAACATCAGCGCGGTCAGCGTCGCGACCGCGATGAAGAACACGTGGAAGCCCTTGAGGCCCATCTAGACCGCCACGGACTCGAAGACGGTGAACGACGGCAGGAGCAGCACCAGGAGGAAGAACGCCACGGTGAGGATCAGCACCGCGTAGATGACCTTCTTCTCCGAGAGGAGGTGCATGAACACCCCCGCCACCATCCCGGCCTTCACCGTGGCGATGATCAGCGCGACCGCGATCGCCAGCGGCCGGTTCAGCTTCAGGTAGCTGACCCCGACGGTGATCGCGGTCAGGCAGAGGAGCGCCACGAAGACGACGTAGTACCTGGAGAGGTGCTTCTTGAACTCCTCGGGGCTCGAATGCTCGGCGGTCTCGGCCATCGATGGTCCTTTAGAGGAGGTACAGCGAGGGGAAGAGGAAGATCCACACCAGGTCGACGAAGTGCCAGTACAGGCCGGCGTTCTCGACCCGGTTGGTGAAGTGCTCGCGGTCGATGCTCCACAGCCGCGTGCCCGCGGTCACCAGGAAGGTGTTGACGATGATGCCGCCGATCACGTGCAGGCCGTGCAGCCCGGTGAGCGTGAAGTACACGGCGTAGAAGTTGTTCGTCGAGGGGAAGTGCCCGTGGTGGAACTTGTCCGTATACTCGAAATATTTGATGACGAGGAAGACGAACGCCAGCGCGATGGTCGACCCCATCCAGAGACGGAAGCGGTCGATGCGGCCCATCTTGCAGCTCGCCCAGGCGAGCACCATGGTGATCGACGAAGTGATGAGCACCGCGGTGTTCACCGTCGCCAGCGGAACGTTCAAGATCTCGCTGGAGAGCCCGCCCTCCGGCGGCCAGTGCGGCGCCTGCGTGCGGATGAGCACGTAGCTGGAGAAGAGCGCGCCGAACAGCATCACTTCGCTGGCGAGGAAGAGCCAGATCCCGAACTTGCCGTTCGGGATGCCGGTGACCGGATGCGGCTCGACGGTGTGGGGGATCGCGGCGTCGGCGGGGTGGGCGCTCAAGGTCAGGCCTCGCGGGCGAACTGCGGGTTGAAGTCGGCGCTGTGGCCGGGCGCGCTGTACTCGTATGGATCGCGGTACACCACCGGCGGAGTGACGAAGTTGCCGTGCGGCGGAGGCGAGGGCGCGGCCCACTCCAGGGTCGTCGCCTGCCACGGGTTCTCCGCCGCCTTCGGGTGCCGCAGGCTGGCGAAGAAATTCCAGATGAACGGGAGCTGCGCGATGGCGAGGCCCCACGCCGACCAGGAGATGAGGACGTTGAGGCTCTGCACGGCGCGGCCGTGCGCGTAGATGGTCGGGTCGTAGAGGCGGCGCGACAGCCCCGCCATCCCCTGCCAGAACATCGGCATGAAGACGCCGTTGATGCAGATGAAGCTGAGCCAGAAGTGGATCTTGCCCAGCGTCTGGTTCATCTGCTTCCCGGTCGCCTTCGGGTACCAGTAATAGATGCCGGCGAAGAGCGCGAAGATCGTGCCCGGCGCGACCACGTAGTGGAAGTGGCCGATCACGTAGAACGTGTCGTGCAGGTAGATGTCGCTCGCGGTGAGGCCGAGCGGCAGACCGGTGAGGCCGCCGATGGCGAACATCGGCAGGAAGGCGGTGGCGAAGAGCATCGGCACGGTGTAGCGGATGGCCCCGCCGTACAGCGACATGATGAAGCAGGTGAGGATCACCACCGACGGGATGGAGATGATCATGGTGGTGGTCTGGAAGAACGTGCTCATCGTGGTGCCCATGCCGGTCATGAACATGTGGTGCGCCCACACGACGAACGACATGAAGCCGAGGAAGATCGCGCTGTAGACGAGGAGCCGATAGCCCCAGAGCGGCTTGCGCGTGTTGTTCGCGATCACCTCCGCGATGATGCCCATCGCGGGGAGGATGAGGACGTACACCTCGGGGTGGGCGAGGAACCAGAAGAGGTGCTGCCACAACAGTGGGCTGCCGCCGCCGGCCACGTGGAGCTGCTCGCCGGAGACGACCAGGCCGCTGGGGAGGAAGAAGCTGGAGCCGGCGAGGCGGTCCATGAGCTGCATCACCGCGGCCGCCTCGAGCGGCGGGAAGGCGAGCAGCAGGAGGAAGCTCGTCACGAACTGCGCGTGCACGAAGAACGGCAGCCGCCAGAAGGTCAGGCCCTTTGCGCGGAGCTGCACGATCGTCACGATGAAATTGATCGAGCCGAGCAGCGACGAGGTGATGAGCAGCACCATCGCGAGGAGCCAGATGGTCTGGCCGGTGGTGGCGATGTCGGAGAGCGGCGGGTAGCTCGTCCAGCCTGAGTTCGCGGCGCCCCCGGGGACGAAGAAGCCGGCCAGCATGAGCAGGCCGCCGGGCAGGAAGGCCCAGTAGGAGGCCATGTTGAGCCGCGGGAACGCCATGTCGGGCGCGCCGATCTGCAGCGGAACGACGAAGTTGCCGAAGCCGCCGACCGCGAGCGGCACGATGCCCATGAACACCATGATGGTGCCGTGCATCGCACCGAGCTGGTTGTAGAACTCGGGCGCCATCACGCCGCCCGGCATCGCGTTCTCGCCGAGCAGCTTGCCCAGCACGGGCAGCGGCTGGCCCGGGTAGGCGAGCTGCCAGCGCAGCAGCATCATCAAGGTGAAGCCGAAGAAGAGGAAGACCAGCGCGGTCACGGCGTACTGGATGCCGATGATCTTGTGGTCGACGGAGAAGACGTACTTGCGCCAGAAGGGCAGCTCGTGGTGCCCGTGATCTTCGCCGTGCGCGTGGGTCGCGTGGCCGTGACTGGTGGAAGCGCTCATTCGCGTCAGCTCCTTCGGCTACTTCTGGGGCCGCTGGTTGTCGGGCGCGGCGCTGGTGGGCTGCTCGGCGGGTGGCGGCGCGTTCTCCGCCTCCCACTTGGCGTAATCCTGGGGCGTGTCGATGAGCACGTCGGCCCGCATGCGGTAGTGGCCGAGGCCGCACAGCTGGGCGCAGGCGAGCTCGAAGTGGCCGGGTTGGGTAGCCTGGAACCAGATGGGGATGCGCGAGCCGGGGACCGCGTCCTGCTTCACGCGCAGCACCGGGATGTTGAAGCTGTGGATCACGTCCTTCGACGAGATCTGCACGATCACCGGCTTGTTCACGGGCACGTGGAACTGGTTCACGGTGACGATGTCGTCCTTGCCCGCGGGATCGTCGGCGTCCATGCCGAGCGGGTTGTCGCCCGAGATGTTCGCCTCGCTCGTCTTGCCGAACTTCCCGTCCTTGCCGGCGTACTGGAAGTTCCAGGCGAACTGCTCGGCGACGAGCTTCACCACCACCGCGTCCTTCTCGGGCGGCGGGTGGTTCTTGTAGCGGAACCAGACCGGCGTGGAGAAGCCGAAGAGGATCAGCACCTCGAAGACGATCACGCCCGCCTCGATGATCTTGGTGAACTGCGCCTTGGGCGGCGTGTACGTCGCCGTGTGGCCGGGGCGCGCGCGGTACTTGATCAGGCAGTAGACGAAGAAGATCCCCCAGCCCACGAACAAGAGCAGCATGAACCAGTGGATGATGTTGATGAGCTGGTCGATCTGGCCGCCGTGCGTCGAGACGTCCTGCGGGAGCCAGAAGCCGTACTTGGTCTCATCCATGCGCGTGGCCCCTCCGGGCGATCAGCGTGGGACGATGAGCTGCGCGACGCCCTGGCTCTGCGCGGACGTCGTGATCGAAGACAGGCACCAGAGCGCGAGGCCCGCGAGAAGGACCGCCGGCGTCGCCGCCCAGAACAGGCGCGCAGCCGCCTGGCCCGCCGTGACGGGTTCTGCCTCGCGCCGGCGCGTCCAGAGGAAGATCGCTTCCGTGGCGAGCACCGCCAGGGCCGCTCCCCTCATCAGGGTCCAGAGCAGGATGGGCGCGGTCTCGGGCGCGGAGAGATCCATCGGGCGCGCAGCTTATTCCACGGGCTCCGAGGCCAAGTCAATTCGCGAACCCTTCCGATTTTCCGAGCGCGGTGCGACCTTTTGCCTCGGCAAGCCGTTTCGTGCGCAGCGGCGCGACCAGTACATCGGCCAGAGTGGCTGCGCAAATTTTGACGCAGTGCGGCCCGTTCCAGAACAAGTCGGAGGCGTCATGAAGCTGCGGTTCTTCGGGTCGGGCACCGCGTTCCGCGCATGGCTCGAGGCTCACCACCAGCGCGAGACGGAGCTCCTCGTCGGCTTCTACAAGAAGGCCGCGCGCCGACGAGGCATCACGTACCAGGAGGCGCTCGACGAGGCGCTCTCGTACGGCTGGATCGACGGCGTCCGCAAGAGCCTGGACGGCGAGCGCTGGACGATTCGCTTCACTCCACGGAAAGCGCGCAGCATCTGGAGCAACGTCAACGTCACGCGCATGAAGGAGCTCGTCGCGCTCGGGCGCGTGACGGCGGCGGGACTGCGTGCGTTCGAGGCTCGCGAGGAAAGGCGGACCGGAATCTACGAGTACGAGAGGTCGCCGACGACCTTTGACCCGGCGAGCGCGAATGCGCTGGCGGCGAACGCGCCGGCGAAGAAGTTCTTCGACGCTCAGCCTCCCGGCTACAAGAGGCACGCCACGGGATGGATCATGGGCGCGAAGAAAGAGGAGACGCGGGCGAAGCGGCTCGCGCGCCTCATCGAGCTCTCGTCGCGAGGGCAGCGCATCGATTTCATGAAGCCGAACGGGTGACGATCAATCGCGTCCGATCGGCTCCAGCACGCGGATGAGGTCCGACTTCTCCTCGAA
>Ga0114129_10010107_pt1 | contig 13454 bp, 13 predicted proteins | sample RhiMetdeltSRZDD1_FD_80071 | JGI IMG/M metagenome (GOLD analysis project Ga0114129, IMG submission 80071) | Populus rhizosphere microbial communities from Tennessee, USA - Rhizosphere MetaG P. deltoides SRZDD1 (version 2) (version 2) | ecosystem: Host-associated > Plants > Roots > Rhizosphere >...
CGTTACTCACCCGTTCGCCACTAGGATACTCTCGTATTGCTACAAAAGCACCTCGTTCGACTTGCATGTATTAGGCACGCCGCCAGCGTTCATCCTGAGCCAGGATCAAACTCTCCTCAAAAATTTTTTTCACTCTTGCGAGTGTAAGTTTAAGGATTTTTTACTGGATCGACAGAGTTGTTGCTTCCTATCACTGTTCAGTTGTTAAAGTTCGGGTAACAAAGCGGGCTGGATTTTACACGAGCCGCCTCGGCCTGTCAAGACACTAACAGACGAAAACACCGATGTCATTGTCTTTCGACATCGGTTCGTCAGACTGCAAAACCCACAGGCTTGTGTCTCTGACTTGAGACTTCTCAGTTTTCAATGATCTGTCAAGGGGACGAGATCTGTAGAAGAATGTACTGGCGAACGATAATTATATGTATTTGGCTTTTTTTGTCAAGGGTTATCAGACAATTAATCTTAAGAATTGCGTTTTCTTTTTTCAGACATGCCAAATTCTCATTCGTTGAATGTTCATTCAGAAAGATTATTTGTTTTGAGAATGGTAAGATGATACCACAATAAGCATAAGCGAATCATAAATGGTGGTTATGAAAATCATTAGAATATTTTCCAATCAATTTCACAGCTTCATCAACTCCATCTTCTGTTCTTATCTTTTGACCGATCAACTGCGCACGTTCACGAAGAGCATCACTTTCAGTCCCCGCTATTGCCCGTGCTAACTTTTCCATGGAAAGTCTCTTAACCAAAATAGGCTTTGGGCCCGCACCGATTGCATGAACTCTCCTTCCCCAGAATGGTTGATCTGCAGTAAATGGCACAACGATATTTGGAATTCCCGCACGCAGACCAGCAGAAGTAGTCCCCGCGCCTCCATGATGGACGACCATTTTGCAGCGAGGCAAAAGCCAGTCATGTGGCGCCATTTCGAGATAAAGTATATCTTTTGAGGAGCGATTTCCAATCCCACTCCAGCCAGAAAGAATAATTCCACGATTCCCTGTTTGCTTTAATGATTCGCGTATGATATGGTCAATTCTTTCAGAATCACGGTTGACCATGCTTCCAAAGGTAATACACACTGGTGGTTTTCCTGATTGGAGGAATAACTGAAGCTCCATTGGCAGTTGATAAGAATTGTTGACAGGAGAGAAATAATAACCAGTGACATGTGTATACGGTGGCCAATCACTTGAAACCGGGAGAACGTTTGGGCTCCAGGCACATAGAATTGGGGTCCGAGGGCGAAGCGGATCTTCATCAAAGGGCCAATACAATTTTCGCTTCGGGAGTCTTGCGCGGCGGCGGACACGTTCGAATCCAATTTGAGAAGTCCACCAAGTTATTTTTTCGGAAAGCTTATGTGTCAGACGATTTAACCAGCGTGATTTCAAATCTGGCAAAGCGACATTTGGATAATCACCCGTTGGGGTGAACATAGGAAATGTTTGAATATGAATATCTGGTATATGCTTCTCACGCGCGAGCGTGTGAGCGCCGACTGCATGAGTAAACGTGTGAATAATGAGATCAGTATCCTTACAAGCCTCTTCGGTTTGATGCAAAACCTCAGCGCCAATATCAATCGCATGATCCATTAGCTCACGAAGAATTTTGATGAAGTTATATCCAGCATTGTTCAAGCGTCGACTCAAATCTTCCGGGTCACCAGCCAAAGGCACAAAATCAATGCCATGTTCTTCAACCAGATTCTTGAATCGAGCTGGAGCCGCCAATTTAACGGAATGTCCATTTGCCATCAAGCCAAGTGACAAAGGCAAAAAGGGCTGTACATCACCACGCGAGCCGTAGGTAAGGATTGTGATTTTCATGGCAATATTTTAATCGTCGGATCATAATATACTGACAAAAACAAGGAGTTATGATGAGCAAAATAGGTGTTTTGCATCCGGGTGAAATGGGGATTTCGATTGCTGTTTCAGCGATTAACAATGGACATCAACTCTATTGGATGTCAAGAGGTCGTAGTCATAAGACTCGAGACCGCGCGAAAAAACATGGTCTCACTGAGATCAATTCGCTGGTTGAATTCTGTCAAACTTGTGATTTTATATTTAGCATCTGTCCTCCTCATGCTGCAGAAGAGATTGCCAAGTCTGTAATTGAAGCAGGATTCAACGGTTACTATTTGGACGCAAATGCGATCTCACCTCAAGGCGCCATCAAAATTGGACAAATGCTGGAAAAGGATGATATTCAATTTGTAGATGGCGGCATTATTGGTGGCCCAGCATGGAAACCGAAAGAAACCTGGCTTTATTTATCCGGTCAACAGGCCTATGAGATAGCAGCATGTTTTTCAAACGGACCACTGGAAACAAAAATCATTGGGAATGAAATTGGAAAAGCATCGGCATTGAAAATGTGTTATGCCGCATATTCAAAGGGAACGACGGCTCTTCTTGCCGCGATTCTTACAACTGCAGAGTCACTTGGTGTACGCGAAGTACTTTATCAGCAATGGGAGTTGGATGATCAAGGTTTTTCTGAACAAGTAAATCGAAGAGTAACGCGCGTCACGGCAAAAGCCTGGCGGTTTGAAGGAGAAATGAAAGAAATTGCCGAGACTTTTCAAGAGGCGGGCCTGCCAGACGAATTCCATAAGGCTGCCGCAGAAATTTATCGTCGCATGTCAATTTTCAAAGACTCTGCAGAAACTCCCTCACTCCAAAATGTATTAAAAGTATTACTCACACGATAAAACATAATCGCCCCAATCGGGGCGATTTTCTTAAAACAGCTCTTGTCTTCCAGACAATGCTCTCAACAAGGTGTTTTGATCTGCGTATTCCAAGTCGCCACCGACAGGCAGACCGCGGGCCAAACGCGTAACTTTTACACCCAATGGTTCAAGATGTTGACGTAGATACAACGCGGTAGCATCGCCTTCCATGCTTGGATTGGTAGCGAGAATAACCTCTTTGATCTCACCTTTTGCTACACGCGCAATCAATTGTTTGATTTTGAGATCATCCGGACCAATGCCTTCAATGGGAGATAAGACTCCCTGCAAGACATGATACTTTCCCTGAAAACCACCGGTACGTTCCAGCGCCAGCACATCCAAAGCTTCTTCAACGACACAGACCAAACTACTATCTCGCTGCGATGATTCGCATACCTCACAGCGTTCGCGACCCGCTTCGGTAATATTGAAACATTCCTGGCAAAGCGCAGTGTTGACTTTCAAATCAGAAAGTGCGGAAGCCAAGTCCTGTGCGACTTCCTCAGGCGCGCGTAAGAAATAGAAAGCCAAACGAGAAGCTGACTTGGGACCAATGCCTGGTAATCGTTCCAGTGCATTGATTAACAATTGTAAAGATTCAGGTAGGAGCATATGCTATTTATTCTTTATCCTTTTGCAACAAAATAAATGACTGTGCCAATAACTATGAGAATGGAAGAACCCCAGCAGAGCAGGATTGCAATCTCTGAAATACCAAGTCCCATTCAATATCCTTAGAACGGAAGTCCACCCGCGAGCGGACCCATTAACTTCTGTTGGAGTTCACGCGATTGATCGAGCGCTATATTCACCGCGGACAAAACCAGATCCTGCAACATTTCTGCATCCGCATCTTTCAAGAGGTCGGGGTTGATCTCAACAGACTGGCATTTCTGATCGCCTGTCATCACAACTTTGATCGCGCCACCACCTGCTGTCGCAGTGACGGTTTCCACAGCAAGCTTTTCCTGCGCTTCAGCCAATTGCTGTTGCATCTTTTGTATTTGTGCCATCATCCCCCCACTGCCCATTTGTGGACCTTTGTTAAATCCTTTTGACATAATAAACTCCTAATAACATGTTGTCATTGCAAGGAGCGAAGCGACGAAGCAATCTCAAGTAACATCCAAGTATAAGATTGCTTCGCACCTTTGGTGTTCGCAATGACATATAAAATTCAATCCTGCATATCTACAATCTCGCCACCATGATGGATGGCAGTTGCCACCATCCCATCCTGTGAAACGTTCGGCGGAATCCTGCCTTTTGCAGTCGTCACTATGCAACGGACATTTACATCCACACCAAACTCATCCTTGATCAACTTCTGTATTAATTCGATTTGATCCGGCTTATCAATCTTTGAGACCAGCACATCGCTCGCCAGGCCCAAAATGAGCGTCTTGCCTTGTACGTCAATCATCCTGACTGAGTTCAATAACGCGGACAGATTGGCTTGCGCCTTGGGTAGTGATGAAGACAAATGCTTCCAGGCTTTGATGACCTCGCCCGCGTTCAAAGAAGAGTTTTCTGGTACGCGCGCTTCGACTTCACTCCCTTGTTGGGTCGCTCCGCTCGGCGCGGAAGTTTGAGGCTTGGATTCCGTTTGTGGAGCGGCAGCGGGCTGAGGCTTCGCGTGAGGCGGCGTAGCGATTTGCGGAACGGATTCGGCTGGAGCATCCAAAACTTCTGCGAGTGCAAGTTCCAAACTTAGAGAGGGCTGCCAGCCGCCACGCAAATCCGTGGCAGCAGTGTTGAAGGCTTTCATCATGCGAAGGACATCGCTCGTTGAAAACGACCGAGCATGAGATTGCATTTGCTTCCTGACGTCGGCCGTGGCTTCGACTTGATTGGCGTTGCCCATCTGGATGAGCATGAGGCCGCGCAGATACTCGACGATCTGACGCGCAAGCGAGCGCGGATCGGCGCCTGCATCAAGGGCCTTGTGAATGGTCTCAAGCCCGTGCGCCGGATCATGATCCATGACAGACGAGATAAGATCCAACACGGTTTGACTCGTGGCAGTGCCCAGGACCGTTTGCGCGAGCGCGAGAGTGATCTTCTCGCCCATAGACGAAAGCTGATCGAGAAGAGAAATCGCATCACGCATCCCACCCGCAGATTGACGCGCGATTTGAATAAGGGCATCATCATCAGCCTGGATTTTTTCGGCTTTAATGATCATTTTGAGTTGCTTGACGATCTCATCCACAGGCACGCGGCGGAACTCATGACGCTGACAACGCGATAAAACTGTGGCAGGGATTTTATGAATTTCAGTTGTAGCTAAGACAAAAATGGCATGTGGGGGCGGCTCTTCAAGCGTTTTGAGGAGGGCATTGAATGCCTGCGTAGAAAGCATGTGAACTTCGTCAATGATGTAAATTTTGTATTTGCCCTGGGAAGGCGAGAAGTTGATCTTGTCGCGCAGGTCGCGGACATCATCAACGGATGTATTTGAGGCCGCGTCGATTTCGATGAGATCGAGAAAACGATTCTCGTTGACCGCTTTGCAGTTCTCGCACTCATTGTCAGGTCGTTTTGCAGGATCAGAATTCAGGCAATTAACTGCTTTCGCTAAAAGACGTGCGAGAGTCGTTTTCCCTGTTCCACGTGAACCCGCGAAGAGATAGGCATGCGCAACGCGATCTGCCCCAATGGCATTCTTGAGAGTGGTAACAACGTGATCCTGCCCTACAACTTCGTCCCATTCTTTCGGTCGGTATTTACGATAGAGTGCTTGTGACATAGTTGCGACTAGCAATTAGCTTTCAACGTTTCGTTCTTATGGTACCTTATACTCTGCGCGCTTATTTCCGCTCGGATCAAGCAACTGTGCCATTTCACCAGATTGCCAAACGGATTCACTTTCACCCCAATAGAGATCGATCACCGTGTTCGTCCCGGAAGCCGTATGAATTTGCACAGCGCCATTCGGATGAAGGACCAATTGAGGAAAAACAAAGACGTGCCGATCTTCATCCCTCAACTCCCAACGCGCCAGATTGAGCTGGTCTTCACCTTTATAACTTACAACGACCCACTCCGCATTCAACGTTCCTGCGCCGATCACGCTGACGACTTCCACAGGAATATCGACTTGAGGGTTTAATGTCGCTTGCGGTGCAGAAACCTGATTCAGGGCCTGTGCGGCAGGTTGAACGGCCGAGATACTTACTGAGCGGTAGTTGCGGTCATACCAAAACAGGATCGCGCTCGTGACGCAGACAGAAATGAATACGTTCAAAAGCAAGTAAAGGAAGAGTCTGCGGCGGTCCATATCCTTTGAATCATAGCACAGAATTTCAGTATTAGTTTTAAAAAAATCCTGCCTCGCGAGCGAAGTGCAGGATTTGTCAAATAAATATACTTCTCAAACTACTTGAGTTTTGTCACTACAAAATCATCGAAAGATACATCCGTTCCGTTGAGTGCCTCTCCACTCCAGGCAAAGAGACCAACATTTCCTGACGCATATGCTGTATCGCTAGCAGAATCAATCTGCTGACCATCCACATATAAGGTCAGGGTACCGTTACTGTTACAATCCGCACCAATACGATACGAGCCGGCACCCGATTTGATCAGATCGGAGTCACCCCACTTTCCATCATTCGTGAGAAGTGTGTCACCTGCAAATGTATATTTTCCGATGGCATATTTTCCATTTCCGGTAATGGCGAAATAATAAGATGTATTCGTTATTTGCAGATTGCAAATGATCCCAAGTGCCCCGCTGGAGTCAGTGGAATGGTTGGTAGCAGTGACTTCAATGTGGACGTTCTTATAGTCTTCGCTGCTGGGTGTACTCCACACGAAATACAGATCTTTGTTGACAGATATATGCAGCGCACCGTTCGAATATTCCACTGAACGGTCACTGTCTGTACCGGTTCCCCATGTATTGCCATCAGAAAAATCATCCTGAAGAAGCGCACTGCTGCCTAACATACTACACGCAAGTGTTGCAAAAACAATCATCGTAACTGCAAGAAATACGTTCCACAAACTGGTTTTCATTTTGCATTCTCCTTAACTATTTTCAAGGGCTGGATGGGTCTCTTCTATCAATTAACAGTTGGACGCGATAATATTCGGATCAAACGAACGCTATGGGAGCTCGTTCATCAGGAAATCATCAAAAGATACGTCCGTCGTGGTCGCTTCCTCCCCACTCCAAGCAAACACCGCGATACCACCACTTGTGTATGAGACATCTGATACGGAGGCAACCTGTTGACCATCTACATACAATGTCAACGTACCGTTGCTACCACAATCCGCACCTACTCGATAGGAAGAAGCATCTTTTGCAATTAAGTCCGAGGGTGCCCACGCATCGTTATTGGTTAAGAAAACGTCACTTTGCTCCGCTGTCGCTTTAGCGATCGCATATTCTCCGGCCGGTGTCATGGCAAGATAATAGAAAGATTTTTTGGCTGATGTCTGCTGGTTGCACATCAGACCAAATCCTGTTGTGGAATCTGTGCCATTATTAAGTACGGTCACTTCCATATGAATATTCTGATAGTCTTCGTTATTTGGAGTACTCCACACAAAATAGTTCTTTGTAAACACAATGAATTTTAAAGCTTCATTTGTATATTCCACTGAACTATCGGAATCGGTACCGGTTCCCCATTGCGTAGAAGAGAAATCATCGCTTAAGAGAACATTGCCGGTACTAGGCTGGGTTGGGATCGCTGGATCATCTGTATTCGCGGGAGCAGTAGCCGTACTACTCCCTCCCCCTGTCACAGCCTGACATGCCAAGACCGCCAGCGCGAGAGAAGCGATTGCCAAAATAATTGCACTCTTCCTTTTCATCTTGCATTCTCCTTATTGGTAAAAATATGGGCGCTATTTTAACATCCTAACATTCCAACTTAGGTAGTACATCATGGGGAATTTAGAGATTCAGCGCCTCATAGCCAGAGCGACCCAATCCCCCATTTGCTTTCGCTCGTTCATCCTTAGACCTTTTGCCTGTGCGGCTTCAATTACGTTTTGTACCTGCTCTTGCAGGATTCCGCTTAAGAGAATCGCGCCGTTATCTTCTATCAATTCAGCAAGACCAGCCTCAAAGAGACGGATGATCACCGGCGCAAGGATATTCGCAACCACAAGAGGTGCTTTTCGAAATGAGAACTTACCTTTCAGAATTTCCTGTACAGAACCAACGCCAAGAATCAATTCATCGCCAATAGAATTTGTATTTGCATTCTCGCGCGCGTTGTCAATCGATCCAGAATCAATATCCACGCCTAGTGCGGAACCAGCTCCCAATTTGATGGCCGCGATAGAGAGAATTCCTGAGCCGCAGCCTACATCAATGACAAGTGATGGGAGACAAGTAACGAATTCTTTTTCCATCAATTCCAAACATAACTGTGTTGTTGGATGTGTTCCAGTTCCAAACGCCATACCGGGATCGATCCGGATGGCGATTCGATTCGGGTCAGGTGAATCCATCCATGCCGGTACAATCACCAGACGCTCCCCAAGGAGGATTGGTTTGTAATGTTGTTTCCAGGCTTCCATCCAGTTTTGATCCGCGATCTGTTTATAGGATGCCGCAGGCAGAGGCTGGATCATGCCCAAATAATAAAGTGACTCCTCGAGCTTCTGACGAGTCTCCTCGATCTGGTCGTTCATCTCCAAGTACGCGCGGACAGTAATTGGTCCGGTGGGAGTGCCTGCGTCTTCATCGTCCGTGTATTTGACACCCTGCTCCATCATCACACCACTAAATGCAAAACGTGCCAGCACATCTGCAACCACTTCTGCAAGTTCACCGTTCACTGTGATGGAAACTTCAAGCCAGTTCATGTTCGACCATTCTATGTAATCGTTTGATCATATCAATATCAACAGGTTTAATATCTGGCAGATTATCCAAAGAAAAATAAGCGAATTCAGACACTTCATCACTTGGAGCAAACGTTCCTCCTGTAATACTACAGAGATAATAAAGACCGACTCGGTCGGGCAGCCATGAATTGACCAGTAAAAGCCTCTCAATGCAAACGTTCAATCCGGTCTCTTCCCAAACTTCGCGCATCACCGCTTCTTCTGGATGTTCACCATATTCCAGGCTACCTCCAGGTAAACCCCAGGGATGGAATCTCTGATATGTTGATTTGACAAGAAAAATATTCTTTTCCTCATCGAAAATCACAGCCGCAGCAAATACCTGAAATAACGGTCGAATAATTCGAGATAATACCATTTGAAGCCATGGCGGAAGAATCCGCCAAATTTTCAGCAATATTTTTTTCATCATAAGGGACGATTATGACACAAAAGGCGTCTTGCGGACGCCCAAGTTAATGGATAGTTTGAAAGCATGGAAGATATTTATTCAGCAATATCAACTAACGGCTTGAGTGACGATCGGACTGTTGAGCAACAGGCGAAGCATCTGTATGTACGTGCCCGTTTAAATCACAATACAGCTCATCAGGAGAACAGTCTACACATTCGAGTTGAAGCGTCGCGTGAGTAATATTATAGCGGTGATAAAGCATTTCATTGATCTGATGCTGGATATCCGCGCCCACACTGATATGAAGGTCGTCGGTGAGAATATGAGCAGACATCGTCCGCAGGCTTTGTGTCAGACTCCATACATGAATATCGTGAACACCAAGCACACCATCTACCTGAGCAATATCTTTTACCATCGCCTGAACATCCACATCGCGCGGCGTGGCTTCAAGCAAAATATCGATTGCATCCTTCAAGATGCCCCAGGCGTTGTAAAGGATGAGAAAACCGATCAGCACGCTGACAAATGGATCGAGCCAATTGGCATTCGTGAAATAAATGATCACACCCGCGATGACCGCGCCAACGGTGGAAAGCACATCCCCCATCAAATGGACAAAGGCGGAACGCAGATTGAGGTCATGTTCACTGCCGCGATGCACAAGCAACGCGGTGACGAGGTTAATGACCACTGCAATGAGACCCACACTGATAAGAATGCCCGATTGCACATTCGGGGGATCAAGAAAACGCTGATAAGCTTCGTAAAAAATACCAAGTGAGATGAGCACCAGTGTTGTTGAGTTAAGTAACGCAACAAGGATTCCGGCGCGATGATAACCATATGTTTTTTGGGCATTGGCTGGCTGAGCGGTGACGCGGACAGCGAACCAGGTTAAGCCAAGAGCGATGACATCGGTCAGGTTGTGAGCTGCATCCGTAAGGAGGGCCAAACTATTGGCGAATATCCCTGCTCCTGCTTCGATGATCACGAAAGCGAGTGTAAGAAAAAGCGATAGGGAAAGACGAACCGTTGTTTGCTTTGAAGCTTCTCGCAAATGTGAGTGAGTATGTGAAGATTTGGGATCCATAATTTCTTTAACGAATCTGCCTATCCATGTAGAACATGGTCAAGCCCCAAGCGATAGAGTTTTGCAACATGGTCATCATCGAGGGCGTAATAGACCTGACGCCCATTCTTGCGACTGCGCACCAGCCGCAATTGACGTAGTCCGCGCAATTGATGTGACACTGCAGACTCAGTCATTGTGAGTTGAGCCGCGATATCACCCACGTTCAGTTCGCTATCCAGCAAGACGGAAATGATCCGCAGGCGGGTTGGGTCGCTGAGGGCGCTAAACAAATCAGCCAAATGGGTGGAGGTTTGTTCTTTCAGTAACATAACAAATATATGAATAATTGCTCAAGTATTCATAATTATAGCATAAAAAAAGAGAACCGTCAAATGACAATTCTCTTAAGTCTTATCCGCCAAGTGCTTCATTCAGCCAATCCAGGAATCCTTTTTCCTGCGGCTTGACCGTTGTGCCTAAACTCTCTGCCAACTTCTCAAACAATTCACGTTGTTCCTTTGTGAGCTTGGCTGGCACTGCCACATTGACGATCACCAACTGATCACCACGCCCATTGCGGCGCAAATGCGGAACACCTTTATTCCTGATATGAAAGACTTTTCCAGGCTGAGTCCCGGATGGAATTTTCAATTTCTCATCGCCATCCAGTGTGGGGACTTCAACTTCCGCGCCAAGCACAGCCTGCGCAATATTGATATCAAGGTTTAGCAAAATATCGTTCTCGCGGCGTTTGAAGAATTGATGCGGCCTCACATCCAGAACGAGGAACAAACTTCCATTCGGCCCACCATAGACTCCGGGCCCGCCCTCCCCTGCCAAGCGGATCTGAGTCCCACCATCCACGCCGGCCGGAATCTGAACTTTCTTCTTGATGGTCTTCCGTTCGAGTCCGCTACCATGACAGGTTTTGCAGGGTGACGAAATTGTCTCGCCGCGCCCGTTACAGGTTGGGCAGGTTGTGGTCTGCACCATCTGTCCCAAAAAGGTTTGACGCACCTGACGCACTTCACCCTGTCCATTACAAGTGGAGCAGCGCACCGGCGATGTTCCGGGCTCCGCGCCCGAACCATTACAACGCGAGCAAGTTTCTTCGCGCTGGAACTCGATCTCTTTCTCAACACCGAAGACTGCTTCTTCAAAAGTCAGCATGACCTGCATCTGCAAGTCGCGGCCGCGACGCGGCGAGCGACGCGAGCTGCCGCGTGTTGAGAAGCCGAACTGCCCGAAGAGTTCTTCGAAAATATCCCCAAAGTCTGTGGTGTAATCATGGAACCCACCACCCATGTTGCCGAGTCCCTCTTTGCCAAAGCGATCATAGCGGGCACGCTTCTCCGCATCCGAAAGGACGCCATAAGCTTCGTTGAGCTCTTTGAATTTTTCCTCAGCACCATCGTCTTTGTTCACATCGGGATGATACTGACGCGCGAGGTTACGGAACGCAGCTTTGATCTCGTCATTGCTCGCGTTCCGTCCCACGCCAAGGATTTCGTAGTAATCGCGGTTGCTCATAATTTGCTTACGTCATTGCGAGGAGATTGCTTCGTTGGGAAGAACCGCGAAGCGTCCTCGCAATGACACGTTTATTATTCCTTCACTTCACCTTCTACTACATCAGGGCCAGCTTCCGGTTCGGGATTTGGATTGGAATCTGTTCCGCCCGCTCCATCGCCCGGGACGTTTGGTTCCTGATAAACAGCCGCTCCAATCTTTTGAATGACCTGACCCAATGCCTCTGTCGCGGCTTTGATCGTGGCGACATCTTCACTTTCAGCGGCCTTCTTCACATCCGCAACTTTCGCTTCAACTTCAGACTTCGTATCAGCAGGGACTTTCTCACCAAAGTCCCGCAACGCCTTTTCAGCCGCGTAGACAGTATTATCCGCATTGTTGCGCGCTTCGATCAGTTCCTTGCGCTTGCGATCTTCTTCCGCATGGACCTCGGCGTCCTTGCGCATCTTCTCGACCTCAGCATCTGAAAGACCCGAAGAGGCTGTGATCGTAATGTGTTGTGAACGTCCGGTCGCTTTATCCTGTGCGGTGACTTTCAAAATGCCGTTCGCATCAATATCAAACGTCACTTCAATTTGCGGCATGCCGCGCGGCGCGGGAGGAATCCCATCCAGGATGAATTTGCCCAGTGACTTGTTATCCGCTGCCATGGGGCGTTCCCCTTGTAGGACATGGATTTCCACTTGCGTCTGACTATCGCTCGCAGTAGAGAAAACCTGACTGCGACGTGTTGGGATCGTCGTGTTACGTTCGATTTGTCGCGTGGCAACGCCACCCAATGTCTCAATAGACAGCGAGAGAGGAGTCACGTCAAGGAGCAAAATATCTTTCACTTCTCCACCCAGCACACCCGCCTGGATAGCTGCGCCGATCGCGACCACTTCATCCGGATTGACACCTTTATGAGGCTCTTTACTGAAGAACGCGCGCACTCGATCCTGCACGGCTGGCATACGAGTCATCCCGCCAACCATCACTACTTCGTTGATGTCACCCGCCGTCAAACCAGCGTCGGACAAGGCTTGTTTAAGGGGAGCGATGGTTCGGTCAACCAGATCGGCTGTCAATTGTTCAAGCTTGGCACGCGTCATCGTCATCACCAAATGCTTGGGACCGCTTGCATCTGCTGTCAAATAAGGCAAATTGATTTCCGTTTGCATGGTGGTGGAAAGTTCGATCTTGGCTTTTTCTGCAGCCTCTTTCAGACGCTGTAATGCCTGACGATCATTATGCAGATCAATACCATTATCTTTTTTAAACTGCTCGATGAGATAATCCATGACACGCAGGTCAAAGTCATCGCCACCAAGGAAGGTATCACCGCTGGTCGCGCGCACCTGAAAGACGCCATCCCCCACATCAAGTACGGAAATATCGAATGTGCCGCCGCCAAGATCATAAACGGCAATCACTTCATTTTTCTTTTTATCAAGTCCATAAGCCAGAGAAGAAGCCGTTGGCTCATTGATGATGCGAAGAACTTCGAGACCCGCGATCTTGCCTGCGTCTTTTGTAGCATTGCGCTGCGCATCATTGAAATACGCGGGGACAGTAATGACAGCCTGTGTGATGGGTTCACCAAGATAAGCTTCGGCATCGCGCTTGATCTTCGCAAGGATCATCGCTGAAACTTCGGGCGGAGAATAATCTTTTTCATCGAGTTGCACGCGTACATCGCCGTTCGCGGCTTCATTGACTATATAAGGGACGCGCTTCTTTGTGCGTTCCACTTCAGCGTCATCGGTCTTGCGTCCCATAAAACGCTTGATCGAGAAAATTGTATTTTGTGGATTCGTGATGGCTTGATTGCGCGCCACACGTCCCACAAG
>Ga0114129_10010108_pt1 | contig 13451 bp, 11 predicted proteins | sample RhiMetdeltSRZDD1_FD_80071 | JGI IMG/M metagenome (GOLD analysis project Ga0114129, IMG submission 80071) | Populus rhizosphere microbial communities from Tennessee, USA - Rhizosphere MetaG P. deltoides SRZDD1 (version 2) (version 2) | ecosystem: Host-associated > Plants > Roots > Rhizosphere >...
AGTCGGAACGCGACTTTCGCCTGCGTTTGCTACAAGCAACTCGAGAGGCACGCGATAGTGCCGTCGATGCGCTTCGAAGGAAGTACGCAGCGAAGACGTCCGCGCTCGAGGAGCGCCTCCGTCGCGCGCAGCAAGCCGAGGCTGTTCAAGCAGAGCAGGCAAAAGCTGCCAAAATGCAAACGGTCATCTCACTCGGCGCGACTCTGCTCGGCGGGTTGCTGGGTCGCAAAACAGTGAGCGCTGGAAATATCGGCCGTGCCGCCTCTACTGCTCGGGGTGTGGCGCGATCGATGAAGGAATCGACGGATGTGACTCGGGCCAACGAGACGGTGGAAGCCGTGGCGCAACAACTTCAGGAACTCAACGCGCAACTCGAATCGGAAATCTCACAAGTAACCGCGACGTCGGACCCGGCAACCGAAAAGTTTGAAACGCTCGCCATAAAGCCAAAAAAGAAAGACATCAGCATCAAGCTCGTTGCACTGGTGTGGGCTCCCAACCTGGTGAAATCGGGAGGACGGCCCGAACCCGCGTGGTAGGCGTTCAATCAAGCGAACCCACATAACCACGACGTAGACAGGCTTCGCGTAATCTGTTGATTCCCGATAAACCGGACGTTGGTATTTCAGCTGCAAGAAAACGAGTGGCACGAAAGTATGATGCCCAAGTCAACATGATGGGTTTCGTCTATCAACTAGATGTGTCTTCCGGCCTTGCCCGCCCTTCGTCCGTTCAATTCCCGAATTAGATCAATCGCCTAGATTGTTGGTTGTCCGTCTTCCGGTTCGGACTTCGATCTGCAAAGATCCGCGCGAAAAAGAACTTAAGGGGGACCATGGGGACGAAGGACAGTAGAGTGGACGTTTTCGTTGAGCCTCTTTCGCTGTTGGCGTCAGAGTTGACGGATATCGCAGGTCGAATTCAGAATTTGCAAGAGTCGCATTCCGCACGGATGCAAACGGCAGCAGGCCGGCTTCAAGATGTTTTGCGGGAACAAATCAGCACGAATCTAAAAAAACAGCTGGACTGCGAGTTTCAAGAGGGAACGCGCGTGATACGCGCCGAATACGACGAACGCTTACGTGTGGCAACGCAACAATGGGCACTCGAACGACAATCATTGCAGAACCAGATTGCCACTCTGCGCGGTGTCGCTGATAGACATGAACTGCAACTGGAAATCGCGCAAACTGAAAAAGCCATATCCGAGCTTCGTAATCGGATTGAAACGATGGTGGACGATCCTACCGTCGCACTTTCGAAATTGGTCCAGGCTAGTGCAAGGGAAGCGGAGCTTCATGCGTATCTCAAAGGCTTGAAATTCAAAGTTGACGTCTTAGCTACAGCAAGTGCGGCTGCGGATGAAGCGGAAGCGGCGACTGCTGCTGACGAGACCTCGGAGGACGCCGGAAACGCTCCGATTCGCTTGGCCGTTCACAACGTTAAACGCTAGACTGCTCTGGCTCACGACACACCTTTGAGGGGGTGCACGCCAGCAGCATGTTTGCGGTTCGGCGGCAGGAATCCATTCGAATACTACTGATCGAAGAAGAAATACTTGTTCGCGCTGCTCTATCGCAGCTGGTCACGAGTTTCGGATTTGAGATCGTCGGCGAAGCCGGCTCAGCGCAACAAGCCGCAACAGAACTTTCGCGAATCAAACCCGACGTCGTCCTGTTGTCGCTTAATGGAAGTGAACACATCGATTTGAAACTCGCCCGCGATGTAGCGGCGATGTGCGGACGCGCTCGCCTGCTGATCCTGGCGAGCACGATGAATGAATCCTTTCAATCAGAGCTTGCCGGAGTGGGCGCGAATCGTATCGCGCTGAAAAACGAAGATCCGAAGAAACTGGAAAAAGCTATCCGGGAGATCGGTAAGCTCCGCCGCCGGATCAGAACGTCGCGATAGGATTCAGCGGCGATCCTGTGCCGCCTTTGATCGGTAACGGTGCGGCGGTCAAGAGAAATTCCCATCGCTTTCGGGCCGCAGCGGCTTCGCTGAGTGCCTCGAGATCGCAGTTGTCGATCAGGTGTATGCCCAACGATACCAGCGCAAAGTCATGCACCGCGCCGGGAGTGTTGGACGGTGAAACGTACTGCGGGTGATCCGAGGCCAGCAACGCAATGTCTTGCTTCTTTAACCAGGGGATCACCGACGCATCGAGCCCTGCATCTTTGCCGCCCGGACTCCTGCCTCGCAGATACGGACCGGATTCCTTGCGTCGGGCCCAGACTCCGGCGCGCACAAAAAGGGCATCGCCAGGCGATAACTTCAATCCGGCTTTTTTCAAAAACGCTTCAATGTCCTCGACGTAGATTGGCGTGCCTGGCTCGAGGTATTTCAAACCCTTGAGCTGCGGAATATCGATGAGGATTCCGCGGGTGAAAATTCCATTCTTCAGATTGTGAATGGAGTTTTTCGCGTGACCATTCGCTTTCTTCACCTGTTCCGGGTCAGGCTTGTAGCCGTTGTAAAAGACGCCGTCGTAGTTGATGTGCGCAAGCGAGTCGATGTGCGTATGCGCAATTCCGTGAAAGGCCACTCCAATGCGGTCGGATCCGAGCGCCAGCATCTCGTGCTCGTAAGGCTGCGGATTGTCGACCGCCTTTTCCGTGTCCGCGTCGCTGGCGAGTGAAACGGAGAAGCCCTCTTTCACTAATGCAGCGGCCTGTTTCCGTTTCGCGGGGGTGATGAAATTCAAAGTTCCGATCTCATCGTCTTTGCCCCAGCGACCCCAGTTATTTAGAGTCTTCTTCCACTGTTCGAATTGCTCAGGCGTTACCTGACGGTTTGCGTCACCGGTTGTTTGCGGAGTGCGCGCAGTCAGAACGACGACTGCAATTAAGAGGATGCAGAAGATTCCCAGCGCAATTGTCTTTGACATGGTTTCCTCGCCGGTGGGGAAGAATATCAGAGACTGTAGTTATTCAGGGAAACGGAAAAATTTGAAATTGGCCGAAACGGTAATTCGGGGTCAGACGTATAAATCACCTAAATTCATTCCAAATATCCCTACCCAGAATTTAGGTGATTTATACGTCTGACCCCGAATTACCGTTGTCCTTCTTCTCCCCTTTTCTGTGTAAATCTTCGGCCAGAACGATTGCCTCTGCGAGATCTCGCATAGGACGTCGCAGGCGACGGCTCTCGCTTCGTAAATCCAAGTAGGCCTGTTCCTCAGAAATACCGTGACGCTGCTGCAGGATTCCCTTCGCGCGCTCGATGATTTTGCGGGCTTCGAGCGTGCGCTTCATTTCCAGCGTTTCTGAAATCAACCGCGCATTTTCCAATGCCAGCGCGGCCTGACCGGCGACCGCTTTCGCGAATCCTACTTCTTCGGGCGTGAAGGAACGCCGCTCGGACGTATAGATATTGAGTGTTCCGATGACTTTCATCCCGGCCAACAGTGGAACCGATAACAGTGATGCCAAGCCGGTCCGACGCGCAAGCTCCGGATACTTGTACGACCTTTCCGAAGTGACATCTGGGACTGTGACCAGCGTGCGTTCACGGACTACTCGTCCGATCAACGAGTCTTTCACCTTCAAGGGGAGCTTCTGCAGATACTCGGGTGATGAACAACGCGCGGCCCGAATGGAGAGTTCTTGTTTGTCTTCATCGACGATCATGATGGAGCAGACGGGTGCGTCGAACGTCTCGGCGACCATTTCCGAGATCACTTGGAGAATGCGATCCAGATAGCCCTCGGTCGTAATCGTGTGCCCAACGGCCGCCAGCAATTCGACTTTCTTTCGCGCGGCTTGCGACTGATCAGACAAACGCACTTTTGCGATTGCGCCGCCCATCTGCTCCGCGACGTAGCTCACCAGCGCAACTTCTTCGGCCGAGTGGTCGCGACGCTGTCTGTGGTGTACGTTGATGACGCCGATGACTTGCCCGCCACTGATGAGCGGCACCGACAAAAACGCTTCGTACGTATCTTCCGGCAGCGAAGGAAACGACTTGAACCGCGGGTCCGAGGACGCCCGCGATGATAATGCGACGACTGATTGATGTTGCGCGACCCAGCCGGTGACACCTTCGCCGATTTTCAAACAGATGTTGCCGATCTCGCCCAAGTGCGGCAGCTGTGAAGCACAAAGCACAATCTCATTGCGTGATGCTTCCAGGAGGTAAACAAGACAGGCGTCGCAATCGGTGACTCCAACAACGAGACCGATCAGTTCACTGAGCATTTTTTGAAGAGACATGTCCGAACTGACAATTCCACTGATGCGATGCAGCAGTGTTAATTGCGAGGCAGTCTCCGGCTCTGCAGTAATTTTCATGGACCGTTAATCCCTCCAGCGAAATCGAGCTCCGTTGCACGACGACTGCCACATGAAGAAGGTCGCAAAACCAAGCGTGGCGCGGATTTCAGCGCGAGGCGTCACTTTACCGAGTTACGTTTTTGGAGGATCAGTGTCTGCGCGACTACAAATGTGTTCCGGATGAAAAACCGCCGCAGATTTGGACTCGTTTTTACTTCTTCTCCGGTCGAAGCGGCGTGATAACCCACAAATCTATTTTGTCCACGCTTGCGGGGCCTGGCTTGATCTTCTTCATCGCCTCGTCAAAGTCTTTCGTGTTCGTCGTAAAAACAAAAAATCTGCCATCTTCATCTTGCACGTAGGTGTAACCCTGCTGGCGAATGACCTGTGGTGTGCGCAATGTAGCTTTCTTTGCGCATGACGTGATTGTTACGAACAATAAGAGAGCAGTTAGATATTTCATGCCGGCTCAAATAGCAATGCGGTTGCCAGCTGCTAACTACGTGTAAATACGAAGGAGCATATGCGAGAGGATTACATTCGCGTCAGGTTTTGAGGTGGTCTCCGACGTTTTTATTAGTGGGTCGGGAGTGGACTCCTACTCTCAGGCCAGTCAGTCGCCCCTCCTTTGAGGAGGGGCAGCGCCGATCTAAATGATGTCACGCTACCTCAAGAAATCGGCGCGGCCGGGGAGGTCAGACAAGTTCCGCACGGAGAAGATGTCTGACCTCCCGCGCTGCGCCGATTCTAAGGTAGCGTGGCATTTGCTTGATCGGCGTAGCGCCCCCTCCTCGAAGGAGGGGGATAGCCGCTACAAGAAGGTGACGACTCATCGAGCATCTGACAAATGTGTCGCAATCAACCGAAACTCTTCTGTGGCTCCCGCTTGAAGACAATTTACTCGTACTCGCGCATTCACAATCAGATACGCATTAACTAACCAGTCTTCATCACATCGGTATTCCCATTGCTAGGATCCTGACCGGGACAGCGCAATGAAAAGTTTGAATTTTGATCTCTGCTACGCGAAGTACCACCAAACTGGAACCAACCGATGACATAAAACCAACCTATATTAAGCGCCCAACCAGCGGCCGGACATGCCTCCCCATATGCCGGCCGCTAGATCACCACCGCTTTCCAGCGTCGGCTACTGCTGCCAGCCACCACCCAACGCCCGATAGAGTTGAACGAGCGTCAACAGTTCGTTCCGTCTGGTTTGCGCGAGTCCGAGTTCTGCGTCGAAAAGATCGCGATCGGCATCGAGTGCGTTCAACAGCGTATCGACACCGCCTCGATAACGCATATATGACAGGCGCGATCTGTCCTGCAGCGTTGTGACGAGCGATTCCTGTTTTCCGCGAATCTCCCGGACTTTTTGATACTGAACGAGCGTATCCGAAACTTCACGGAACGCAGTTTGAATGACTCGTTCGTACTGAATGAGTGCGAGTTCCCTCTGCGCCGTCGTCAAGTCAACGTTTGAACGTAAGCGTCCAGCCGTAAAAACAGGCTGCGTCACTTGCGGCACGAACTGCCACACGCCTGTCGCACCTGTAAAGAGGCTGGATAATTCGCTGCTCTGCGAGCCCAGTAACCCGGTCAGGCTGATCCGCGGATAGTAGGCAGCCTTCGCGATTCCGATGATCGCGTTTGCTGCGATGAGGTTCTGTTCGGCGCTCCGGATGTCCGGTCGCCGTTCAAGCAAGTCGGAAGGCAATCCCGGCGGCACTGCCGGCGGCTGCTCCTGATCTGTCAATGAAAGGCCGCGGCGGATTGCTTCTGGGTTTTGTCCGATGAGGAGGCTGATTTGATTCTCCGTCTGTTCGATGAGTTGTTCGATATTGGGGATGATCTTCTCGGCCGTCCGAACCAGTTGTTCGCCCTGGCGAACGTCAAGCAGTGTCGAGAGACCCTTGTGATGCCGACTTCCGATGAGCTTGAGTGATTCTTCTCGAGTAGCCAACGTCCGCTTCGCAATCTGCAGCTCCATGTCCAATTCAATTAGATTGAAGTACGCAGACGCCACGTCGCTTACCAATGTCGTGATCACGGCCTTACGGTTCTCTTCGCTCGCAAGCAGCTCCGCTCTTGCAGCTTCGGTGGCGCGGCGCAGCCGGCCCCAGACGTCCGCTTCGAACGAAAGGAGATTCAAGGCTACGCTGCCGAAAGTCCTTCGCTGTTCAAAACCCTGCGGGAAGGGAAACGATCCACTGTTCGATAAACGAAGCGCCGTAACGTCGGTGCTGGCCGTAATCGTCGGCAACTGGTCGGCTCGCGTGATGCCGAGATTGGCGCGTGCTGCATCCACGCGCGCTACGGCATCTCGCAAGTCGTAGTTTTGTTCAAGCGCGGCCTGAATCAATTCCTGCAGAGCTTCATCTTTGAAGACCTCGAACCATTTCAAATCCGCCAATGAAGCAGCATCGGTTGATGTCATTTGAGGAGATGCGCCGCGAAAAACCGCCGGCGGCTCGATTTGGGGCTTGCTGTAATTAGGTCCGACAGTCCGGCATCCGATCAACAGTCCGGAGACTAACGTTAAGGCGATCCATTTTGACTTCATACAGGTGATGTCTCTAACAGTGCTTCGATCTCATCATCGACCGGTCTCGTCAGCGCGACGGCATCGCGCTTGCGCGCGACCAACATGTATATCGACGGCACTACCAGCAGCGTGAACAGCGTGCCGACGATCATTCCGCTGACCAGCATGATTCCGATGCTGTTGCGAGCGCCTGCTCCAGGTCCCCTCGCGAGTACCAGCGGGAAATGTCCGACCACTGTGGCTGCGGTTGTCATCAGAATGGGACGCAGCCGCGTGCCTGCAGCTTCGATGACGGCGTCAAGTTTATCCTTGCCGGTTTCTTGAAGATGATTTGCAAACTGCACAATAAGGATGCCGTTCTTGGCTACCAAACCCACGAGTGTGATTAGCCCGACCTGGCTATAAATATTCAGGGTCGTAAAACCCAGGAAAGAGAAAAGGAGTGCTCCTGCGAGCGCAAGCGGGACAGATCCTGCCAGAATAATAAAAGGATCTCGAAAGCTCTCGAACTGTGCCGCAAGCACCAGATATATGAGAACCGCGGACAACAGAAATGTGCCGAGAAACTTGCTGCCCTCTACTCTCAGCTGACGAGACTCACCCGCATAGTCCATCGTGACGCCCCGAGGCAGGATCTTCACCGCCTCGTTTTCAATGAATCGCAGAGCTTGATCCAATGGAACCTGCGGCGGAATCACGCCTTGAATGCGTACGGCATTCAGCTGCTGGAATTTTTTCAGCTCGCGAGGCTCCGCGCTCGTGCGAAGGCTGGCGAAGGTTGATAGTGGAACCAGCCGTTTATCGGAACCTGTGATGTACATCTGCGATAGCTGGTCCGGCGTCAATCGCTCCGTGCGTTTGACCTGCGGAATGACTTTGTAGCTTCGACCTTGGATACTGAACCGATTGACGTAATTTCCTCCGAGCAGGACTGAAAGATCCTGGCCGGCTTCTCTGAGGTCGACGCCCTGCGATCGCAGCTTATCCCGATCGAAAACGACTTCAGCTTGCGGCTGGTCGAACTTTACATCGGCGTCGGCGAAGATGAAGAGGCCGCTGCCGAACGCCTTCTGAACGAGCTGTCCGCTCAGGTCAACCAGTTGCTGTGGTTCGCCCGGCGATGCGATCACCAGATCCACCGGGAAGTCTCCTCCGCCTGGCAACGGTGGCGGCGTCCTTGGGATAGCGCGGATGCCCGGAATCTTTGACAACAAACCCATCGATTCGAGCAACAGTTGCTGGGTTGTTTTCGTTCGTTCACTCCAGGGTTTGGTCACCATTCCACCGAAACCGGCCGATGGATACGTGAGCTGAAAGATGCTGGCCGTCTCGGGAAACGATCGATAGACATCGTGGACCTGGTCGGTGAACAGCTTCGTTTGATCAATCGTAGAGTTCGCCGAGGCCTGGATATACGAGAAGACCACGCCTTGATCTTCTTCGGGGGCGAGCTCGCGCTGCGAGAACATGTAGAACGGAATGGTCAAGCCGGCAACAATCAACCAGAGCACTACAACAACGGATCTCCAGCGGAGCGTGCTGCCCAACACGCGGATGTAAATCCGGCGCACACTTTCGAAGCGCCGGTTGATCCATCCGGCGAATCCACGATTAGTGTCTCCGCCGCGCAGCAACTTGGCCCCCATCATGGGAGAAAGCGTGAGAGCAACGACGCCGGATACAATGACGGCTCCTGCCAGCGTGAATGCAAATTCGCGAAACAATGCGCCTGTGAGCCCGCCTTGGATTCCAACTGGCGCATAGACGGCGGCAAGCGTGATCGTCATGGCAATGATGGGACCGATCAGCTCGCGTGCGGCGTCCATTGCCGCCCGAGCCGCAGACTTGCCGCTATGAAGATGGCGCTCGACATTTTCGACCATCACGATCGCGTCATCCACGACCAAACCGACGGAAAGCACGATTGCGAGCAACGTTAGAAGGTTGATCGTGAAACCAGCAACGAGCATCAGAAACACTGCGCCGATCAGTGAAATCGGTATGGCGACGATGGGGATGATCACCGCACGAACAGAACCAAGGAACAGAAAGATGACAACGATGACGATGAGCAGCGTTTCAGTCAGAGTCCTGAGAACCTCGTTGATTGCATCATTGATATATTCAGTTGAGTCGTACGGAATGCTCACCTTCATGCCGGTCGGGACCTGGGCCTCGATCTCCGGCAGCACATCGCGCACCTTGCGGACCACATCCAGCGAATTGGCCGTGGGAAGTACCCACACGCCCATGAACGTAGCAGTCTCGCCGTTAAAGCGGACGTCCTGCTCATAGTTCTCGGCGCCCAGTACGACATCCGCGACCTCGCCGAGGCGAACGATAACGCCGCCTTCATTCTTAACGACGAGTTGGCGAAACTCTTCTGCGGTTCGCAAATCGGTGTTGGCGACGAGATTCACCGACACCATCGAACCCTTTGTCCGGCCAAGCGCAGAAAGGTAGTTGTTCCGTGCCAACGCATCCCTTAAGGCGGAGGGCGAGATTCCAAGCGCGGCCATTTTGTCCGGCTTGAGCCAGATCCGCATCGCGAACGTGCGGTTGCCGAGAATGTCAGCTCGCTGGACACCGCTGATTGCGCTCAGCTTCGGCTGTACAACGCGCGTCAGGTAATCGGTAATCTGATTTTGGTCGAGATCGGCGGATGAAAAACTCAGATAGACGGCTGCGAACTGATTGTCCGCTGTTTCCAATTCGATGATGGGAGCTTCAGCTTCAGGTGGAAGGTCATTGCGAACCTGAGCCACCTTTGCTTGCACCTGCGTCAGCGCAGCGTTTGTGTCGTAGTTGAGCTTCAGGTGCACCAGAATCGTACTGAGACCCTGCGCACTCGACGATTCCATGTAATCGATGCCGTCCGCGCTGGCGATCACGCGCTCGAGCGGAGTCGTTATGAAACCGCGGACGAGGTTCGCGTTGGCGCCCACGTAAACGGTCGATACCCGAACCACAGCGATGTCGCTGCGCGGATACTGCCTCACGCTGAGGGAACGAATCGATTGCAATCCTGCGATGAGGATGACCAGGTTCACGACGATTGCGAGGACCGGTCGTTTGACGAAGAGATCCGTGATTCGCATTAGCTGTCCTCTGGCTTCGGAGCACGCTTATTTGCTGGCTGCACTTTGTTGTTCACGAAAACGGCTGCGCCATTACGAAGCTTGAACACACCTGAACTGACGACTTCCTCACCGGTCTTCACACCTGAAAGAACCGCGATCTGATCTCCGCGTGCGGGTCCGAGTTTGACAAACTGCTGGCGTACGCCGCGGTAGGTTTGACCGTTGGCCCCTTTAATGTCTTCAACCACGAATATGGAATCTCCATAAGGCGCATAGCTGATGGCGGAAGTCGGGATGGTCACGATCGAACGATTCGTTCCCAGCAGGACTTCGGTTTGAACAAACATTCCGGGTCGCAGCTTTCCATTCGGATTCGCCAGCGTCGCCTGGATCTGAATATTTCGAGTGGCCTCGTCGACGATCGAGTTGATCGCCGTGACTCGTCCGGTAAACGCGACGTCAGCCAATTCTTCAGTCGTGATGCGGACGGTGCGTCCGATGCGTACCTGGCTGGCATCCTGCTGCGGCACTCCGAAATTGACGTAGATCGGATCAAGCGACTGCAGCGGGACAACTGCATTTCCGCTCGAGAGATATTGTCCGAGATTGACCTGACGCAGACCGAGAATGCCCGAAAATGGCGCGCGGATCGTCTTCCGCGCTATGGCGGCACGAATCTCTTCGATCTGTGCTTCCGTTTGCTTCTGTTCCGCCGTTGTTTGCTTCTGCTCGGCCACAGCGCGGTCATATTCGGCGCGAGTGATCGCGCCCTCATTGACCAGACCATCCATGCGATCGAAATTGAGCCGGGCAAGCTCACGCGCCGCCTCAGCAACGGCCAATTGAGCCTGGTGCTGAGCCAGTTGTGCTTGTTCCTGCCGAGTATCGAGCTGCACGAGCAGGTCGCCTTGTTGAACTGAAGCGCCCGACTCGAATGCGATGTGATCGACGATCCCAGGCAGATCAGCGCTTACGGTAACGCCCTGGACGGCCGCGACTGTGCCAATCGCGCTCAGCGCCGCGGGCCAGTTTTCTTGTTGAGCGACGATCGTTGTGACAGCGTCTGGGGGCGGCTGAAATGCAGCGGCCTGTCCCATGGCATCCTGGATCTGTCGAAACTTCACAAAGCCAAGGGTTCCCAAGAACACCGCAGTTATCGCCAGCATCACGATCATCCGTTTCCACATACCTCTTCCTCTTTTGCGACCTTTGCCTCAGGCATGAGCAACAAAGGTGTTATTTGCGGAGGTGAACTCCTCTACGTCGGCCTCATCAAAAATGATTGGAATCGCCAGATCGTAGAGAGCATCTCCCTCTAGAAGCGTTTTGAAATCTTGATCCACGAGTTTGAATGTTCCGTGTTTGGCGTCGTATCGAACTTTGATGTGCATCATTTGTCCTCCTTGGGACTGCCCGCCGGCCGATTTGGGTGAGGCCGGCGGGCATTTATGGGGAGTTAGAATCGGACAAAAAATCCGACGGAGGGTTGTGCGAGGTGAGTGACTTTGTCGAGGTTCAAACTGTTCACGGTGAAATCCGGTACCTTAAACAAAAGGCCTCGATATTCGGCTCGGACACCAAAGTTATGGGTCAGGTCGAAATTGACGCCGCCACCATATACGAATGTGGCCTTGGTCTGCCGTTCAACACCGTTGGTCAGAAATCTGTCAGTAGGATCGAAAATCAGCGCTCCAGCACCGGCCAATGCGTACGGCCTGACGCGCGCGACGCTCACCGGAATATGTGCAACGAATGATCCAGTCACTTCATGAACGTTAGTTTGAATTGCCGATTGGCCAATCGATCCGAAATAGTTTTGTGTATCGCGCGTATACCCGTAATTGCCTTCAGCCCCAGCCCACCTGTTGAACTGATACGAGTACCCAACGAGCAAACCGCCGGATTTCGTCGAACGATGAGACGTTGAAGTCGAATCCGCGGTCGAATCCTTTGTGATCAACCCCGTTCCCTGAACTGTGATTTGGGATGGATGCTCCACCTGTCCGAACGCTGCCGTCGCGAAAACTACAAAAGCTCCAACGGCTGCGAAAATTGATTTGTTCATTTTTGTAAATCCTCCTTTTGGCTGACGCACCCCTCGATGCAACGCCTGTGCCAATTGCAAATCATTGAGCGCTGTGGTCAATGAGATGAGCTCGTCCGTGAGATCGCGAGGAACGTTCGCGAAATCGCGAGCGGCGTCGTGAAAAACTGAGGGTGGGGTAGGATTGCTTTTCCCCTCCTTCGAGGAGGGGGCTGCCGCGCCGATCTAACTGATGTGACGCTTCCTCAAGAACTCGGCGCGGCGGGGGAGATCGGACACATGTTGCAGGAGATGTCTGACCTCCCCGGCCGCGCCGAGTTTAAGGTAGCGTAGCATTTGATTTGATCGGCGCGGCCGCCCCTCCTCGAAGGAGGGGACAAAAGAGAATTCGCGAAAGGCTTATTTAGAGTCGGAATTACCGCAGAGCCGTTCCTGCTGGATCCAACGGATCACGTATGATGGACAATTCTCGATGGCAATGTTCCTGGCCTTGGCAGAGCAGAGAAACACCATTGCTTCGCGGTCGACAAACGTCACATTTGCAAGGTCGAGCGACACACTTTGCGAGCCGGAGCCCTGGGCCAGCATCCGTTCAACCTCAGGAACATATTCCTTCGTGAGTTGCCCGCACAACCGCACTCTGAACGATGTCTCGTTTTCTTTAGCTGGCGTGATCTTCAACACGTTCGTTTGTACCCATCCTATCAACTTGCACGGTCAGGGCCACAATCATAATCAGGAATTTCCTCGGAACAAGTGCTTATTAATCCGCAGACTTTTAATTCTCGATTCCAATGTCGAGGCCGGGATCCCGAGCCGGGCGGCCGCTCCATCAGGCCCCGCGATGCGGCCGCGCGTTTCTTTCAGGATGGCTTCGATTTGTGCCTTTTGGCGGTCTCGTGAATTTCCCGATTCTGGATCCGTCGAATCCGAACCGTTTACAGGCTCTTCCCGAAGCGTGCCGGGCTCCAGGCGAAATACTTCACTGTCGGCGAGGATGACGCCACGTTCGATAACGTTCTGCAGTTCTCGGATGTTCCCTGGCCAGGAATAGCGTTGCATTGCGTCCAACGTGCGGCGATCGATTTGGTGGATCTTCTTGCCCATTCGAGTGGCGTAACGTGAGATGAAATAGTCTACGAGGATTGGAATGTCATCGCTTCGATCTCGCAGCGAGGGAACATGCACCGGAAAGACATTTAGTCTGTAGTACAGATCTGGACGGAATCGTCCATCGGTGACTTCGTGCTGCAGGTCTCGGTTAGTCGCCGCAATGACCCGAACGTCTGTGTGAATCGTTCTATTGCCTCCGACGCGTTCGAACTCTTTTTCCTGAAGCACACGTAGCAGAGCGATCTGCATTTCCGGCGACAGCTCGCCGATTTCGTCGAGAAAGATCGTACCGCCGTGAGCGGTTTCGAAACGTCCGATTCGCTGTTGCAACGCGCCGGTAAATGCGCCTTTTTCGTGCCCGAACAACTCGCTGGCGATGAGTTCAGCGGGAA
>Ga0114129_10010110_pt1 | contig 13450 bp, 11 predicted proteins | sample RhiMetdeltSRZDD1_FD_80071 | JGI IMG/M metagenome (GOLD analysis project Ga0114129, IMG submission 80071) | Populus rhizosphere microbial communities from Tennessee, USA - Rhizosphere MetaG P. deltoides SRZDD1 (version 2) (version 2) | ecosystem: Host-associated > Plants > Roots > Rhizosphere >...
CGACACCGTGCCGCGCGGGTTCGGCGGTGACCCCGCGAGCCCCTTTGCTCTGCTTACCGATACGCAACGGCCGTTGCGTATCGGTAAGCAGAGCAAAGGGGCTGGCCGCCTCGTCCTCGGCGGTCGGATCCGGGGTGTTGCGTATTGGTAAGCAGAGCGGTGGCGGTGGCGGCCGCGGCCGCGCGCGGCACGCGCACCCCGGCACCAGCTCGGGCGTAGCCGACCTAGGCCGGGGCGGGTGCGCTCGCCACGCCCTTCGCGGTGCCGGTGAAGATGCCGACGATCCAACCGGCGAACAGCCCGTACGCCGAGCCGGCCGCCGCGGCCGCAAATGCGCCCAGTGTCGTCGCGTTCGAGGTCAGGAACGCGGTAAGGAAGGCCGCGAGCGCGGACGCGAACACGAGCGACGCCCAGCCGAGGAAGAAGCCGCCCGCGCCGCCGGACACCGACCGGCTCACCAGGCCGAGGATCACGCCCACGAAGACGATCAGCAGCAATGCCCGTAGGTCGTCGGCGAGCAGGTTGCGCATCGCGCCGGTCGAGTCGTCCTTCGGGCCGATGGCCCACCGGGGCCAGCTGAGGATGCGCATGAACCAGCCCCATACCGAGTTCGCCGAGGTATGGTTCTGCACCCACTCGGTGAACGCCTGGTTGCCGAAGATGAGGACGAGTGCCGTCGTTGCGACGACCCCTGCGCCGGTGACCGTACGGGTGCGTCCCACTGCCATGGCGACAGCGTAGGGATGCGCGACCTGAGGAAAAAGAGACGATCGACCGATGGCAACTATTGCCGCGGAAGGCGTAGTGAGACCGTCGGCGCTTCGGCCATGATCGATCGCGGCTCGGCGGCTCCGCCGGACCGCCAGCGATCGGCCCGGGCGAGCTCGACGCCGTCGTACAGCTCGACGACATCCCGTTCGGCCAGCGGCCTGCGGTCACCCCGGACGAGCCGGGTGTCCGGTGTGGACAGTCCGCGGACGAACGTCCCGTTCGTACTCATGTCGACGACCTCGACGCCCGTGTGGGTCAACGTGAGCGTCAGGTGGCTGCGGCTCACCATGCGCAGCGCGTCCTCGCCGAGCCACGGGCCGAGGCGTACGCCGCCCGGCTCCGCGGGCTCCCGGCCGACCGTCACCGGCGACCCGGCCACGAGCGTGAACCGCTCGCGGACGACTCCCCCGACGCGCACCGCGAACGCGATCGCCGGCGGCCTCGGTCCGCCGTCGGCGAGCGGGTGCTCGTGGCGCGGGCAGCTCGGCACCCCGGCCCGCAGCCGGGGTGGTGGCTGGCCGCCCATCCGGTCCGGCCCGAACAGCTCGCAGCCGGACTGCGGGCACCGCCACAGCCGGGCCAGCACCGGGTGCGAGAACGAGGACGGGGACGCGATCCCGCCCGATCCGACGAGCACCGCGCCACCGTTCTCGGCCCGCGGCACGAGCAGCCGGCCCGGATCGTCCAGGAGCCACGGGTACCCCCGGGAAAGCGGGCGGGGATCGCGGCGGGTGAGCACCGGAAGGCCGGTGAGATCGGCGATCTCGAGGATCCGGTCCCCGGCGGGCGCGAGCACTTCGAGGAGCCCGTCGTCGGCCCACCGGCGGATCACCATGCGCTCGTTCGAGGTCAGCTCGTTGTCCGACAGCAGGCCCCGGTCGACCACCGTGTAGACGGCGACGCTCTCCTCACCGGCCATCCGGCCCAGCGCGTCGACGACCTGGCCCAGGCGCAGCAGGCTCGCCACCCGGCCTCCGTCGAGGTCCTGGTAGCGCACGGCCTCCGCGAGGTCGACGACGGCTCGGGCGACCATGGGGTCGGTGGAGAGCCGCCGCTCGATCGCGTCGAGCACGCGGCTCGTCTCGAACCTCATGACTGCTGCTCGGCGACTATCTCGTCGATGCGCCGGGCCAGCGCCACGTCCTTCTCGGTCACCCCGCCCGCGGAGTGCGTGGCGCACCGGAACGTCAGCGTGCGCCAGCGGATGTCGATGTCCGGGTGGTGGTCCATCTCCTCGGCCACGACGGCCACGCGGTCGACGACCGCGATCGCGTCCGGGAACGACGGCAGCGCGGCCGTCCGGGAGATCTCCGACCGGTTCCCCGACCAGCCGTCGAGCGCGCCGATCGCCACGCTCACCGCATCGTCGTCGAGCACCTCAGCCATGCCCGCGACCATACCGCGCGGCCGCACGCGTGCGGTGGTGAGCGACCGGTTCGTGGTGGTCGGCGCCGTCGTGCGAGTCCGGGTCCGCGTGTACAAAAGCGACAGTCAGCCGGGGTACGGCGTGGATCAGCCGATGCTCGGCCTCGACCGCGATGTCATGCGCCGCCACGACCGTGAGCTCCGGGTCGACCACGATCTCGCACTCCGCCCGCAGCTGGTGTCCTATCCAGCGGAGGTGGACGGCGCCGACGGCGCGTACCCCCGGAGTGGTGAGAAGGGTCTGCTCCACGGCATCGACCAGCTCGGGGTCGACCGCGTCCATCAACCGGCGGTACACCTGCCGCGCCGCCCCGACCAGTACGACGAGGATCGCCACGGTGATCGCGAGCCCGACGACCGGGTCGGCCCAGCGCCAGCCGAGCGCGAGCCCGCCCGCGCCGGCGAGCACGCCCAGCGAGGTGAACCCGTCGGTACGGGCGTGCAGCCCGTCCGCCACGAGCGCGGCGGAGCCGATGCGCCGGCCGACCCGGATCCGGTACTGCGCGACGAGCTCGTTGCCGAGGAAGCCGACCAGCCCCGCGGCCGCCACCGCCCACAGGTGCGTCACGTCGGCCGGGTGGATCAGGCGGCGGATCGCCTCGTACGCGGCGACGGCGGCGGACGCCGCGATGAACACGACGATCACGATGCCGGCCAGGTCCTCGGCGCGGCCGAACCCGTACGTGTACCGCCGGTTGGCGGCACGCCGGCCGAGGAGGAAGGCCACCCCCAACGGTACGGCCGTCAGCGCGTCGGCGAGGTTGTGCAGCGTGTCGCCGAGCAGCGCGATCGAGCTCGACAGCAGGAAGACGACGAGCTGGCCCAGCGCGGTGACGCCGAGGATCGCCAGCGAGACCCAGACCGCGCGGATCCCCTCGGCGCTGGTCTCCAGCGCACTGTCGACCTTGTCGCCGGCGTCGTGCGAGTGCGGCCGGACCAGATGGGTCAGCTTGGCCCGCCAGCCGCCGGCATGGTCGTGTTCATGTTCATGGTCGTGGTCGTGCTCGTGGTCCTCGGACACTCCGTCACGGTACTGCCGGCGGCCTGTCCCGGGTCAGTTCGTCGGGGCGGCGGTGGACGGCGTGCCGGCGCCATCGTTGCTCCCGGCCGCGCGGAGCAGGCGGGCCTTCTCGGCAGCGAACTCGGCGTCGGTCAGCTTGCCCCGGTCGTGCAGGTCGGCGAGCACTCGCAGCTGCTCGGCGCGGCTGTCGGGCGAGTACCTCTCCACGAACTGGCGGTTGGCGTCGTCGATCGCCTGCCGCTCCTCCTTGGTACCGCCTGCCGGCCGGAAGAGCAGGTAGATCAGCGTGCCCAGGAACGGCGCCAGGACGATGACGACGATCCACAACGCCTTGAGCCAGCCGGTCATGTCGTCCCGCCGGAAGACGTCGACGATCGCGAAGCCCCAGATGAGCATCAGCGGGATGAAGATCAGCAGCAGCCAGAAGACGTTCCAGAAATCCAGGCTGTCTTCGGCGAGTGTCATAGGTCCCCCTTGCGGCGCTTGCCCCCTCCGAGCCAGTATGCGCGTTACGCGGGCTAATAAGGGCAGATTGCGCTATTCCGGCGCCGCAGACAGCAGCCCCCGCTCAGGCGATGAGGTGGCGGCGTCGCCGGCGGCGGATCGCCACCCCCAGCGCGACGGTCATCGCCACCGCGGCGAGCAGAAGCAGGCGCACCGGCCGGCCGTCCTGGACCAGGATCGCCCCGACGCTCGGCAGGAACGCGATGGCGAGCGCCGGGCCGTACGCCGCCCAGATCGGCAGGGCCGGCCGCATCCGCAGCGCCAGCCACCCGGCGCCGAACGCGACCGCCGCCGCCGGCAGCGTGTACGCCTCCAGCAGCTCGATGCCCCGCGCACCCAACAGCAGCCACCAGCCCACCAGCTCGCAGCCGGCCGCCGCCACCGCCAACCCGCGCCGCCGGCTGAGCGACTCCCCCGGCCACAGGGCGCGCATCGCCACGGCGGAACCCCACAGGGCCACCATCGCGGCGGTGTGCTGGATCGGCGTACCACTGCCGAACAGGGCGCTGACGAGCAGCACGGCGACGACGGCGCTGGCGTGCGCGGCGGCGTCCACGGCGCCGGCCTCGATGCGGGCCGCGCGGCGGGCGGCCGGCGGCAGCTCGGGCGCCAGCTCGTCCTCGAACCCGACGTGTGGGTCGACGCCGATGCGCAGCAGCCCGCCGCCCATCAGCGTGAGCGCCCCGGCGGCGAGCACCGCGTAGGCCGACGTGCGCAGTGGCAGCTCGGCGTACAGCGGGCCGGCGATCGAGAGCAGCACGCCGGCCGTGATCGCGGCGAGCCAGCCGCCGACGTGGGCGGCCAGGGTCCGGCCGCGCGCACCCAGCAGGATGCCCGTCAGCAGCACCGCGCCCAGCCCGGCCAGCGTCGTCACGGCCAGCGGCAGCAACGCGGCCACGCCCGCTCCGCAGAGGACGATCGCGAGCACGGTCGCGGTCCGCCGGCGCCACGGGCCGGCGCCGAGCCAGTTCCGGCCCGCGACCAGCGCGGCCAGGAGTCCCAGCACGAGCATCAGCACGGGTACGGCGGGCCACCGCAGATCCTGCACCCCGGCCGTCACGGGAAGACCGAGCGTGGCCCCCGCGACCAACGCGACGACGGCGCCGCGGCGGGTGGCGTGCGGGAGGTGGTTCATCCCGTACGCGATGGAGGTCCCGACCGTGTCCGCCGTGGCGGCTTCGCGGCGCAGGGCGGCCTGCCGGCGCCGCGCGACGGTACGCCCGCCGATCGCGCCGAGCACGGCCGCCGCGAGAACGAGGAGCCAGACGGCCAGCACGTCGGCCCGGTGGCCGGGCAGGCCCCCGTCCGGGTCCAGGCCGGGGCCGGCGACCGGCCGGCCGGACCAGGCGTCGCCGAGCCAGGCGTACGGCACGGCGTACGTGGCGACGAGCACCGGGACCGCCACGATCCCGGCCCAGATCGCCGGCGGGAGGGCGAACACGCCGAGCCAGGCGGTACGTCTGTCCACTGTAGACATCATGAGCGCGAGCGTGGCGACGAGCAGGAGGCCCGCGGCACCGTACACGCCGGCCGGCTCACCCGCCCGGCCGGCCAGTACGACCGTCCCGTAGACGGTGGCGGCCGCCGCCGCGACCACGGCCGCGCCGAGGTGCTCGCGGCTGCGGCTGCGCACCACGTACGCCGCGCCCACCGCGACCGCCGCCAGCAGCAGCGTGCCCCGGGCCACCGTTGCCGGACCCGCACCGGCGGCCACCGCGGTCGCGTGGGCCGCCACCGGCAGCAGCGCGAGGGCGGCGAGGCCGACGCGTACCGCGCCCCGCACCACGAGCACCGTGCCCAACGCGACCAGCGCCCACAACCAGACCGCGGTGGCGGACGGGCGGGCCAGCCCGGTGAGTGCCGCGTGGCCGAGGAGGACGACCGTGGCCACCCGCAGCAGCCACGTGCCGGCGCCGCGCGTGCGGGTCGCCAGGACCGCCAGCGGGACCGCCACCGCGATGTCCACAAGGGACGGTGCCAGCCAGCCGAGGGGTACGGAGGCCGGCAGCGCGAAGGCGACGATGACCCCGGTCGTGACGAGTACGGGCAGCCGACCGCCACGCGGCAGCAGGGCCAGGCCGCCGAGCGCCAGCAGTACCACCGATACCGGCAACTGGGCGTCGAACACAGGGACCTGGCTGGCGTACGCGTCGAGATCCGCGTGCCACGGAGGGAGGGCGACGGTGACCGTACGCACCGCCGACCAGAGGGCCAGCGCCGCGACCCCGGCACCCATCGCGCCGACGGCGATCCCCGCGCCGATGCGGGCGGCGAACCGGTGGCTCGGTGGGACGGCCAGCGTGGCCAGGGCCACGAGGGCGATCGCGACGACCGGTGGGAGCAGGACCACGCCGTCGGGGGCGTACGCGGAGCCGACCGTACCGGCGGCGGCCACGAGCGCGAGGGCGGCCGTCGCGACGCCGATGCCGCCCGCGACCCGGTCCCGGGTGACGAGCATGCCGGCGAGGAACACCCCGGCGGCGGCCACGAGCGCGATCCCGGCCGCGACGACGGTACCCGCATCGGTCGCGGTGAGCTCGGCCTGGAGCGCGCAGGCGACGGCAGCCGTCACCGCGACGCCGTACATCGTCCACAGTAGACGGCGCAACGCCGTACGGGCACGGGGCCGGCGCCACAGCACGAGGAGATCGGCCGCGGCGAGTACGGACAGCGTCAGGCCCCAACCGGCCACGCTCGCGTCCCGCGCGACGGCCAGCAGCGGGAGTACGGGCTGCCCGGCCACGATCGCGACGACGCCCGGCACGCGCAGGCGGGTACGGGCGCCGTAGGCGGCGGCCACCGCGGCGCCGAGGGCAGCCACCACGGCCGCCACCGTCGCGCCGTCGAGCGAGCCGACGAGGCCGGCGTACCAGGCCGTGACACCGTCGGCGGCGATCACCACCACGCCGAGCGCGACGAGTACCTCGGCCACGGCCACCCGGCCGCGCCGGATCGCCAGCACCGGCGCGGAGAGCACGGCCGCGGTGACCGTACCGACGAGGGCGGCGCGGACGTTCGTACCGGAGACGACCCATGCGGCGCCGAAGGCCACGACGAGGACGACGGCCGAGACGATCCCGGCGGTACGCACGAGGGCCCGCCGGTGCCGGCGGAGCGCGGCGACGGCGCGACGGCGCGGGGCGCCCCAGTCCCTGGGCGGGCGCCGCACGGCTCGTGGCGCGGCAGGCCGCCGTGGTGCGGTGGGCGGTGGTGCGGTGGGCGGTGGTGCGGCAGCCCGGGGTGGTCGGGTGGGGGCTGGGCTCCCGACCGACGGGCTCGCGACCGACGGGCTCGCGGTGGACGGCGCGGCGCCGGAACCGGCCGCGACCGTAGTCGCGATCGTGGCCTCCGGGCGCGGGGGCGCGGTCGGGGCCGCGGTCGCCGGGGTCGCGGTCGCCGTGGTCAGGCCCGCCGCCTTCGGCCGGTTGTTGCGGCCCCGGTTGCTCCTGCGGCCCTTGCCGTTGCGGCCCGGCCGACCCTTGCCGGCGTGGGAGCGCCCGTTGCCGGAGCCGGCAGACCCGTTCCGAGAACCGCCAAGGCCGTTCGCCGAACCGGCAGTCCCGTTCGCCGAGCCCGCGGGGGTCGGGTCGTTGCCGGCCGTTTCACCGGTTGCCGTGGCCACGGCCGTGGGCGACGCGCTCTCGGTCGCGGCGACGGGTTCGGTGTCGGCGGGGGCCGGTGCGGCGACGGCCCGGTTAGCCGGGTCGCGCGCCGGATCGGTTGGGGCGTCAGGCGTTGCGGGCGCGCCGACGCGTACCCCCGAATTGCGGGCCGCGGCGCCGATCCATGCGGTGCGGGCCCGGACCTCGGCGGCCAGGGCGTTGCGCCGTTGCCGCGCCTCGTTCATCGCCTGCCGGGCAGCGGCGATCGCCTCGCCCTGGTGGCGGATCTCCTCGTCCAGAGCGGCGACCTCGGCGGCCACCGGGTCGGGCGCCAGGCCACAGGCCGGACAGCCGCCGTCCAGGCTCGCGGGTGCACCGCAAGCGGGGCAAGGATAATTGCTCACAATGTGAATCCTGCCGTCACGCATGTATTCCACGGAAGGGTCGAACTACTCAGCGTCAGTAAGCCGACGGCTCATTCTGCCGCAGCACTTGGACCGGGAGCCCACCGGGCGGCCACCGCGAGCAGGCCGACCGCGAGCAGGGAGGCGACGGTCGTCCAGATGGCGGTACCTACGGTCGGGTGGGCCACCAGGGCCCAGGCGGCCAGCAGGACGAGGACGACGGCGTACGCGGTCCGCTCGCGGGCGATGAACCGGCCGATCCGCGTACGCCACGACGCGGCCGGCACCCGGCGCGCCAGCGCGTCGAAACCCCGGCCCACGAACCGCTGGACCGCGCGCGGGAGGCGGCCGGGGCCGGCGAGCCAGAGGCACACGGCCGCGAAGACGGCGACGACGACGATCACGCCGAGCCCGTCCAGGAGGAAGCGTAGGAGGGTGTCGTAGATCGTGAGCCCGGCCGGTACGGAGCCGCCCCGCGCGGCGAGCCGGTCCGAGTACTCGTTGCGCACCCGTTGGTTGGCCAGCAACAGGATCGCGCCGAGTACCGCGACGATCAGGCAGCCGACGAGGAGACCGCGCCGCGCGTTCGGCGCCAGAGCGACGGCGAGCCCCAGCAGGACGATCGCGAGGAAGGGCAGCCAGAAGGCGGCCCGGTCGAGCACCCGTACCCCGCGCTGGATCTTCGGCAACTGCGCGACATCGGCGACGGTGAACGGGATCGACTTGTCCGGTACGCGGCTCGCGATCCCGAGCCCGCGCGCGACGAGTCGCTCCTTGGCCGCCGTCACGACGGGACCGAGGTCGACGACGATGTCGGTGCCTTGGGTGGATACGAGGTCGGTGCTCTGGCCGGTCAGTACGGCGTCGACCTGCTTGTGCGCCACGCGGTTGAGGTCTGTCCACAGTGCAGCGAACTGTGGACTGTGGACGAAGTCGTCGACCTTGGAGTGGACGAACGACTCCAGCGCACTGCTGACCGGTGCCGCCAGCAGGTCGGCCACCGCAGGCGCCCGTTGCAGGTTGACCGCCCCGGCGGCGTCGTCCAGCAGCTTGGGTACGTCGATCCCGCTGACGATCTCGTCGCTGACCCGGTTGACGACCGCGGTCTGGACGGCCGGATCCGTCGCGAGGGGCGCGACGGTGTCCACGTAATGGTCGGTGTCGAGGAGCTCGCCGTCGGCGTACCGGGCCACGACCGCGGTGACCACGAGAACCGAGGCCAGCACGAGCAGCACCACGGCACCGAACCAGCGCGCCACCCGTGAACCTCGGCTCGGCTTGTCCGCCATGCCGCTATTGTGGGCTAATAGCCGGGTATCGTCAGGTGGTTGAGGTAATCTGTCGTCGCCTCGTACGCGCGCCCGATCCGCCGGGCCGCCGCGCCCAGGTCCCGGTACGCCAGCGGCGAGTCGTCGCGCGCCGAGCCGCCACCGGTCGGCAGCACGTGCACGGTCACCCCCTCCGGTACGGCGGCCAGCTCGTACGCGAACCGGTGCCGCCGGGCGATCTCGAACGCCACCCGGGCGACGTCCCACGGCGCCTGGGGCACCGTCAACGGCCGGTCGATGCGGCCCACCTGGAGCACGTAGACCGTACGGGCGCCGAGCGCGACCGCCCGGCCCACCGGGATCGAGTTGACGATCCCGCCGTCCACGAAATGCTCGCCGTCCACCTTCGCCGGCGGCAGCAGCCCGGGCACGGCCGACGAGGCGAGGACGGCGTCGACGACCGAACCCGTGCTGAACCAGTGCTCGGCGGCGCGTTCGATGCTGGCCGCGCAGCACTGGAACGGCACCGCGAGGTCGGCGAACGTACGCCCCTCGCCCAGTTCCCGCTCCAACGCCGTACGCAGCGGGGCGGGCGAGTGGACATGGGTCCGCGTCCGCATCAGCCGGCCCACCCGCCTCGGCAGCGAATCGCCGTACACCGCCCGGGCCTCCGGCGACGCCCACAGCTCGCCGAGGCGCTCCGTCACCTCGAGGGTGGGACTGTTCGCCACCATCGCCCCGTTGACGGCGCCCACCGACGTACCCACGATGAGATCCGGCCGGATGCCCGCGGACAGCAACGCCCGGAGCATGCCGACCTCGACGGCGCCCAGCACCCCACCACCGCCGAGCACGAAGGCAACCGTCACCCGGTCAGTTATACGTCATCCCAGCGGAACAGCAGCGAGGCGATCGACCCGACCACGAGCGCGAAGCCCAGCAGCAGTCCGATCGCGGGCAGCGCGCTGCCCGGACCGTCGCCGCGCACCATCACGTCGAGCATCGCCTCGTTGAGGTGCTTGAGCGGGAAGATCTGCGACACCGTCCGCAGCCAGGCCGGCGCCCCGTCGAGCGGGAAGAACGAGCCCGACAGGAACGCCATCGGCAGCACGATGAGGTTCGCGATCGCGCTCGCCGCCTCGGGGGTCTTCGCGAACGACCCGGCCAGCAACCCGATCGACATGAACGCCAGGGTGGCCGCGATGATCAACGGCACGGCCATCCACCAGTAGTCGGACAGCTTGAGGCCGAAGTACGGCAGCGACGCGATGCCGATGAAGATGACCATCTGCACGAGCGCGATGCCGATGCTCACCGCGACCCGGGCGCCGACGATCGTGGTCGTACGGACCGGAGCGAGCCGCAGCCGGCGGAGGATCTTCTTCTGCCGCCAGGTCACCAGCGTCATGGCCGCGCCGAACGTGGCGCCCACCGCGATCGCCCAGCCGAGCAGGCCGGGTGTGACGAACTGGATCGTCTTGAGCGACTTGTCCTCGACCCGCTCGGCCGCCAGCGAGAACCGTGGAGTGGTCACCCCGGCCGACACGAGGTTGGCGTTGTTGACGACCGAGTCGAGGACGCCCTGCACGATGCCGGACTTCACCGCGTCCTGGGCCGAGTAGTGCAGCACGACCGTCGAGCCCTGCTGCTCGATCGCGGCCGAGTAGTCGCCCTTGCGCACCTGGTCGAGCGCGGCGTTCCGGTCCGGGTTCTGGACGACCTTGAGCACCTGGTCGAGCTGGGCGCGGCCCTCGGGCGGCATCTGGTCGAACAGCGCGACCGCACCGATCTCGACCACCTCCGGCTTCGAGGTGCCGGTGTCCTTGAACAGCCCGCCGAACAGCACGAGGAACATCAGCGGGAACAGGATCGTGAAGAACAGTGCCGCCCGGTCCCGGACGAAACCGAGCATCATCGCACGGGACAGGCTGCTCAGGCCGCGGATCACCGGAACTCCCGTCCGGTCAGGTTGAGGAAGACGTCCTCCAGCGTGGCGCCGCGCACCGCCAGGCCGCGCATCGCGTTGCGGTCCGCGAGAGTCGACAGGACCTGGGCGGGGGTACGGGTCGCGATCGTCAAGGAGACACCGTCATCCTCGACCTCGGCATCGTCCACAATGGACTGAGCTTCGGCAACGGTAATCTGTCCACTCTCGACAGAGATGCGGGTCGGCGCGTCCAGCCCGCGGACGAGCGTGGCCGGCGGGCCCTGCTGCAGGATCCGGCCGTGGTCCATGATGGCCACGCGGTCACACAGGATCTCGGCCTCGTCGAGGTAGTGCGTCGTGAGCACCACCGTGTGGCCCTGGCCGTTGATGTCGCGCAACAGGTCCCACAGGTTGCGGCGGGCCTGCGGATCGAGCCCGGACGTCGGCTCGTCCAGGAACACCAGATCAGGCCCGTGGACCAGCGCGCACGCGATCGACAGCCGCTGTGCCTGCCCACCCGACAGCTTCTCGGTACGCGTGTCCGCCTTGTCGGACAGGCCCACCAGCTCCAGCATCTCGTCGGACCGCCTGGCGCCCACGCCGTACAGGGAGGCGAACGTGTTGATCTGCTCCCGCGCCGTCAGCCGCTCGAAGAAGCTCGTCGCCTGCAACTGCACGCCGATGCGGGGCAGCAGCGCCTGGTTCCGCGGCCAGGGCGGCCGACCCAGCACGGTCACGTCGCCGGAGTCGGCCTCCCGCAAGCCTTCCAGGATCTCCAGCGTCGTGGTTTTCCCGGCGCCGTTGGGGCCGAGGATGCCGAAGAACTCGCCGTGGTCGACGTCGAAGGTCGCGCCGTCGACCGCGTGAACATCCCCGTAGCTCTTGTGCAGGCCGTTGACCGAGATGGTCAAAGTCATGGCGAAGATCGTAGCTGGCGGGCGCGTACCGGCCGGCCGCCGTGTCGGATAGTGTCCGGCCGTGACCGTGGTGCTACTAACGGGCTTCGAGCCCTTCGGCCGGGCGGGCATGAACCCGTCGTGGGAGGCGGTACGGCTCGTCGAGGGCGTCACCGTCGCGTGCGTCCCGTGCCGGTACGACGACGCGGTAGACACCGTGTGGGACGTCGTGTCGCGGGTGGAGCCGGACGTGGTGCTCAGCGTCGGTCAGGCCGACGGTCGCGCCGGCATCAACGTCGAGCGGATCGCGATCAACCTCGCCGACGCGCGGATCCCGGACAACGGTGGGGCACAGCCGCGGGAGTCGCCCTCGGTGGCCGGCGGGCCGGCGGCGTACTTCGCCACGATCCCCGTCGGCGCCTGCGTCGAGGCGGCACGCGCCGCCGGCGTACCGGCCGCCGTCTCGTACACGGCCGGTACGTTCGTCTGCAACCACCTGTTCTACGGGCTGCTGCACCGGGCGGCCCTCGTACGGCTGGCGCTGCGGATCGGCTTCGTGCACGTACCGCTCGCCCCCGAGCAAGCGGTGGACGGAGGCGTACCGACCATGCCGGTCGAGACCACCGCCCACGCGCTGCGCGCGATCGTCACCGCGCTGGCGTAGCCGCCTTCGGGTACGCCAGCGCGTGCAGCCGGCCGGCGACGATGCCGAGCAGGCCGGCGGCGAGGGCGACCACCAGAAGGAAACCCGCCGCTCCGACCTCGCTGGCGACGAGCACGAGCAGCGCGATCTGTACGCCTTCCACCAGCCAGCCGACCGCGGTCAGGTCGATCCCAGACCCGCGCGGAGCGAGCGCGATGGTGGCGACGAGCGCGGCCGCCGCCAGCACGTCGAGCAAGATCCGCCCGCCGAGGCCGTCTCCGTAGCTCGACAGATCGAGGGACTGGACGATCACCGCGTCCGCGACTACTCCCGCGACGATCGCGAGCGGCAGCACCGCCGCGAACAGGATCACCGTCGAGGACCGCGGCCGCGGGGTCTGGTGGTGGGCGCCGTCGCGGCGGGCCGCCACCATGCCGACGACAGCGGCGACGAGCGCCAGGACGCCGACGACGCTGGACGCGCGGAACGTCGCGGCTCCGTCGATGTCATCGAAGAAGTCCGCATGCCAGTACGTGCCCAGCAGCACCAGTTGCCAGGCGAGCAGGCCGGCCATGAGGCTCGCCCACGACCGGCGCCGCGTGATCAGCACACCGGTGACGGCGACGAGCAGCACCAGCCAGTCGGCGTTCGCGAAGATGTTGGTCGCGTACTCCGACGAGTCGGCCACGCTCAGGGCGGCGAACTGCAGCGCCGCGCTCAGCAGCGCCAGCAGGGCCGCCACGATCCAGGCCACCTGGGCCATGCGGGACGGCGTGGGCGTACCCTCCGCCGGCCCGGCCCGGTTCTCGGGCGGCGTGGCCGGCGCTGGCGCCGGTGCCGGGTGCGGCGCCGCCGAGGCGGGCGCGTCGGGCGCCGGTACCCCTCGATGCCCGGAGGGTGGCGCGACCGTGGCCGACGCGCGGACGGTGGGTGCGGTGGGCACCTGTGGGGGTGGCTCGACGTGCGGCACGGCCTCCACCAGCGGCGCG
>Ga0114129_10010111_pt1 | contig 13449 bp, 13 predicted proteins | sample RhiMetdeltSRZDD1_FD_80071 | JGI IMG/M metagenome (GOLD analysis project Ga0114129, IMG submission 80071) | Populus rhizosphere microbial communities from Tennessee, USA - Rhizosphere MetaG P. deltoides SRZDD1 (version 2) (version 2) | ecosystem: Host-associated > Plants > Roots > Rhizosphere >...
ACAATTCAAAGGCAATCGGCCGCGGTTCATCGATGCAATACGCGACGCGCTCTACGCATCGAAGATTGTTTCTTACACCCAGGGAATGGACCTTCTGCGCTCTGGAAGCACAACGTACGATTGGAACCTAAACCTCAGCGACATCGCCACCATCTGGCGAGGCGGCTGCATCATTCGCGCGAAATTCTTGAACCGAATCGTGGAGGCATACAAACGCAATGCCGCACTACACAATCTTCTGCTCGACAAGTATTTCACGAAAATTATCAAAAGGGCGCAGCGCAATTGGCGTGTCGCCGTGTCAGCAGCCATTAAGCATGGTGTGGCCGTTCCGGCATTTTCCGCGTCGCTGGCTTACTTCGATAGTTATCGCTCTGCTCGGTTACCGGCAAACCTCTTGCAGGCACAACGCGATTTCTTCGGTGCGCACACTTACGAGCGAATCGATAAGCCCGGGGTATTCCACACTGAATGGATCGAATCCGATCAGAAACCAACCGAAAAACCGACGGAACCGAAAACGCCCGAACCGCATCACGCGGGAGAGTGAATTACCGGCAAAGCGTTGAAACGGCCAGCGCTGTCGCTTTAGCGTTTTTAACTAGTGAAAATCGTGCGATTCGCTCCCCACGAGTTGCTCGTGCAGGAGCGGTTTAATCTCGCGGGCTTTGATTAAAACCACGTTTTCCGAATTCTGCACTTGGCCTTCAATGAGGAGAAAAGCTTCCTCTGTAATTACCAACCGAAAGTGTTCGAACAGATCTGGCTCTACAATTGCATTTGAAACGCCGGTTTCATCTTCCAGGCTGATAAAAACGAATCCTTTCGCAGTCCCGGGACGCTGGCGGCAAATAACATTGCCGGCGATTTGGATGATTGAACCGTGTTGCGCGTGGGGAAGATCAATCGCCCGCCAAATATTGGGCAAACTCTCGCGCAAGAGTTTCATCGGATGTGGGCCGCTGGTCAGGTTCATTGTCTCGTAATCGGCACGTACCCGCTCCGGTAACGTCATCGGTGAAAGCGGCGATGTTGTAGTGGCGTTTGTGTCAAACGCCGAATCCGATAAACAGGCGCTTGGCACAAGAGCCTCTACAACGTTTTTATCCAGCAAATCGTCATACAGCGTCTCTTCCACTTCCCACATCGCCGCACGCCGATGTTCGGTAAAACAATTGAGCGCGCCCAATTCCGCGAGGGTACGCAATTCGTCTTTTGAGAGCGGAACGCGTCGTTTGAAATTCTCCAATGAATTGAATTGTTGAGCTTGTCGCTGCCTAACGAGTTCTTCAGCGTGTTCCCGGCGTAAGCCATTCACCACGCAAAATCCGAGACGGACCGTGTTGTCATCGACAACCGTGCAGCCCCATACCGATTGCGAAACGCAAACCGGCTTGATCTTCAACCCATGCCGCTGCGCATCTTTTACAATCGTGGCGGGTGTGTAAAAGCCCATCGGCTGATTGTTCAAAAGACTGGCGTAAAATTCGGCTGCCCGATGCACTTTTAAATACGCGCTGCCATATGCCAGAATGGCGAAACTGATCGCATGCGATTCCGGAAATCCGTAAAGCGCAAACGATGAGATAGACTGAACAATTTTGTCGATTTTGTCAGACGCGATGCCTTTTCGTTCCATCGCTAGACGCAATTTCGCGCAGACCTTGTTCATCCGTTCTTCGGAACGATGAAAACTCAGAGCGCGTCGAAGCTCTTCCGCTTCGTCCCCGGAAAAATCGGCCATCACCATTGCGATCTTGAGCATCTGCTCCTGGAAAAGCGGAACGCCGAGCGTGCGCTTCAGCACCGGCTTCAAGCGATCGTCAAAATAAGTCACGGGCTCTTTCTTAGCCCGGCGCGCGAGATACGGATGGACCATATCGCCCTGGATCGGTCCTGGCCGGATGATTGCCACTTCGATTACGACATCGTAAAAACATTCTGGCTTCATTCGCGGCAGGGTTGCCATTTGGGCGCGACTTTCGATTTGGAAGACACCAATTGTGTCTGCCCGCTGCATGATCTCGTAGGTCTTCTTGTCATCTTTCGGAATGTGAGCCAGATCAAGTGGTCGTCCGCGTTCGCGGCATAATTCAAACGCGTCCTGCATCACCGACATCATGCCGAGGCCTAACAAGTCCACCTTCACAATACCGAGATCTTCGCAATCGTCTTTGTCCCACTGGGCCACGACACGACCCGGCATCGAGGCGTTTTCCAGAGGCACAAAAGAACTGAGTTTGTTCCGGCAGATAATCATGCCGCCGGAATGCTGGCCAAGGTGCCGCGGCAATCCATAAATTGCGCGATAGAGTCTGATAAACGTCGCCATGCGCGGATGGTCTTTCGGCAAGCCTGCCTGTTCGATTTGTGATTCGAGTTCGAGGGTGTGCGGGAAATCGCCACTGGCAAATAGATGCGAGAAACGATCAATGATGCTTGGGGAAAAATTGAGCGCTTTGCCAATCTCCCGCGCCGCGCTGCGGCCGCGGTAACTGATCACGTTCGCTGTCATCGCCGCGCCATGTTTGCCATAGCGGCGATAAATTTCCTGAATCACTGCTTCGCGCCGATCGCCGCTGGGAAGATCCAGATCGATATCGGGCCAGCCTTTACGGCTCTCGTTCAGGAACCGTTCGAACACGAGATGATTTTCCACCGGATCGACCGGGGTAATTCCCAGGCAGTAACAAACCGCGCTGTTTGCGGCGCTGCCCCGTCCCTGGACCATGATGTTGTGTTCGCGACAGAAATTGACGATGTCCCAGACGATCAAAAAATAGCCGGAAAACCCGAGCTTCGTGATGAGCGCCAGTTCCTCTTCGAGCTGACGCTTTACTTTCCGGCTAATCGCAGCGTAACGCTGTTGCGCGCCGAACCAGACGATGGTGCGCAAGAATGAATCCATCGTATGACCGGCCGGCACCGGATATTCAGGAAATTCGTACCCGAGATTTTCGAGTGAAAACATGAGCCGCTCGGCCAGGCGCGATGTGTTTTCAATTGCTTCCGGCAAATCCGCGAAAATTGCTCGCATTTGCCGGTTGTTCTTCAGATGACGCTCGGCGTTTTGCGTTAACAATTTCCCGGCAGCATCCAGATGGGTGTGCTCGCGAATGCAGGTAAAAACATCCAGCACTTCGCGGCCGTACGGCTTCGCGTATTTCACACCGTTTGTTGCCAGAAGCGATAATCGGTGCGCGCGCGCCAGATCGATCAGTTCACGATTGATGCCTTCCTCGCCGCGAATGAAATGCCGCTGAAGTTCAATGAAAACATTTTCGCGGCCAAACGTGTCGATCAGCATTTCGATCGGTTTGAACGGCGGTGTTTGACTCGTTCGTTCCCGCTCAGAAAATTTGGCGGCTGACACAGACGCCCTACAGTTCACGATCGATGCGTTGAACAACGCAGTGAGGCCTTCTGCAAATTGCGGCAACTCATCCCATCGCACTGCGCATTTTCCTTTCTCGCTGCGGAGGTGCGCCTGGGTCAGCAGTTCGCACAAATTTCTGTAGCCGGTTCGATTTTCAACCAGCACCGGTAAAATGCATGCGTCTTCCATCGACAGTTCGGAGCCAATGATCGGACGGACATGATGTTCACGCGCAGCGACGGAAAATCGTTGGGCCCCGTAAACGCCGTCGCGATCGAGCAAAGCCATCGCCGGCATTTTTAGTTCGGCGGCAACCTCGGCTAATTGCTCGGGAAATGAACCGCCCTGCAAAAAGCTAAATGCGCTGCATGCATGAAGTTCGATGTAGCTCACTTCCGGTGGTGATTTGTTAAATTGTTACATCGGCTCCAATTCACGATTCTCGAATCTCGAATCACAGCCTGCTCAGTCATACACCCCATCCAACTTCCAAGTTCCTTGGCTTTGATGAGCGAGAACCAGTTGCCCATCCTCCAGTTCCAGATCCCACTCTGCGCGCGCCCACGATTTTTCGTCCCACCAGTTTCCAGAAATCAAAAATGGGCCGCGCTGCTTAATAATTTTGCCGCGAACATCTGCGCCGCGGAGGTGCATAGGACCCTCTTCATCCAATAAGACTGACGCCGACACATTTGGGCGAAAACGGCGCAGCGCTCGGCGTGGGCTCGGCATCCTGCCGACCCGATGGGGTGAAAGCCCATGCCACAAAAACGGTTCTATCCGAAATGCGTCCGGCCGATGCGTTTCTTCCAAAACCGGAGTACCGACTCGATCAGTGCTCAGAAGAGCAGTCAAACGTGCTAGTGTTTCTGAGAGCTGATGCGGATTGCGTAATGTAGTTTCAAATAATCCAAATTGTTCCCTTGCAGGCTTGATCGGCCGCGCACTCAAGGCGACTGCAACGATCGGATATTCCGATTTAAAATTCTCAAGATGCGTATGAAGCATCCGGAAGAGAAGATCGACATTGTTGGTCGGCTGCGGAATTTTGAAAACGCGCTCGTAAATTTGTTTATTCGTGAAGGTGATGCACAGGGTCAGTTCTTTTGCGACAAGATAAATTCCGCTCAAGCGCACCGCGAGCTGCTCCAAAAAACGACGGAGCATAAAAAGTAGTGGCTCGGCGGTTTCGATTTCATTTTCAAATTCGAAATTTTCCTCAAATGACTCCGGGGGACGAATCAGTTTGAGCACCCGGTTCGATTGCGCGTTGGCGCGCTCCCACATCCGGACGGCTTCCGGACCAAGTCGCGCGCCAAGCTCCTCTCTATCCAGGGCTCCAAGCTGCCCAAGCGTATGAATCCCCCACTTATGAAGAACGATCAGAATTCGGCGGATCTCGCTCTGTCGGTTTTTGGTTGGAGAAGAATTCGATGAATCAGAGCGCTCCATGCGCTCAAATTAAGTCCTGCATTAAATATGTTCAAGTGAACATCAATAGCTCTCAAACAATTTCCACCGGACACTTTGGTAACGCTTGCAGGAAGGCGCGACCGTACGGCCTGGTCACGATCCGATTGTCGAGGATGACAATAATCCCACGGTCGCTCTTTGTTCGGATCAAGCGGCCCACCCCTTGTCGCAGTTTCAGGATCGCTTCCGGCAGCGAATATTCAGTGAACGGATCGCCCCCACGCTCCTCGATCAATTCGAGTTTCGCTTCGACCAACGGATGATCGGGCACCGCAAACGGCAGACGCGTAATAATCACATTCGAAAGCGCTTCGCCGGGAACGTCGACACCCATCCAAAAACTATCGGTGCCAAAAAGAACGCTGCGCGGCGTGGTCTTGAATTGATCAAGAAGCTTCCCACGCGGCGCGCCGCCCCCTTGCAACAGCAGATTGAATTTTTTTTCCGAAAAGAATTGCGCCATTCGTTCGGCCACCTGCTGCATGCCGCGATAACTGGTGAAGAGGACGAATGCGCGTCCGTCAGTCTTCTCGACAAAATGCGCAACCCAACGTTCCAGCGCTTCTTCGTACCCCGCATCACGCGGCTCGGGTATTTTCCTGACGAGGAACACTCTCATCTGTTTCTGGAAATCGAACGGGCTGCCGAGAAGCGCCGGCTCCGCTTCATCCGCACCGATGCGTTGCCGGAAATAGGCTAGATCCTTCCGACCCACTGAGAGTGTCGCGCTCGTCATGATGCACGAACAATTTTCACGAAAGAGCATTCGGCGCAGGACAGGCGCAATATCGATCGGCGCGGCGTTAAGCGTGAGAAATTGCGCAGTCTTACCCGTACGCTCGACCCAGTACACATGCTCGCGAGCGCTTTGCTCCAGGAACGCTGCGATCCCAGCGCGAGCATCGCGAATCCGCCTGCTGTATTCCTGTAATTCTGCTTTTAGAAACTCGTCGTCAGCGCGTTTAGCAACTTCCGCCACTCGCGCTTGCAATGCGGTTAACCGGCTCGTAATCGTGTCGGGCACCAGATCGGCGTCACGCACACGAAATTCGCGGCCCTTCTTGAAATTGCATTTCGATTCAACCGCGGCAAAAAACTCTTCCGCGTCATCAACTAGTTCAGCCGCCAGTCGTACGCCCTCCGCATCGCGTGTCACGGTAAACAGACCTTTGCGGGTGCGGGCATTGTAGAGCCGTTGGATCGTTGATCTCAAACCGTACTGCGAGATGCCGATACCGATCTGCCGCGATGCGACCTGCTCCACCGTATGAGCTTCATCCAGAATGAGAAAATCATTCGGAAAAACGAACCCGCTCTCGCGTTCTGCCTGCACCTCCGGACTGATCAGCAGAATGAAAAGCAGCGTGTGGTTGACCACCAGAACATCCGCACCCAGCAAACGTTTCCGCGCCTGTTGATAAAAACAGCGCGAATCGCGGCCGCACGTTTTCTGTGTACAAATGTGCGCTTCGCTACAGACCTGGATCCATACTTTTGGGTCAGGCTCCACGGATAAATCGCTAAGCGAACCGTCCCGCGTCGTGCGCGCCCATTCCGCAATCCTGTTCAGCTCGTTTTGCTCTGGTCCGGTGAAAAGCTCATTAGCTTGTTGCAGCGCGCGTTCCAACCGTCGTGGACAAAGGTAATTTTGCCGCCCTTTCATCAATGCGGCATTGAATTCGACCGGCAGAATTTTCTTCAGAATCGGGATATCTTTGTAAAGAAGCTGCTCTTGGAGATTAATCGTGTGGGTCGAGACGATGGCCTTTTTGTGCTGTTCGATTGCCCATAAGATTGCCGGAGCGAGATAAGCCAGGGATTTGCCTACGCCAGTTCCAGCTTCGACGACCAAATGGCGTTCTTCTTCCAGCGCATTGGCCATCGCCGCGGCCATTTCCTGCTGTTGCGGACGGAATTCGAAATTCTTCGCCTTCGATAAGGGCCCGCTTTCCGAGAAGAATGCGCGGACACGTTCGACGAAATCGCTGCCCAAATTGTCTTTCAATGCAATCATGCGATCAAAACGTCAAACACCAACATCCGACCTTCAGAGAACTTACAATTAACAAGCTCGAAGATATCGCGTGCAGACGCATTCGATTGTTAGAAGTTTTAAGTTTCATTGGATGTTGGAGCTTGGAATTTGGAGCTTTGCGGATGGGCACGAGATGTGACTAGGTTAATGTCAATCAGGTTTAAGCCACTAAAATCGTAATGAGACTCTTGGATCGATACGTCATTCGCAATTTTCTGCAGGTATATCTTTACTGCATTGCCGGCTTCATCTCCATCTGGCTGATTTTCGACGTGAGCGACAATATCTCGACCTTTATCGACGAGCGCGTTGGTCTCCTGCTGGTCGTTCGCTACTACGCCACGCAAATTCCCCAGGTTTTGATTATTTTGCTCCCGGTTTCCCTTCTGTTGTCGCTGCTTTTCGCCCTAGGTCGAATGTCGCGCGCCAACGAAATTGTTTCCATGCTCACCGCCGGCGTAAGTCTTCCACGCGTTCTGCTACCGTTGATCGGCATGGGACTGCTCACTGTGGCAGGCAGCATGGCGCTCAACTATTCGCTTGCGCCCCATGCAGAACTCGCCCGCAAAAATTTTCTTTCCGAAGCGCAGGCCCGCCCTAGTCGTTATATCCAGGGACAAATTTTCCGTAATCGCACCGATTCGCGTACCTGGTTCATTCAGAATTTCGTTCCTCGGGGCAGTACGTTCAATAACGTTCAGGTGCTTCAACAGGACGCGAACGACAATATCGTTACAAATTATGTCGCAAGTCGCGCGACCTACCATCCCGAAACCAAAACCTGGAATTTGGAGAACGTGAAGGTTGTTCACTATGATCACTCGGGAAATATCGTTGACGAGCAGATTTATCCTTCGCTCAAGATCGAACACTGGAGTGAGACTCCGTTTCGGCTTGGCAGCGCAAATGAACGCGCAGAATTTCTAAGCCTGCCAGAATTACGGGAATATTTGCGTTTCAATTCAGATTTCCCCGCTACGTTGCTCGCGCCATTTCGAACGCATCTGCAGTATCGCTTCGCTCTGCCGTGGACCTGTTTGGTTGTTGTATGCATTGCTGCTCCGCTTGGAATCGGCTATTCGCGCCGGGGTGTATTATCGAGTGTCGCCGCTGCGGTTTTTCTCGTCTTCGCGATGAACTTCCTGGTGCACCTGTTTCTCGCACTCGGTGAAGGCGATCGCGTTTCTCCATGGGTGGCGGCATGGGCGCCGAATCTTTTTTTCGCCGTGATCGGCCTCTATCTGCTTTATCTGCGGGCGTCCAACCGAGAAGCGCCCAGTCTTCACCTTTTCACCGCGCGTCGTATGGTATCACGATGAACCCGCTTCCGAGCGAATGGGCAATCACACATCGGGCGGACGCCTGCGCCGCGACGAATCGGCCGTTTGTTGCCGGGGAATATTTCTACACCCTGCTCTATCACAGCGCAGATGGCTATAGGCGTGAGGATTTGAGCGAAGAAGCGTGGCGAAATCGGAACGAAAACATTCAGCCATTTTCATTTTGGAAGTCACGGTACGAGCCGTTGCCGCCGAAGCCGCCCGAACCTCTGCCGAGGGAAAATGCGGAACAACTCTTTCGCCGCTTGATCGCGTCCGAGAACCCGCCTGCAAATGCCTGCTACGTTTTGGCGGCGATGCTTGAGCGCAAGCGTGTCTTAAAACAAGTGAAGACAGAGCAGAATTCGAACGGGCGCGTCCTGATCTATGAGCAACAGTCATCTGGCGACGTCTTCGTCGTGCCTGATCCGCAATTACGCCTGAACGAAGTGGAAGCTGTGCAGAACGAAGTCGCCCAATTACTTTGTGGAGCCGCGACGGCGGAGAACACCGAAACGTAAGCACTGATGACTGCAGAAACTCAGACTGTTAGTTACAAAATCGGTAATGAGCGCCTGATCCGCGTTACCGACAAGGCCGCGAACAAACTGGCATCGCTACTGCAAGAAAAAGGCAGCCCAGACGGTGCGCTGCGCCTGAAAGTGGTCGGTGGCGGATGCTCCGGCCTGCAATACGTCATGGACTTGGTGGATGGCCCGAAGGAGAAGGATATTCTCGTGCCGACCTCAAACGTTAGGCTTGTTGTCGATCCAAAGAGCGCGCTTTTTGTCAGCGGCTCGGTCCTCGATTACAGCGAAGACCTGCAAAAAGGCGGTTTTAAAGTGACTAATCCAAACGCCGTCGCGCATTGCTCCTGCGGCGAAAGTTTCGCGGTCTGACTGGAAAACAGCACACACGATGGGACCGATGCGATTAAGTCGAAACTCCCGCGAGGAATTGGACTTAACTACACCTTCAAGATCTCGGCTTCCTTGTGCTTGAGATGATCATCGACCGATTTGACGAAGCGATCGGTGAGCTTCTGCACTTCGTCCTCCGCATCGCGAAAACCATCTTCGGTCAGTTCGCCTGAGGCCTTTAGTTTTTTCGCCTCGTCGAGCGCCGTGCGACGGTTGGCACGCACACGCACACGCGCTTCCTCAGCCATTTTGTGCAGGGAACGCACAAGCTCTTTGCGCCGTTCTTCTGATAGTTCAGGGATCGGAAGCCGGATAATCTTTCCGTCAATTGCAGGCGTGATTCCGATCTTCGATTCTTTGAGCGCTCTCTCGATGTCCTGGACCGTGCCCGCATCGAATGGCTGAACAACAAGCAAGCGCGACTCCGGAGTGGTGATCAACGCCAGTTGCTTCAGCTTCATGGTCGAACCGTACGCGTGGACATCGACGTTTTCGACCAACCCGGGCGAAGCCTTGCCGGTGCGCACAGCGGCAAATTCGTGCACCATGTAGTCGACGCTTTTCTCCATCGTCATCTCGGCCTCCAAAAGAATGTCGTCTCTGCTCATGTCGCTGAATTCTTACTTCGGTGGAACCTCATCGCAAACCAGTGTCCCGACTTTTCGGCCAAGCACAGCATCCCGGATATTGGTGGGGTTATTCATGTCAAACACGACGATGGGTATTTTGTTGTCCATGCACAGACTGAACGCAGTCGAATCCATGACTTCTAAACGCTTCGCAAGCGCTTCCGAGAAAGTAAGCTGATCGAAGCGTTTCGCGTCTGGATATTTATTCGGGTCGCGATCATAGACACCGTCAACTTTGGTCGCTTTCAGGATCACATCGGCGCGAATCTCGCTGGCACGCAGGGCCGCTGTTGTGTCCGTAGAGAAATAGGGATTGCCGGTGCCGGCGGCGAAAATGACAATACGACCCAGTTCAAGATGCCGGATGGCGCGTCCAAGGATGAATGGTTCTGCCACGTTTCTCATGTCGATCGCCGACTGGACGCGGGTCTCGACACCCATTTGATCAAGCGTGCTGCGTAGCGCCAATGCGTTGATCACGGTAGCAAGCATGCCCATGTAATCCGCGGTGGTGCGATCCATGCCGCGGTGCGACGCCGCCAAACCGCGCCAGATGTTTCCGCCTCCAATTACAATCGACACCTGCACTCCGAGATCGCGAACTTGTTTTATCCGTTCAGCGATCTCGCGCACTACCGTGGGCGAAATATTGTCGCGTCCGCCGCGCTCTTGCACGGCTTCACCACTGAGCTTCAGAACGATGCGTTTATAGGCTGGCTGCTCGGTTTGCATCGGTAACCCATAATGATCAACAGAAGATATCGATCTTGAAAAGCATAAACACGCGTGTCATCCCGAGCCGTCAAGGCGGCAAGGGACCTCACACGGGCTGACTGATCACGCAAGCTCCGTTTGTCTAACGGTCGCGTCGATTGTGAGGTCCTTCGCTTCGCTCAGGATGACCCAGTGCGGTGTCCGCGCAAGAATTCGGCGGCAGTGATGCGTCGCTTTCCCTCCAACTGCACTTCGCCGAGCGACAACGCACCTGTACCAGCCGCAATCACGAGCTCTTTTTCGCTGCGCAAAATTTCCTCGGGCGTTCCGCGAAGAGGAACCGTCGCGGCGGTAAAGATTTTCAGATTCCGCCCACCGAATTTCATAAACGCGCCAGGCCACGGATTAAAGGCGCGAATTTTTCTCTCGATTAGTTCGGCCGGTTCCGACCAATCGATCTTGCCGTCTTCCCGTTTCAGCTTCGGGGCGTTAGTCGCGAGTGCGTTATCCTGCGCAATACGCGGTGCACTTCCTTCCGCAAGCAATTCCAAGGATTGGAATAGCGCTTCTGGCGCAACCTCCGCCAGCCGATTGTGCAGCGATCCACCGGTGTCTGCAGGCAGAATATCGATTGTCTGCTGCAAGAGGATGTCGCCAGTGTCGAGTCCTTCATCCATATACATCACCGTAATGCCGGTCTCATGATCACCGGCTGCGATCGCCGCCTGTATCGGCGCAGCTCCACGCCAACGTGGCAGGAGCGAGGCGTGCAGATTCAAGCAGGCGATCTTTGGAATTTCGAGAATATCGCGTGGCAAAATTTGCCCATAAGCCATCACGACGATCACATCTGGCGCTAATGCACGAATTTCTTCATTTGCTTGTGGATCTTTGATCCGGGCCGGTTGCAAGACCGGAATCTTCATCGTGGAGAGTGCTTTCTTAATTGGTGATGCCTCGACCAATTGAGCGCGTCCGACTGGTTTGTCGGGTTGAGTCACAATGCCAACGACTTCATGCTCCGACTTCAGCAAGGTTCGCAGAGTCGGGAGGCCAATGTCGCCCGTGCCGATGAAGACTATGCGCATGCCGAGTTACGGCGCCAGTTAATGCAGCCTGGCGGAGCGACGCGGACGCCGTCGAGCCATCGCTTGCGTCATCAATTTTTCGCCGGCTGTGATCTCACGCCGGCCTACGGACGATCCACAGCCAGTGCAGAGATAATCGAAAATTTCCTTGTCGGGCAGGACTAAAAGCAACCGCTCGCGCACAGGCATCGCGGCCTTGCACTTTTCACAGTAGAGACTGGAAGCGGTGAAATTTTCAAACTGCTGCTGGTTCATACACGCCGTTCATGCTCTGTAGAATATCGAGCAGAACTTTGGAGGGTGGCTGGGTTGCGTCAACCACAGTAACGAGCTCCTGCGCGTAATAGGAAAGCACCGGCTTCGATTCTTTTTCGTAAATGTCGAGGCGGCGCTGGATCACCTGTTCGTTTGCGTCGTCAAGGCGGTTGTCCTTTAAGGCGCGTTTTTTTAGCCGGTAAAAGAGCGTGTCGCGACTTGGACATGCGAGATGAAACACTTTTTTTACGTCGATCATTTCCTCCATGATCTTGGCCTGGCCGACATTCCGAGGAATACCGTCCAACACGAGTGTGTCGATGTCCGGCTTAAACTTATGCGCTTCCACAGCCGCATCGATCGCTTCTCGCCAAAGCTCGACCGTGATATCGTCCGGGACGAGCTGCCCTTTGCTCGAGTGTTCAAGGAACGCTTTGCCGACTTTGGTACGCGTATCGATCGAGCGGAATACGTCGCCACAGGCGCAATGATAAAAACGCGGGATCGTACCAAGCGTTTTGCCCTGTGTGCCCTTGCCGCTGCCTGGCGCGCCAAAAAGAATGAAGGTGTTATATCTCATGAGCGGGGTGCCTTTATACAGAAGGCTGTCGGCGCGGGGAAGCAGAATCGACCGGACTAGTTCCCGGTCGCCAATGGATCAACGTTCACCCGTCGTCCGGCCCGATCGAAGCGCACGCTCCCGTCGACCAGCGCAAAAATCGTGTAATCCCGGCCAAGGCCGACATTTTTTCCAGGCAAAAATTTTGTCCCGCGCTGACGCACGATGATATTACCGGCAACGACCCTTTCGCTGCCGAATTTTTTGACGCCCAGCCGCTTGCTGACGCTGTCGCGGCCATTCTTAACGCTGCCTTGTCCTTTTTTGTGAGCCATAAGGAAACTTGAAGATTAGACGCCTAGGCCTCGGCCTTCTTAGATGACGTCTTTTTCGCTCCTATATTGATGCTTTTGATCTTCACGCGCGTCAATTTGCGCCGATGCCCAACCGTGCGGTGGTAGCCTTTGCGTCGCTTGAATTTGAACGCGATGACTTTCTTGTCCTTACGTTGTTCCAAAACTTCGGCAGTGACCTTCGCCCCGGAGATGAGCGGGCTCCCTTGAGTTACCTCTTTTCCGTCAGCAAACATCAGCACGTCGCTGAAGGTCGCTGTCTTACCCGCGTCGACGTCCAAAAGATCGACATCGATCTCATCGCCTTCCGCGACGCGAAACTGTCTGCCGCCAGTCTTGATAATTGCGTAAGCCATAAAATGCTTGAGGGGAAAAAGCCGCCCAACGTTCCACAGGTGGGTAGGTTTGACAAGCGGAAAGCTTACTTGATACGCGACGTCGGGATGGAGAGCTACGCTGCCGCTTTATCGGCCGCGCCGACAAGCTCTTTATATAGAGCCTCGTAGCGCCGCGCAGACGCATCCCAGGAAAAATTGCGCGCCATCGCCCGTTTCATGAGCTTCATCCAAAGGTGCCGGTCGTGGAAGATTTGCTGTGCTCGCTTAATCGCATCCCAGAACGCTTCGCTTGAATATTCGTAGCAGAGAAAACCGTAACCGCTATCTGAGGTCGGATCGTAGTCCTCGATGATCTCGTGAATCCCGCCGGTTGCGCGCGCGACCGGAAGA
>Ga0114129_10010112_pt1 | contig 13449 bp, 9 predicted proteins | sample RhiMetdeltSRZDD1_FD_80071 | JGI IMG/M metagenome (GOLD analysis project Ga0114129, IMG submission 80071) | Populus rhizosphere microbial communities from Tennessee, USA - Rhizosphere MetaG P. deltoides SRZDD1 (version 2) (version 2) | ecosystem: Host-associated > Plants > Roots > Rhizosphere >...
AACTCGTTTCCGGCAACGCCGTCGTTTTCGGCAAAAAACGCGATCCCGTTGACGTCGGTGAACGCGGAGACAATGGAACTGCCAGTCGCGGTGTTGATGTCGGCGATCAGGACGGTTCCCGCTGCGGTGCCATCGCTCCGCCACAACTCGGAACCGCTCGCTCCGTCGCTTGCCGCGAATAGCAATGTGCCATTCAGGTTCGCCAGGTTGCCGGGATTCGAAGAGACCCCTGCGGGTGAGATGTCCTTGACCAGCACGGTGCCAGCTTCGGTGCCATCGGTGCGCCACAGTTCGCGGCCGTTCACCGGATCCGCCGCCGCAAAAAACAGCGTTCCGTTCACGTTTGTGAACGGGCCTGGATCCGAAAGGACACCACTGCCGGGAGGAGAGATGTCTTTCACCATGACCGTGCCGGGTGCGCTTCCGTCGCTGCGCCACAACTCCAAACCGTTCGGGTCACTTGCCCCGAAGAACAGTATTCCGTTCACCGTCGCGAGGTTCTTGGGATTCGACGCGACGGCTCCGGGGTTGATGTCCTTGACGAGCACCGTGCCAGCAAGCGTCCCGTTGCTTCGCCACAGCTCGAGGCCATTCACGTTGTCGTTTGCCGTGAAGAAGAGCGTGCCATTCACGTCGATCAGGTCGCGAGGGAAGGAGCCGTCACCGCCTGTCCAGATCTTCACGAAGGACGTACCCGCGGCGGTGCCATCGCTGCGCCACAACTCGGAGGCGTTTACTCCGTCAGTAGCGGAGAAGTACAGCGTGCCACCGATGTTCGTGAGAAACGATGGATTCGAACTTCCCGAGCCGGGCCAGATATCGCTCACCAGCATCGTGCCTGCGGCCGACCCGTCGCTGCGCCACAGCTCGGCGCCGGCTGCGCCATCACTTGCCTGGAAGAACACGGTGTTGTTGACCGCGGTGAAAAACTGGGGCCTCGAACTGCCTGAGCCCGGATTGATGTCCTTGACGAGGACAGTGCCCGCCTCAGATCCGTCGCTGCGCCACAGCTCGGCACCGTTGGCACCGTCATTTGCCTGGAAGAAAACAGTGCCATTCACGTTCGTCAGAAACAGAGGGGTCGAATTGGCTGGGCCCTGATTGATGTCCTTGACGAGGACGGTGCCCGCTTCAGACCCGTCGCTACGCCACAGCTCAGCACCACTGACACCATCGGTTGCGGTGAAGAACAACACGCCGTTGACGTTGATCAGACTCGTCGGATTCGAGCTGCCGCTGGAGGGGAAGATGTCCTTTACCAGGCGGGTACCGGCCGGCGTGCCGTCAGTCGCCCAGAGTTCCCTTCCGTGTGGACCGTCGAGCGCCGTGAAGAAAGCGGTTCCGCCGACGATCGTGAACTGGTTGGGAGCGGATGACGATCCCGAGACCAGGGTATTGATGTCCTTGAGCAGCGATGGTTGCGCGGGTCCGGCAACGCGAACCGCGGTCTGGAACGCAACGAGCAGAACGGCAATGGATCCTGCAACCAGCAGGCGTGAATGACGACGCATGGTCGGCTCTCCCCTGGAATCAGAAAATCACAGGCTCGTCGGGCATCTCCGACACCTGCGTCAAAGAGAGCCGAACATGAACCGGTGCTCCCTCGTCGTCGTGAAATGAAACGCTGAATCGTGGCGGAATGCCTCGCTGCCATCGTGCCCATTCGCTCGCGGAGACCACACACCGCCGCGTGAGTCGAACGCCGTCACGTGCGTGCACGTCCACCGGACCGAATGTGGTGACTGCCCAGTCGGCGTCTTCTGCAGTCGCGTTCTCGGGAGTCCCGGACCGCTCGAGCGACAGGCGCGCATCGAGCACGTCGACGTACGCCTGGTTGAAAAGCCCGACGGTCAGCGTGAAGATCACTTCGTCGTCGTTCTTCATTACGTCTGTGAATGCGTAGCGCCCCGTCAGCGACGGAACCTGCGCCTCCGCGCCGACGACGAGGGCAGCGGCCGCTGCGAGCAGTACCAGCGCGAGTCCCAGGGGCCTCCGGCGACGCGGCAAGCAGGCGGTGACGATGGAGGCGACGATGAGAGCCGCCGACTGAGGTTGGTGACGCATTGCTGGAGTAACTCCCGTAGTGGTTTATGCGGCGTCGAGCGCACGACGGCCGGCAGGCGCGCTTCGAGCGGAAGCGCGTCGGACGAAATCCGGCCTGTTCGGGCGATTCAGTTCAGAGTCGGACGCTGGCGTGAGCAGTTACGCGACAAGCTCGGCAGCCATGGGAGCAATTGTTCGTCCGAGATTGTAAGTCGCTGATTCTGAACGGCTTAACCTGTTGGATGACCTCGAAATACGCGCGAAGTCAGCGTGGCGGGCGACTTTTGTGTTGCGCCGCCTTGACCTTTGTCGCGCCCGGACGGTTCGCGTCGCACATATTCGTCAGATGGCGCGTGACGGGCACGATCCTGGACAGCGCATTTAGCGTGAAACGGTCTCGTCAGTCTCGACTAGACTGCGTCTCCACCCCCCTCCGACCCCACACCATTGGCCGCCGAGTGCCTGCAGCACACAGGAGAGATCTGTCATGCCCAGCGGAATCACGAAGCTAGTCGGCGTTCCGTCCAATCTGAACCCCGGCGTCAACAGCGCGAAGCAGACAACGATGCTGGCGCTGCTCGGCAATCCGCGCAGCAGCTTCGACGCGACCTGCCGCGAGGTGACGAACCCGGCATTGAAGGCGCTCATAGATATCGCCTCCGTCGGCCCGTTCAAGGTGCAGGGACTGCGGCCGGCGGTCGCCGCGCTGAAAGTGATTCTCGAGGAGATCAGGACGAAGGTCCCTGACGTGCACGCCGGCATCGCCTCGGCCGGCATGCTGTGCGCGCGGCTCGTCCGCGGGTCGGAGCATGCGATCAGCAATCACTCGTGGGGAACGGCGATCGACGTGACGCTCGACGGTATTCTCGACACGCGCGGCGACAACCTGGTGCAGGAGGGGCTGACCCGTATCGCGCCGATCTTCAACGCGCGCGGCTGGTTCTGGGGCGCGGGCTTTCGCACCGAGGATGCGATGCATTTCGAGGCCGGCGACGATCTCATCCGGCAGTGGCACGCCCAGGGACAGCTCGGCGGACCGCCGCGCCCCGCGCCCGAACGGCTGCTGACGCTCGGCGATCGTGGACCGGACGTCCTCAACCTGCAGCGCCTGCTCAACAAGCTCGGGGCGGAGGTCGTCGAAGATGGCGTCTTCGGTACCGGAACGCGCGCTGCGGTGACGGCGTTTCAGGGAGCGCATGGCATGAGGCCTGACGGTGTGGTCGGGTCGCAGACGCTTGCCGCCCTCGGCGTCTGATGCGCGCGCGCGTGCGCCGCGCAGCGCTGGTCCTCGCGCCGCTCATCGCCTGTTCGAGCTGCAACGCGCGCGCGGCGCCCGACAGCGTCTCCACGTCGCTTCGCATGACCGACTGCACCGCGCCGGCGCCGGAGATCGCAGCACCGTACGAGCGGCGCGATCTCGGCGTCCAGCAGTGTCCCGCCCTCTCCGGATGGCGCCTGCTGCTCGTCTCTTCGGATGAGAACACGTGGGTGGACGTCCGCGGCGCCGGCGTCGAGTGGTCTGGAGAACGCCCGATTGTCTACGAGATGCCGATCGGCCTCTTTCCGAGCATCGACACCGGGACGAATGTGGAATGGCGGCGCGACGGCCGCGGCACGCTGACGGCCATCATCGTCCGCGTGGCCGCGCAGGATCGCGAGGCGCTGACCACGCAGCAGTCGCGGATGTTCGTGATACGCGTGGCGCCCACTGGCGCCTGCGTGATCGGCCGCGTCGCGACCGCGGCCGATGCGCGCATGCTCGCGGACACCAACCGAGGGTGCTGATTCCTTCCCGGACTCAGCTGGTCCATTTCCGTCCGATTGAGAGGTACGTGGGGCGGGTCCCGCGACGCCGCCGGTCGCCGTGGCGCCGCGGACCCGCCGATGCCGTGCACGCGATTCGTGTTCGATTTCGGGGCGGCGTGCGTTTTCCCAGTAGGGGCGGGTAAGAAGCCGGGAGGGGGCCTTGTGACCGCTTTGAACACGTCCGCGATGCTTCACGACGAATACGAGAAGCAGTTCGGAACGCCGCTCGATCCTCCGAGCGACCGCACCGAGCCGCTCTCGATCGAGCTCCTGCGGCAAACGGGGCGCGTCGGTCTTGCGTTTTCGGGCGGCGGCATCCGCTCCGCGACCTTTTCGCTCGGCGTCGTGCAGGCGCTCGCGCGCCTTCGCCTGCTCACTTCCTTTCATTACCTGTCGACGGTCTCGGGCGGCGGCTACATCGGCTCGTGGTTGTCGGCCTGGGCCTATCGTCATCCGCGCGGGATTGCCGGCGTCATGCACGACCTCGCGCCGGAATCGACCGCAGGGGCGCCGCATGAGGCCGAAGAAATCACGCACCTGCGGCGCTACAGCAACTACCTGACGCCGCGCACCGGGTTCATGTCCGCCGACACGTGGGCGGTGATCGCAACCTACGTGCGCAACCTGCTGGTGAACTGGCTGGTGCTCGTGCCGTACTTCGCGCTGGCCCTGCTGATGCCGATGCTGGCGGACGACCTGCTTCCGATCATCCCCCCGGCGAGCGTGTGGCTCACGGTGTTCACCTCGATCGGCGGCGTCTGCCTGATCTTCTCCATCGCCGCCATCGGTGCGAGCCTTCCCAGCGTCAATCCGCCGGAAGCGACGCGCACCTTTGCGATCCTGCGCGCGCAGACCAGGAAAGCATTCTTCTTCAAGATCGTCCTGCCGCTGCTCGTCGGCGGCTCCGCGCTCGCCTGCGCGTGGTTTCTCTACGCCGGCCCGCGAGGAACCGCCAACGAGGAGCTGCTCGCGTCGTGGCTGCAGAACCTGCCGCGCTGGTTGATGCTCACGATCCTCGGCGTGCTCGCGCACATCGCCGCCCTGTCGGTCTACTACCTGAACGCCAGCTCGCTCGAGCACGCCATCGCGGAGTGGCGCATTCGCCAGGCGACCTCGGCCAGGGCGCTCTACAGGGAGTTGTTCGCGGTCGTCGCCTCGGGCGCGCTCGGCGGGTGGTGCGCCTGGCTCGCCACCGAGATGCTGGAGCAGATCTCGAAGGCGATGCAGCCTGGCTGGACCGTCGACGACTCGGTCCACCTGTATGTCGTCTTCGCGGTGCCGGCCGTGCTGGCCAGTTTCCTCATGGGGATGACGCTCTACGCCGCGCTCGCCAGCCAGGTGCTCGACGACGAAGACCGCGAGTGGTTCGCGCGCGCGGGCGGCTGGATTTCCGCGTGCGCCCTCGGATGGCTGGCGCTCACCGCGGTCTCGCTGCTCGGGCCGGGCCTGGTGACGAAGGTGCTCTGGCCGCACGCCCGCCTGACGATGACCTCCATCGGCGGCCTCTCGGGTGTGCTGACCATGTGGCTCGGCCGCAGTGCCAGCACGAATGCCACGTCGAACAACGCCGTCCCGCAGTCCGCGCTGCAGACGGCCGCGGAGCTGGCCTTGAGACTCGCCGCACCGCTGTTCGCGCTCTCGCTCGCGCTCCTGCTCGCGACCGGCGTGTACTGGCTGCACGCGCTGCTGGTGAGCTACGGCGGCATTCGTGCCGCGATTCCGTCGGTCATCCTGATCGCGGGCTGTCTCGTCACGATCGCCGCGGTGCTGACGACGGTCAACGTGAACGTGTTCTCGCTGCACGGCATGTATCGCGAACGGCTGATTCGGGCGTACCTCGGCGCATCGCGATCGCGCTCGCGCCAGCCTGACAGTTTTACCGGGTTCGATCCCAAGGACAACGTCCCGCTCGCGTACATGGCGCATCCGTTCTTCAGCGTCGAGGAGTGGCCACTCGTTCATGCGATTGCGACCGCGCTGAAGGACCCCTCGGGCGCGCTGGAGCGCGTCAAGGTCGACGCGATCGACAGCCGGCTCATCGACCAGACCGTCGAAGTGCGCGAGTGGGTACCCGCGGCCGTGCAGGACAAGGTGCATCGCTTCAACGACGTCCTCGTCGCGTCGAACGAGCGTGAGGCGCAGCGCGCCGACTGGGAGATGCTCGTCACGCGGCATCTCACCGACGGCGCCTTCGGCGTCCACGAGTGGTGGAACGTCGTTCAGATTGCCAATGCGTTGAGGCCCGACTCCGACCTCGGCCACACGATCTTCAGCCGCGACCCGAGGTGGGCCAGGGAGACGATTGCGGTGCGGGTCTGGAGCGCGACGCTCGCTCGAGAGCTGACGTCGCGGTTGAACCGGATCGTCGAGGGGGCTGCGCCGTCCGCGGCCATGCCGAGCGTCGCCGCGGCATCAGCCGTGGGCCTTGGCGGTGGGAGCATCGCCGCGACACTGGCATCCGGCCCGCCGTCTCCGTCCGGTCGCGCGAGCCTCTACAAGGAGCTGCGGGACCTGGTTCCCCCCCGGCCGAAGCGTCCGCTGCCAATCGTGAACACGGCGATCAATCTCGTCGCCGGCACCGACCTGGCGTGGCAGGAACGCCAGGCCGACTCGTTCACGTTGACCGCGCTGCACGGCGGCAGCCCCATCGTCGGGTATCGCCCGATGGCGGGCACCGAGAACGATCCGCGCGGTTACGGCGGACGCACCGGTGTCTCGCTCGGGACCGCGATCACGATCTCGGGCGCGGCGGCGAATCCGAACATGGGCTATCACTCGTCGCCCATCGTCACGCTGCTGCTCACGCTGTTCAACGCGCGGCTCGGATCGTGGCTCGGCAACCCGCGGTACGACTCGCGATTCAACCACTCGTGTCCTCAGAATCGCGTGGTGCCCATGGCGCTGCACGAGGCGTTCGGCTTCACCGATGCGAAGGGCGACTACGTGAACCTGTCGGACGGCGGCCATTTCGAAAACCTCGGACTGTACGAGCTCGTGCGCCGCGGGTGTTCGCACGTGCTCGTCATCGATGCCGGCTGCGACGAACACTACGCGTTCGAGGATCTCGGCAATGCAGTCAGGAAGATCAGGGTGGACCTCGGGATCAGCGTCACGTTCAGGGGATTCCACGTCGGTCCGGAACATCCGCCTGCCGCGGGCGGCACCTCGCGCCTCGTGTCAGGCACGGGGCGGTATGTGGCGATCGGCGAGATTCAATACTCGCGGCGGGATCCCTCGCTCCAGGACGGCAAGCTGCTGTACGTGAAGCCGGCGATCTTCGCCCACGACGAACCGATCGACGTGCGGAACTACGGGCGGACGAACCCGAAGTACCCGCACGAGCCGACCACCGATCAGTGGTTCAGCGAATCGCAGTTCGAAAGCTATCGCGCGCTCGGCGAGCACATCGTGTGGACGGTGTCCGGCGCCAACGGGACGCAGCCGGCGCCGGCAAGCATCGCGGACCTGTTCGCACGCGCCGAAACGTATCTCAATCCGACCTGAACGACCTCCGGCGGCTCGTGCGCCGCCGGACGAACGATTCACCGATCGGTTGGTCTCGGCACGTCGCTCCCCGATGTGGCCACCGGCACGACGCTCGGGAACTTGTCGAAGATCTTCGTCACTTCCTGGTTCACCCTCCTGTCGCGGTGCGATGCCGAGGCCATCGGGTGGACGTGTCGTTCGGCCATGCCGCGCCAGATCAGTTGACCCGTCGCCGCGTTCTCGAAGTCCACGATCAGCGTGCCGATGATCCGTTCCTCCGTGTACCACGTGCCGCCGCCGTACCAGGGTCCCCATCCGGTGTAGTACGGGCCCCAGCCCCAGCCATAGGAGTAGCCCAGTCCCCAATCGACGGGCGCGTACGTCTCGTACTCGGTCTTGAACGTGCGCTGGGTCGTGACGTACATGTCCGGGTGCGCGTTATCCCGTCTCAGGCCCCTGGCTTCGAGCTGCGAGGCAATAGCGGCGTGCGTGCGCTGCTCGACGAAGGGGCTGTCGTACGCCGTCGTCGACTCGGTCCGGTTCTCCACCCCGCTGTCCCTGAAGGCGAAGGTCCTGATGCCGGAGAAGTTCGCGGTGCCGAAGTCGTAGGTCACTTTCTGCGCGAGCGCGGTCGCGGGCAGTAGCATCCCCACTGCAAGGCCAATCAAAATCCGATGGGTTTTACTCATGGTTGCCTCCACGTGGCGCCAGACTCTCCGTAAATCAGGCGCAAGAAGCCTGCCCCGAGGCGTGGCGCCCGTTTCCGCCGCAATCGGCCGCGGGGCGGCGCATCAGCTGTTGCCGTTCACGTGGGAATCTTTCGCGGCGGGCGCCGAAGATTTCGCGTTAACATTCGCCATCCTTACGAAAGGAGGATGGCCAACGTGAGCAAAGAGAAACTCCTGGAGCAGGTCGAAACCACTCGTCGCCGCTTCCTGAAGCGGATCGTCGGCGGCGGTGCGGTGCTGCTTGCGATCCCCGCGTCCACGCTCGTCAGCGCCGCGCCGCAGGACCAGACCGGCGACGGCAAGGGCGACGGCAAAGGCAAAGGCAAGGGTAAGGGCAAGGGCAAGGGAAAAGGGAAAGGCAAGGGAAAGGGGAAAGGCAAGGGCGACAACGAGTAGGGACCTTCATAGATCGCGGCTTCCTTTAGTCGGTTGCCGGGGGCACGGCGCATCGTGCTCCCGGCGGCTTTCCTCCCATGAACCCCGACGCACGGCTCCTCAGAAATCCATTCGTCGCGCTGGCCCCGACCGATGACGGCTACCTGGCCTACGACGTCAGGCGCAACCGGCTGCATCGCCTGAACCCGTCCGCCGCGCTCATCATCGAGCTGTGTGACGGGACGCGCTCCGCCGCGTCGCTGGTCGACGATCTCGCCGCGCTCGTGGCGGATGACGCACGCGCGGGCTGCGCGCGCTGGATTGAAGGCGCCATCGAAGACGACCTGTTGAAACCGCTTGCACCAGCAACGTCCGGTCCTGCGGCACCGGATGCCGCGTACTTCTCGTCGCTGGCGTCACGGCTGCGCAGCGAAGGGCACGTGCTCGCCGCGTTCGTCTGCCAGCACTACGCCACGATGCAGATGGCGGACGAAGGGGAGCAATGGGCGGCGCTCGGGGAACTGGCGCACATCGTCGGGCGGCGCGAGGACGCCCGCGAGGCCTACGAGCACTACCTGTCGCTGGCGCCCGGCGATGCGGAAGTCGAGCACATCCTCGTGTCGCTGCGCGGCGAACCGGCGCCGCCGCGCGCGCCGGACGAGTGCATCGTGCAGCTCTACGCGAGGTTCGCCGAGTTCTACGAGCGCAACATGGTCACCGACCTCGAGTACTGCGGCCCCGACGCGCTTGCGCAGGCGCTGCGTCGTGCGCTTGGTTCGGCAGCGCAGCTCGACGTGCTGGATCTCGGATGCGGCACCGGTCTCGCCGGGCGATGCCTGCGTGCGTACGCGCGCCGGCTGATCGGCGTCGATCTGTCGCCGGAGATGGCGGAACGGGCGAGGGAGACGAAGCTGTACGACGCCGTCGACGTCGCGGAGATCACCGGCTGGCTCGCGCGTGGCAGCGCGCGTGACTTCGACCTCATGGCCGCGTGCGACACGTTTATCTATTTCGGCGACCTCAGGCAGGTGCTCGTGCCCGCTGCGACCCGGCTTCGCCCGGGCGGCATGCTGGCGTTCACGGTCGAGCGCGCAGAGACGGGATCATTCCGGCTCACCGATTCGGGCCGGTACATCCACAGCGAGTCGCACGTTCGCGAAGCCGCTGGTGATGCGGGATTTGATGTCGTGGCGGTGGAGAATATCGTGCTGCGGTACGAGTACGGCGACCCGGTCGCCGGTCTCGTCGTCGTGGTTCGGTTGAAGTAGAGCGCGCCTCAGGCGCTTCGGCGTGTGGCGGCAGGCATCGGGACGGAGACCTCGGCGTCGATGGCGGCGACCAGCTGCTCCGCGGTATAGGGCTTCCGCAGGAATCTGACGACCGGCATCTCGAGGCATCGCGGGTCGTGCGACGCGACGCCGGTGACCACGATCGTGGGAATCGTGCAGAGCCGCCAGTCGCGGCGCTGCCGCTTCATGAACTCCCAGCCGTCCATGACCGGCATCATCAGGTCGAGCAGAATCACATCGGGATGAGCACCTTTGGCCATCGCGGCGAGCGCCTCGCGGCCGTTCTCCGCTTCGATGACGTCATAGCCTTCGCTCGCGAGCAGCGCGGCAAGCGCCTCGCGCGCGAACTCGTGATCCTCGACGACGAGGACCACTGGTTTGCGCGGGGCAGCGAACGCCTCGCGGCGCGTCGTCGATTGATGGTGGCAGGGCGCAAGCGTAGTCATGGGGCGGAGTCACCGTTCGCAATTTCCTCACCACGTCGTGACGGCGGGGCCGCGTGGCGCTAAGTGCAGCCAATGGCGAGGGTTGGGCTGGCTGCGCACTCTCGCACTCGCCGCGTCCGGTGGCTCATCTCGGAACAGCGCGTTGCACTCCACGTAACACCCCCGCCCTTGCGAGTCGGAGTCGGATACGCGGCATGCGCGAGTCGGAGTCGGATACGCGGCATGCGCGAGTCAGAGTCGGATATGCGGCGTACGCGACTCCGACTCGCATACGCCGCGACTCAAGGTTGTAGAAATTGCGTACGCTCGGCGCCTACAGGTGCGCCAGGTAGGACACCTTGAAGAACAACGCGCGCGCGGTCGGGATGTACGGACGGCGCTCGACGCTCTCGAGCACCGAGCCGTACCCGAGGTGCGCGACGGTGCCCGGCGCGAGCTCGTACGACGCGAGGAAGTCGCCGAGCAGGCGCCGCTTCGAGCTGTCGAACTGCGCGATGCCGCGGAGAAAGAACCGCGGGTTGAACTGATACGTGTTCCGCAGGTTGACGATGTGGAGGCTGTAGACGTTGTCGCCGGCCGTGCGATCGAAGTTCACGTAGTCGTAGGACAACCTGTGCGCGAGCTTCGCGCTCGGCTGCCACTCGACACTCAGACTGCGATTGGTCTGGGTGCCGCCGAATGGATCCACGGGGTCGTAGAAGATGGCCGGCGACTGCTCGAGCGTGCCGCTGACGTTCAGCCATCGCGTGATCTGCGCGCCGCCGTCGGCATGCAGGCGCCCGGTCCTGAACCGCCGCTCGGCGAACGTCTCGTGGCCGCGATCGAAGTCCAGGCGCAGGTACCCCTGCCGCACGAAGTTGAAACGGATGCCGGGCATCAGCTGCCGTTCGGTGCCACCCTGGATGCGATCGTCCGACACGGTGCCCCACAGCATCGGCGCGATCCGCTTGATCCAGGCGAACTGTCCGGTGGGATAGAACTGCACCTCTGCGTAGTCCCAGGTTCGCGTGACGCCCACGCGATTGAGAAACGCCGTGTCCATCTCGAACCCGCGATCGAAGTGTTCGACGTGGCTGATGAGCGTCAGCCGGCGCGTGCTGTAGGTGGCCCTCGCCTGACCTCCGTTTCCGTTCGTTGATTCGCCCGTCTCGTGCTGCGTATCCGAGTGGAGCAGTGCCGCGTTCCACAGGAACCTCGGACCGTGCCGGAACGTGACGTCGGCCGCTGCGACGCGGTTGTGCGCGGCGCCGAGTTCGGTGTCGGTGACGAGCGCGCCGATGTACTGCCCGTTGCCGTAGTTCCGCAGCGCGCGTCCGATCGTGAACAGCTTGTCGCGATTGCCGGGCAACGAGGTGTCGGACGCGGAGAGCAGCGCGAACGTCTCGCGGCCGGCCGTTCCCGTCAGCTTCACGCCGGCACCGGGGTCCACGATGCGGCGCGTGTGGACCGCCGTGCGCATGGACGAGTCACCGCCGGTGCCCGCGAGGTTGAACAGCCCGAGACCTTCCATGAAGAACGGCCGCTTCTCGTCAAAGAAGACGGGGAAGCGTTGATTGACCTCGACCTGGAACGCGTCGCTTTCCACCTGGCTGAAGTCGGGATTGACCGTCGCGTCGAGCGCGATGGTGGAGGTGATCCCGTACTTGACGCTCGCGCCAAGATCACCTCGCGACGAGGCGGCGCCCCACGGTTGCGCGGCCTCCCGCGCCTGGTTCCGCGAGATCGTGGCGCTCGGAATGACTTCCAGCACGCGCGGCTGGTGCAGCTCGTCGAAGACCAGCGGCGCGTGCGCGTCGAACACCCACTCGCCCGGCGCCATCGCCGGCCACGACCACGACACACCCATCCGGCTGCTGTGACGGAAGAACATCACGCCCATCCGCACGTCCGCGCCGCTGTGAAAGCGGATGCTCTGGAGCGGCAATCGGATTTCGACGATGTAGCCGTCGGCGTCGACGCGGCCCGCGCTCTGCCACACCCAGTCGGGCGCGGAGTCCTCGTTGTTGCCCGTGTTGAGCGCATCCATCTGGATGCCGCTCGGGTTGACGAACATGTGATAGGCGACCTGCCCCGCGCGCGTGGAATCGAGACTGAGCGCAATCCAGTCGTCGTTCCACGCGTTGTCGCGCCGCGTGATCGTCGTGCGGATCTTCGGCGGGTCGTCGTCGAAGCAGCGGAACGCGAAGTAGATCGCGTCGTTGTCGTACGCAATCCACACGCTCGTGCGCTGCTTCTCCGGCTCGCCGCGCAGCGGGTTGTAGGAGACCCATGGCTCCAGGGGATACGGCTCGTGCGCCCAGGCTGCGTCATCCAGCACACCGTCCACCCTCGGCGGCGTTGTCGCGCGCACCGCGTGGAGCTCCTGGCTGGTGACCCCCTGGGCGTTCGCAGACGCTGCGAACTGCGAAATAACGAGCATGCCAAGTGCGATTGGGATCCAGAATCGTCCTTGCACACTCGCATTACGGGCCGGGGTGGTCGAGGGTTTCAATCCGCGCATTCCTGACCGAATACCCGGGCCGCGGCAAAAGGTTACAATCCGCTCGCCCCGAGCGGATTGAGGGGCTTGTCCCGAGCGAAGTCGAAGGGCGCCGCATGATGTCTCGACCGTTGCTGGCGGTGTTTCTCGCCCTGCTTGGGGCCGTGGCGGGGTTGTCCGCCCAGGCAACCTCGGCTGCGGCCTCGGGCCCTGTCATTCTCCGCCCGGCTCGCGTGTTCGACGGCGAGGCGATGCACGAAGGGTGGGCGGTGCGCGTCGCCGGCGAGCGCATCGAGGCCGCCGGTCCGGCCGCGAACGTAGCCGTCGCGAACGCGCGCGTGATCGATCTCGCGGGCCTCACGCTGACGCCCGGCCTCGTCGAAGGTCACTCGCACCTGCTGCTGCATCCGTACAACGAAGCGCAATGGGAATTCCAGGTCGCGCACGAGCCGCTCGCGCTGCGGACCGCGCGCGCGGTGAATCATCTTCGCGCCACGCTGCTCGCGGGTTTCACGACCATCCGCGACCTCGGCACGGAAGGCGCCGGGTATGCGGACGTCGGTTTGCGCGACGCGGTGGAGCAGGGGATCGTTCCGGGTCCGCGCGTGCTCGCCTCCACGCGCGCCATCGTGGCGACCGGCGCGTACGATCCGAAGTTCGTTCCCGAATGGAACGCGCCGCAGGGCGCCGAAGAGGCTGACGGCGTCGAATCGATCACGCGCATCGTCAGCAGCCAGATCGGCAAGGGTGCAGACTGGATCAAGTTCTACGCGGATTACCGCTGGGGCCCCGTTGCG
>Ga0114129_10010113_pt1 | contig 13448 bp, 11 predicted proteins | sample RhiMetdeltSRZDD1_FD_80071 | JGI IMG/M metagenome (GOLD analysis project Ga0114129, IMG submission 80071) | Populus rhizosphere microbial communities from Tennessee, USA - Rhizosphere MetaG P. deltoides SRZDD1 (version 2) (version 2) | ecosystem: Host-associated > Plants > Roots > Rhizosphere >...
CTCTGTCGCCGGCATGTTCTGGAACCGGCCAAATTTTGCCAATAGCTGTTTGCGATATTCCGGAGGCGGGTACGCGGATCATCACTCGACCCCGGCCGGCCGGCCACATCGTCTTGCGTATGAGGAGGCCGTACCAGTGAACGAAAAGAGCCTGTACGAGAGGGTGGGCGGCGTATTCGCCTTCGCCGCCGTCATTGATCATTTCAGTGACGCGCTGATCAAGAACCCCATCGTCGGTCAGGAATCGCAGAATCCGGCTCTGCGTGACTGGCACACCAACAACCTCGGCCGCCTGCCCGGCCTGAAGTTCATGCGTACGCTGTGGGTTTGCGCGGTCGCGGGCGGGCCGTTCGAGTTCACCGCCACGCGCCCGGGTAGCACTGCCTTGGGCTTGGAGGAGGCCCACCGCAACCTGCGGATCTCACCGGCCGAGTTCGACGAGGTGGCCGACGAGCTAGCGCGTACCCTCGACCACTTCAACGTGCCCGACCAGGAGAAGCAGGAGATCTTGGCCGCGTTCGCCGCGCACAAGGGCGAGGTGACGGAGGGCTACACCGACGCCGCCGGCGTGTGATGTTTGCTGGCGTATCAGGCTGGTCGTCGACGACCAGCCGCGTGGGTAGTTGCGGCCGTTCACCGTGGTCCTGCCGACGCCATAGCCGCCCCGGTCAAGGGCGGCTATGGCGTACGCGCTCCTAGGCGACAGTGCAAGGGGCCGAGTTGAGCGTGAACGCGGTCGGCTCGGGATTGCTTCCGCTGTAGCTGCCGCTGATGCCGATGCTCACCGACGCGCCCGGCTGGATGGTGGCATTCCAGCCGAGGCTGGCCGCCGAAACCTCGGAACTGCCGGCCGGCTGCGTCCATGTGGCACCCCAGCCTTGGACGACGCGTTGCCCGGCGGGGAAGTTGAACCGCAGCATCCAGCCGTTGAACACGCTGGTGCCGCTGTTGGTGATGGTCACGTTCCCGGTGAACCCGGAGCCGTTGCCCCAATCGGTTACGGCGTACGCCACTGTGCAGGTCCGGGGTACGGCCGGCGTCTGTACGACTATCGTGGCGGCCGCGCCGACGAGACCGGTCGTGTCGACTGCCCGCACGGAGAACGCATAACTGGCGCCGGGGGCTAGACCGGTCACCAGACAGGCCAGCGGATTGACCCCTATACAGGTGTACCGGAACCCGCTGACCAGGACCTCGTACCCGGCGATCGGGTTCGTCCCCGGCGTCGAAGCGGTCCACGTCAGCGTGACACTGCCCGAGGTGACATTGCTGGCGGTCAGGTTGCCCGGCGGGCTCGGCGGAACCGTTACGCCGGTGACGGTGCAGGGGTGATCGTTGATCCGGAAGTCGGTCGGCGGCGGATTGTCAGCGCCGGCGTAGGTACCCGAGAACGCCACCGTTCTGGTCGCGCCGGGCATGAGCGGCCCGGCGCCGCTGCTGAACAGCCAGACGAAGGTGATGCTCCAGCGCGACCCGTTCTGCTGGAAGCCCCACGCCGGATTGAGCGTCTGCCCGGGTGCGAGCGTGAACGCCAGCGTCCACTCCTGCCACGGTCCCGTGGTCAGGTTCGTCATGGCGACCTGCGAGGAGAACGAGCCACCGCCGGATGTGATCGGCTGATACGTGACTGAGCACATCGGACCCGCGGTATATCTGAGCGTGCGTACGCTCGCTTCCGGCGACGGGGCCGACCAGTTGCCGGCCGCGTCGCTGGCGACGATGGTGAACCTGTAGTTGTTGTTCGGCGTCAGGTTCGTGATCGTGATCGTGGTCGCGCAGCGGCCGGAGCTTCCGGTCGGAAGTAGGCATGGCGATATCCCCAGCTGTCGAAGAGCTAGCAAGACAAATCGCGTGCCCGGTGGCGTGCCCTTGCACGGAGCATAAGGCGCCACCGGGCGAGCTGTCACCGACCGGTTACGGCAGGCTGTGCGGGGTCCAGAAGCGCGGGGTGGGTACGCGCGCCCAGTCGATGTCCGAACCGAAGTAGAAGCTTGTGTACGCCGGCTGGTTGTACGTGGTCTGCTGCCGGGCGACCTCCACGCGGTACTGGGCGTCGTGCATGAGCGTGTAGAGCTTGCGATCGGTGAGTTCGGTACTCAGGTAGACGCGGATCGCTGAGCTGTCGGCGGTCCGCAGCAGCAGCTCCTCGCGCCAGTCTCCGAAGATGTCGGCGACCAGCGACGGATTGCCTTTGGTGAAGTTGTTGGTCAGCATGCCGTCCGCGGTGAGCAGCCGGCCCCGCAGCCAGTCGTCGATGCTCGGAGTCGTCACGGGCGTACCCAACGCACCGTTGACGATCTGCGTCGTCATGTCGGCCGCCCAGCGGATGCTCTGGTTCGTGCCGGGGATCGTGGTGCCCAGCGGGCGGCCGTCGGCGGTCCACAGGCCCATTCCGGTGGAGGCCCACGCCTCCAGGCCGGGCTCGGCGGGCAGGATGTCGCCGACCATGCCGCGCCCGGTGTCGCGGCCGCTGTAGTTGCCGAAGATCACCTGACCGGTACGCGCATCGCGCATCGCGTGCCCGTAAGGCGCAAACGTCGCACCCTCGTGGACCATGTAGATCTCCAGCCCTGGCCGGTTCGCGTCGAGATCACCGACGTGCAGGGCGTCGCCGTGGCCGAGGCGGGCCATGATGCCGGGCTGTGCGCTTTGCGGCGGCATCAGGCCGAAGGAGCTGTAGAGCAGCGAGCCGTCGTGGTCGATGGTGGCGCCGCCGTAGATGATCTCCTGCTTGCCGTCGGCGTCGACGTCGGCGACGCTCAGCGAGTGCGCGCCCTGCGTGGTGATGGTGGCCCAGCGCGGGTCGGTGCCGTCGCGCCCGTGCGGTGTGTCGTTGAACGGATTCGTCATGGGAACCCATCCGCTGTCCACGAACCACTGCTCGCGCAGCTGCTTGCCATCCCAGTTGTACGCCACCAGCGTCGTGCGCGTGTAGTAACCGCGAGCGAAGACGGCCGACGGGCGGCGACCGTCCAGATAGGCCACTGCGGAGAGGAAGCGGTCGACCCGGTTGCCGGGCTCGATGCGCGGCAGGGCGTAGTCTCCCCACATCAGGCCGTCGTCGTGGCGGGCCGGCTTGTAGTGGATGGTCTGCAATTCGCGCCCGGTACGCCCGTCGAAAACGGTCAGGTACTCCGGCCCGTCGACGATGAAGCCCTCGAACAGGCGCAACATGTTGCGGCTACTGCGGCTGGGGGCGTACACGTCGATGAAGTAGTCGACCAGCGCCGAAGCATCCTGCTCAGAAAGCGGGTACGCGTACTGCGGCGCGATGCCGAGGGCCTGCTCCAAAGTCGCGGGCCAGTGCCCGGCAACCACTTCGGGGTGGGCGTGCCAGCCGCGGAACATAGCGACGAGGTGGGCGTAGTAGCCGGCGCGGCTTAGCCGGTAGTCGTCGCTGTGGGAGAACCCGGCGAGGACGTCCTCACGCGGCATGGTGATGAACTTCTCCGAGGCGACGTTGCCGTCCTTGTCGTAGCGGATGATTCGCGTACCGGGTGCGGTCTTGAGCATCATCTCGCTGCGGCCGTCGCCGTCGAAGTCGTAGACCAGGAACTGCGTGTAGTGCGCTCCGGCGCGCACATTGACGCCCAAGTCGAGGCGGTGCAGCAGGGTCCCGTCGAACCGGTAGGTGTCGATGAACACCGGGCCGGTGTAGCCGACCTGCGATACGTCCTTGGAGTTCGACGGGTCCCATTTCACGACGTACTCGTACTGGCCGTCGCCGTCGACGTCACCGACGCTCATGTCGTTCGCCGAGTAGGTGTAGGCCTCGCCGGCCGGGGTCACTCCGTCCGCCGGCTTACGCAGCGGCAGGTCGTAGTGGGACGTGGGCCAGGCCCTCACCTTGGCCGTCCGGCCGGGCGCCCCGCTCACGCCGTCACCGGCCGCACCGGGTCCGGCAATCGGGCGCACGCTGTACTCGGCGTCCGCGACTGGGGTGGTATCGAGGTAATTGGTACTGCCCGTCACGGTCGCGATGGGCTCGCCGTCGCGGTAGACCCGAAAGTCGGTCCCGACCAAGCCGGCCGGGCCGTGGCCGGTGACCTCGTCGCCGAGCAGGCGCCAGCTCAGGAAGACGCCTTCGCTCGTCGTCGCCGCGACCAGGCCGCGATCGAGGTGTTCGAGCTGGATCGCGTCGGGTCGGTGCCGGTCGGGTTCACCGCTGGCCGCAGTGGGGGTGAAGAAGACGAGCAGCGCGGCGCAGACCGGCGCGAAGTGCCGAGGTTTCATTGCCAGCTCCCCAGGTCTTGGTGATTGAAACGTTTCAATTGGTCTATCTTACCCTGGTCCGCATCAGCGCGATACCTTCCGCACGGGCCACTGATGCACCCGCCCCCACGGCCACCGATGGCACCCGCTCCGCCCAAGATTCACATCTAACTTTGAGATAACAGTTCTAGTCTCGAAGGATGCCGGCCGGGCCATTCCACCCCGATGTCATGCTTGAGGCGGCGGAGGATCGCCCCGCGGCGTACCCTGCCGCACAGAATCCGCACGTCAAACGGCAGCGCGTACTGATCGCGGTCATCGCCGTGCTGGCGTTGACGGTCACGGCGCTGGTCGCGTTCCAGCTCGGCGGAGGCAACGCACCGGTGCAGCCGGCCGCCGCGCCCAAACCCAGCCCGTCGGAGCGCGAGAACCTCACGGTTCCGGAGATCTTCCAGACCGTCGCGCCGTCGGTCGTCTTCATCAAGTCCACCGCGGCCAAGAGCAACGTCAGCAGCGGAACCGGCGTCATAGTCAACCAAGACGGCACGATCCTGACGGCCTTCCACGTCGTCGAGGGCGCGAGCCAGATCGAGGTGACTTTCGCCGACGGCACCACCACCGAAGCCAAGATCGAGGCGAGCGATCCCGCGAACGACATCGCCACGCTGACGCCGAAGGAGCTACCACAACTGATCGTGCCGGCCGTGCTCGGCGGGGGCGCGGCCATCGGCGACGACGTGGTCGCCATAGGCAACCAGCTGTCGCTGATCGACAGCACGACGAGCGGGGTTGTGTCCGGGCTCGACCGGACGATCGACCGGGAGGAAGGCCCCGACCTCAAGGGCCTGATCCAGTTCGACGCCGCGGTGAACCCGGGCAGCTCGGGCGGCCCGCTGGTCAACAACCAGGGCCAGACGATCGGCATCGTGGTCGCGCTGGCCAACCCGACGGACGCGGGCACCTTCATCGGTGTCGGCTTCGCTGTGCCCATCGGCACCGCGGTCGGCGGCGGCCGCCCGCCCCTCGTCTAGCCCGAGCCATAGAAGGCCCCAAGGAAGGGACAAGCGATGACGGCACCGGGATCGACCCTGGTGGAGCAGGTGTTCTATGAGGTGAAGAAGACCATCGTCGGGCAGGACATGCTGCTGGAACGGATGATGGTCGCCCTGCTCGCGCGCGGGCACATCCTGGTGGAGGGCGTACCCGGACTGGCCAAGACGCTGGCCGTGAAGTCGCTGGCCGAGGCGATCGGCGGGCAGTTCCACCGGGTGCAGTTCACGCCCGACCTGGTGCCGGCCGACATCGTCGGTACACGCATCTACCACCAGCACAGCGGCGAGTTCCAGGTCTCGCTCGGGCCGGTGTTCACCAACCTCCTGCTCGCCGACGAGATCAACCGCGCGCCCGCGAAGGTGCAGAGCGCGTTGCTGGAGGTCATGCAGGAGCAGCAGGTCACCATCGGGCGGGAGACGCACAAGGTGCCACAGCCGTTCCTGGTGATGGCGACCCAGAACCCGATCGAGTCCGACGGCACCTATCCGCTGCCGGAGGCCCAGGTCGACCGGTTCATGATGAAAGTGCTCGTGAACTACCCGAGCGCGACCGAGGAGTTCGTGGTCGTCGAGCGCGCCCTGACGAACACCCAGCCGATCCAGGCCATCATCGACCCGCCCAAGCTCATCGCGCTCCAGCAGAAGGTCAGCACCGTCTACGTCGATCCCTCGCTCATCGAATACGCCGTACGCCTGACGACGGCGACCCGGCAGCCGGCCATGGTCGGGCTGGGCAAGCTGTCGCGGTACATCATGTTCGGGGCGAGCCCGCGGGCGTCGATCAACATGGTGCTCGGCGCACGGGCGCTGGCGTTCGTCCGCGGCCGGGACTACGCGCTGCCGTACGACCTGATGGATCTGGCGCTGGACATCCTGCGGCACCGGCTCGTGCTCTCCTACGAGGCGCTGGCCGACGAGGTCACGGCGGACGCCATCCTCAACGAGATCCTGGCCCGGATGCCGGCACCGGAAGTCGCGCCGCAGGGATACGTGCAGCAGGGGCGGTGAAGCCATGACATCGGCCTCGGAGAAGTTGCTGCGGCGGCTGGAGTGGTACGTCGTACGCCGTCTCGACGGCCGTATGCAGGGCGCGTACCGGACGGCTTGGCATGGCGTCGGCATCGACTTCACCGACCTGCGGCCGTACCTGCCCGAGGACGACGTACGCCACATCGATTGGAACGTTACGGCCCGCATGGACGAGGTGTTCGTCCGGCAGTACACCGAGGAGCGGGAGCTGACCGCCTGGCTGGTGCTGGACCGGTCGGCGTCGATGCGGGGCGCCGGGGCCGGTACGGGCAAGGACGAGACGCTCACCGAGCTGGCCATCTGCCTGACCCGATTGCTGACCCGCAACGGCAACAAGGTCGGGGCGATCCTGTTCGACAACGACCTGCGCAAGGTGATCCCGCCGGCGAGCGGCCGCAATCAGACGTTGCGGCTGGCGCACGAGCTGGACAGCACGAAGGCCGCGACCGGTAAGGGTACGAGCACCGACCTGGCCGGCATGCTCAAACTGGCGGCGGCCACCGCCCGGCGGCGCAGCCTGGTCTTCGTCATCAGCGACTTCATCGGGGATCCGGGCTGGGATCGGGCGCTGGCGCTGCTGGCCCACCGGCACGAGGTGGTGACCGTACGCCTGGTGGACCCGGTCGAACTCGACCTGCCCGATCTGGGCCTGGTCTACGTCGAAGACGCCGAGACCGGCGAGCAGGTGCTGGTGGACACCAGCGATCCGCTGCTGCGCCGGCGCTTGCAAGCGCAGGTGCACCACCGGGAGACCGAGCTGGCCGACGCGATGCGGCAGTCCGGGGTCACCGTTCACCGGGTCACCACCGACGAGGACCTCGTGTCGGCACTTGTGGGTATGGTGAGGAAATCAAGGCGGCGCCGATGACGATGCTCTATCCCTTCATGATCGTGGCCGCCGTCGTGCTCACCGCCGCGAGTGTCGCGGCGTACGTGATGCTGATACGGCGGCGCTCTGCGGCCATGCGCGCCACCCACTTCAGCCTGACCGGGCGCGCGAGCCGGCTGCGCCGGCACCTGCCCTACGCGCTGTTCCTGGCGGCCCTGCCGCTGCTGCTCATCGCGATGGCCCGGCCGCAGGCCGACCTCAAGCTGCCCCATATCGCGGGTACGGTCGTCCTCGCGTTCGACGTTTCCAACAGCATGTCGGCGACCGATGTGAAGCCGTCGCGGCTGGCCGCCGCTCAGGAGGCGGCCCGTAGCTTCGTGCGGGCCCAGCCCGATACAGTCGACATTGGAGTGATCATCTTTGGTCAGGAGGGGCTGGCGACCCAGCAGCCGACCAACGACCACAGCGCCGCGCTGGCCGCGATCGACCGCATGAACACCGGCGGCGGCACCTCGCTGACCCAGGCGATCCTGGCCGCGCTGTCGTCGATAACCGGCAAGCCCGTGCAGCTGCCCAGCGAGGAGGCTCAAGATCAACCACCACCGGATCTCGGCTACTGGGGATCGGCGACGATCGTGCTGTTCTCCGACGGGCAGGACCTCAACGCGGAACGGGCCGTGGCTGCGGCCGGGCTCGCCTCCGCGGCGGGCGTACGCATCGAGACCGTCGGGATCGGCACGGTCAAGGGCACGACCGTCGAGGTCGACGGGTTCCAGGTCGCTACCGCGCTCAACGAGGAGCTGCTGACGGCGGTCGCCACCACGACCGGGGGCGCTTACCACCCGGCCGGGGACACGGCGGCCATCAACCAGATCTACCGGTCCGTCGAGCTGCGCCTGACGACGAAATCTCAGCCCGTGGAGGTGACCGCGCTGTTCGCGGCGGCCGGGCTGCTGGTGCTGGTGCTCGGAGGGCTGTTCATGATCCGCTGGCACGGAAGGATCGTCTGATGTCGCTCACCTGGCCGTGGGCTCTGGCCGCCCTTCTCGCCGTGCCGCTGCTGCTCGCCGTGCGCTGGTGGACGAGGCGGCGCCGGCGCCGCCTCGCCGTGCGCGTCTCCAGCATCGCCCTGATCCGCGCGGCCCTGCCGGGCCGGTCGCTGTGGCGGCGCCGGATCCCGGTCGCGCTGTTCGTGCTGGGCCTGCTCGCCATGGGCCTGGCCGTCGCCCGGCCGCAGGCGACGCTGCTGGTGCCGAAGAACTCCACGTCGATCCTGCTCGCCATCGACGTCTCACGCTCGATGTGCGCGACCGATGTCGAGCCGAACCGCCTGGCCGCCGCGCGCGAAGCCGCCCGGCGATTCGTCAATGCCCAGCCCGACGGTACGCGCATCGGCCTGGTCGCCTTCTCCGGCATCGCGGGCCTGCTGGTCCAGCCGACCGCGGACAAGGAAGCGCTGCTGGCCGCGATCAGCACGCTGCGCACCGGCCGGGGTACGGCCATCGGTCAGGCGATCCTGACGTCGATCGACGCCATCGCCGAGGTCAATCCCGAGGTCCCGCCGACCGGGGTTGAGCTGGAGCAGGAGTCGGGCGGCGCACCGGTGGCGTACGAGCCGGACACCATCGTGGTGCTGACCGACGGGCGTAACACCCAGGGCGTCGACCCCGTCACCGCGGCTCAGGAGGCGGAAGCGCGGCGGCTGCGGGTCTTCACGATCGGCTTCGGCACGACCGAACCGGCGCCCCTCGTCTGCAGCGCCGGGGACATCAGCGACCTCGGTGACTTCCGGGGCGACCCCGGCTTCCGGTTCGGCGGCGGTGGCGGCGGCTTCGGGCGCGTACAGGAGATCGACGAGGACACGCTGTCCGAGGTCGCTCGGATCACCGGCGGCAAGTACTTCCGGGCCGAGGACGCCGAACAGCTCGACGGCGTACTCGCGGATCTGCCGAGCAACATCGTGACGCAGCGGCAGAAGGTCGAGATCACCGTGTGGTTCGTCCTCGCGGGCGCCGTGCTGGTGTTCGCGGCCGTCACGCTGTCGGTGCTGTGGAACCGGGCGCTGAGCATCCCCTCCGCTCAGAGCGGTGTCAGCCCTGGACCCGCTGGTCGATCTTCTGCATAACCCCGGCCAGCGAATCGGTGATCGCACGCATGCTCTGAAGGCTCTGCTCGCGCACCTCGCGCAGGCGCTCGGCCAGCGCGGCCGGATCCACCGCGGCCGCGGCCGCGGCGGCCGGATCGTTCGAGCGGGCGGTGGCCCAGGCCGCGTTGAACGCTGAGGCGATCTCCCGTGCCAGCTCGGGCGCCGGCCACGCCATCACCTGCTCGTCGAGGTGCAACTCGCTGACCCGGCCGTCGGCGGCCAGGCGTACGGAGACCTTGCCGTCGAGGGCCGTCCCGCTGCCCTCGGCGCGGGGATCGTGCTGGCGATCGGCGGCGGCCTGAGCCTCGCGCTGCGCCGCTTCCATCAGCCGGTCGAGGTCACCGAGCACGTTGGACAGATCGGACATACGGGCCTCCCGGGAGCGAGCCAACTCCACGAACGTATCCAAGCGGCGCCGGGCCGACAACGCGGCACCGGCCCGCTTGTGGAAAACATTGTCGATGTGCATTAGTTGCAGCGTGACGGACGACGATTTCCGGTGGCTCGAGCAGATCGACAGCCCCGAGGCCGTGGCCTGGATAGACGCGCGTAACGCCGAAGCGCTGGCGTTGCTGGGCGGCGAACCGTTCGAGCACCGGCGTACGCAGATCCGCGAAATCCTCGACGACGGCCGGCGGATACCGTACCCGGCCGTGCGGGGGGCGTACCTCTATGACTTCTGGACGGACGCCGAGCATCCGCGCGGGCTCTGGCGGCGTACCACATGGGAAAGCTATCGCGACGCGGAGCCGGACTGGGACGTGCTGATCGACCTGGACGCGCTGGGCGCGGCCGAGGGCGAGAACTGGGTGTGGGGCGGGGTCGCGGACCTGCCGCCGCGGTTCGACCGGTTCCTGGTGAAGATGTCGCGCGGCGGTTCGGACGCGGTCGTCGTGCGGGAGTACGACGTCGAGGCGCGGGAGTTCGTCACCGGCGGGTACGCCCTGCCCGAGGCGAAGTCCGGCGTGACGTGGGCCGACAGCGACAGCGTGTTCGTGATGACCGACTTCGGGCCGGGCACGACGACCACCTCCGGGTACGCCCGCCTGGTGAAACTGTGGCGGCGCGGCACGGATCTCAGCGCGGCCGAGACCGTGTTCGAGGGCGTGGAGGAGGACGTCGTCGTCGGCGTGATCACCGATCGCATGCCGGGCTTCGAGCGCGTGTTCCTTTACCGCTGGCTGGACTTCATCCGCCGCGAGACCTGGCTGCGCCGCGAGGACGGCGCGCTGGAGATGGTGCCCGTGCCCGAGGACGCCACCTGGAGTACGCACGGCGAATGGCTGGTCGTGCAGCCGCGTACGGAATGGCTCGGCCACCCCGCCGGTTCGCTGCTGGCGATCGCGTTTCAGTCCTTCATGGACGGTGATCTCGCCTTCGAGGTGCTGTTCACGCCGAGCCCGTACAGCGCGTTGCAAGGCTGGTGGTGGACCCGGCACCACCTGATTCTCGACGTGATGACCGATGTGCGGAACCATCTTGAGGTCCTGACGCCGGGCCGCACCTGGCATCGCGCCCCGCTGGCGGCGCCCGAGACGGGTGTGACGACCGCGATCGTCGACACCAACACCGACGAGAACGACGACTACCTCGTGGCCTCCACCGGCTACCTGCGCCCGGCGACGCTGCGCCACGGCTGCATTCCCGAGGGCGGCGAGGAGGTCCTCAAGACGGCGCCGTCCTTCTTCGACACCGACGGGATGACCGTCGAGCAGTTCTTCGCCACCTCCGAAGACGGCACGAAGGTGCCCTACTTCGTCGTCGGCCGGATCGACGGCAGGCCCCGGCCCACCCTGATGACCGGGTACGGCGGGTTCCGGGTGTCCCGGCTGCCCGACTACGACGGCGTCATCGGGCGTACGTGGCTCGAACGGGGTGGCGTCTTCGTCGAGGCCAGCATCCGCGGCGGCGGCGAGTACGGTCCGGCCTGGCACGAGGCGGCCCGCCGCGACGGCCGGCCCAAGGCGTACGAGGACTTCGCCGCGATCGCAGCGGATCTGGTCGAGCGCGGCATCACGACGCGGGAAAGGTTGGGCGCCAAGGGACGCAGCAACGGCGGGCTGCTCATGGGCGTCATGCTCACCCGCTACCCCCAGCTATTCGGCGCGATCTGGGCCGGCGTACCGCTGATGGACATGCAGCGCTATCACCGGATGCTCGCCGGCGCGTCGTGGATGGGCGAGTACGGCGATCCCGACGTGCCCGAGGACTGGGCGTTTCTGGGGGCGTACTCGCCTTATCACCACGTTCGCGCGGACGCGGCGTACCCGCCGATTTTGATCACGACCTCGACCCGCGACGACCGCGTGCATCCCGGGCACGCGCGGAAGATGGCCGCGCGGCTGCTGGCTCACGGCCATGACGTGACCTACTACGAGAACCGCGAGGGCGGGCACGCCGGCGCGGCCGACCACGAGCAGGAGGCGTTCGTGGCGGCCCTGGCCTCCGAGTTCTTGTGGCGGCGCCTCGACACATAGACAAATGTTGCCGGTGGGCGTGGAATGGCGGACATGGCCACAAGCGAAAACCAGGGTGGGCCCACCCGCCGCACCCTTCTCACCGCGTCTGCCGTCACCGCCGCCGCGGCGGTCACGGCACCGGCCGTCGCCGCACCCGCGGCCACGGCGAACAACGGCCAGGACGGCCCCGGAAGCCCGATCCGGGCCCAGTCGCCCGATCGCGAGCTGCGCGAACTGCTGCGCGAGATCGATCCGGACCGGATCGAGGCGACGGTCACCCGGCTGGCCGCGTTCGGCACCCGGCACACGCTGTCCTCTCAGGACGATCCGGTACGCGGCATCGGCGCGGCCCGGGACTGGATCTTCGATCGGCTGACCGAGTACGCGGCCGCGTCGGGCGGGCGGATGACCGTACAGAAGCAGTCCTTCGTGCAGCCGGTCTCACCTCGTATCCCCACCCCGACGGTGATCACTAACGTCATCGCGACCCTGCGCGGCGACACCGAGCCGAACCGCACATACGTCATCACCGGGCACTACGACTCCCGCTGCACCGACGTCATGGACTTCACATCCGACGCGCCGGGCGCCGACGACGACGCGTCCGGCGTCGCCGTCATCATGGAACTCGCTCGGGTGTTCGCCACTCGGCACACCGAGGCAACCCTCGTCTTCGGCGCCGTCGCCGGTGAGGAGCAAGGACTCTACGGTTCGACGTTCATGGCCACGCAGATGAAGGCGGCCGGCGTCGACATGCAGGGCATGTTCAGCAACGACATCGTCGGCAGCAGCACTGACGAGGACGGCAACCGCGATCGGCGTACGCTGCGGATGTTCACCGAGGGCGTGCCGACGACCGAGACCGCCGCCGAAGCGGCCACTCGCCGCGCCGTCGGCGGCGAGGTCGACTCCAGCTCACGCCAGCTGGGCCGGTTTGTGCTGTCCGTGGCCGACAACGGCCACACCGGCATGAACATCCGGTCCATCTACCGCCGGGACCGCTACCTGCGCAGCAGCGACCACGTCTCGTTCCTGAACCAGACCTGGCCGGCCGGGCGATTCACCGAGCCCGCCGAGAATTACGCCCACGAGCACCAGAACGTCCGCATCGAGAACGGCATCCAGTTCGGCGACCTCGTCGAGTTCTGCGACTTCGACTACATCACGCGCGTGGCGAAAGTGAACGCGTCGGTGCTGTGGTCCCTCGCCCAAGCACCCGGTACGCCCAAGTCGGTGGTCATCGTGACGACCACGCTGACCAACGACTCCGCCTTGCACTGGGCCCCGAGCCCCGCCGCCGACCTGGACGGGTATGAGATCGTGTGGCGGGAGACGACCTCGCCGGAGTGGCAGTTCGCCATCCCCGTCGGTACGGCCACCGCCGCCACCGTCGATCTCGTCAAGGACAACGTGTTCATCGGCGTACGCGCGGTGGACGTGGACGGGCATTACAGCCCGGTCGCCTTCCCCGTACCCGGCGCCTGACCCCTGTCGCTTCATGATCCCGGTTAGATCAGGGATACTGCACGGATCTTGGGCCAAGATCCGTGCAGTATCCCTGATCTAACCGGGATCATGAAGGGAGCGCCGGGATCACGGAGGGAGCGCCGGCCGGTCGGGGCGGGTCAGGGTGCGAGCAGGCGCAGGGCCTCCTGGAGGGTGGCGCCGGACAACGTATCGCCGGGATCGACGAGCCACTGCGTGGCGACCCCGCCCAGCAG
>Ga0114129_10010115_pt1 | contig 13448 bp, 12 predicted proteins | sample RhiMetdeltSRZDD1_FD_80071 | JGI IMG/M metagenome (GOLD analysis project Ga0114129, IMG submission 80071) | Populus rhizosphere microbial communities from Tennessee, USA - Rhizosphere MetaG P. deltoides SRZDD1 (version 2) (version 2) | ecosystem: Host-associated > Plants > Roots > Rhizosphere >...
CCGGTGAGGTGATCACGAGCCGGCGCGGGGAGCTGTCGGTGCTCGCGTCCGACTGGGTGATGACCGCAAAGGCCCTGCGTCCGCTGCCGGTCTCGCACAAGCCGCTGTCCGAGGAGTCCCGGGTCCGGCAGCGGTACGTCGACTTGATCATGCGGGATCAGGCCCGTGCGACGGTACGCAAGCGCGCCGCCGTCGTCCGCTCGTTGCGCGACTCATTGCACGGCCGGGGTTACCTCGAGGCCGAGACGCCGATGCTCCAGCTTCTGCACGGCGGCGCGGCAGCCCGTCCTTTCGTCACCCACAGCAATGCACTCGATATCGATCTGTACCTGCGAATCGCGCCAGAGCTGTTCCTGAAGCGCTGTGTGGTCGGCGGGATCGAAAAGGTCTTTGAAATCAACCGCGTCTTCCGGAACGAAGGAGTCGACTCCACACACTCCCCGGAGTTCGCGATGCTCGAGGCCTACGAGGCGTACGCCGACTACAACTCTATGGCCACCCTCACCCGGGAACTGGTCCAGGAGGCAGCGGTCACGGTGGCCGGATCCACCGTGGTACGGCATCACGACGGCTCTGAGTTCGACCTCGGTGGTACGTGGCGTGAGGTAACGCTCTACGGATCGTTGTCAGATGCGGTCGGTGAGGACATCACCGTAGAAACGCCTATGGCCAAACTCGTCGAATACGCAGAAAAGCACGATGTCCCTGTTGACGCTGCGTGGGGTCCCGGAAAGCTCGCGGAGGAGCTGTTCGAGGCGCTCGTCGTACCGGGTCTCGTCGAGCCCACGTTCGTCCGCGACTATCCCGAGGAGACCGCGCCGCTGACTCGCCAACACCGTACGCAGCGGGGTCTCACCGAGAAGTGGGATCTCTACGTCCGGGGAATCGAGCTCGCAACCGCGTACTCGGAACTAGTCGATCCGGTGGTCCAACGGGAACGGCTCGTCGCCCAGTCGTTACTTGCCGCAAAGGGAGATCCCGAAGCCATGCGGCTGGACGAGGACTTCCTCCGGGCAATGGAGTACGGAATGCCGCCCATGGGTGGGATGGGCATGGGGATCGACCGCCTTCTGATGGTGCTCACAGGTCTCGGCATTCGGGAGACCATCCTCTTTCCATTGGTTCGGCCCGAGTAATCTTTCCCGCGTTGTTGACGCAACGGGCATCGTTTGGGTTATCGTCCTTCCGAGAGAAACGTAATCGGCGCGCGCGCCGAATGGCGGATTGCGGTAACTATGGGGAACGGGCTCGACCGCCGAGGCTGGCCGCCGGGGGCGAGCCGACGGGTCCGAGCCTGCTGAGGGGAAGAAGTACGCCATGGCACGAAGAGAAATTGTTGTCCTCGAGGACGATCTCGACGGCGGGGACGCCGCCGAGACGGTCAAGTTCGGTCTCGACGGCGTCCAGTACGAGATCGATCTGAACAGTAAAAATGCCGGGAAGCTGCGCGAGGCGATCTCGCCCTATGTCACCGCCGGCCGCCGGGTCGGCCGCGGCGGTCTGACGATCGGCGGCCGGGCGGCATCCGCCCGCAGCCGCGGCGGCGCAACCTCCGATCGCGAGCAAAACAAGGCAATTCGGTCGTGGGCCAAGAAGGCCGGCAAACCAATCTCAGACCGGGGCAGGATCCCGCAGGAGATTGTCGATGAGTACCACAAGAAGGCTGGCCGCTAGACGCAGGCCGCCTTCCCCCGACGTGCGGGCGCTCCGGCCGACCGGGCCGGGGCGCCTTCTGGCATGTCGGTCCAGGATTACGGTGAGTCGGGTCACGTCCGAGATTTCGCTCTCCGCGTAGCGGACGGCGCGGCGGAACACACACGCCTTGTCCTCGGTTGCCGATTGGGTCGATGCACGCACTACGGAGTCATGCAGTGTCGGGCATCAGCGATAGAGTGGTGACACGGAGCCACCACGGTTGCGGATCTTCGGTGCCCAGCGCACGTGAGGAGCACGAGGGAATGTTCGAGCGGTTCACCGACCGAGCGCGGCGGGTTGTCGTCCTGGCCCAGGAGGAGGCCCGGATGCTCAACCACAACTACATCGGCACCGAGCACATCCTGCTCGGGCTCATCCACGAGGGTGAGGGCGTAGCCGCGAAGGCCCTGGAGAGCCTCGGCATCTCCCTCGAGGGCGTACGCCAGCAGGTGGAGGAAATCATCGGCCAGGGCCAGCAGGCGCCGAGCGGGCACATCCCGTTCACGCCGCGGGCCAAGAAGGTGTTGGAGCTCTCGCTGCGCGAGGCTCTGCAGCTCGGCCACAACTACATCGGCACCGAGCACATCCTGCTCGGGCTGATCCGTGAAGGCGAGGGCGTGGCCGCCCAGGTGCTGGTCAAGCTCGGCGCCGACCTCAACCGAGTCCGCCAGCAGGTGATCCAGCTGCTGTCCGGCTACCAGGGCAAGGAGCCGGCCGCCGCCGGCACCGGTGCCTCCGGCGAGGCCGCCCCGTCGACCTCGCTGGTCCTCGACCAGTTCGGGCGCAACCTGACCCAGCTGGCCCGGGAGGGCAAGGTCGACCCGGTCATCGGCCGGGAGAAGGAAATCGAGCGGGTCATGCAGGTGCTGTCCCGCCGGACCAAGAACAACCCCGTCCTGATCGGGGAGCCCGGCGTCGGCAAGACCGCCGTCGTGGAAGGGCTGGCCCAGAAGATCATCAAGGGCGAGGTACCGGAGACGCTCAAGGACAAGCAGCTGTACACGCTGGACCTGGGCGCCCTGGTGGCCGGTTCCCGCTACCGCGGTGACTTCGAGGAGCGCCTGAAGAAGGTGCTCAAGGAGATCCGCACTCGCGGCGACATCATCCTGTTCATCGACGAGATCCACACGCTGGTCGGGGCGGGTGCCGCCGAGGGCGCGATCGACGCGGCCTCGATCCTGAAGCCGATGCTGGCCCGGGGCGAGCTGCAGACGATCGGCGCGACGACTCTCGACGAGTACCGGAAACATCTCGAGAAGGATGCCGCCCTGGAGCGCCGCTTCCAGCCGATCCAGGTCGGGGAGCCGACGCTGGCGCACACCATCGAGATCCTCAAGGGTCTGCGCGACCGGTACGAGGCCCACCACCGGGTGAGCATCACCGACGCCGCCCTGGTCGCCGCCGCGACGCTGGCCGACCGGTACATCTCGGACCGCTTCCTGCCGGACAAGGCGATCGACCTGATCGACGAGGCCGGTGCCCGGATGCGCATCCGTCGGATGACCGCGCCGCCAGACCTGCGCGACTTCGACGAGAAGATCGCTCAGGTGCGCCGGGACAAGGAGTCCGCGATCGACGCGCAGGACTTCGAGCGCGCCGCCCAGCTGCGGGACAAGGAGAAGCAGCTGCTCGGCCAGAAGGCCCAGCGGGAGAAGGAGTGGAAGGCCGGCGACCTCGACGTCGTCAGCGAGGTGGACGACGAGCAGATCGCCGAGGTCCTCGCGAACTGGACGGGCATCCCGGTCTACAAGCTGACCGAGGAGGAGACGACCCGGCTGCTGCGCATGGAGGACGAGCTGCACAAGCGGATCGTCGGCCAGGACGACTCGGTGAAGGCTGTGTCCAAGGCGATCCGGCGGACCCGGGCGGGCCTCAAGGACCCGAAGCGGCCCTCCGGCTCGTTCATCTTCGCCGGCCCGTCCGGCGTCGGTAAGACCGAGCTGTCCAAGGCGCTCGCCGAGTTCCTGTTCGGTAGCGAGGACGCGCTCATCCAGCTGGACATGAGCGAGTTCCACGACCGGTACACGGTCTCGCGGCTCGTCGGTGCCCCACCCGGCTACGTCGGGTACGACGAGGGCGGCCAGCTCACCGAGAAGGTGCGCCGCCGGCCGTTCTCGGTGGTGCTGTTCGACGAGATCGAGAAGGCCCACCCGGACGTGTTCAACACGCTGCTGCAGATCCTGGAGGACGGGCGGCTGACCGACGGCCAGGGACGCATCGTGGACTTCAAGAACACGGTGATCATCCTGACCACCAACCTCGGTACGCGTGACGTGGCCAAGGCGGTCTCGTTCGGCTTCCAGTCCAGCGAGGACACCGAGAGCAACTACGAGCGGATGAAGCAGAAGGTCAACGACGAGCTCAAGCAGCACTTCCGCCCGGAGTTCCTCAACCGGATCGACGACACGATCGTGTTCCACCAGCTCAACGAGCAGGAGATCCTGGCGATCGTCGACATCATGATCGGCCGGATCGAGAGCCAGCTGCGGAACAAGGACATGGGTCTCGAGCTGACCGCGAACGCCAAGCTGTTCCTGGCCAAGAAGGGCTGGGACCCGGTGATGGGCGCCCGGCCGCTGCGCCGGACGATCCAGCGGGAGATCGAGGACTCGCTGTCCGAGCGGATCCTGTTCAACGAGCTGCGTCCGGGTCAGATCATCGTCGTGGACTGCGAGGGCGACCCGAACGACGTGGAGCACGCGAAGCTCGTGTTCCGCGGCGCCGACAAGCCGGTAGAGGTACCGGACGCGGTCCCCGCCGACCTGAGCGGCACCGCTGGCAGCACCACCGGAGCAGACGAACCGCCCGCGGCCTAGGGGTTCACCCACCCACCCACCCACCCACCCACCCGCGTTGATCATGAAGTTAGTTGGTGGCTCGACGGAGTGTCGGGCCACCAACTTCATGATCACCGTCGTCAGGCAGCGCTTCCGGGCAGCGCGTACCGGTCAGCTCCCACTTCGACGACGAGACCGTCGTGGAGCAGCCCGGCGAGTGCCCGGACCCGCTGCGCCTCGTCCGTCCACAGTAGATCCAGGCGTGCCCGGCTGACCGGCCCGCTCGCCTCCCGAAGCGCGCCGAGCAGGATCCCGCGTACCTGACGGTCGGTGCCGGCGTACCGCTGCGGGCGGCGGGACTGCCGGCCGCTCTCGGACTCGGACAGGCCGGCCCCGAACCAGCCGCAGCGTCGCCACAGTGGACAGTCCGCGCAGCGCGGGGCGCGCGCCGTGCACACCAGAGCGCCCAGCTCCATCAGCGCCGCGCTCGCCCGGGCCGCAACCGCGGGTCGTGAAGGCAACAACGCCTCGGTGGCCGCGAGGTCGGCGGCGGTCGTGGCCGGTCCGGCATCGGGTGCGCCGCCCACCCGGGCCACGAGCCGGCGGACGTTCGTGTCGACCACGGGATGCCGCTGCCCGAAGGCGAACGCGGCTACCGCGCGGGCCGTGTAGCCGCCGACACCGGGCAACGCCAGCAGCGCGTCCAGGTCGCTCGGCACCTCGCCGCCGTGCTCGGCTACGAGCGCCCGGGCGCACTCGTGCAGCCGTAACGCCCTCCTCGGGTACCCGAGCCGGCCCCACATCCGGATCGCCTCCGCGGGCGACTCGGCGGCCAACCCCGCCGGCGTGGGCCAGCGCGCCAGCCACGCCTCGTACGCCGGCAGCACCCGCGTGACCGGCGTCTGCTGCAGCATCACCTCGCTGACGAGGATCGCCCATGGAGTCGTGCCCGCCCGACGCCACGGCAGGTCCCTGGCGTGTTCGTCGAACCACCGGATCGCGGCGTTGGCCAACTCCGAGCCCATCGGAGGGGGACACTACCGGGGTGGACGAATTGGCCATCACTGTGGTCGGGCACGACCGCCCGGGCATCATCGCCGACGTCGCCGAGATCCTGGCCCAGCTCGCGCTGAACCTCACCGACTCGACCATGACCCGGCTGCGCGGGCACTTCGCGATGACCCTGATCTGCGCGGGCGGGTTGGACCCCGCGGCGGTCGAGGCCGCGCTGGCCCCGCTCGCCGCCGCGGGCGAGCTGGCGGTGACGGTACGCCCGTTGCGGCCGGAAGCGGCTGCCGACTTCGGCGGGGTGCAGCACGTGCTCAACGTCCACGGGGCCGACCGGCTGGGTATCGTCGCCGGTATCACCCGGGTGGTCGCCGACTTCGGCGGGAACATCACCGACCTGACCACCCGGCTCGTCGACGAGCTGTACGTGCTCGTAGCCGAGGTCGATCTGCCGTCCACAGTGGATCTGGAAACGGTGACCGGTGCGCTGCGGGAGGCCGCGGAGGCACTGGGTGTCGAGGCCAGCCTCCGTCCAGTGGAGACAGACCTGCTGTGACCGGTGACACCGCGAGCGCGAGGAGCGAGCAGAGCGAGCCCCGCAGCCGCGAGCGAAAGACCGAACCCGCCTGGCTCGAGAGCGTCGAGGGTAGGGTCCGGTCGGTCGTCCGAGCACCAGCGACCGTGTTGAGCCGGCCGGCCGCGGAGGTCGATCCCACGGCCCCGGCCATCGTGCGGCTGGCTGCCGACCTCGTAGCCACCATGCGGGTGTCCCCGGGCTGCGTAGGCCTTGCGGCGCCACAGATCGCGGAGCCGGCTCACGTCTTCGCCGTGGACGTCAGCGCGCACCCGAAGACCCGTACCTGTCACGGCACGTTCGCGCTCTGCAACGCGCAGGTCGTGTCGGCCACTCAGTGGAAGATGGGTCGGGAGGGGTGCATGTCGGTACCGCATCTGACCGGCGACGTGCGCCGCGCCAACCGTCTCGTGGTGACCGGCGCGGTACCCGGCTCCGGGCGGATCGTAACGGTGACCACCGATGGCTTCGAGGCCCGCGCGTTGCAGCATGAGCTGGACCACTGCGCGGGACTGCTCTTCGTCGACCGGGTAGCCGGTCCGCACGCGATCTACGCCAGGAAGGTGTATCTATAACCGACCCGGCGGCGCGTCGTCGCCGGGCCGCCTCCCGGCGGCTATAGCGTGACAACATCATGAGACTGACGGTCGGCCCCCTGCCTCCCGCCGTCTACTGGCGGCGCCGGGCCGTCGTGTTCGGCGTGTTGCTGTTCGTCATCTTCCTTCTCGTGTACTCGTGTGCCGACTCCGGCTCGGCCGACCGCTCGGGCCCGCCCGTGTCGAGCACGCCGACCGAGACCGCCAGCACGGACGCGCCGACCGAATCGCCTAGCACGTTCGTGCTCGCCACCGAGCCGCCGGTCACGCCGACAGGTTCGGCGCAGCCGTCGGGACCGTGTACCGACGCGGAGATCTCGGTGACGCCGGCGACCGAGAACAACAAGACCCAGCTGGCCCGCGGCGAGGCCATCACGCTGTACCTACGCATCAAGAACACCGGCACCCGCACCTGCACCCGGGACATCGGCGCCGACCAGCAGGAGCTGCGCATCACGCAGGGCGCGCAGATGCTGTGGTCGTCCGACCACTGTGGAGGCGCGCGAGGCAGCGTGCTGAAGAGCCTGACCCCGGGTCAGCAGGTGGAGGGCAAGGTCGTGTGGAACGGCCGCGCGTCGACGAACTGTCAGACGAAACCTTTGCCGAACGCCGGTACATATCAGCTCTACGGCCGGGTCGGCACGAAGACCAGCGCCCCGGTCGTTCTGACGCTGAGCTAGCCGGCGAGCGGAGCTCGGCGCTAGACGTACCGCTCGAGGATCGACGCCTCGGCCAACCGCGACAGGCCCTCCCGGACCCCACGGGCGCGCGCGTCGCCGACCCCGTCGACCGCCTGCAGATCCTCCACGGTGGCGCCCAATAGCCGTTGCAGCGAGCCGAAGTGGTCCACCAGCCGGTCGACGACGCTGCCGGGCAGCCGCGGTACCTTTGCCAGCAACCGGAACCCCCGTGGTGAGACCGCGGCGTCCAGCGCGTCGGTCGTACCCGGGTAGCCGACCGCCTTCGCCACGGCGACCAGATCGATGAGCTCACCGGCGGAGAGCAGATCGAGGTCGTCGAGAGCCTCGTCGAGCGACCTCGGCTTGCGCCCGCCCGGTAGGTAGTCACGGATGACCAGCGTCCGGTCGGTCTCCACGCCGGCCATCAGCTCGTCGAGCTGCAACGCGAGCAGCCGGCCGTCGGTACCGAGTTCGACGACGTATCCCGCGATTTCGTCCGCGATTCGTCGGACCATTTCCAGCCGCTGCACGACGGCGACCGCATCCCGTACCGTCACCAGGTCTTCGATCTCGAGCGCCGACAACGTGCCGGACACCTCGTCCAGCCGTAACTTGTACCGCTCGAGCGTCTGCAGCGCCTGGTTCGCCCGGGAAAGGATCGCGGCCGAGTCGTCGAGAACGTGCCGCTGGCCGTTGATGTACAAGCCGATGATGCGCATCGACTGGGACACGGAGATCACCGGGTAGCCGGTCTGCTTCGCCACCCGCTCGGCGGTACGGTGCCGCGTCCCCGACTCCTCCGACGGGATCGACGGATCCGGCATGAGGTGGACGGCGGCCCGCACGATCCTCGTACAGTCACTGGCCAGAACGACCGCACCGTCCATTTTGCACAGTTCCCGGAGGCGGGTCGCGGAGAACTCGACGTCGAGCGAAAAGCCGCCGGTACACAGCGAATCGACCGTCCGGTCATGGCCGAGCACGATCAGTGCCCCGGTCCGCCCGCGCAGGATGCGCTCCAGACCATCGCGCAGGGCGGTGCCGGGAGCGACGAGCGCGAGCGTGGCCCGCACCGGGTCGCCACTGGCGCCTGGCCCCGGCCAGACGCTGTCGCGGTCGATCGGCACCCGCACAGTCTACGGATCGGAATCCGAGTAGCACTGTTGCGGTCGGCCCGCGAAACCGTAGAGTGGCCGGCACTTCGAGCGCTACGCACTCCAGGGGATGGCGATGGCCGGTCCGGACCGGGTCGAATGGCGTCGCGGGTTCCCGTCCCGCGCCCTCAGTGCTCTCGGTTGGTACATCGGGCTCGGCAGCATCACGATCGTGATCACGTTCATTCTCTTCGGTTCCGAGCCGGAGACGCTGGAGTCGGGTCGCGCCAACCCACTGGCGGCGGTACCGGGCGCGACGATCGTGCTGGGCGTTGTCTTCGCCGTGCCGTTACTGCTCGCTCTGATCCGGCGACCAACCGTCGCGGCGGACCACTACGGACTGACCCTGCGGCCGGGGATCCTGCGGACGCTCCTGTTGCCCTGGGCGCACGTCGAAGAGGTCACCGCGTTCGGCTTCCGCGAGGACCCGTTCCTGCTCGTCCGCTGCGGTGGCCAGCGTGACCCGCTCGGCGACTCACCCCGGTGGTTCGACCGGTTCGTGTTGCGGGCCGCCGCCCGGGCCAGCCGCAATCAGCGCGGCAGCAAACCCATCGTGCTGGCCTACGACGTGGCGGTGCGGATGGCCGAGTTCGTCGGGTCCCCGGACACCCAGCTCGCCTCGCTGGCCTCCGTCGTACCGGACCATGTGATTTTGACGAACGAGTTGAGTTAGTCCACCGAAATCTGGGCGGCGCAGTGCAGGGCGGCTCGGACGGTCGGGATCTCGAGCACCGTCATGCCGGCCGGGGCGGGACCGGTGGCCGCCGGGCCGCAACCGGGTGGCACGAGCGCGCACCGGAAGCCGAGGCGGGCCGCCTCCGCGAGGCGCCGGGGGACCGCGCCGACGCGTCGCACCTCGCCGGTCAGGCCCACCTCACCGATGGCGACCAGGTCCGGAGCCATCGCCAGATTCAACCCGCCGGAGGCGACGGCGAGCGCCACCGCGAGATCGGCCGCCGGCTCGACGACACGGATCCCGCCGACCGTCGCGGCGAACACCTCGCGGTCGTGCAGGATCAGCTCGCCGGTCCGGCGCTGGAGCACGGCGAGGATCATCGCCAGCCGGGCACTGTCGAGGCCGGATACAGTCCGGCGCGGGGTGCCGGCGACGGCCGCGCCGATCAGCGCCTGTACCTCGGTGACCAGTGCGCGTCGGCCTTCCATCGCCACGGTCACGCACGTGCCCGGGACCGCTTCGGCGTACCGCGTCAGGAACAGGCCGGACGGGTCCGGCAGGCTCGCTATACCGCCCTCGTGCATCTCGAAGCAGCCCACCTCGTCGGCCGCGCCGAACCTGTTCTTCAGCCCGCGCACCATGCGCAGCGAAGAGTGTTTGTCGCCCTCGAAGTTCAGCACGACGTCGACCAGGTGCTCCAGCACCCGGGGGCCGGCGACCTGACCGTCCTTGGTGACGTGGCCAACGAGGACGGTCGCGATACCGCGTTCCTTCGCGACCGAGACGATCGCCGCGGTCACCGCCCGCACCTGGGTGACCCCACCCGGTACGCCGTCGGCCTCCGGTGTCGAAATGGTCTGCACCGAGTCGAGCACGAGCAGGCCCGGCTTGACCGAGTCGAGGTGGACGAGCACCGCGCCGAGATCGGTCTCGGCCGCCATGTACAGCGACTCGTGCAGCGCACCGATCCGCTCGGCGCGCAGCCGCACCTGGCTCGCGGACTCCTCGCCACTCACGACGAGCGACGGGCTGCCCGCCCCGACCGCCCACTGCTGAGCCACCTCCAGCAGCAGGGTCGACTTGCCGACGCCAGGTTCGCCGGCGAGCAGGACCACGGCACCGGGGACCAGGCCGCCGCCCAGCACCCGGTCCAGCTCCGGTACGCCGGTCGGCCGCGCCCGAGCCGGTGCCGCGCTGATCGACGCGATCGGCCGGGCCGGCTCGACCGGTGCCCGGGGCGCGACGGAACGTCCGGCCGCCGGGGCCACAGTGGACTCGATGACCGAGCCCCACTCGCCGCAGTCCGGGCACCGACCCAGCCACTTGGGCGGTTGGTGCCCGCATACATCGCAGACGAACGCGGGCCGCGCGCTACGCGAAGTCACGCTCGCACGTTAGCGAACCCGTACGACGAAACCTCGTCACGCGTGGCCGGATTCTTCGATGACCAGCGGAGTACGCGGCAACGGCGTCAGCGGCGGGGTGATCGGTGCCTTGACGGTCAGCGTCGGGCCGTCGGTGACGGCGAACACCACTGTCAGGGTGTCACCGGGCTTGACCGCCTTCTTCAGCCCGACGAGGGTCAATCCGCGCGCCGCGCCCGGTGCCAGTACCGCCACACCACCCACCGGAATCGTGATCTCGACGGACGCACTCGCGCTGGGCGAGGCCGCGGGCTTGGGCGACGGCGAGGCGCTCGCACGGGCCGACGGACTCGCTCCAGCCGAAGGTGACGCGGTCGGGGTCGGTGGCGCGGCCGCACTCGGTGACGGCGCGGACGACCCCAGCACCACACCGCTCGCGTCGGGGCTGGAGATCCGGACGACCACCTGCTTAGCGGTGTCGTTGAAGATGCGCGCTTCCACCGGTGCGCTGCCGCCCTCGGCGTACCCCGCCGGTCCCGAGTAGACGAGGTGCACGTTGCGGACCGCGATCCGCTCGGGCGGATCTCCCATCGGCGCCTCGGCGTTCGCGCCGGGCACCGGAGGTACCTGTGCATCGGTCTGGGTGACCTGTCCAGCGCTGCAGCCGGCCACGAACGCGACCGTCGCGACCGCGGTCACCACCGAAGCGACCAGTCCGGTCCTGCACCTCATCGTGAGTCCCTCTCAGCCGCGGGTACGGAAGATCGCGGTACAGCCTACGCGCCACGGGTTTCCGCTCAGACGAGACGCCCCGACGTCACCAACAGGAGCACGTCGATCAGTGCGACGACGAGCACGGCCCGGAACACGATGACCGGCCGGACACCCCGCGCGGTGGCCGTGCGGCTGCCGTACCACCCGATGGGCAGCACTACGGCGGCGACCGCGGTCGCCGCGAGCCCGGCCCACGACGGCGGCCCGGGCGGTCCGAACACCAGCACGGCCGTTGCCGCGAGCAACAGTGCGCCGCCGGCCAGGCCGGTGCCGGCCGGGCCGAGCCGGTGGGGCAACCCGTGGACGCCGGTGCGCGCGTCGTCGCTCAGATCCGGCAGGGCGTTGGCGAAGTGCGCTCCCGCGCCCAGCAGACCGCCCGCGGCCACGAGCCAGACCGGTGGGGTGGGCGAGCCGGGCAGGGCCAGCACCACGAAGGCCGGCAGCACCGCGAAGGAGACGGCGTACGGCACGACCGACGCCGGGGTGAACTTCAATGGCCAGTTGTAGACCAGCGCGCTGCCCAGGCCCAGGGCCGCGGCGAGCGCCGCGCGGGGCCCGCCGAGCAACGCCAACGGTACCGTCACCGCCGCCGCCACCACGGCCGCGACCGCAACGGTACGACGGCCGACCGTGCCCGCGGCGACCGGTTTGTCGGTGCGGCCGACCGCCGCGTCCCGGTCGGCGTCCAGCCAGTCGTTGTGCCACCCGACCGCGAGCTGGCTCGCGGCCACCGTGCCCGCGACCACCGCCACGCCACCTGCCGAGTGACCGACCCCGACCGCGAGCAGTCCGGCGGCGGCCGTGACCGCCGCGCCCGGTTCGGGATGGCTGGCCCGCAGCAGCCGGAACATTCACTCAGTTTGTTGTGGGCCGCCTCCCATGTCACGCTCGCCTCATGCACCGGCCTCGTAACGATCCCCGGCAGTACGACGACCTGGCCGGTGAGTGGTGGCGACCGGGCGGCCAGTTCACGATGTTGCACGGCATCGCGGCGGCTCGGGCGCGGCTGGTGCCGCCCGCCAGTCGGCCCAGGGCGGTACTCGTGGACGTCGGCTGCGGGGCCGGCCTGCTCGCGCCGCACGTGGCCGGCAAGGGTTACCACCACGTCGGCGTGGACCTGGTCTCGTCCGCTCTGGAGCAGGCCGCGGCACACGGTGTCACCGCGGTCCGTGGCGACGTCACCGCGTTGCCGCTGGCCGACGGGTGCGCCGATGTCGTCAGCGCCGGCGAGATTCTCGAACACGTACCGGACCTGCCCGCGGCGGTGGCCGAGGTGTGCCGGGTCCTGCGTCCGGGCGGCCGGTTGGTCGTGGACACCCTCAACGACAACGCGCTGAGCAAGTTCGTCGCGGTGACCGTCGGGGAGCGGATTCCCGGTGGCGCTCCACGTGGCATCCACGACCCGGCGTTGTTCGTCGACCCGAAGGTCCTCACGCGTGAGTGTGCCCGGCACGGGGTACGACTGAAGGTACGCGGGATCCGTCCGGCGGTGGGCGGCTCGTTGCGCTGGCTGCTGACCCGGCGCGGCGAGATCCCGATGGTGCCGACGTGGTCCACCGCAGTGCTCTACCAGGGATTGGGAGACAAGGATGAGTGAAGCGCTCGCCGCTGCCCGCCGTCTGGCCCCGCGGTTCGCCGCCCGCGCCGAGGCGTACGACCGCACGGGCTCCTTCCCGGTGGACGACTTCGCCGACCTGCGTACCGCAGGCCTGTTCGGTCTGATGGTCCCGGGACGGCTCGGCGGTACCGGGGCGGGCTTCACGGACTATGCGGCGGTGGCGTACGAGCTGGCGCGGGGCAACGGCGCGACCGCGCTGGTGTTCAACATGCACGCCTCGGTGACCGGTGCGCTCGCCGCGGTCACCGAGGATCTGGCGAGCGCGCTCGGTATCCCGGATGAGGCATTGGCCGCTCGCGACCGGTTCCTGAAGGCGGCCGCCGATGGCGCCTGGTACGCCGTCGCGATGAGCGAGCGCGGTGTCGGCTCCCGGCTCTCCAAACTATCCACAATGTACGAAGTTGTGCCGGGAGGCTTTCACATCAAGGGTTCCAAGACATTCGTCTCCGGCGCCGGCCACCCCGACGGCTATCTGGTCGCCGCACGCAGCGCCGCCGCACCCGACAATGTGTCGCAGTTCCTCGTGCCGTCC
>Ga0114129_10010116_pt1 | contig 13448 bp, 13 predicted proteins | sample RhiMetdeltSRZDD1_FD_80071 | JGI IMG/M metagenome (GOLD analysis project Ga0114129, IMG submission 80071) | Populus rhizosphere microbial communities from Tennessee, USA - Rhizosphere MetaG P. deltoides SRZDD1 (version 2) (version 2) | ecosystem: Host-associated > Plants > Roots > Rhizosphere >...
CTCCTCGCGAATCGACCGCACGAACCGTTCCGCGTGAGCGTTGGCGTTCGGAGCCTGGACCGGAGTCAGGGCGATACGCACTCCCGCCTCATCGAGGAGCCCTCGAAATTCCTCCGTCCACTTGCCGTCTCGGTCGCAGATGAGGACCCGATGGCCCGCCAGGAATCCATCGACGGCGTCGGTGAGGCGGCGAACGGCCTGTGTCATGAACCATGCATCCGGGTTCGGCGTCGAGCCCGCCACGTGAACGGCTCTGGAGGTCGATCACGAAGAGCGAAGCACCGCCCGCCACTGCACGTGACCGTGACGCTACACGAGGCGGCCGCCCAGCGGCTACAGTTCGTCTGCGCGACGCCGCTCTTGTCTTACCTCCGGGACTGTGCTCAGATGTGGGCTTACGGTCGGGTCTCGGCGACGGCATCGATCGACGGGGAAGCGCCGGCCCTGGACATTCGAACGATTTCCGACCACGACGCGGCGGTCAGTGCCTTCGGATGGTCCTGGCTCTCGAGCTTGCGCAGCTGGTGAAGCGGTTCGGCTCGATCACGGCGGTGGACCGCATCGATCTGGCTGTTCCCTCCGGTGAGCTGGTCGCGCTGCTGGGGCCGAGCGGGTGTGGCAAGACGACGACCCTCCGAATCGTCGCTGGCTTCGAGCGACCCGACTCCGGCCGCGTGCGCATCCAGGGAGTCGACGTCACCGCGGCGCCCCCGTACCGGCGCGACACCGGCATGGTCTTCCAGCACTATGCCCTCTTCCCCCACATGACCGTCCGCGAGAACGTCGGCTTCGGCCTACGGATGCGGGGCGTCGACCGGAGCGAGGTCGAGACGCGCGTGCAGGAGGCGCTAGCTCTAGTGTCGCTGAGCGGGCTCGAGGCTCGATACCCGCGGCAGCTCAGCGGGGGCCAGCAGCAGCGGGTCGCGCTGGCTCGCGCGCTCGTCATCCGGCCCCAACTACTCCTCCTCGACGAGCCGCTCAGCTCGCTGGATGCCAAACTGCGCCAGGAGATGCGGCTGGAGGTGCGGGCGATCCAGCGGCGGGTCGGCATCACCGCCCTGTTCGTGACCCACGATCAGGAGGAGGCCCTCTCCCTCGCCGATCGCGTGGCCGTGATCAACCAGGGCCGGGTTGAGCAGGTGGGCACGCCGGTCGAGGTCTACGAGCAGCCCCGTACCGCGTTCGTCGCCGGCTTCATCGGACAGAGCAACTTCTTCCGCGGCGAGATCATCGACGCCGCCGCGGACGGCGGGCGGGGCGTCCTGCGCGGGGAGGACGGCCGCCTCTTCCATGCGAGCAATCCGCTTCATCTCGCCGTCCGCAGTCCGGCGCTCCTGGCCGTGAAGGACCAGCGGGTCCGCCTGCGCAGTGTGCGGTCTCCGGCGGCCCTCAACTCCCTGCTGGCGACCGTCGAGTCCGTCTCGTATCTCGGCACCGCCGTCCAATATGTCTGCCGGGTCGGAGAGCGCTCGGTGGTGGCGCTGGTGGGAAACGACGGCCACCAGCCGCTGCTGCATCCCGAGACCCGGGTCTGGGTCGAATGGCACCCCGACGATGCGGTCCTGCTCCCCCCGTGAGCGCGATCGAACCCACCAACTGACACACTAGAGGAGGGTTTCACCGATGAGCACCCCGAGTCAGAGTTCCCGAGTGGTGAGCCGGCGATCCTTCCTTCGGCAGAGCCTCCTCGCCGGGAGCGCCCTCGCCGCCTCCCGCCCGGCCGCCGCTCAGACGCGTATCCTCAGCATCATGATCAACGCGGGGCAGTACCAGGACACCCTGACCCGCCTGGTCATCGAGCCCTTCCAGAGGAAACACAACGTCCGGGTGCTGGTCACGCCGGGCAGCAGCACCGAGATGCTGGCCAAGCTGCGGGCCGAGAAGGCCAGCCCTAGCGTGGACCTCGTCGTCATCGCCGAGACGGTGGCCGTGACCGGCCGCCTGGAGGGCATCTTCGAGAAGATGGAGCGGGCCAAGATCCCCAACATGGCCGACGTGGAGCCTAAGGCCCTCAACCCGGACGGCTTCGGGTTCGCCTCGCTCTACGCGACCGCCGGCATCGGCTACAACGCCGAGAAGGTGAAGCCCGCCCCCCGGGCCTGGAAAGACATGTGGAACCCGGCCTACAAAGGCATGATCGGACTGCAGGACATCGCCGGGACGACCGGCGTCCAGTTCCTGATCACCGCCGCCCGCCTGCACGGCGGCGACGAGCAGAATATCGACCCTGGCTTCAAGGCGATCGGGGAGCTGATGAGGATGGGCGCCTCGATCAACTCCGGCAAGCCAGCGGAGATCACGAACCTCTTCCTGACCGACACCATCCTGATGAGCCCGGGGGTCGAGAACAGCTTCTACAAGGTCTACGCGCCCAAGGACAAGCGCTTTACCTTCGTGCTCCCGCAGGAGGGCTTCTTTGCCATCCCCTACACGGTCGAGATCGTCAAGGGCCGCAAGAGCGGTGACCTCGTCTACGACTTCATGAACATGCAGCTGGACCCGGAGGTCCAGCAGGGCTTCATGGAGTCCATCCTGATGACGCCCGTCAATACCCGGGTCAAGATCCCGTCGAGCCTGGCGGCGCTGGTCCCGGAGGCGCGGGCCGCCCTCCAGTTCGATTGGGGCGCCATCGCCCGGAACCGGGCAGCGTGGCAGGAGCGCTTCAACAAGGAGATCGCGCGCTAGGCGGGGGACCTTTCGTGCGCCCGACGAACCCCGGCGCCCGGCGGGCGGTTACGGGCGGCCTCTTGGCGCTGCCCGCCGCGTGCGCCCTTGGCCTCTTCTGCGCCGCCCCGCTCCTCTATCTGGTCCGCTACAGCTTCTTCGTCTACGTCCCGGGCGACCCGCTAGCCACCGGGTTCACGCTCGGAAACTACGTCAAGTTCCTCTCGGATCGCTACTACCTCGGCGTCCTGGGCCAGACGCTCGGCATCGGGCTTGCGGTCACGCTCGCCTCGCTGGTCCTCGGCTTCCCGGTGGCCTACGGGCTGGCCCGAATGCGCTCGCGCTGGCGCGCCATCTGCCTGGTCCTGATCATCAGCCCCCTTTACGTGAGCGCGGTGGTGCGCGCCTACGGCTGGCTGGTCATCCTGGGCGACGCCGGCGTGGTCAACAATCTGCTCCGCTGGCTCCACGTCATCGAGCGGCCTGTCCGCATGATGTTCACGCCCCTGGCGGTCGTGATCGCACTGACCGAGGTCGCCCTCCCCTTCATGATCCTGATCTTGGCCAGCGTGATCCAGAACATCGACCCTGCCCTCGAGGACGCGGCCGCCAACCTCGGCGCCCGTCCGTGGTGGGTCTTCTGGAAAGTGGTGTTGCCGCTGAGCCTGCCGGGGGTCGTGGCCGGCTCACTGCTGGTGTTCATCCTGGCCACGGGGTCCTACGTCACGCCGGCGCTCACCGGGGGGAAAAGCGTGAAGATGCTCGTCACCGAGGTCTACCAGCAGATGACGGCGATCTATAACTGGCCGTTCGGTGCGGCGACGGCGTTCATCCTGCTCGCGGTCACGCTACTCTGCGTCACCGGGTTCGCCGCGGCCGTCGAGGGCTCCACGCGCGAACGGCTCGGCGACGGTCGATGAAGCGACTCTTCGTGGCGGTGAACATCCTCATCTACGCCTTCATCCTGTCGGCGGTCGTGTTCGTGATGATCCTCTCGTTCAGCCCGTCGCCCATCTTCCGCTTCCCGCCGGAAGGCGTGTCGCTCGTCTGGTACCGGAAGATGCTCGGCTACGGGCCGTTCTGGGACAGCATGGGCCTCAGCCTGGTCATCGCGGCCGGTGCCTCGCTGGTGGCGATGGCCCTCGGTCTCCCGGCCGCCTTGGCCGTTGTTCGGTATCGCTTCCCCGGCCGCGACCTCCTGGTGGCGGTCCTCATGGCGCCCATCGTGGTCCCGGCGATCATTCTGGGCGTCGGCCTCCTGATGCTCTATACTCAGTTCTTCGTCCACACGCTGCACGTCGCCGTCAACGGTACCGTGCCCGGGCTGATGATCGGCCACGTGATGGTCTGCCTGCCCTGGGTCGTGCGGGTGCTGATTGCCGGCCTCCAGGGCGCCGACCCCGCCGTCGAGGAGGCCGCCATGAACCTGGGCGCCCGGCCGCTGGCGGTGCTGTGGCACATCACCCTGCCGCTCCTCCAGCCCGCTCTGGTGGCGGCCGGGATCTTCGCGTTCATCGCCTCGTTCGGCAACGTGGAGCTGTCCCTGATGCTGAGCGTGCCCGGGACCAGCACGCTGCCGGTCGTGATCCTGACGTATCTCGACAACTACAACGATCCCTCGGTGGCGGCCCTGTCTACGGTCCTCATCGCCGGCACTACCGCGGTGATCGTGATCGCCGACCGGGGCTTCGGGCTCGCGAAGCTCATCTGATCCGAATCATTCGCAGGCGTGGTCACTTGCGAGGCGCGGGTGCCGTCCGGACCACTCCCAGCCCGGAGCAGCGCGGGTTAAGGGACTCGCGGATTGTCTTTCCGCTAGGGATCACACCGGCGGGATGATGTTAGGGCTGCAGATGCGAGGACGGGAAGCGGGGGTTCGGCGACAGATCCGGCTAAGGAGCGCATATGGAACTCGGGCTTCGGGGGAAGGTTGCGCTGGTGACGGGTGCCAACCGCGGGATCGGCCTGGCGATCGCCATGGGGCTCGCCCGGGAAGGCTGTGACCTCGCCGTGTGTGCCCGCGGGGCGGACACGCTGGCAGCGGCAGCCGAGCGCGTCGGGTCCCTGGGCGTCCGGGTGGTCGCCATCCCGGCCGACGTCCTGCTGGCCGCAGACGCGCAGCGGCTCGTGGAGGAGGCGGCCGCGCGGCTCGGCGGTATCGACATCCTGGTCAACAACGCGGGGAAGAACGTCGGCCGTCGGTTGGCGGAGGCCACCGACGAGGACTGGCACCAGACGTTCGACTACAACGTCTTCCAGGCGGCACGGCTCACCCGACTGGTCGCCCCGCACATGCGGCAGCGGGGCGGCGGGGCCGTGGTGATGGTCTCGTCCATTTCGGGGTGGATCCCCCAGCTCGCCGGGACCGGTCAGTACGGCGCCTCCAAGGCGGCGCAGATCTTCATGGCCGAGCCGCTCGCGCTGGAGCTGGTGCGCGACCGCATCCGGGTCAACGTGGTGTCGCCGGGCTCGATCCTCTTCGAGGGAGGCGGCTGGGATACCCGCCGGCGGAACGAGCCGGAGAAGTTCGCGGCCTACGAGCGGTACGGGTTCCCCGAGGGGCGCCTGGGGACGCCAGAGGAGGTTGCCGACGTCGTGGTATTCCTGGTGTCCGACCGGGCCCGCTGGGTCAACGGCGCCAACGTCCGGGTGGACGGGCTCGAGCAGCCCGTGCCCTACGAGCGGCCCTGGTGACGGGCCCGGCGGGCTCCCGCGAGCTCCCGACGAATCTGGGCGTCAGCGTCATCCGCACGGGGGCCCTCGAGCCCGAATATGAGGACGGACGGTGTATCCCAACTCGCCACGTAACCAATTGACGAGGCACCCTTCATAGGAGGCACCCATGAGTGCTCACGCATTCGCTCGTGCTCGTGAGGGTCGGGACCTGAGCCGTCGGCGCTTCCTCTCCACCCTGGCCCTCGGCGCCGGCGCGGGCCTGCTGCGCCGGCCCGCCATCGTGTTCGCGGCCACGCCTCGGCGCGGAGGCCGGCTGGTGATCGGTGCCGACGTCAATCCCGTCGGCCTGGACCCGGCCCTGACCACCGCCTTCGCCTCCGTGGCTATCTACGAGCAGATGTACATGAGCCTCGGCACGCTGGAGTACCGGACCAACCGGGTCGTCCCCGACCTGGCCCAGAGCTGGCGGACCGTCGACCCCCGGACTTACGAGTTCAGGCTGCGCCCGGGCGTCCGGTTCCACGGCGGCCGCGAGGTAACGGCGGAAGACGTCCAGTACACCATTGAGCGGCTGCTGGACCCCAAGATCGCCGTCCCCCTGCGGAGTTATCTGGGACCGGTCGATCGCGTCCAGACCGTGGACAAGTACACGGTGCGGATCGCGATGAAGGAGGTCTACGCGCCGCTGGTCAGCGTCCTGGCCGACAGACGCCCATGCGCGATCGTCGATCGGGAGATCGTCGCGAAGAACGGCAGCCTGGCCAACTGGGACGGCGGCAGTGGTGCCTTCAAGCTGGTCGAGTACACGCCGGACGTCCGGGTGGTACTGGAGCGCCACGCCGACTACTGGGAGAAGGACAAGCCGTACCTGGACCAGGTCGAGTTCCGCATTATCCCGGACGAGTCCTCACGCCTCGCCGCCATCCGGGCTGGCGACGTCGACATGACGGTGCTGAAGGATCCCAAGAACGCGCGGCTCCTCCGGAACGACAAGAACATCGTTCTGAACGACGTGCCCAGCTTCTGGCGGTCGGCGAGCCCGTTCAACCTCGCCCGTCCGCCGCTCAACGACATCCGGGTGCGCCAGGCGATCAGCTATGCCATCGATCGGCAGGAGATCATCAACACCGTCCTGTTCGGCGAAGGCGTGGTCACGGGACCCCTGCCGCCGGGTGAGGCGGAGTGGGCGATCCCGGTCAACCGGGAGAACTTCCCGACCTACTACCCGGACCTCGCCAAGAGCCGGGCCCTCCTGAAGGAGGCTGGCGTGAGCAGCCTCAAGCTCAGCATCCAGGCGGCGCCCGCCTACGCCCCCGACATCCCGACCGCCCAGGTGCTGCAGAGCCAGCTCAAGCGAGTGGGCATCGACCTCGAAGTCACGCAGATGGAGTGGGCGGCGGTGCTGAAGGCTCAGCGGGACCGCAACTTCGACCTGAACCTCACGTTCAACACCAACCGACCGGACCCGGACATCTACCTGTCGGTGGCCCATAGCAAGTTCAGCGCCAACTGGGGCTCGTACGCGAACCCGAAGATGGACGACCTGCTCGAGCGCGGGCGCGTCACCACAGACCTCGCCGAGCGCAAACGGATCTACGCCGACGCCCAGCGCCTCTTCGCCACCGAGGTACCCTACCTTTTCCTGTACGTGATCAAGAACTACGAGCCGGCCCGCCTGCACGTGAAGGGCTACACGCCGATGGCGTCCGGTTACCGTCTGGCCCTGAAGGAGACCTGGCTGGACAAGTAACGGTGGTCCGCGTTGCTCGCCGGGTCCTGAGCGTCCTGCCGGTCCTCTTCGGGGTGTCGGTGGCGGTCTTCCTGATGATCCGACTGGTCCCCGGCGATGTGGTGGACGTCCTGTTGGGCACCGAAGGGGTGGCCAGCCCCCAGCGGCTAGCCGAGCTGCGCCGGCTGTTCGGGCTCGACCGGCCTTTCTACGCCCAGTACGTGGACTGGGCCGGTCGCATGGTGGTCGGGGACCTGGGGACGTCGCTGCGGACCGGCCGTCCCATCCTTCCCGACGTGCTGGCGCGCCTGCCGGTGACAATCCAGCTGACGGGCACCGCCATGGTCATCTCGCTCCTCCTCGGGCTCCCGTTCGGTGTCATCTCGGCCGTCCGGCGACACACGGCGCTCGACTCAGTGGTCCGGGTCGCGGGCCTCGTCGGGCTCTCGATGCCGAACTTCTGGCTGGCGGCTATGCTGATCCTCTTCGTGTCGCTGTACTGGCGCGTCCTCCCGACCTCCGGCTACGTGTATCCGAGCCAGGATCTGGTGGGCAGCTTTCGGTCGGTGCTGCTTCCCGCCCTCGCCCTCGGGGTCGCCAACATGGCCATCCTGATGCGGATGACGCGCTCCAGCCTGCTCGAGGTGTTGCGCCAGGACTACATCACAACGGCCCGCGCCAAGGGCGTCAGCGAGAGGCGCGTCATTTACCGGCATGCGCTCTGGAACGCCCTGATCCCAGTGGTCACGGTGGCCGGCATCCAGGTGGGGTATCTTCTCGGCGGCGCGATCATCATCGAGCAGATCTTCGCCCTCCCGGGCGTCGGGACGCTGGTGCTGAACGCCGTCACCCAGCGCGACTACCCGCTCCTCCAGGCTGCGATGCTCTTCATCGCCTTCGCGTTTCCGATCGTGAACCTCGTCATCGACGTCCTGTACAGCTATCTCGATCCGAGGGTCCGCTATGACTGACGCGAGTTCGGCGCAGGCCCTCGACACCTCGTCGGCCGATCACGACCGCGACGGCCGGGTCCCGAGGTGGCGGCGGCGCAACCCGCTGACCCTTGTCGGCGCGCTGATCCTCACCCTGGTGGCGCTTTCGGCGACGCTCGCGCCTGTACTCGCCGTCCACGATCCCCTCGAGATGAACCCGCAGCGACTGCTCGAAAACCCCAGCCGAGACCACCCGCTGGGGACGGACGAGTTTGGCCGCGACATCCTGAGCCGCATCATCTGGGGAGCCCGTATCTCGCTCTATGTCAGCGCCTGCTCGGTCGCCATGGCCCTCGTCCTCGGGGCGACACTTGGGATCGTGGCGGCCCTGTACGGCCGGCCGCTCGACGACCTGATCTCGCGAGTGCTGGAGGTGGTGTTCGCCTTTCCAGCAGTGCTGCTCGCGCTCGGCATCGTGAGCCTGCTGGGGCCGAGCGTCCGGAACGTCATCATCGCCATCGGGGTGGTGTACACGCCGGTGTTCGGCCGCCTGGCGCGGGCGACCGTGCTGTCGGCGAAGGAGCGGGACTACGTCGAGGCGGCGCGCGGCTGCGGCGCCAGCGACCTGCGTCTGGCCGGCCGCCACCTCCTCCCGAACATCACCGCCCCGCTGATCGTCCAGACCAGTCTCAGCCTGTCTCACGCGATCCTCGCCGAGGCGAGCCTGAGCTTCCTCGGCCTCGGCACCCAGCCGCCGGCCGCCTCGTGGGGCACCATGATCAACACGGGGCAGCGGCTCATCGAGTTCTCGCCCTGGGTGGCGGTGTTCCCCGGCCTCGCCATCATGCTGGCTGTGCTCGCCTTCAACCTCCTGGGCGACGGCCTCCGGGACGCCCTCGACCCGCGCCTCCGCTGATTTCCTCACAGCAGCTTGTACACGCAGATCGACGCTCACCGACATACAAGGTCTGCCCTGGTCGTTCTTGCGTAGAACTCTCTCGCTCCCCCGGTGGCCTCGTGGACGTCCTTCCGCGATACCTCGTCTCGATGCTCGGTGGGGACGTGGCCTGGGTGCGGAACGTGAAGGCCGGCGCCGGCCACGCGGTCCTCCACCATGGGCGTACCGAGCACGTGCGACTCGAAGAGCGCGAAGGCGATCGGGGCGGTGGCCCGGCATCTGGCCGAAGCGACGTACTGGATGTTGAGCAAAGAGGAGCGTATCGAGAACCGAAGGCGCCGTTTCGTCCACGGGGGATCAGCGCGCTGGCTCCATGAGCTCCCGGAAGCTCGACCGCTGATTGCGACATCCCCCGCGATGACCATCATGCCGCCGAGACGGCGAAGATATGGTTCCGACGAAACGGGTCCACGATGGCGGGGACGCTCATGAGGATCCCATGACCACACTGGTCGGGCCGTCCTGAACGGTCGCGGCCGACGGAGAAATTAACCGCTCGGGATCGAAGAGACGACTGCTCACCTGGACCTGCGCAGCGCTTTCAGATATGGAGGCCAGCATCATCGCTTGGCACGAATTTCGTCCTGTTCGTTTCTTCCCAGCTGATCCCGTTGTTGGACCTCGCGTTCCGCCTGGAGCCAATCGTCCAGGGCGCTCCCTGGCTCATCGCCACGTTCAACATAGATTTCGTAGGCGCGGCGTCGAATCTCCTCTTCAGGCGAGACGTTCCCGACCGAGTTCCGTGGGATCTCCGCCTGGGTCGAGTTGGCCTCACGCCGCGTGTTCCTGCGTCTCTGTGTGTTTGTCGACATGGGCGTCTCCCTGGCCATTCTCCGGCAGTCAGTCCTGCAACTGCAACGCTGCCGCACGATTCAGGCGGAGCATCTGCAAGGCGCCGCCCCACGCGAGGACTTCGTCCAGCATGGCGGTCACCGCCGCCTCTCGACTCGTGGCCGGTTTGAACACGCTGAAGTTCTCGAAGTCGGAGAACAGCGACAGCAGCACTTGGGCACGGACGCCCGCCACGTGCACCTCGGCCAGGACCAGTCGAAGCTGTTCGACGGCCCGTGATCCGTTCGCGTGGCCCCCGTAGGACACAAACCCGGCGGCCTTGTGATGCCACTCGCGGAACAGGAAGTCGATGGCGTTCTTCAGCGCGCCGGGAATGCCGTGGTTGTATTCTGGTGTGACAAAGACGAAGGCGTCGAACTCGGCAATCTTCTCGGCCCAGGCCTTGGTGTGGGGCTGACTGTACTGTCCCACGGCCGGCGGTAGCGGTTCGTCGAGCAACGGCAGGTTGAAGTCTCTCAGATCAACGAGTTCAAACGTGGCGTCGGTCCGTCGCTTCGCGATGTCATACACCCACTGGGCCACCGCTTCACTCTTCCGCCCGGGTCGCGTACTGCCGACAATGATGGCGACATTCAACATCGGTCCGCTCCTTCTCCCCCAGCGTGCACCTTAGCCTGTGTCGGCATAAGGAGTCGCTTGGAGGCGTGCCGTTGGAGATATCTTGACATCAAGTTATACGATGTCGATATACTTGTGTCAAGCGGGGCCCGAGCATGACACAGCGAAATGACGACGCGGCCATCCACACGTGGTTGGTGCTGATGAAGGCCCATCGCACCCTGGCCCGTCATGCGGCCCGCAGCATCGAGGCGCTCGACATGTGCCTCTCTGACTTCGCGATCCTGGAAGCGCTGCTGCACAAAGGGCCCCAGCCCGTCAGCGAGCTGGGCCGTCGAATCGATCTCACCAGCGGCGCGATGACCACCGCCATCGACCGGCTCGAGGGGCGAGGCCTGGTGACGCGGGCGGATCACGCCACCGACCGGCGGGCCTGGGTGATCAACCTGACGCGGGAAGGGAGAGTGCTGATCCGAAAGGTGTTTGCCGGACACCGGGACGCGATGGAGCAGGCGATGTGTGGCCTGTCGAACACAGAACGTGCGACCCTGACCGATCTTCTGAAGCGACTTGGCACGACCGCGGAGGAACAGCTGGGAGGCCCGGATCTCCGCAAGAGAGCGGACACGCCGCTCCGACGCAAGCCCAAGCGGTGACCGTCTCTCGGGAACGGAGCTTCGAGCGTGCGCTCGGGGCGCGCTCGTTTGGGGCGCGTCACTACGGATTCAACGGCCACCGTCCGATCGTCTGGTCATCGGCCGGACACACACACACGCATAGGGACCGCATACGGCTACGGCCGAGAAGCCTGTGAACTTGGGATCTGTTGGAGTGGATGGCGTAGTGCAGAACAGCAGTTCGGAGAAGTGCCGGCGTCCGCCAGCGTGCACGGACAAAGCCGATTGATCGCTGCTTGTTGCCGCCGCTACTCTTCAATGCCTGGCGCGGTCAAACGAACCGATCAAACCGCGACCAGGCTTGTTTGCGGCTACGTGTGCTGTCGAAGCGCCGAGGTTGTTTACTTCCCGTAGGCTTGAGCAATCTGGCCCACGAGCTTCGCCCACGGCATGTCCATGGCCCCGTAGACTGCGCCGGCCTCTGGTCGCGCATTGTCCTTGAGGATTTCCACCATCAAGGTCGCGTAGTCTGACAGAATGACGCCGGCCTGCACCATGCGCAGCAGGCCGGCCTGGCGCTTGGTTTCGCTGAAGGTGCCCGAGGCATCGACCGCCACATAGGCATCCTGGCCCTTGCCGACGGCAGTGATGGCCGGAAAGGCCGCGCAGACTTCGAGAGAGATCCCGGCGAAGATCAGCTTCTTGCGGCCGGTCGCCGCGATGGCGCGAGCCACGCGCTCGTCGTCGAAGGCGTTGACCGACGAGCGATCGATGATCTCGACGCCTGGCAGCGCCTCCACGAGTTCGGGGAACGTCGGACCCCACATACTGTCGCGCGCCGTCGTGGTGACGATGATCGGCAACTTCAGTGCCTGGGCCGCCTTGGCCAGAGCTACCACGTTGTGTTTCAGCTCGCCGGTCGAGTAATCACGGACACCGGTCATGAGGCCGACCTGATGATCAACGAGAATGAGCGCCGCATTGTCGGAGGTGAGGGGCTCGTAGGGGCGGACGGGATTACCCATGGCATTCTCCTCTTCGGTTGATGGCGGGTTCAGTCAGCCGCCGGCCGAGTATTTAGTTTCCTTTACGTGCCGTTGCGATAATAGGACCGGCCGGTCCACGTGTCAATGGACTTTACGCTACGTTCCGTTAAGATGACGGCGATGAAGAAGAATTCGCTTCCCGCTGCACGCAAAGGTCGGCCGCCTCGGCAAACGGCCGAATCGCACGCCGCCATCCTGGATGCGGTCTACGCCTTACTTCAAGAGAAGTCCGTCCGTGACTTGACCATGGAAGAGGTCGCCAAGCGGGCGAAGGTCGGCAAACCCACTCTGTATAAATGGTGGCCGACCAAGGCGACCTTGGTGTTGGCCGTGCTCTGCGAGCGAATGGCTCCCAACCTGGAGAAGCCGACCGTCCTGACCGCGGAAGAGTCTCTCCGCTTTCGAGTGCGGCGGCTGATCAAGGCGTTCAACGGGCCTTTCGGCAAGATTGTGGCCGGGCTCATCGCCGAGGGCCAGAGCGAGTCAGCCATCCTTCAGGCGTTCTTTGACCAATGGGTTCGTCCCCGTCGACATGCGACGATTGCCGATCTGCAACGAGGCAAGAATGCAGGCGAGTTGCGGTCGGAGACAGAACCGGAACTGCTGAACGACGCGATCTTTGGCGCGATCTATTACCGTATGTTGCTGAGGTCGGCCCCACTGACCAGGCGTTTCGGCGAAGAGTTGGTGGAGCAGGTCCTGCGCGGGCACCGCTCGGTACCAAGCCGAGGTCGCTCGGACTGATCCGCGAAACGAGAGCGAGGCAACCGGATACCGATAGGTCGAATGCTTAATCGAACAGGCCGTTCAGGGCATCGCAACCGGCTGTGCCCGTCAGTTCTCGAGCTTACGACTGTGCGTTGACCTGAGCGCAGGCTGCCAGGGGCCCCGCATGATCTGGCTCACGAGCTCGCGGAACGCCAGTGAGCCTGGATCCCGATGCGTGCGCTCGTGCCAGATCAGGTGTTGCTGATACTGGAGTGACGCACCCGGCAGCGGGACGATCTGCACGGGGAGCATTGTGCGAAAGCGCTCAGCGAGCCGCCGAGGCATCGCACTCAGGAGATCAGATGCCGCGACCATCATGGCGGCGGCGAGGTAGGTGGGCACGACGACCGCGACGTCGCGCCGCAGGCCGTGTCGGGCGAAGAAGGCCTCGGCGAACAGGTGCCCGCGAGTCGGTCGACCGAGGACGATCCAGGTGTCGACGTGGCGAAGGGCGTTGAACTGCTCCGCGGAGATCCGCCCGCCGCGGACCGCCGGGTGTGCCTGGCGGACGAGGAGGGCCCCCTCCTCCTTGTAGAGGGCCATCGCATGCATCCCCGGCTCCGTCGGCACGGACGGCGCCGAGACCATCGCGGCGTCGATCGCCCCCGTCGCGAGCCCGTCCGTGGCCGCCAGGGTGTCCAGGTTCAC
>Ga0114129_10010117_pt1 | contig 13447 bp, 11 predicted proteins | sample RhiMetdeltSRZDD1_FD_80071 | JGI IMG/M metagenome (GOLD analysis project Ga0114129, IMG submission 80071) | Populus rhizosphere microbial communities from Tennessee, USA - Rhizosphere MetaG P. deltoides SRZDD1 (version 2) (version 2) | ecosystem: Host-associated > Plants > Roots > Rhizosphere >...
CCGAGCGTGAAGGGCGCCGTGCTGATGGTCAGCGGCATCCTCTATGTCACTTCCCCCGACCACGTGTGGGCGCTCGACGCGCACGACGGCCACGAGCTGTGGCACTACTTCTGGAAAACCAGGGGCGGGACGCACATCGGCAATCGGGGCGTCGCCATGTGGGGTAACTACCTCTACTTCGTCACGCCGGACGACTACTTCATTTCGCTCGACGCGAGAACCGGCAAGGAGCGCTGGCACAAGGAAATCGTGCCCTTCAGCCAGCAGTACTTCCTGACGTCGGCGCCGATGACCGTCGGCAACCACATCATGGTCGGCACAGGCAACGATCTCGACGCGCCTGGCTATCTGATGTCGTTCGACCCGGAAACCGGCGCGGAGCAGTGGCGGTTCTACACGGTGCCGATGAACCCGGGCGACCCGGGACTCGACACCTGGAAGAGTCTCGACGCGGCTCGCCATGGTGGCGGTCATCCCTGGCTGCCCGGCGTCTACGATCCCGAAACGCACCTGTACATCTTCGGTACCGGCAATCCGACGCCGGCCTACACCTCGCTGCCGCGAGGCGACGGCATGGCGAACCTGTTCACCTGCGCGATCGTGGCCGTGAACGTGGACACCGGGAAGATGGAGTGGTACTACCAGACCTCGCCCCACGACACGCACGACTGGGACTCCGCGCAAACACCGGTGCTCGTCGACGGCGACTTCCGCGGCAGCGGCCCGCGCAGGATGGTGCTGACCGCCAGCCGCAACGGCTACTACTTCACGCTCGACCGCCGGACGGGCGAGCACATGGTGACGAGCGCCTTCTCGGACACGGTGAACTGGGCGAAGCCCCAGCTGAACTCGCGCGGACAGCCCGTGCGCGAGCCCGCCAAGGATCACCATATAGCCGGCGCGCTCGTGTCGGCGGCCAATGGCGGCGCAACGAACTGGCCGCCGCCGGCGTACAGCCCGGACACGGGGCTGCTGTACGTGCCCACGGCAGAGACCTACGCGATGTACTACCTGACGGAAACCGATCCGCGCGGAGCCATGGGCCTCGGCGGCAAGGACGAAGTCAGCGTCGGCACGATGGGCAGCTACATCAGCGCGATCGATTACAAGACCGGGAAAACCGTCTGGAAGCACAGGTTCCGGACGATGGGCGGTGGCCGCGGCGCACCAGGACTGCTGACGACGGCTGGCAGGCTCCTGTTTGGCGGCGACGTTTCGGGCAACTTCGTCGCCTTCGACCCGGCGACCGGCAACCCGCTCTGGCACACGCAGATCGGCCAGGTGACAAACGCACCGGAAACGTACATGGTCGAAGGGCGCCAGCACGTGCTCGTCGCCGTCGGCGACACGCTGTACGCGTTCGCGCTGTATGAGTGACACAGGATCAGTCGGCAGGCGGGGAAAACATGCTGACACGACGTGAATTCGGGATACTCGCTGCGACGAGCCTGGCGGGTCTGAAAAACGCGGCCGTCGCGGCGCAGGCGACGGCGGGCGTCCGGCTGGGCGTGCAGACCTATAGCTTCCGCGACATCCCACGCACGGCGGACGGCGATGCGGTAGGCCCCATCATCGAGGCGATGACCGCCTGTGGCTTGAAGGAATGCGAGCTGTGGTCGCCGCAGATAGAGCCGGCCGGGCTCTCGCGCGATGCGATTCGCGCCTGGCGACTCGAGACGCCGCTCGATCACTGGCGCGGAGTCAAACGCAGGTTCGATTCGGCCGGCATCGCGATCTACGGGTTCAACTACAGCCCGAACAAGACCTACACGGATGCCGAAATCTCACGAGGATTCGAGATGGCGAAGGCCCTCGGCGCGGACATCATCACCGCGTCGACGACGCTCGACGTGGCCCCGCGTATCAAGCCGTTCGCCGAAGAGCACAAGATGGTCGTCGCGATGCACGGCCACTCGAACATCTCGGATCCCAACGAGTTCGCCACGCCGGATAGCTTCGCGGCGGCAATGAAGATGTCCAGGTTCTTCAAGGTGAACCTCGATATCGGCCACTTTACGGCCGCCAACTTCGATGCCATGGCCTACATCCGTGAACACCACGCCGACATCACCAACCTCCACCTCAAGGATCGGAAGAAGAATCAGGGCGCGAACACTGTCTGGGGCGAGGGGGACGCGCCGATCCGGCCGGTGCTCCAGCTGCTCAAGAAGGAGCGATGGCCGATTCGCGCGTACATTGAGTACGAATACACCGGCGCCGGCAGTCCCATCGAAGAAGTGAAGCGCTGCGACGCGTACGCCAGGCAGGCGCTGGCGTGACGCGCATCGGGATGGGCCTGGTCGGCCCGGGGTTCGTGGGCGCTCATCACATCGATGCGGTCCGGCGCCTCGGTTACGTCGATGTTGTCGCCATCTCCGCCTCCACCGAGGCGTCAGCGCGGCGGAAGGCCGACGCGCTCGGCGTTCCCAAGGCCTACGGGAGCTACGAGGCGCTCGTCGCCGATCCGGACGTGCACGTCGTCCACAACACGACACCCAACTACCTGCACGTGCCGGTGGTGCTGGCCGCCCTGGCGAGCGGGAAGCACGTCGTCTCGGACAAACCGCTGGCGATGACGGCGGCGGACGCGAAGCAGCTGTACGAGGCGGCCGCGAAGGCGGGGGTCGTTCACGCGGTGACCTTCAACTATCGCGGCAACCCGCTCGTGCAGCAGGCGCGCGAGATGATTGCCGGCGGCGAGCTCGGGCGCGTGCATTTCGTCCACGGTGGGTACCTCCAGGACTGGCTGCTTCAAGACACGGATTTTTCGTGGCGCCTCGAACCCGAAAAGGGCGGCCGCACTTCCGCTGTCGGCGATATCGGGTCGCATTGGTGCGATCTCGTGCAGCACGTCATCGGCCAGAAAATCGTCGAGGTCGTCGCGGACTTCACGACAGTCATCGGGACGCGGCTCAAGCCGTCGGCATCCACAGAGGCCTTCGCCACCGCCGCCGACGTCGCGCGCGAAACGTTCAGCGTCAGCAGCGAGGATCTGGCCAGCATCCTCGTCCGGTTCGACGGCGGCGCGAAAGGCGCGCTGTCGGTCGGGCAGGTCTGCGCGGGCCACAAGAACGATCTCTGGCTGGAGGTGAACGGCCGGCAGGCGTCGCTGCGCTGGCTGCAGGAGCGGCAGAACGAGCTCTGGATCGGCCGCCGCGACGGCGCGAACGGCACACTGCTCAAGGATCCGTCGCTGCTCGGATCGGTGGCGCGCGCCTACGCGCATCTGCCCGGCGGCCATCAGGAGGCCTGGGCCGACGCGTTCTGCAACGTGCTGCGCGACGTCTACGGCTTCATCGCCGCGCGAAAGCCTCCCACCGATCCGCGTCCGCCCGCCTTTGCGACATTCGAGGACGGCTATCGGTCCGCGTGCATCGTCGACGCGATACTCGCCAGCCACACGCGCGGGGGCGTGTGGACGAAGGTGCAATCGTCGTGACGACCGCGACGCGCCTGAAACTGTCTGCGCTGATGTTCCTCCAGTACTTCGTGTGGGGAACATGGTACGTGACGATGGGCACGTGGCTGGGCCAGACGCTGCATTTCTCCGGTGAGCAGATCGGCCTGGCAGCCGGCACCACGGCTCTGGCCGCGATGATCTCCCCGTTCTTCATGGGCATGGTGGCCGATCGATTCTTCGCGACTGAACGGATCCTCGCGGCCCTGCATATCGTCGGCGGTCTGGTGCTGTTCTATGCGTGGCTGCAGATCACATTTGGATCGTTCTACACGATCCTCCTCGTCTACACGCTCTGTTACATGCCGACGCTCGCCCTGAGCAACTCGATTTCGTTTCACCAGATGAAGGATCCCGGGCGCGAGTTCCCGGCGATTCGGGTGCTGGGCACGATCGGCTGGATCGTCGCGGGCCTCCTGATCGGCACGCTCGGCCTCGAAGCGTCGGCGGTGCCGCTCCAGATTGGCGCCGGCGGCTCCGTCCTCCTGGGATTGTTCTGCCTCGCGCTACCGCACACGCCGCCCCAGAAGCAAAGCCGGGCGACCCTTGTCGACATTCTCGGTCTCGATGCGCTGAAGCTGCTCGGCGAGCGGTCGTTCGCGATCTTCGTGCTCGGTTCGTTCCTCGTCTGCATCCCGCTGCAGTTCTATTACGCCTTTGCGAATCTCTTCCTGAACGAGCTGAACGTCACCAACGCTGCCGGCAAGATGACGCTGGGGCAGATGTCGGAAATCTTCTTCATGCTCGTGATGCCCTGGTTCTTCCGGCGCCTCGGCGTCAAGTACATGCTGCTCGTCGGTATGGCGGCGTGGACGGCGCGGTATGCGCTGTTTGCGTACGGCAACAGCACCGACCTCGTGTGGATGCTGTACGCCGGCATTCTGCTTCACGGGATTTGTTACGACTTCTTCTTCGTCACCGGCCAGATCTACGTCGACCGTCGCGCGCCCGCAGACCTTCGCGCCGCAGCTCAGGGATTGATCGCCTTCGTGACGCTTGGCGTGGGGATGTTCATTGGATCGTGGGTCTCCGGTCGAGTTGTCGACGCATTCGCCACGACAGGGCCCGGCAGTGCTGTCACGCACGCCTGGGATCGCGTCTGGATGGTGCCGGCCGTGGGCGCAGCCGTCGTATTGTTGCTGTTCGCGTTCTTCTTCCGCTCAGCCGACGACGCTACGACCGTCAGCTGATCTATCCCATCCGGCACACAACCTGCACCTCCTAGGTCGGGACTCGAGAACCCGAGGAGGACACCCCATGCATAAGTTCAGAGTCTTGGGTGGCGCGGCGATGCTTGCCGTTTGCCTGGCCCCTGCGGCACATGCCGACGAATGGACCAAGCTGACGTACTTCACGTTCAGCGCACCGGTCGAAATGCCCGGAATCGTGCTGCCGGCCGGGAGCTACAAGTTCGAGCTGGCGGACCCGGACAGCAGCCGTCGTGTCGTGCGCATCTCCGACAAGGAGGGCGGAAAAGTTCACGGCATCTTCATGAGCATTCCCGACCAGAAGCTCACGCCGTCGGACAAGCCCATCGTGATGTTCAGAGAGGCGCCCGCCGGCGCGCCGGAGGCGGTCAAGGCCTGGTTCTATCCAGGCGAAGCGACCGGCTACGAGTTCGTCTATCCGCACGATCAAGCGCTGAAGATTGCGAAGGCCGGTCACACGTCGGTCTTGACGGCGAAAGGTGAGGTCACCGGTACGACGCTGGCTTCGAATACGACGCGCATCGACGAGAACGATCGCGTGCTGACGGCCGACGAGCAGCCGGCACCTCCGCCGCCGCCCACACCGCCGATCGAGCCGCCGGCCACCGTGGCCCCGCAACCCGTGGCCACACCGCGTGGGTCGACGATTACGGAGCCGGCGCCGGTGGCCACGTCGGGCGAGGCCCCGCGTCGCGAACTGCCGAAGACAGCGAGCCCGCTCCCGCTGTTCGAGCTGATCAGCGGACTCTCGATCGCCGGCGGCTTCGCGCTTCGGGCAATTCGAAGGGCGCGCGCCTAGACCGCTGTCCGGTCCAGGAATCGCGGACGGGGAATCGCACCCGTCCACGGTTTCTGGACGTCACCCTCGCTACAATCCCCTTATGGCTTTGGTGGAACGTCTTTGACGATGAAGACTCGTTCGCCGGGCTTTATCAGGCCGAGCTCGCGCCGGGCGACTTCTTCAATCGCGCTAGGGTCGTCTTTGAGTCGGCGGGCTTCCTCGCGAAGACGGGCGTTGTCGGCCTTCGTCCGCTCGATGGTGGCCGATAGGACCTCGTACGCGTGACGTGCGCGCAGCATCGCGAGAAGGCCGCGTTCGCCGACGAGGCCGTCGACGATGATCGCGCCGGCCACGACGAGCAGCAGGAGCGACACCATGCGGCGGCTGCGCGCGGGGCGCTTGGCCTTCGACATTTGGCGTTTGCGGGGAGCTCCTGCGTCGGCCTTCGGCACGCGGCGAAACAGTACACCAACTTCGAACGAAGTACAAGGGGCGAAAACAGAAAGCAATGACCGACCTCATCGTTATCTTGACGACGATGCCGGATGACGCGCGCGCCGACGCACTCGCCCGGACGCTCGTGGACGAGCGGTTGGCCGCCTGCGTCCACGTGCACGGACCGATTTCGTCGACCTACCGCTGGAAGGACGCCGTCGAGCAGGAGCGGGAACGGCCGCTCGTCATCAAGACGACGCGAGCGCGCCTGGCGGAGCTCGAGACGCGGCTTCGCGCGATCCACCCGTATGAGCTGCCTGAGTTCGTGGTGCTGTCCGCGGAAGCCGGCGAGGCGTACGCCGGCTGGGTCAGCGGCGCCGTCGGCTCGCGATGAGCTCGTACACCATCGGCAGCACCGACACAAACACGATGCCGACTGTGACGAGCGAGAAGTTGTCCTTGATGACCGGGATGTTTCCGAAGAACCAGCCAGCACCCAGACACAGCGAAACCCACGCGATGGCTCCCACCGCGTTGTAGAACACGAACGACGGCGGGGTCATCTGCGCGGCGCCGGCGACGAAGGGCACGAACGTCCGCACGATCGGCACGAACCGGCCGAGGATCACGGCTTTCCCTCCGTACTGCTCGAAGAAGGCGTGCGCCCGGTCCAGGTACTCACGGTTGAGGAGCCGTCCTACCGCGCTCCCGGAATCCGAGGCCGTGAAGACCCGGGGACCGATGAACCTGCCGATCGTGTAGTTCACGGCATTGCCGGTGAACGCCGCGGCGATCAGCAGGACCAGCATCGCCGTGACGCTCAACTCGCCGGTCGCGCACAAGGCGCCGGCGGCGAAGAGCAGCGAGTCGCCGGGGAGAAATGGCGTGACGACGAAGCCGGTCTCCGCGAACACGATCGTGAAGAGAAGGGCGTAGACCCACGAGCCGTAGTCCCGCACGAACTCGAGCAGGTGCTTGTCGAAGTGGAGGACGAAGTCGATCAAAGACGTCACACGCGGTCGAGCGCCTGAGCCAGGTCGTCCACGAGGTCGTCGATGTCCTCGATGCCAGCCGAAATCCTGACGAGGCCGTCGGTGATGCCGATCGCCGCCCGGCGATCGGCGGGGACCGACGCGTGCGTCATCGTCGCCGGGTGGGAGATGAGTGTTTCGACGCCCCCGAGGCTCTCCGCCAACGCGTGCAGTCGCACGGCGTTCAGCAGACTCCTGGCGGCCTCCAGCGACCCGAGATCGAAGGCGAGCATGCCGCCGAAGCCGTTCATCTGCCTCTTCGCGAGCTCGTGCTGCGGGTGCGTTGGCAGGCCCGGGTAATAGACCTGCCCGACCTTGGGGTGCGTGCTGAGAAACCGCGCCAGCGCCAGGCCGTTGGCGCTGTGCTGCTGCATCCGCAGCGCCAGTGTCTTGGTCCCTCGCAGGACCAACCACGAATCGAACGGGCCCAGGATGGCCCCCTCGGCGTTCTGGACGAACTTCAGCCACTCGATGTCATCGTCGCGGACGGCAATGACGATGCCGCCGACGCTATCGCTGTGACCGTTGAGGTACTTGGTTGTGCTGTGCGTGACCAGATCGGCGCCGAACTCGATGGGGCGCTGGATGTACGGGCTGGCGAACGTGTTGTCGACCACGAGGCGGACATCGTGCCGATGGGCGAGGTCGGCCGCCGCGTGCAGGTCCGTGATGCGCATCACCGGATTGGTGGGTGTCTCGACGAACAGCATCCGTGTGGCTGGTGTGAAGGCGCGCTCGACCTCGTCCAGCTTCGACGTATCCACATAGGTGAAGGCGAGGTCGTAGCGCCGCAGCACTTTGTCGAACAGTCGAAACGTGCCGCCATACGTGTTGTCCGAGACGACGACGTGGTCGCCGGATTTGAGCAGCGTCGCAATCGCGCCGATGGCCGCCATGCCGGATGCGAACGCGAACCCGGCCTTGCCGCCCTCGATCGCCGAGAGGTTGCCCTCCAGGGCCATGCGGGTGGGGTTTTGCGTGCGCCCGTACTCGAAGCCCTTGTGACGTCCGAGCGCCTCCTGCACGTAGGTGGACGTCTGATAGATCGGCGTGATGATGGCGCCGGTGGACGGATCAGGTTCCTGGCCAGCGTGCAGACAGATCGTACTGAACCTCGCGCGCGATGTGAGCTTCACGATCCAGTTACGATACATGTTTTAATATCGCGAAGTCCATGGCGAGGCTGACGATCGACCGTCGCGCGGGCGTGCGAGGCGCGCTGCTCCACACGCTGCCGGGACGCGTGATCGTGATCGGCGTCGCGCTGAAGCTCGCGGTGCTCGCGACCGTCGTTCTGCTCGGTTCCGAGTCGCCGTTCCTCAACGTCGTCGATCGCGTCGCGGGACTCGCCGCGGCGGTGGGCGCCGGCTACTTCGTCGTCCAGCTCATCCTCCTCGCGAAGCGGCGCCTGCTGTGGCGCGTCCGGCGGAAGATGATGCTCTCGTACATCTTCATCGGGTTCGTGCCGGCGTTTTTTCTCGTCGCGTTCTCGCTGCTGTGCGGGTTCCTCCTGTTCCTGAACTTCAGCTCGTATCTCGTGCAGGCCCGGCTCCAGTCGCTCAGCGATCAAGCGGAATTCCTCGCCCAGAACGCGGCGCTCGAGATTCAGCGCGCCGGCGGACGGGACGTGGCGGGCATCATCACGCACCGGCAGGCGATTGCCGCGGAGAAGAGCGTCGCGGATGTGTCAATCGCCGTGCTGCCGGTGGCAGGCTGCGCCAGAAAGTCCGAAGGTGGAAGTCAGAAGGCTGAGGCAAGCAGTCAGACTTCAGATTTCAGACTTCATGCGTCCGCGGTGGCCGGCCCGTGGTCGCACGGCGATCCGCCTCGTGCTGTGCCGGCTTGGATCGGATGCTCCGGCTACTCGGGCGCGTTCGCGTACTCGCACAAGAGGCTTGCAGCGGCCGGCGACGAGGCCGACACGCATCTGCTGGTGCGCTCGGTCGCCTTTCCCGACACGCCCAGGCCCGGCTACGCCGTCGTCGTCGATCTCGTCGTCAACGACCGCGTCCGGCAGCAGCTGCGGCGCGATACGGGCGTCGATGTCAGGAGCGTCACTGCCGCCGATAGCCCCGATCCGGACTTGGCCAAGCCGCTGCCGGGCGCAGCCGGCGGCCACGAAGGGCAGCCGGCGCTGGTCGCCGAAACCGGCGTCATGGGAAACCTGCCCGGAACGATCGAGTTCCGCGACTGGCTGACCGGAACGACTGGCAGCCTGGCGATCAGGATGTCGCTCAGCGTCGCGGAGCTCTACGATCGGATCTCGTCCGCCGGTGGCAGCGTGGGACGGCGGGTCGGGCAGGGGCTCCTCCTCGCGCTGTTCGCCATCGGCGCGCTGTTTCTCATCATCCAGTTCATGGCGCTGATTGCGGGGCTCGCGCTGGCGAAGTCCATCACCGGATCGGTCCACCAGCTCTTCGCCGGCACCGAGCGCGTCCGGCAGGGCGACTTCACACACAAGATCGCGGTCAAAACCGACGATCAGCTCGGCGAGCTATCCGTGTCGTTCAACTCGATGACGGCGAGCATCGAGGATCTGCTCGTGCAGGCGGCCGAAAAGAAGCGGCTCGAGGAAGAGCTGCGCATCGCGCATGAAATCCAGATGTCGCTGCTGCCACAGGGCCCGCTGGAGATGCCGGGCCTCTCCGTGACGGCGCTCTGCGTGCCGGCGCGCGAGGTGGGCGGCGACTACTACGATTTCCTGCCGCTGGACGATCACCGCGTCGGCGTCCTGATCGCTGACGTGTCTGGCAAGGGGACATCGGCGGCCCCTTACATGGCCGAGCTCAAGGGATTGATGCTGTCCCTGAGCGAGAATCATTCGTCGCCGCGCGAGCTGCTCATTGCCGCGAACCGGATCATCGCGCACCACCTCGACGCCCGCAGCTTCATCACGATGACCTATGCGGTCGTCGATCTCCGCAAGCGGATCATGACCTACGCGCGCGCGGGGCACACCCCCCTGATCTATGTCCCCGGCACGGGGGTCGGCGCGCGAGACGTGAGGATCCTCGTCCCCGATGGCATGGTGGTCGGCCTCAAGCTCGACAACGGCGAGATGTTCGGCCGCCTGCTCCAGGAGGAGACCATTGCGCTGCGGCCCGGCGATCTGTATCTGTTCTTCACCGACGGGATCAGCGAGGCCATGAACGTCCACGACGACTGCTTCGGCGAATCGCGGCTGGGAGAGCTCGTCCAGGCGCACGCGCACCTGCCGTCCGCCGAGCTGCGCGAGCGGGTCCTGCGCGAGATCGCCGCCTTCGTCGGCGACGCGCCGCAGCACGACGACATGACGATGATCCTGCTGAAAGTCGACGAGGTGGGTGAGGCCGTTGCCTGACCTGGTGGTCGTCTTCCGCACGTCGTCCGGGATCGAAGCTGGCATCGTCCGCAGTCTGCTCGAGGCGCACGGCATCATGTCGGTCGTCTCGTCGGACGTGCCCCAGTCGATCTTCCCGCTGTCGGTGGACGGTCTCGGCAACATTCGGATCGCCGTCCATCCCACCGAGTCCGACGAGGCCGAACGCATCATCGACAGCCACCGCACCGAGCTCAGAAACGGCGAGGTGGTGCGCCTGCGGGACGAGTTCGACGCGCTGCAGCAGGCGATTGGGTACCGCTTTCGCGATCGAGGACTCCTCGAACACGCGATGACGCACACCTCGCGGGCGAACGAGGACGTCAGCGGCGGTGTGCACGACAACGAGTCGATGGAGTTTCTCGGCGATGCCGTCATCGGCTTCGTGATCGCCGACGTCCTCTTTCGCGAATTCCCGGACTTCGACGAAGGCGAGAAGTCGAAGACCAAGGCGGCGCTCGTGTCGACCAGCACGCTCGCGCGGCAGGCCGAGCGCCTGGACCTCGGCGAGCATCTGTTGCTCGGGCGCGGCGAGGAAAAAACAGGCGGACGACGAAAGCAGGCGCTGCTCGCGGATGGATACGAGGCTCTGATTGCGGCCATCTATCTCGACGGCGGCATCGAGCACGTGCGCGCGTTCATCGTCCGAGAGTTCGGCCCGCTCCTCGCTGAAGTCCAGCAGCACGGCGTCGCCGGATCGCAGGACTACAAGTCGGCGCTGCAGGAGCTGCTCCAGGGGCGTGAACAGCCGCTGCCCGAGTATCGCCTCGTCGGCACCATGGGTCCCGATCATCGCAAGCTGTTTCAGGTGGAGGTCGTCGTCAACGGCGAGGCGCTTGCGGAGTCGACGGGGGCGAGTAAGAAGGAAGCGGAGCAGGACGCTGCGCGGGCGGCTCTCGAGAAACTGAGAACTTAGAAGTTAGAACTTAGAACTCAAACCGTGGAACGTCGAACTTCAGAGGACTCATGCGAAACATTCATGTGTCGGTGATCGCGATGGTGGCGGCGCTCGTTGGCTCGCTGGCGACAGTGGCCGCACAGAAACAGCTGCAGCGTTCGACGGTCTTCGAGTGGGCGGCGCTCGAGGCAAAGACGACGCAGACCGGGGCGCGACGCGATGTCATGCGCGCGCCGACGCCGACGCTCGACGAGCTGGAGATTCACATCACGACGCTGAACGCCGGCCAGGTCTCACACGCGCCGCACCAGCATGCGGAAGAGGAGCTGCTGATCGTGAGGGAGGGGACGGTCGAAACGCTGCAGAACGGCAAGGCGAGCCGGCTCGGGCCTGGGTCGATCATCTTCCACTCGTCCAACGACCTGCACAACATCCGCAACGCCGGCACGACGCCGGCGACCTATCACGTCATCCAGTGGCGCGTGCCGCCAGCGTCCAAGTAAAGACCGTCATCGGGCCGCGAATTCCGTTCTGAGGTCGATTGCGGGATTCCGGTCGAAAAAGTTGTGCGGACGGAGCTTGAACGAGTGCCAGATCATCGGCATCGCTGGCAGATCCTCCGCTCGGGTCAGGTGATGCATGCCGAGGTTGACCCACACGACGATGTCCTGGTTTCGAATCGGCCGATCCCGATCCGTCCAGAGTGGTAAGCCGCCGCTCGCCGAGCTCGCGAACATGTAGTCGCCACCGGCATAGCGCTCGACCGGGTCGTACGGCGTCACCCAGACGTCATGCTGGAGGAACCTGGCCCGCTTTGCCGGCCAGTCATCGGGATCCAGCATGAGCGTGGCGTGGTTGGCATAGAGCAGCTCGTACGAGACCGGGTTGCCGACGCCGTTGGTTCTCGCCTCGTTGACGACACGGTACTTGGCGGGGCCATGACCCGTGTCCAATTGAGCCGCCTTCTCCGTGGCCGGGATCCCGGTCTTCACGACATAGATGCTCCGACGCGGAGAGTCGGCCGGTAACGTCACCCGCTCGTACGCGTCGGTGCTGAAGCTGTTGGCTGTCCCTTCGATATCGAGATCGAGCCGGAAATTGAAGTAGTGATCGTGGTTGACCGCGACGAGTCCAGGAGCCACCAACGTGCCGTAGCGGGTATCCGCGGCCGCGGTGGCGTCGGACATCTTCTGCGCGGCCACGCCTTTCAAGGCATCGATGCCAGTCGCGCCCACGCGCACTTCAATCTCGGCGGCATCGTTGAACACCCAGTCGAGGAGATAGTCGTAGTTGCCAATCTGTGCCGCCATTCTCGCGACCAGCTCGACACGCGGCCGCCCCTCGTAGGTGTGGTTGATGCCCTCCGCATGGCGCCAGGCTGGCTCGCCGAGACTGCGCTCGAAGATGCAGAGCGCATTCGGTGTGGTGAACGGCTCACCCTTGTCGTCGTTGAGGACGGCGGGCATGAAACTCGCCGTCGCCGGGCAGTCGATTCCCGGTTTCAGGGGCGAGGCGAGGAGCCCGGCGCCGTATTCGCCGGTGTCGAAAAAGGTCCGTGAGTACCAGCCGTAGTCCGCATCCATGTAGGGCACGAACATCTCCGACAGGTAGCCCTCGTAGAGGACGGAACGCGACGTGCCCTGGCTCTGCCACCGTGCGAGCGAGATCACCAGGCCCACGCGACCGTCGATGCGCGCGTGAAACCTCCAGTTGCCCCAACTCACCTCGTGGCCGTCGAGCCGGAAGTTCGCTCCGGCGGGTTGAGCGAGAAGGGTCGGCTTCTGAGGATCCCGCAGCGCGCCGATGGCCGCTTCGGTGAAGTTGTGGTCACCCCCATTGATCGGGACGACGCCGGAGTCCACGACCCGTATGACCCTGTGCTCGCGCAAGTCCACAAGAGCGTAGAGCCTCTCGATCGGCCAGCCGAACAGGTTGTTCGTGCTCTTGCGGATGTCGAAGCAGCCGACCTTGAGGAGCCGCTTGCCTTCGTGCTCGGAGATGCCGTAGTAGCCGGCCGCGAAGGGGGCGCAGAACACCTTCGCGAGGTCGGTCACGCCTCGTTTCTTCAGGCCTTCCCGAAAATCCTGGTGATCGAGTACGACCTTGACACTCTCGCTTTGCTCGGTGAGCGTGATCGGCGCCTCCACGCCGTTCCGTTCGACGACCGAGACGAGGCGCCCCGCGCCGGGGTCGACCACCACCTCGAACACGGCGGTGCTCGCCATCGCCACCGCGCGGACGAGACGGCGGAGCGGTTGACCGCGTTTCCAGGCGACCAC
>Ga0114129_10010118_pt1 | contig 13446 bp, 11 predicted proteins | sample RhiMetdeltSRZDD1_FD_80071 | JGI IMG/M metagenome (GOLD analysis project Ga0114129, IMG submission 80071) | Populus rhizosphere microbial communities from Tennessee, USA - Rhizosphere MetaG P. deltoides SRZDD1 (version 2) (version 2) | ecosystem: Host-associated > Plants > Roots > Rhizosphere >...
GATTCCCGGCGGGCCCCGCCGGGGCGCGCCGCGCCGCGCTCGTTCTTGACAAGATCCCTCCCGCAGCTTAGGCTGCACACGATTGCAGCAATCGTTTGCAACACGGCCGGGGAGGCCTCATGCACAAGCTCCGTTGGCTCGTTCTGGCACTGCTGACCATGGCCGCGCTCGTCGCGGGCGCCTGTGGCGACGATGACGACGGAGGTGGGGAAGCCGGCGGAGAGGCGGTCAAGATCGGCGCCTCGCTGCCGCTGACCGGAGAGTTCTCGGAGCCAGGCAAGGCGGCGAAGCAGGGCTACGAGGTCTGGGAGGCGATGGTCAACGAGAAGGGCGGCCTGATCGACGGCCGCAAGGTGCAGATGGTCATCAAGGACGACCAGAGCAACCAGAACACGATCGTCGCCGACTACAACGCCCTGATCAGTCGCGACAAGGTCGACCTGTTGCTCGGCACCTTCTCCTCGCTCCTGAACCTGCCCGCCTCCGCGGTGGCCGAGCGCAACCGGATGCTCTACGTCGAGCCGGCCGGCGGCGCGCCCGAGCTGTTCGAGCGCGACTTCAAGTTCCTGTTCTTCGCGCAGCAGGCGACCGCCGACAAGCAGGGTGAGGTCTGGGCGAACTACATCACCGAGCTGCCCGAGGCCGAGCGCCCGAAGACGGCCGCCTACCCGACGCTCGACGACCCGTTCGCGCAGCCCACCTCAGAGGGGATCGAGGAGATCTTCAGCAAGGCCGGCATCAAGACGGTCTACCGCGAGACGTACACCATCGACAACCCGAACCTCGACGGCATCGCGAGCGCGCTGAAGGCGAGAAATCCGGACGTGGTCGTCCACGGTGCGACCTTCGAAGATGGTGTGGGCATGGTGCGCGCGCTACGCAAGGCGAACTTCACACCGAAGATCCTGTACCAGACGACGGCGCCGTCTCTGGGGGACCAGTACTCGAAGGCGATTGGCAAGGACACGACCGAGGGGATCTTCTACGCGGTGAGCCACTCGAAGGAGGCATCGACCCCGGGCAACGAGGACTTCGTCGCGAAGTACCAGGAGATGTTCGGTGGCGAGGAGGTCCCGGAGGACGCGGCCGACGCGTACGCGACCGCCCAGGTGCTCGAGGCGGCCGTGAAGGCGGTGGGCACGATCGACCGCGAGCGTCAGCTCGAGCTGGCCGACTGGCTGCGCGAGAACGAGGTCGACACGATCCTCGGGCCGCTGAGCTGGGACGACCTCGGCCGCCCGGAGGGCGAGTTCCTCGTCGGCCAGTGGCAGAGCGGCGTTCCGGAGATCGTGCTACCGGAGGAAGCGGCGACCTCGGACGAGATCCTGCCGGGGTGGCGGCCGGAAGGCCCCGGATAGCAAGGGGGCCGCCCCAGGTAAGTAGACGCAGTAGTGACCGAGTTTCTCCAGGCCCTCATCCTCGGCCTCCTGATCGGCGGCGTGTACGCGCTGCTCGCGTCGGGCCTCACGCTGATCTTCGGCGTGATGAACGTCATCAACATCGCTCACGGGGCGTTTCTGATCCTGGCGGCCTTCGTTACCTGGTCGCTGTGGCGCGCCATCGGGCTGGACCCGCTCCTTGCGATCCTCCTGCTGACGCCGGCGATGTTCGCGTTCGGCTGGCTGCTCTACAACGCGACCATTCGGCCGATACGCAAGGCACCGCCTGCCGCCTCGGTGTTGCTCACGTTCGGCGTGGCGCTCTTCCTCGAGGGAATCATGGGAGTGATCTGGGGCAACACGTCCCACTCGGTCCGGCCGAGCTACGCCAACGACAGCTTCAACATCGGCGAGCTCTTCCTGCCTAAGGCGCAGGTGTACGGGGGCCTCGTCGCGATCGTGGTGCTCGCGTCGCTCTACCTGGTGCTCACGCGCAGCTGGCTGGGCCGGGCGATCCGCGCGAGCGCCGTGAACCCGCAGGGCGCCGAGCTCGTAGGCGTGAACGTGGCTTCGGTGGCCGCGCTTACGTTCGCGATCGGGGTCGCGAGCGCCGGCGCAGGTGGGGCGATCGCGAGCGTGCTCTACCCGTTCCTGCCCGGCTCCCACTACCAGTGGATCGCCCGGCTGCTCGGCATCATCGTGCTGGGCGGGATGGGAAGCCTGCCGGGTGCGGTCATCGGCGCGCTCTGCCTGGGTGTGGCGGAGCTCATGACCGTCACCTACATCGGGCCGGAGTGGGCAACCGGCGTCCCCTACGCCTTCGTGTTCATCGTGCTGCTGCTGAGACCGCAGGGCATCCTCGGCACCCGGCTGCGCCAGGACGTGGCCACGGCATGACGGACGCCGGCACGACCGCGGTCGCCGATGGAACGCTCAAGGGCGGCGGCGCGCCCCCGTCGCGGGCGCCATCGAACGCCCTGCGCTCGCCCTGGACGGCTGTGATCGCCCTGGCGATTCTGTTCGTGGCCGCCTTCCCGGTCGTCTCGGACGACCTCTACTACCAGAACATGTTCATCCTCTCGATGGTCTTCGCCATCGGGGCGGTGGGGCTGAACATCATCACCGGCTATGCCGGCTACATCTCGCTGGGCCAGGGGGCGTTCATCGGGCTCGGCGCCTATACGGTGGGCATCTGCGTCACCGACATCGGTGGCTCACCGTGGGTTTGGGTTCCGGTAGCCGGCCTGGTGGCGGGCGCGCTCGCGGCGCTGTTGGGGGTGGTCGCGATGCGCGCCCGCGGCCACGCGTTCGTGATCCTGACGATCGCGTTCCTGTTCCTCGTGCAGCTTCTCGCGACCAACTGGGACGGGCTCACCAACGGGACCGGCGGCATCACGCTCCCGATTCCGACCTGGAGTGCCGAGTACCAGTACTGGCCCTTCTACTACGCGCTTTTCGCGCTGCTGGCCGTGTCGCTCCTGGCCTCGTGGTGGATCAGGCGCAACAAGTTCGGCATGGGCCTGATCGCGATTCGCGAGGACGAGGACAAGGCGGCGACGGTCGGCGTGAGCACGCCGACCTACAAGATCCTCGCGTTCGCGGCGAGCGCGGTGTTCGTCGGGATGGCGGGCGGCGTCTATGGCTACTACATCAGCTTCATCGATCCGCTCGGGATGTTCAACATCCTGCTCAGCGTCCAGATAATCCTGTCGCTGCTACTCGGCGGTCGCGCGACACTCTGGGGGCCGGTGCTCGGCGCGTTCGCCATCGAATGGCTCAACGAGACGAGCAACAACGAATTCGGGGGCGGCAACGCACGCCTCCTGATCTTCGGCGGGCTGCTCGCGCTCGTGGTGCTGTTCCTGCCGCAGGGGATCATCCCCACGGCCAAGCGCTGGATCGAGTCATGGCGGACGCGCGGCCAGACCGGCCTGGCCGGTGAGCGGCTGACCGACATCGACCTGCCCGATCGCACCGCTCCGGCGCCTGCGGCGCCGGCAGCGTCTGCCAGGCCGCTCCTCGAGGTGAACGGCCTCGAGAAGCGCTTCGGGGGCGTGCGTGCAGTCGACGGCGCGTCGTTCGCCGTCCCGGAGGGCTCGATCACCGCCCTGATCGGTCCGAACGGCTCGGGCAAGACCACGATCTTCAACCTGATCGGCGGCACGATGGCGCCCCAGGCCGGCGAGGTCTTCTTCGACGGGCAGCGGATCGACGGCAAGCCGCCGTGGCGGCGCGCACACCTCGGCCTCGGACGGACCTTCCAGATCACGCGGCTGTTCCCCGAGATGACCGTGCTCGAGAACGTGGTGGCACCGCTGCGCGAGTTCCACATCGGGCTCCTGAACGCGGACGCCGTCTCGGGCCGCGAGGCTCGTCGCGCCGAGGAGCTGCTCGACTTCGTGGGCATGCGCAAGTACGTGGATGTACGGGCGTCCGCTCTCTCCTACGGCCAGCAGAAGCTCGTCGAGCTCGCGCAGATCCTCATGCTGGACCCGAAGCTGATCATGCTCGACGAGCCGGCGGGCGGCATCAACCCCACGCTGATCGAGCGGATCGGCGAGATGATCCGCGAGCTCAACGCGCGCGGCAAGACCTTCCTGATCGTCGAGCACAACATGCCCTTTGTGCTCGGGCTGTGCAACCCCGTGCTCGTGGTCGCGCGCGGCCAGACGATTGCCAGCGGCACGCCCGACGAGGTCCAGCACGACCCCAAGGTCCTGGACGCATACCTTGGCGAGGACTTCCGCCTCGAGGAGCCGGTGGGAGCGTGAGATGCTCAAGCTGAACGACGTGTACGCCGGCTACGGCGGCGGCGACGTGCTCCAAGGGGTCGACCTCGAGGTGCCGGAGCGCTCCGTGTGCTGCATCGTGGGACCGAACGGCGCCGGCAAGTCCACCGTGCTTCGCGCGATCAGCGGCCTGCTCCAGACACGCAAGGGCGACGTGCAGCTCGAGGGTCGCTCGATCTGCGGCCGGCACCCTTCGCACATCCTCGCGATGGGTGTCTCGCAGGTGCCGCAGTCGAACGCGCTGTTCCCCGGACTCACTGTCAGGGAGAACGTCCTCATGGGCGCGTACATCCAGCGCAGCGACAAGCGCCTGCTCAAGAAGCGCTACGACTCGGTCGCGGAGCTGTTCCCGGTCATTCGTGAGCGTGCGGACGATCGCGCGGGGAACCTTTCCGGTGGCCAGCGCAGGATGGTGGAGTTCGGTCGCTCCCTCATGCTCGAGCCGAAGCTCGTCATGCTGGACGAGCCGTCGCTTGGCCTGGACCCGAAGGCGCTCAAGCAGGTATGGGGCTCGATCAACCTGATGGTCGAGGCCGGCAAGACGATCCTGCTCGTCGAGCAGAACGTGCGCTTCGGGCTGCGGCTTGCGAAGCAGGGTGTCGTCATGGAGAGCGGTCGGGTGCTGCTGACCGGCCAGGCCGACGCGGTGCTGAAGAATCCGGAGATGTCTGCGCTCTACTTCGGCGGCGGCGTCGCGAAAGCGTGAGCGGCGTCCTGTGGGCGACGGCCTCGGGAATCGGGTTCGGGCTCTTCCAGAGCCTGAACCGGCGCGCGATCCGGGGCATCGAGGACCCCTACGTCTCCACGTTCCTCCAGCTGTCCGTGGCCACCGCGATCCTCGTGGCGGCGAGCCTGGCGTCCGAGGACCTGAGCCAGCTCGGCGACGCCAGCGGCGAGGCGATCGTGCTCTTCGCGCTCGCGGGGATCATCCATTTCGTCCTCGGCTGGCTGTTTCTCAACGTCAGCCAGATGCGCATCGGGGCCTCGCGCACGGCGCCGCTGATCACACTCACGCCGCTGTTCGGGGTTGTGCTGGCGGCTGTGACCCTGGGCGAGCTGCCCAGCGCCGGCGCGCTCGCCGCGATCGCGCCGATCATGCTCGGCGCCTGGCTCCTTGCCAGCCGCGGCAGCGGAGACATCCGCATCGAGCGCGACTCGATCTTCGCGTTCGCCACCGCGTTCATGTGGGCGCTGAGCGCGGTCCTCACCGTGGAAGCGCTGGAGGGTCTCGACTCGCCGCTGCTCGGCGTGACGCTGGGGCTGCTCGCGGCGACCGCCGCACTCGGCGGAGCGCTGGCTGCGCGCGGATCGCTGGGAGCCATCCGCTCGATCGCTCGCAACACCCTTGCGCTCAAGGTGTTTGCGGCGGCGCTTGTGGCGTTCGCGACCTGGTTCCGGCTACTGGCGCTCGGCGAGACGGACGTGGCGGTGGTGCTTGCCACGAACCTGGTCGGGGTCCCAATCACGCTGGTGCTCGCGCCCGTCATGGTCGGCCGCCATCTGGAGCACGCGGATGCGCGCGTGTGGCTGGGCGGGCTACTCGTCGTCGCGGGCGTCGTGACGCTGATCGCCATCGAGGGCTGATCGCATGACCTTCGACGTGCACGCCCACGTGATAGTCCCGGAGATCATCGGCGACGAGTCCTGGCAGCCGCGCGTCTGGCGCGACGAAGGTGGCGAGCAGGTGGTGGAGCTGGGCGGCAAGCAGATCCGCGCCGCCGTGCAGGAATTCGTGGACATCGACGCGATCCTCGCGGCGCAGGACGACGCGGGGGTGGACCGCGTGTTGCTCTGCCCATGGGTGCCGCTGCTCTACTACGACGCCGAGCCCGAGGAGGGACTCGCCCGCGCGCGCATTCAGAACGACGCCCTTGTGCGGGTCGTGCGCGCACACCCGGAACGGGTCGCGGCGCTCGGCGCAGTGCCGCTCCAGGATCCGGAGCTCGCGGCGGCCGAGCTCCGGACATTGATGGAGGGCGGACTGCTGCGCGGCGCGGAGGTCGCCGCGAGCGTCAGAGGCGTGTTCCTCGGCGACGATCGCTTCGAGCCCTTCTGGGCCGCGGCGGAGAGCACCGGCGCGGTCGTGTTCGTGCATCCGACCACGCGCGGTTTCGACTCACCCGCGTTCCAGGACTACTACCTCTGGAACACCGTCGCCAATCCGCTCGAGACGGCGACGACCGCGGCGCACATGGTTGTGGCCGGCGTAATGGAACGCCACCCCGAGCTGCGCGTCCTGCTGGCTCACGGCGGCGGGGCGCTGCTCGCCGTGCGCGGCCGCATGCGCCACGCCCACGGGTTCCAGCCCCAGGCCGCTTCGCGCCTGCGCGATTCCCCCGAGGACTCGATACGGCGCTTCTACTTCGACACGCTCACCCACGACGAGGCGCTGCTGCGCGCGCTGATCGACTACGTCGGAACGGAGCACGTGCTGCTGGGCTCCGACTATCCGTTCGACATGGGGGACGCGCGCCACGTGGACACCGTGCGCGGGCTGGCCCTCGCGCCGGACGTGGAGGCGGCGATCCTCGCGGGCAACGCCGAAAGGATGCTGATGGGATGACACACAGCGCCGACATCGTGGTCGCCGGCGCGGGCCACAACAGCCTGATCACGGCGGCGTATCTGGCGAAGGCCGGCTACGAGTGCCTCGTCCTCGACGCGCGCCCCATACCCGGCGGCGGCGCCGCGACCGAGGAGCTGCTCGGTCCCGGCTACAAGATCGACACCTGCTCGACCGGGCACACGATCATCCGCGTGAACCCGCTGCTCACGAACGACGAGCTCGGGCTCCATGCCGACTACGGGCTCGAGTACTTCGAACCCGACCCCGTCGGGCACGTCGCTTTCCCGGACGGCGAGCAGCTGACCATGTGGCTCGACCTGGACCGCACGTGCAACGAGATCGAGCGCTTCTCGGCGCAGGACGCGGACGCCTACCGGCGCCTCATCGCCGAGTACGACGAGGTCAAGGGCATCTTTGGGCGGGCTCGCGTCACGCCCCCGGGTTTCGGGCCGTCGCTGGTGGAGATGCTGCTCGAGCACCCGCGCGGGCGAATCTGGCTTCGGCGCAACGCGATCACGGCCTGGGATGTGATCAGGCGGGAGTTCGAGGATCGCCACGTCCGGGCGTTCATGATCTGGCAGGCCTTCCAGACGCTCGTGCCCGTGGACGCCGCGGGATCGGGGGTCAACGCCTACTCGATCATCTTCGGACGGCAGGGGCGCAGCTGGTCGGTCCCGCGCGGCGGCTCGGGCTCGCTGACGGACGCGCTCACGCGCTTCCTCGAGGATCACGGCTCCACCGTGCTCTGCAACCGGCAGGTGTCCCGCCTCGTCCTCGACGGGAAGCGCTGCGCCGGTGTCGAGACCGACGACGGCGAGCGCTACATGGCGAGGCGCGCCGTGCTCTCGACGATCCATGTCAAGCAGCTCGTGGAAATGGCGCCACGCGAGCTGTGGGGCGAGGAATTCGTCTACGGCGTGGATACCTACGACGTCGGCATGTCCGGCATGGCGTGCTACCTGGCGACCGACGCCGTCCCGGAGTTTCAGACCGCGGACGGCCCGCGGGCCGCCGTCTCGGCCGGGACGGTGGGGTGGCCGGAGGACGTGCTCGAGCTCGGACGGGCGGTGCGCGACGGCCGCCCCCACGACGAGGGCGTCCCCTGGCTGCTGGTAGCCACGCCGACGCTCGTGGACCCTGACCGGGCGCCCGAGGGCCATCACACGGTCAAGCTGCTCAGTCCGCAGACCTGGGACCTGCCGGAGGGTGTCGCGAGCTGGGACGAGCACAAGGAGAGGGTGTTCCGGCGCCAGCTAGAGCACGTGCGGCGCTTCATCCCGGCGCTGTCGGACGAGCACATCCTCACGTCGTACGTCAAGAGTCCGGCGGACATCGAGCGCTCGAACCAACACATGATCCGCGGCGCATTTCACGGCGGCGATCGCAGCTATGCGTTCAGCGGGGACAACCGCCCGGTGCCCGGCTGGGCGGACCACCGCATGCCCATCCCCGGGCTGTACCAGACCGGCGGGACGACGAGCGTGGGCGGATCGGTCACCGGCGTGCCCGGGCGCAACGCCGCCATGGTGATGCTGCGCGACCTGGGACAGGACCCGGAGGAGGTGATCGCCGGTGCCGGACGCGCGCGTGCAGGCAGCCGTTGACCACTGGGCGCCGCGGTTCGTGCAGGCCGGGGTCGACTACAGCGACTTCGTCGCGACGACCGCCGGGGTCGAGCGCTGGGAGGACTGGCATGCCGCCTGGTGCCGCAACGCGGACATGCACGTGGGGCTGGCGGAGGAGGCCGCGGCCAAGGATCGGCGGCTCACTGCGGGGGAGGCGTGGGCGCGCGCGACCGTCGCGTACCACTTCGCCAAGTTCGTGTGGATGGTCGATCCGGACCTCAGCCGCGCCGCGGCCGACAAGGCGGTCGCCGCCATGGCGAAGACCCACGAGTACCTCGACCCGGCCGCGGAGCGGATCGAGGTGCCGCTCGACGGCGGCAGGGTCGTGGGCAACCTACGGCGTCCCGCCGGCGACGAGCGTCCGCCACTCGTGCTGCTCGTGCCTGGACTCGACTCCACGAAGGAGGAGTTCTTCAAGCTCGAGAACGTCTTCCTCGAGCGGGGGATGGCCACGCTGTCGATCGACGGCCCCGGCCAGGGTGAGTGTGGCTACGAGCTGCCCATCCGACCCGACTACGACGTCGCCGTGGCCGCCGTGCTCGATGCGATCGCCGGCCGGAGGGACCTCGACCTCGAGCGCGTCGGCCTTCTCGGCGTAAGTCTCGGTGGGTACTACGCGCCACGTGTGCTGGCGTTCGAGCCGCGGGTGAGGGCGGGCGTCGGGCTGAGCGGTCCCTACAGATTCAGCGACATCTGGGACGACGTCCCGCCGCAGACGCGTGAGACGTTCGTGGCGAAGTCCTTCGCGAAGGACGAGGACGAGGGGCGCGCCAAGGCGTCCGAGCTGGACCTGAACGGCGTGGCGGAGCGCATCCGGCAGCCGTACCTGGCGATAACGGGCAGGCTCGACCGCCTGATTCCCTGGGAACAGACCGAGCGGGCCGCCAAGGAGGCGCCGAACGGGACCTTCCTCCTGCATGAGGACGGGAACCACGGTTGCGCAAACGTCCCGTACAAGACGCGGCCCGTGGCGGCGGACTGGCTTCGCGAGCAGCTTGGATGACCGGCATCGCGATCGTCGGGACGGGCATGTGGGCGCCGCGCCTGGCTGCCGCTGCGGAGCGGGCAGGGCTCGAGCTCGTGATGTGCTTCAGCAGGCACGAAGAGCGGCGCGCCGAGTTTGCCGAGCGCTTCGGCTGCGAAGCGGCCGCGAGCTTCGAGGAGGCTGTCGGGCATCCCGACGTGGAGGGCGTGCTGCTCGTGACGCCCAACGACGTGCACGAGGAGCAGGCGGTCCGGTGCGCCGAGCGTGGCCGTCACGTGTTCGTCGAGAAGCCGATTGCGGACAGCACGGCGGCAGGCGAGCGGATGCGGCGGGCGTGCGTGGAGGCCGGCGTGACGCTGATGGTCGGCCACGCCTTCCGCCGGCTTGGCGCGGCCCGCCGCGTCCGGCAGCTGCTGGACGACGGGGCGCTCGGGCGCGTGGTCCTGGCCGAGGCGAACATGTCGCTGCCGGGCTCCTTCAAGCCGGAGGCCTGGCGAGCGCAGCGGGAACGCAACCCCGGCGGGCCGATCATGCAGCTCGGCATCCACCATGTGGACACCCTGGCCTACTGGCTCGGGCCGGTGCGGCGCGCTTCCGGGCGTTTTGCGCACGTCCACAGCCACGCCGAGATCGATGACGTGGGGCTCGTGACGCTCGAGTTCGAGCTCGGCGCGCTGGCGTCGCTCACTGGCAGCTATGTGTCACCGAAGACGCTTTCGTTGCGGCTGTTCGGCACAGACGCGGTGCTCGACTACCGCACGGACTTCTCGGTGTGGCCCGACGCCCAGGCGCTCGACAGCGTCACGACCCTGACGCTGGCCGGCGACCCCGTGGACTTCGAGGAGCGCGACATGCTTGCGGACGAACTCGCCGAGTTCGGCCGCTGTATCCGCGGCGAGGCCGAGCCGGAGACCGGCGCCGATGAGGGCATCGCCGCGCTCGACGCAGTGCTCCAGGCGCTCGAGTCGCAGGCCGAGGCTGTGCGTTGATGGAGGCGGGCCTCAGCGCTGGCCGCTTGATCGGCCACCCGGTGCGCCGCCGCGAGGACGAGCGCATCCTGCGCGGGAGGACGCGCTACCTCGACGACATCGACCCGCCGGGCGCCGCCCAGGTGGCGTTCGTGCGCAGCCCGTTTGCGCACGCGCGCATCGGTGGAGTCGGCGTCCCGGACGGACTGGAAGGTGTGTTCGCGGTGCTCACGGCCGCCGACCTGGAGGGCCGAGTGCGCCACCTGCCGGTGCAGGGCTTCGAGGGCGGTGAGGTCTCGACCGAGGGCCATCCGGTGCTCGCGGGCGACGAGGTGCGCTACGCGGGACAGCCGGTGGCGGCCGTGCTGGCGGAGTCGCGCGCGCTCGCCGAGGACGCGGCCGAGCTGATCGAGGTCGAATACGAGCCGCTCGAGCCGGTGCTGGACGCCCGCAGCTCGGAAGTCACGATGAGCCGCTGGCACAAGGTCAGCGGAGACGTCGAGGGCGCCTTTGCGTCGGCGGCTCACGTGGTGCGCGCGAGCCACGGCCTGCCGAGGCTCGCTCCGGTGCCGATGGAGCCCCGCGGGACGATCGCGTCATACGACGACGCCGATGACCTGCTGACGGTATGGGTGTCGGCACAGGACAGCCACCGCCAGCTCGCAGGTCTCGCGAACGTGCTCGAGCGGCCGGAGGAGTCGATCCACGTGATCGTTCCGGACGTGGGCGGCGCGTTCGGCAGCAAGGGAGCGCCTGGGCCGGAGACGATGCTGGTGGCGTTTGCGGCGGTGATGAGCGGCCGGACCGTCAAGTGGGCCGAGGACCGCGAGGAGAACTTCGTCGCCTCCTACCAGGGGCGCGGCATGGAGGCCGACGTCGAGCTGGCGCTCGACGACGACGCAACCATCGTCGCCGTGCGCGCCCGCATCTGGGCGGACCTCGGCGGTTACCTGATGCCGACGACGGCGATCCCGACGCACACCACGGCGATGCTGATGTGCGGCGTCTACGACATCCAGGCGGCCGACGTCGAGATCGTCGGCAAGCGCACGAACAAGGTCCCGACGGGTCCATACCGCGGCGCAGGGCGGCCCGAGGCCGCGTACTTCGTGGAATGCACGGTCGACGTCGCGGCCCGGGAACTCGGGATCGACCCCCTCGAGCTGCGTCGCCGAAACCTCATCCGCGAGCTCCCGTACGAGACGGCGCTCGGGTGGACCTACGACTCGGGCGACTACGAGCGCTGCCTCGACCTGGCGGCTGAGCTCGTGGAGCCCGAGCGGCGCTCCGACGACGAGCGCGTGGTGGGCACCGGATTCGGCATGTACGTCGAACGGGCGGGCGGGCTGTTCGAGACGGCCGACGCCGAGCTGCTTCCTGACGGGCGACTCCTCGTTCGAAGCGGCTCGTCGCCGCATGGTCAGGGGCACGACACCACCTTCGCGCAGGTCGCGGCCGAGCGGTTCGGCGTGGGGCTCGAGGACGTCGAGCTCCGCTTCGGCGACTCGAAGGAGGTGCCGCGCGGAGTGGGAACGTTCGCCAGCCGCTCCGTCGCGATGGGCGGGTCGGCGGTCGTGCAGGCGGTCGACGCCCTGAAGCAGAAGTGCGAGGCCGTGGAGGCGCGGCTCGGACGGAGCGTGTCGCTGCGCGAGATCGCGGAGGCCGAGCCGGGGCTCCGAGCCAGCGCGCGCTTCGAGTCCGACCTCGTCTTCTCCTCCGGCGCCTACGGAGCAGTCGTCGAGATCGAGCGCGCCACGGGCGCGCTGCGGGTGCTGCGGCTTGCGGCCGTCGACGACGCCGGGACGATCGTGAACCCCCTCCTGGCGGAGGGGCAGGTGATCGGCGGCAGCGCGCAGGGGCTTGGCCAGTGCCTGGTCGAGGAGGCTGTCTACGACGAGGAGGGCAACCCGACATTCGCCTCGTTCGTCGGCTACAGCCTGCTGACCGCAGCGGAGATGCCGCCGGTCCTCACGGCGTTCGTCGAGTCACCGTCGCCGCTCAATCCGCTGGGCGCAAAGGGGATCGGCGAGGGCGGGGCGATCGGTACGCCGGGGGCTGTCGCGAACGCTGTCGCCGACGCGCTGGGCGGCGTCCGGGTTGATCCGCCGTTCACTGAGGACAAGCTCTGGCGCGCGCTGCGCGAGGCGGGCTCGTGAAGCCGTCTCGCTTCGAATACCGCGCTCCGGGCTCCGTCGAGGAGGCGCTGCCACTGCTTCGGCCCGAGAGCACCGTGCTGGCCGGCGGCCAGAGCCTCGTGCCGCTGCTCAACCTCCGTCTCGCGATACCCGAGCTCGTGGTCGACATCAACGGGATCGCGGAGCTCGACTACATCCATGCCGACGACGGAGTGCTGCGGATAGGGGCGATGACGCGTCAGGTAGTGCTGGAGCGCTCCGAGCTCGTCCGGCGGCGCTGGCCGCTCCTGCACCAGGCGGTGCGACTGGTCGGGCATCCGCAGATCCGCACCCGCGGGACCGTGGGCGGGTCGGTCGCCCACGCGGACCCCGCCGCCGAGCTGCCGGTGGCGCTCACCGCGCTCGGCGCGCGCTTCCACCTGCTTTCGCCCGGCGCCGCTCGCGTCCTTGGCGCCTCGGAGCTCTTCCTCGGTCCGCTGCATACCGCCCGCGAGGCCGACGAGCTGCTCGTGGAGATCGAGGTGCCAGAGCAGCCGGAGGGCGCGGGCAGCGGCTTCGCGGAGCACGCCCGCACGCACGGGGATTTCGCTACGGCCGGGGCGGCCGCCGTGGTCGGTCCGGGCGAGCACGCGGGGATCGCGCTGCTCGGCGCCGGACCCGTGCCTGCGCGTGCCGACGAGGCCGAGCGCGCCTTGGCCGACGGCGCGGAGCCGCCCGAGGCCGCCGCGCTGGCCGCACAGGGAATCGAGGACGAGCACCGCCGGGCGCTCTGCACCGAGCTGGCGCGCCGCGCGATCGAACAGGCGGCGGCGTGAGGATCGAGGTGGAGATCAACGGGCGCGCCTTCGAGGGTGAGGTCGAGGCGCGGACGCTCCTGTCCGACTTCATCCGGCACGGCGCCGGGCTCACCGGCACAAAGGTCGGCTGCGAGCAGGGCGTCTGCGGCGCCTGCACCGTCCAGCTCGACGGCGAGGCGGTGCGCTCCTGCCTGATGCTCGC
>Ga0114129_10010119_pt1 | contig 13445 bp, 15 predicted proteins | sample RhiMetdeltSRZDD1_FD_80071 | JGI IMG/M metagenome (GOLD analysis project Ga0114129, IMG submission 80071) | Populus rhizosphere microbial communities from Tennessee, USA - Rhizosphere MetaG P. deltoides SRZDD1 (version 2) (version 2) | ecosystem: Host-associated > Plants > Roots > Rhizosphere >...
ATCCGGCTAGCGCGCCCGCGGCCCCTCCCCCCAGGGGCCTGACCGGTCGGAGGCCCGCACTGCCTGCCCGGGCCTCCGACCCTCCTTCTTCCCTCCGTAGACTGCGCCGCCGTGGTGCCGCATCGCTTCGGCCGCTCCTCGCCCTTCTCGGTCGGACTCGAGGAGGAGCTCTTCGTCGTCGAGCCCCAGACCCTCGAGCCTGCACCGGTTCCCCCCGGGCTCCTGGACGGTGTCCGCTTCAAGGCCGAGCTCTTCAGGTCGATGCTCGAGCTCACCACGTCCGTCTGCGAGGACGTGCACGAGGCCGTGGCGGAGCTTGCCGGGCTGCGGACCGAGGCGCGTCGGCACGTGCAGGCCGCCGGGCTCGAGCTCGTCGCGGTCGGGACGTGGCCGACCGCCGTCGCCGAGCGCGAGGAGGTGACGCCGAAGGAGCCCTTGCTCCGCTTCGCCGAGTACGCCGGCTCCTCCGCGCAGCGCCAGCACTGCGCCGGGCTCCACGTGCACGTGGGCGTGGCGAGCCCCGAGGAGTGCATGGGGCGCCTGGAGGCCGTGCTTCCCTGGCTCCCTGTCCTGCTGGCCGTGTCGGCGAACTCCCCCTACGTCGCCGGCCGGGAGACCGGGCTCGCCTCGACGCGGGCCGAGCTGCTCGCGCTCCTGCCCCGGAGCGGCGCGCCACCGGTGTTCGACGGCTACGAGGCGTGGTCGAGGTTCGCGGAGAGCCTGGTGCGGCTCGGGCTCGCCGACGACCTGATGCGCCTCTGGTGGGACGTGCGGCCGCACCCTCGCCTGGGCACGCTCGAGGTTCGCACGCCCGACCAGCCGACGCGCCTCGCCGACACGGGCGCGCTCGCCGCGGCCGTCCACGCGCTCGTTGCCGCAGCCGACCCGGGCGCGCAGGCGGCCGATCGGGCCGTGTATGCCCAGAACCGGTGGGCGGCGGCCCGCTTCGGCGCGGCCGCAGGGCTGATCCATCCCGACGAGGAGCGGCTGGCGACTCCCGCCGAGCTGCTCGCCGAGCTCCTGGAGCGGGTCGAGCCGTCCGCGCGCCGGCTGGGCTCCGGCGATCTGCTGGGGCGCCTCGACGGCCTCGACCAGGCGGGCGCGCAGCTCGAGATCGGGCGCCGTGACGGGCTCGAGACCCTCTGCGGGACCCTGGTGGCCCTCACATACGATGGCCTGTGATGGCGATCAGGTCGGAGACCATCCAGGTGAGCGGCATCCGCTGCGAGCGCTGCGTCATGCGGCTCGGACACGCTCTCGAGAAGCTCGACGGGCTCGAGTCGGCCAGCGCGAACCTCGTGGGCGACGTCATGCTCGCATGGGACGACGAGCGGGTCGAGCGGGAAGAGATCGTGGCGACGCTCAGCCGGGCGGGGTTCCGCCCGGTTGCCGCCGGCGCCTACCCGGAATAGCGGCCGGAGGCCGGGCGTTTGCTTGTTAGTGTCCGGCGAATGGCAGAGGCCGAAACCGACGCTCGCCGGCTGGCGACAGAAGCGCGCGACCGCGTGCGCTTCGAGGAGGAGGCGCTCGGGCTGGCCGACCAGGTCTATCGCGTCGCCCGCCGCCTCGTACCCTCCCGTGAAGAGGCCGAGGACCTCGTGCAGGAGACCTATGCGCGCGCCTTTCGCAGCTGGCGCTCGTACACCCCTGGCACGAACCTCCGCGCGTGGCTCATGCGCATCCTGACGAACCTCAACATCGACCGGGGCCGCCGCGAGCAGCGCGCGCCCGACATGCAGCCGATGGAGGAGGGCGACTACTTCCTCTACAACCGTCTCGAGGAGACGTCCGGCCCGGCCGACGAGGAGCGCATCGTCGAGCGGCTCTCGCAGGACTCAATCGTCGAGGCCCTCTCGAACGTTCCCCACGACTTCCGCGACGCGATCGTTCTCGTCGACATCGGCGACTTCTCCTACCAGGAGGCGGCGCAGATCCTCGACGTGCCGATCGGGACGGTCATGTCCCGCCTGCACCGCGGTCGGAGGGTGCTGAAGAGCGAGCTCGCCGAGAGCGCGGTCTCGGACGGGGACGAGCCGTGAGCGAGTTCGAGCCCATCTGCGAGAAGTGCGAGGAGCGGCTCCAGCCCTTCCTCGACCGTGAGCTGAGCGAAGCGGAGCGCCTCGAGGCCGAGACGCATCTCGCCGAGTGCGACTACTGCGGCAAGCGGTACCGCTTCGAGATCAGTCTGCGGCGCTACGTCCGCAGCTGCTGTTCCGAGGAGATGTCCTCGGAGCTCAAGGCGAAGCTCGCCAACCTCCGTCTCGCCGAGTAACCGTCAGCCCTTGCGGCCGACGATGACGACGAGCCGGAGCGGGTCGTCGCCGCCCGGCAGCGCGGTCGTGCCGACGCCGAGCTCCTTCGCGAGGCGCTCGCCGATCTCCTCGCCACCGGGCGGGTAGTAGACGCGCGTCTCGCCGTAGGTGCGGCGGTCGGCGTTCTTGACCACGCCGATGCGGTACGCGAGTCCTGCGAGCTCGTTGGCCATGCCGGAGGCGGCATTGCCGATCCTGCTGCCGTTGTAGACGTCGACCTGGATCTCCCAGCGCTCGGGGAGCGGCTCGGCGGGTGGGGCGGCGGTCTTGGCCACCGGCGCCGGCGGAAGGGGCGGGCTTCCCGGGATGAACTGCGGCCGCAGGACGAAGATCAGGAGCGCGGCGAAGGCCACCGTGAAGACGAGGACGAAGGCCCAGCGATGGAGCGACCAGCGCTCGGCGATCGACTCGACGGGAAGCCCGGCGAGCTCGCGTGCCTCGCGCTCGGTGATGCCCAGCGACGAGGCGTAGACGACCGCCGTGGCGATCGCGTCGGCGGTCGAGGGAAAGACGTAGGTGCGGCTCTCCTCGATGGACTTGACCGCGTCGACGTCGAGGCTCGCGCGGGCCGCCGCCTCCTCGACGGTCAGCTGGCGCCGCAGCCGGGCGGCGACCAGAGGCGAGTGTGCGGCGTGGGCCTCCATGTGCGGGAATCAGTCTTCGGCAGGGAGCTCCGGCAACCTGCCTCTCTCATCGGCAGCTGGGCGTCGCCCTTGAGGGAGGTCAGTCGACCTGACACGGGCCCTGTCCGCTCTCGGCCGAGAGCGCGAACGTGGGCTCGCCGATGTGGCCCGGCGCCATGCCGTAGGTGAAGAGCTGGACGCAGTCGTCGCCGCGCGAGAAGAACACGCGGAAGGAGGACGGCGCTGCGGCGTCCGGGTCGACGTCCTCACCGCTCGCGGTCACCGTCCTCGTCGAGGAGTCCCACTCGGGCGTCAGCTCGCGGACGAAGAACTCGAGCACGTCTTCCTGAGTCGCGCCGGGAGGGGGCGCATACAGGGCGCTCGTGAGTATCTCGTCCGGGATCGGCAGCCCCTCGCCCGTCGCGGTGCGCGTCATGCGCTCGATCTCGGTGGAGCCCGGATAGGTCGGCATGGAGTCGAGCAGCTCGAGGTTCGCATCGATCCGGCCGGCGTCGAGCTGCGTGTAGGCGGCGTAGGCGATGCCCGCGCCCAGGGAGACGATCGCGAAGAGGGGTAGCAGGATCGCGGGCCGGAGGAGGCGGCGCCTCACGGCAGATCCTCGGAACGGTCGATGTCGCCGGGAGGCCCGAGGTCGTCGCACGGGACGAGCACGGGGTCGAGCCCACGCAGTCCCTCGTCAGGCACCGAGCCCCAGAGCTCGCGGCCGACCACGAGCGGGTGGCCGCGATCGCCCGCGTAGCTCGCCGCCACCAGTGGGCTCTCCGTCTCGCGCCAGGCCGCGACGACGCGGTCGACCGCCTCGGGCGCGAGGTCAGGCCCGTCGGCGAGCACGACGACGGCAGCCTGCACGTCGGGCCCGAGCGCTCCGAGCGCGCAGCGCAGCGACGCCCCGGGGCCCAGCTCCCAGTCCGGGCACGGAACGACGCGGACGCCCTCGGCCTCCAGTTGGTACGCGCCCGCGGCGACGACGACGTCCTTCACCGACGCGCTCTGAAGCCGCTCGAGCACTGCGGGCAGGAGGAGCCGCTGCTTCGGCGATCCGAACCGTGTTGCCGCACCGGCCGCGAGCACGACGGCCGCAACCTGTCCATCCCGGCCACGCCCCGGGGTCTGACCCCCTGACATGGCCCTAGTGGACGGCGTCGAGGGCACGGCGGACGAGCGCGCGGGCGATCTCGAGCTTGTAGGCGGTGCCGGGGAGCGGCGTGGCCGCGTCGAGGTCGGACGCCGCGGTGAGCCGCCACGGGATCGGCGCGACGCCCGCGAGGGCGAGGCGGGTCTCGTCTCCGTACCGTGCGGCGGCGACGCCGACCAGCGGGAAGGAGAAGCGGCGGCGGTCCATCGCCTTCAGGTACGTGCTCGCGTCCGGCCGCTCGAGCTCCAGGCGCAGGATCACCTCGCCGGGCTCGAGCGCCGTCAGGCGGCGGTCGTCCTCGGTCGGGAGCCGGTAGAGCTCGGAGAGCGGGAAGCGGCGTGCGGTCGTCTCGACGGTCGCCCCGAGCGCCAGCAGCGCGGCGGCCGGGTCGGAGGGGTGGGCGGATGCGCACGGCTCGACGGCGAAGACCGCGTGCTCGCGGTGCTCGCCCTCGCGGGCGTGGCAGCGGTCGCCGCCGTGGAGGAAGCACGGGAAGTCGAGGCGCCAGTACCAGCAGCGCGTCGCCTGGAGGAGGTTGCCCCCGATCGTCCCCATCGCCCGGAGCTGCGGTGACGCGGCCAGCCGGCAGGCCTCGCGGAGCGCCTCCGGCACGTCGGCGGAGCGCTCCAGGTCGGCGAGCGTCGCCCCGGCTCCCACTACGTCGCCCTCCACGCCGCGCGGCAGAAGACCGCGGACGTCGGCCAGCGCCTCGGTGCGGAGCAGCCCGTCGCGCAGCAGCGGGACGACCTCCGTGCCGCCCGCGAGCGGCGTCCCCTCGAGCGCGTCGAGGCTAGACGGTCTCGTGAGCGCGAGCTCGCTCACCGGCCTCCTTCAGCGCCCGCAGCATCTCCTCGCGCGTGATCGGGAGGGAGCGCACGTCGGCCCCGGTCGCGTCGCGGATTGCGTTGGCGACGGCGGCTGCGGTCGGGATGATCGGCGGCTCTCCGAGCCCCTTCGACCCGAGGCTGGTCAGGTGCTCGTCGGGTATGTCGACGAGCTCGGTGACGATCTCCGGCACGTCCGCGATCGTCGGCAGCTTGTAGGCGTCGAGCGTCTGCGTGAGGACGACGCCGGATTCGGGGTCGAGGAGGCGCTGCTCCGAGAGCGTGTGCCCCAGGCCCTGGATGATCCCGCCCTCGACCTGGCTCGAGGCGCCGAGCGGGTTGATGACCCGGCCCACGTCGTGGACGGCCGCGATGCGCTCGACGCGCACCTCGCCGGTCTCGACGTCGACCGCCACCTCGGCCACCTGCACGCCGAAGGTGAGGACGCGCATGCCGGTCGGGTTGGGGCCGCGCGAGCCCTTCCCGAGGATCTGCGCGTCGCCGAGCAGCCCGGTGACGTCCTCGAGCGCCCAGGAGCCGCCGTCGTCACAGACGACCCGGCCGCCGCGCAGCGAGAGGATGCGTTCCTCGCGGTCGAAGCGCTGCGCCGCGATCTCGACGATCTGGCGCGCCGCGTCGGCTGCCGCGGCACGGACAGCGGGGCCCATGCTCGGCGTCGTCGAGGAGCCGGCCGAGATGGCCGCGTAGGGGCCGCGCGCCGTGTCCCCCAGCGAGACGGAGACGTGCTCGAGCGGCAGGCCGAGCTCCTCGGCCGCGATCTGCGCCATGGCCGTCCGTGTCCCCGTCCCGATGTCCTGCATGGCCGTGACGACGGCCGCGCGTCCGTCCGCGCCGACCCGTACCCAGGCGTAGGAGGGCGGGCCGCCGCCCCCGTACCAGATCTGGCTCGCGAGCCCCACGCCGCGGCGCCACGGGCCCTCCGAGCGCGACCGCACCTCGGCCCTGCGACCCCAGTGCGCCTCCGCACGGCGGTAGCACTCGGCGAGGTTCTTGGCGGAGTAGGGCCGCCCGTCGACCGGATCCGCGTCCGCGTGGTTGCGCCGGCGCAGCTCCAGGGAGTCGAGCTCGAGCTTCGCGGCGAGCTCGTCGAGCAGGCACTCGAGCCCGAACGTCCCCTCGACGAACCCCGGCGCGCGGAACGCGGCGTTCGGGCCGGTGTTCACCTTCGCGCCGGTCTCCGTCGTCCTCACGTTCTCGCAGGCGTAGAGCATCTGCATCGGCCCGGCGGTCGAGCTGACGAACCCGTCCCAGCCCACGGACATGACGAACTCGCCTGCGAGTGCCGTCAGCGTCCCATCGGAACGAGCGCCTGCGATCATGCGCTGGATCGACGCGCTGCGGTTCCCGCTCGCGAGGTTCTCCTCGCGCCGCGTGAGCGCGCACCGAACCGGCCGGCCCGTGCGCCGGGCAAGCTCGATCGCGATGTACGTGTGGTCGCCGGGGCCGTTCTTCGCGCCGAAGCCGCCGCCCATGTAGCGGCAGACCACGCGCACCTTGTCCTGCGGGATCCCAAGGCGGGTCGCGATGCGCCTGCGGACGCCCCAGACGTACTGCGTCGAGGTGTAGACGGTCAGCTCGTCGCCCTCCCACACGCACACGGCCTGGTGGGTCTCGAGCGCGTTGTGGAGGACGGTCTGCGTGCGGTATTCGGCCTCCACCACCACGTCCGCCTCGGCGAGCCCTCGCTCGAGGTCACCGCGCTCGTAGCGGGTCGGCTCCTGGAAGGCCCGGCCCTTCGCGATCGCGTCGTCCGGGTCGAGGAGCGGGCCGGTCTCCTCCCACTCCACCTCCACGAGCTCGAGCGCGGCGCGGGCCTCGGAGAACGAGTCGGCGGCGACGGCGGCGACGGGCGCGCCCGCGAAGCCGGCCTCGCGGACGAGCACAGGGCACTCGTCGGGCCCGACAGCGCCCCGGACACCGGGCGCGGCGAGCGCCGGCGCCACGTCGAGGCGCTCGACGCGGGCGTGGGCGTGCGGGCTGCGCAGCACGGCCACGTGGAGCATGCCGGGGAGCTGGAGGTCGGCCGTGTAGCCCACCTGGCCGCGGGCGCGCGCGTGACCGTCGAGGCGCGCGGCCGGGCGGCCGACGACCTCGAGCGGCCCCTCGGGCCAGCGGTCGAGCGGGTCCTCCTCGACGACGATCCACTGCTCGCTGTACTCGCCTTCGACCTCCTTCTCGGTGCGGATCAGTCGCGCCACGTGGAGATCGCCTCCTCGATCTTCGGGTAGGCGCCGCAGCGGCAGAGGTTGCCGGACATCGCGTGCCGGATCTCCTCGCGGCTCGGCGCGGGCGTCTCTTCCACAAGGGCGGCGGCTGCGACGATCTGGCCCGGCGTGCAGAAGCCGCACTGGAGCGCGTCCGCGCGGACGAAGGCGTCCACGAGCGCGTGGTCGCGCAGGCCCTCGATCGTCGTCACCTCGCGCTCGCCGACCGCCTGGGTGAGCGTGATGCACGAGAGCGCGGGCGCGCCGTCGAGGAGCACGGTGCACGCGCCGCAGTGCCCTTCGCCGCAGGCGATCTTCGTCCCCGTCAGCCCGAGATCGTCGCGGAGCGTCTCGGCAAGGGTCTTCAGGACGGGGCCGTCGACCGCGTAGCGGCCACCGTTGACGACGAGCTCAGTCAGCGCCCACCGTCAGCGTGAGTATGTCGGCGATGTGGATGAGGCGGAACGTCGCGCGCGTGAGCCCGCGAGCCTCGGCCTCGTCCTTCGCCTCGGGCAGCGTGCGCCAGAGGTCGCGCGCCGTGTCGACGAGCTCGGCGATCCGCTCGCGCTCCTCGACGTAGCCGTCCCGCTCGGCGCACGTGTTGAGCGCCAGGCCCAGCACGCCGATCGTGTCCGTCTGCCGCGTCCAGAGGAGCGGGATGGCCATGGCCAGGTAGTGGTGGATGCGCGCGAACGTCAGCGGCTGGTCGAGGCGTCCCGGCCCGCGCGGAGCGGTCAGCGGCGCCGGCTCCTCGTTCTCGGCGATCCGCGCGGCGGACCGCCCGAGCATGTCGCGGATCTCCTCCTCGGTGAGGCCGGCGATCTGCGCCGTTCGCAGCGCCAGGAGAAGCGAGCCGGGCTGCTGCCCGTAGGGGTAGTCGGAGGCGAAGACGACCTGCCCCGGCGAGATCCGCGCGTACATGTCCATCAGGTCGATGGGGCTCCACACCGACGTGTCGAAGTAGACGCCCTGCCGCCCCGCGAAGCACTCGGAGAGCGCGGCGAGGTCGGCGATGCCGGCGTGCGCGATGATCAGCGACCCCTCCGGATAGGCGTCGTGCAGGACGCGCAGGTGGTCGGCGATCGGGGGCAGCCCGCGGCCGCCGTGGATGAGGATCGGCACCCGCCGCTCGGCGGCGAGGGCGAAGATCGGCTCGAGCCGCTGGTCGTCCAGCAGGAAGCGCTGCGCCCGCGGATGGAGCTTGATCCCGCGCGCGCCGAGGTCGAGACAGCGTGTCGCCTCCTCCACCGGGCCCGAGGAGAGGTCGAGGCGCACGAAGGGGATGAGCATCCCGTCCGAGCGCGCTGCGGCCTCGAGCGTGCGGTCGTTGGCCGCGCGGAACGCCGGCTCGCGGTCGGGCTCGTCCATGCAGAAGGCGAACGCCCGCTCGGCGCCCGAGCGGCGGAGGAACTCGACCAGTTCCTCGCGCGGCGCGATCATCCCGTCGATGTCGCGGCCGACGTGGACGTGCGCGTCGAAGATGGTCGCTCCGGAAGGCAGGCTCTCGCGCAGCTCCCGCTCGTACAGCTCGGTCAGACGGCGTGTCCGCTCGAGAACCTCGTCCACGTCAGTGAATCTACCCGGAGCGGCTACCATCGGGTGCCGTGCCCGACGTCATCATCTTCGGCGACACCGTGCGCTCGCCCGAGCTGCGCCACGAGGTGCCGGTAACCATTCCGGACCCCTTCGTCTACCTGGAGCAGAACGGGACGCGGACGGCTTTCGTCGGCTCCCTCGAGATTCCGCGCCTGCAGGACCTGGACGGCCTCGAGGTCGTCCCGCTGGAGGAGCTCGGGCTCGACGAGCTTGTCCAGCAAGGCTATTCGTGGCACGACATGACGCCGCAGCTCGTGCTGCGCGCGTGCCGCGCCGCCCGGGTCGACTCGGCCGTGACGCCGCGGGACTTCCCGCTCGGCCTCGCCGACTTCCTGCGCGAGAACGAGATCGAGGTCAGGGCCCACGGAGAGCTCTTCGACGAGCGCCGCCGCGTGAAAACTTCGGCGGAGCTCGAGGGGATCCGCCGCTGCCAGCGCGCCTCGGAGCGTGCGATGGACGCGATCCGCGAGCAATTGCGCGGAGGCGGTCCGCTCACCTGCGAGGACCTGCAGAGGGAGGCAATGCGCGTCTTCAGCGAGGCGGGCGTGCTCATGGACGACGTCGCGCTCATCTCGTCGGGCGCGCAAACGACGGTCGGGCATGAGCCGGGTCACGGCCCGATCGCCGAGTCCGAGCCCATCGTCGTCGACCTCTTCCCGCGCGACCCCGCCTCCGGGTGCTACTCCGACATGACGCGGACGTTCTGCCTGGGCGAGCCGCCCGAGGAGCTCGTCCGCTATCACGCCCTCGTCCGCGAGGCGCTCGACCTCGCGTACGCGACCATCCGGCCGGGCATCGCCGGCTCCGAGGCGCATCGCGCCGTCTGCGAGCTCTTCGAGCAGCACGGGTACGAGACCCAGCTGACCAAGGCACCTGGCGAGGTGCTCGAGGAGGGCTTCTTCCACAGCCTCGGCCACGGCGTCGGGCTCGAGGTGCACGAGCTCCCGTCGCTGGGCAGGGTCGGCGAGGAGATCGTCGCCGGCGACGTGCTCGCGGTAGAGCCCGGTCTCTACCGCAAGGGCTTCGGCGGCTGCCGCCTCGAGGACCTTGTGCTCGTCACCGAGGACGGCTGCGAGGTCCTCACGGACTTCCCGTACGACCTGACGCCCTAGTTCGGCCCGGCTCGCGCGTCACGCCGGCACCTCCAGCTCGAGGAGCTTGTGGAAGCGGTCGGGGTCGTCGAACGGCCCGATGAGGGCGAGGTTGAGCCGCTCCTGGCGGATGATGTCGCGCGCCACCCGCTGGAGGTCGTCGACGGTGACCTTGTCCAGCGCCGCGAGCACCTCGTCCGGCTCGCGGAGACGGTCCTCGAGCACCTCGTCGCGGAGCGCGAAGGAGATCATCCCCTTCGGGTCCTCGAGCGACAGCACGAGTCGGCCCTTGGCGAAGTTGCGCGCCTTCTCCAGCTCGTCCTGCTCGACCGGCTCGGCTGCGATCCGCGCGAACTCGCCCACGATCGTCGAGACTGCATCGTCGATCCGGTTGATGTCGACGCCGCCCTGCGCGAAGAGCGTGCCGGCGTCCGTGTACGCCTGGTTGTAGCCGTAGATGTAGTAGGCGAGGCCGCGCCGCTCGCGCACCTCGGTGAAGAGGCGGGACGACATCCCGCCCCCGAGCGCCGTGGCGAGGAGCATCAGCGGGTACCGGTCGGGGTGGCCGATCGGGTAGCTGTGGACGCCCATGCGCACGTGCGCCTGGTCGGACGTCTTCGTGTGGATCTTGACGCGCGGCGCATCCTGCTCCCACTGCACGGGGTCCGGCGCGCCCGTGGCGCCGTTCGGGACGTCGCCCAGGAGCTCCGAGATGCGCTCGACCGCGTCGCCGCCCACCGCGCCCGAGAGGCCCGCGACCATGCGCGGCCCGCGGTACCAGCGGTCGAGGTATCCGATGAAGGTCTCGCGCGTCGCGGCGCGCACCGTCTCCTTGGTGCCGATGATGTCCCAGCCGAGGGGCTGGTCGCCGTACAGGAGCTCGTCGTACACGCCGTCCACGTAGTCGCGAGGCGTGTCGTAGTACATGTTCATCTCCTCTACGATCACGCCCTTCTCGCGGTCGATCTCCTCCGGCTCGAACTTCGAGTGGCGCAGCATGTCGACGAGGACGTCGAGGGCCGTGTCGCGGTGCTCGGCCGCGCACTTGACGTAGTAGCCCGTGTACTCCTTGCCGGTGAACGCGTTGAACTCGCCGCCGATCGAGTCGATCTCGCCGGCGATGTCGCGCGCCGAGGGCCGGTTCTCGGTCCCCTTGAAGAACATGTGCTCGGCGAAATGCGCGATGCCGTTGGTGTCCTTCGTCTCGTAGCGCGAGCCGGCCGCGACCATGACGAAGCACGCGACGGACTTGGCGCTCGGCATGTCGGCCGTCACGACCCGCAGGCCGTTCGGAAGTGTTGTCTTGGAGTACGCGTTCGCCATCAGGTGGCCACAGAGCTCCTCTCTTCGTAGGCGTGGAGGCGGGTGCGCCAGTCCTCGGGAACCGCCATGGGCGCGTTCGCCTCGTAGTCGTAGGCGACGAGGACGGACGTGGCCTCGAGGACCAGGCGCCCGTCGCCGCCGCGAATCTCGTGCTCCATCTGGAAGCTCTTCGTCCCGACGCGCGTGACGCGCGCGCCGACCTCGAGCCTCTCGGGGAAGCGCGCGGGCGAGCGGAAGTCGACCGCGATGTGGGCAAGGATGAGGGAGAGCTCGTACGCGAACTCCCGGCCGAGCACGTCGACGAGGTAGGCGATGCGCGCCGTCTCGAGGTACGTGAGGTAGACCGCGTTGTTGACGTGGTCGGCGGCGTCGACGTCTCGAAACTCGACGTCGCGCGCGTGGATGAAGCGGTAGCCCTCCATCTCCCGCATGGTACTTTCGCGGCTCCGTTGCCCGGCGACCACACCCGAAAGGCCATTCATGCGCAGCCCGTGTGGCTCCACGGCGTGCCCGGGCGCGTGGGCGACAGGCGGCTTCCGGAGGGCCGTGTGGTCTTCACCGGCTGCGGGACGTCGTTTCACGCCGCGCAGACCGGCGGCCAGGCGCTGCAGGCGCTCGAGGCCGTGCTCTCCCCGCCGGACGCCGACCTCCTCGTCGTCGTCAGCCACGAGGGCGGGACCGCGCTCGCGGTCGAGGCCGTGCAGTCGTTCTCCGGGCCGAGCTGGCTGATCACGGGGAAAGAGGAGAGCCCTCTCGCCGGGCTCGCCGACGAGGTGCTCGTCGTCACGCCCGAGATCGAGGAGTCCTACTGCCACACGGCGAGCTACACGGCCGCCGTGGCCGCGCTCGCTGCTCTGCGGGGCGAGGACGTGAGCGGCCTGCCCGCCGCGGTCGAGCGCGTGCTGGAGGCGGCGCCGCTCGAGGCCTTCGAGGCCGAGCGCGTCGCCGTGGTCGGCGCCGGCAAGGACTGGCCGACCGCCCAGGAGGCGGTGCTGAAGCTGCGCGAGGGCGCCCGCCTCGCCGCCGAGGCGCATCACACCGAGCAGATCCTGCACGGCTACTTCGCAGCCATCGACGAGACCGTCCGCGTCTTCGTGCTCGAGGGAGAGGGCCGGGCAGCCGAGCGCGCCGCGGACGTCGTGAAGGCGCTCGGCGAGATCGGTGCGGAGACGACGCTCGTCCCCACCGAGCACCCGGTCGTGGACATCGTGCGCTTCCAGCTCCTCACCCTGGCGATCGCGGAGAAGAAGGGCGTCGACCCGGACAAGATCCGCTGGGACGAGCCGCGCTGGGATGCGGCCCGCAAGTCCTACAGCTGATCCCTGCGGCGCTTGGCTCGGCTCGGCGCGGGTGGTAGCGTCGCGCCAGCCCCGGGGGGAAAAGGAGGACTCATGAGACGCAGGCTCGGATTGGCGCTCCTCGTCCTCGTTGTCGGTCTGGTGATGGCCGCGCCGGCGCAGGCCTCGGGCGACCGCCCGACGCGCGTGCTGATCGTCGTCCTCGACCAGATGCGGCCCGAGTACGTCGACCTCTTCGACATGGACAACGTCCGCATGCTCAGCGAGGACGGCGTCGACTACACCGACGCGTACCTCGGACACATGGGCTCCGAGACGGTGATCACGCACAACGTCCTGACCACCGGAGTCTTCCCGAAGAACATGGGCTGGTCGGACGAGGTGCACCGCGACGTCGGCAATGTCCTCGGCGAGGGCCCGGGCGCCTTCTTCGTCACGTCGAGCCTCTCGCGCGACCAGTTCTTCGACCTTCAGTCGACCTCGGGCGTGCCGCGCCTCGGGGACTTCCTCCACGAGGCCTTCCCCGGCACGAAGTTCATCACGGTCGGGGAGAAGACGACCGCCACCTACACCTCGGGCGGGCCGTCCGCGGACATCATCGTCACGCTGAGCGGCCGCAACTTCAATTGCGACGGCTCCGGCAGCACCTATCGCGGCCCGACGGGCGTCGGGGTGCCGACCTACCTCTCGGCGCCCACCTGCGGGCGCTACTACATCGACTCGAACGCCGACCACGACTACGGGACGAGGACGACCTGTCCGGCGTGCATGTACCCGGAGGACGGGAACCGCTTCGTGCCGGGCCTCGATCCTGCCCACCTCGGCGGGGACACGTGGGTCGCCGACGCAGCCATGGCGATGATGAACAGCGAGCCGTGGAGCGGGATGCTCGTCAGCCTCGGCGGCATCGACAAGATCGGGCACATGTGGGGCGGGATCACCGACACGGGCGTGTTCCCGTCGCCGCTCGACCAGGTGCACGAGCGCTTCATCGCCA
>Ga0114129_10010120_pt1 | contig 13445 bp, 13 predicted proteins | sample RhiMetdeltSRZDD1_FD_80071 | JGI IMG/M metagenome (GOLD analysis project Ga0114129, IMG submission 80071) | Populus rhizosphere microbial communities from Tennessee, USA - Rhizosphere MetaG P. deltoides SRZDD1 (version 2) (version 2) | ecosystem: Host-associated > Plants > Roots > Rhizosphere >...
ACCACGCTGCTGCTGCTGGCCGGGCTGGAGCCGCCCGACGCCGGGGCCGTGCGGCTCGACGGCCAGGACCTGGCCGGCCTGGGCGCGGCCGGCCGCCAGGCCCTGCGCCGGGACCGGGTCGCGCTCGTGTTCCAGGGCTACGGCCTGCTGTCGCTCCTCACGGCCAGGGAGAACGTCGAGCTGCCGTTCCGGGTGGCCAGGCGCGACCCGGCGGCCGCGGCCGCCGCCGCCGGGCGCTGGCTGGCCCTGCTGGGCCTGGCCGACCGGGCCGACCAGCGCACCGACCAGCTCTCCGGCGGCGAGCGTCAGCGGGTCGCCCTGGCCCGCGCCCTCGCCGTCGAGCCGGCCGTGCTCCTGGTCGACGAGCCCACCGCCGAGCTGGACGAGTACAACCGCGACCGCGCCGTCGGCCTGCTCCGCGACGCCGCCGACCGCGGCGCCGCCGTCGTCGTGGCCACCCACGACCCCGAGGTCGTCGAGCTCTGCGACCGGGTCGTCCGGCTGGTCGACGGCCGGCCCGTGGAGCTCGACCCTGACACGGTCGGTGGTCCCGTCGCCTGACGTCCTGGACCGGCTGCTGTCGGAGGAGGGACGGGCCCTGCTGGACGGGCTGCCGGCCGGGCCCCTCGACCCCGACGCCGCGCTGCGGCTCGGGACCCGGCTGCGTGGGCGCTTCCCGGCCGAGCTGGTGGCGGCCGCCCTGGCCCAGCACGAGCTCCGGGCCAGGGCGGCGGGCAGGTTCACCCGGGCGGGGCGGATGTGGTTCACCCGCGAGGGGCTGGAGCAGGCCTCGGCCGAGCCGCTGGCCAGGCACCGGGCCGACCGGTACGCCGGGTTCCCCCGGGTGGCCGACCTGTGCTGCGGCATCGGCGGCGACCTGTGCGCACTCGCCCCCGGACGCGACGCGGTGGCCGTCGACCTCGACCCGGTCCACCTCCGCATGGCCAGGGAGAACGCCCGCGTCCACGGGGCCGGGGAGCTGGGCGCCGTCTGCGCCGACGTGCGCGGCCTGCGCCTGCCCCGCTCGCTGGGGGTGTTCGTCGACCCGGCCCGGCGGGCCGGCGGCCGCCGCCTGCCGGCCGCCGCCAGCCGCCCGCCGCTCGGCTGGTGCCTGAGCCTGGCCGACCGGGTCGCCGGGGTCGGCATCAAGACCGCGCCCGGCCTTCCCCTCGACCAGGTCCCGCCCGGCTGGGAGGCGGAGCTGCTGGCCGACCGCCGGGAGCTCAAGGAGGCGGTGCTGTGGTCGCCGGCGCTGGCCTCCACCACCCGCCGGGCCACCGTCTTCCCCGGCCCCCACACCCTGGCCGCCCGGCCCCGACCCACCGGGGCACCCCTGGTGCCGTCCCGCCCCCCGGGCGCCTTCCTGCTCGACCCGAGCCCGGCCGTGACCCGGGCCGGCCTGGTCGAGGAGCTGGCCCGCGACCTCGGGGCCTGGAAGCTCGACCCGCGGATCGCCTTCCTGTCCGCCGACCAGCCCCTGCGCACCCCCTTCGGACGCCCGCTCGCGGTCGACGCCTCCCTTCCCTGGAACCTCAAGCGCCTGCGCCAGGTGCTGCGCGAGCGCCGCGTCGGCGCCGTCGAGGTCCGCAAGCGCGGCTCGGCCGTGGACGTGGCCGACCTGACCGCCCGGCTGCGCCTGGGCGGCGACGCCCGGGCCGTGGTCGTCCTCACCCGGGTCGCCGACCGCCCCTGGGCCCTGGTCTGCTCCGAGGCGCGGTAGCCCGACCGATCAGGCGGCCCCGGCGACCCAGCGGTCGAACAGCTCGGCGAAGCGGCCGCCGCGGGCGCGCAGGCCGGCCGGGGTGCCCGACTCGACGATGCGGCCGTCCTCCACCACCGCGATCTGGTCGGCCTCGGCGATGGTGGAGAGCCGGTGGGCGATGATGATGGTGGTCCGGCCGGAGCGCAGGCGCTGGAGGGCGTCGGTGACCCGAGCCTCGCTGGCCGCGTCCAGGTTGCTGGTGGCCTCGTCCAGGATCAGCAGGGCGGGGTCGGCGATCCAGGCCCGGGCGAAGGCGACCAGCTGGCGCTCCCCGGCCGCCAGCAGCGCGCCCCGCTCGCCGACCTGGGTGTCGTAGCCGTCGGGCAGGCCGGCGATGACCTGGTCGGCCCCGACCGCCCGGGCGGCGGCCGCGACCTCGGCCCGGGTCGCGTCCGGCCGGCCGAAGCGGATGTTGTCCAGGACGGTGCCCGAGAACAGGAACCTATTCTGTGGGCGTTAGTACCGTTGAGGGTCCCGGAACGGGCCGATCTCGGCGTCCAGGTCGGCGCAGATCCTGCCGGCCTCGCGCTTGCTGATGCCGCTGTCGGCACCCAGCGTCCGGACCAGGTCGTCGACCTTGCGGGTAGACATCCCGTGTGCGAGGGGCCGCCCAAAGTGCGACCCTGATGCCAGTCGCGGCTACAGGTCACCGCAGCAGAGGAGTTGAGATTGTGGGCCGCGCGACGGTGTCGGTGGCGGTCGTTGCCAGCCGCACCGAGGCGGAGCTGATCGTCGGCATGGCGGCTAGGTTCGGGAGCTGGCCAGCGCGGGTGGCCTGGTGTGCTCCTGGTCGCCAGGTGGCCGGGCCGCTTGGGCGCGCTGGCGAATGCCGAGGAGCTGGCGGCGGCCCATGATGAAGTGGGCCGGCTCCACCAGCAGCCACATGTACGGTCCCCACTTGGCCACCGGCTGGTAGCTGACCCGCATCCGGATCAGCAGCCGGGTGGTCGCCGGATCGACGGGTTCCAGAATGAACGCCCAGGTCCAGGCCATGTGGTCGTCGCCCCAGGCTCCGGTGGGGTCGATCGCCTTGCCTCGTGAGGTGACCTGCCACAGCACCAGGGCGTAGGGCGGGTCGGCGACCGCCACCGTCATCGGCAGGCCGGGCGCGAACGGCATCACGCCCCCGGTGGCTAAGGGCTGGATGTCGGGGTCGAGCCGGTCGAGGTTGCGGCCGGCGCGGCGTTCGAAGGGGTCGTAGCTGTAGGTGCCGGCGCGGTCCTCATAGCCCATCTGGGCCAGCCACGGCCAGACCTGGTTGGCGGGGGCGTGGATGGTGATGGCGTGGGTGGAGCCTAGCTTGGGAGCTGGGATGAGGTCGTCGCCGGGCAGGGGTTGGGTGATCTCCTGCTCGGTGGCGCCCCAGTGCTGGTGCCAGCGCCGGGTGGCGGTCAGGGCGGCCAGGTAGCCGCCGGCGAGCACGAGTGCGGTCTGGCCGAGGTGGCGGGCCTTCATGGGGATCTCCTCTCGGGGTGCTTCTCCTGGTGTGCCGACCGGGCGCCGGACAGGGGGCCGTTGGGCTGTCAGGTGGTTGCTTGGTGCCGACCACCAGGGTGGGGGTGCCATCTCGCCCAGGCGTTGCCGCTTGTCCGGCGGATCTGGTGACGAGCTTGCTCCCCGGTGACCTGGTTGCTTGTTCCTTTCGACCTGCTGTGGTGTGCGGCTCCAGGCTATGGCTGGGTGTGCTGGTGGAAGAGGGCCGGTTGGCCTGCCGGTCCTGGGCCGATCGCCGCTGTCCCGACCGCGCCCAGCTGGCGATCCTGGAGGTGATGAGGCGGACGACGGATTGGCAGCTCGGCGGCCGTGCTGCCGTTCAGGAACCGGGTGAGTGAAAGATGATGGGGCCGGTGGCGAGGCACGGACCTGGACAGTTGGTCGTGCACATCCGCGAGGTTGCTCAAAGCGCCGCCCAGGTCCTGGTGGCGTCACCGCGGTTCCTGGCGGCGCCGCTGTACCGGCATTGGCACCTGCGGTGGGGGGCGACCGATGCCGAGGTGACCGCGGCCATGCCCGGCGACGAGCTCGTGCCCGACCCCTCCTTCAGCGCCACCCGGGCCATCACCATCCAGGCATCGCCCAAGCTGGTGTGGCCCTGGATCGTGCAGCTCGGCACCGGGCGGGCCGGCTTCTACAGCTATGACCTGTTCGACAACGCCGCCCATCCCAGCGCCGACGAACTCCTGCCCCAATTCCAGCAGACCCAGGTGGGTGACTGGGTGCCAATGTCGACCAAGGTCACCGAGACGACCGCCTTTAAGGTCAAGGCCATGGAGCCCAACCGGCGGCTGCTGTGGGCCAAGCCGCACAGCACCTGGGCATGGACGCTTCGCCCACTCGACGGCGGTGGCACGCGGCTGGTGACCCGGCTCAAGGAGCGGTACCCCTGGCGTTCGGCACCGGGGGCGGCGCTGCTCACCGTGGTCCTGTTCGAGTTCGGTGACTTCCCGATGATGCGCAAGCTCCTGCTCGGCATCCGCGGCCGCGCCGAGCGGCTCGCCGCCCAGCGTCCGGCCACGCTGCGGCCATGACCGGCCTGGGCTGCCGCGGCCACCGGCAACCCGGCCCGCCGCTCGGGGTGGGCGGAGGCGGGCGGCGCCCACGGCGGCAATGGGGCCCGGCTATCGGCCTCGGGTGGTCGTCAGGCACTGAGCGGACCCCGTTCGCCTCGGCCAGGATGCCGCCCTCGACGAGCTTGGGGCGGTCCTCCGACCCAGGATCAGTCTCTGGCCCGGTTCGAGCCCGCAGCTGAGATGCGCACGACCATCGATCTGCCGCCCACCGGCACCCAGACACTCCCGAACCCGAAGGCCACCGAGGGAATGTTGCCGCCCAGCTGCAGGACCTGCGCGACCCTGAGCGTCCGTGGGTCGATGCACAGCATACGGTCGTCCTGGGTCGTGCCACCCCAGGCCGCGGCCGAGCTCGACCAGATCCAGCCGGCCCCGACCGCAGGCGTGATGGGCCCGGGGGACAGCTCGGCGATCCGTCTGACCCTGGCGGTCGCCGGATCGGCCTCGAGCAGACGACCGCCGTGGGCGTCAGCCACATAGACAGCATGGGTCATCCTGGACGGCCATGACCAGCGCACCGGTTGACCAGCTCACCGAGCGGCTCCAGCAGCTGCTGGAGGTCGCCGCCGACGACCGCACCCGCCAGTACTGGGAGCGGTACCTCAAGGGCACCGCCCGGTTCCGCGGCGTGCCCTGGCCGCCATTCGCACCGCGGTGCGCACCCTGTGGCACGCTGAGCGGCTGGCCCACGTCGCAGCTGCTCGCCCTGGCCGAGCACTGGTTCGGTCAGCCGCTCAGCGAGGACAAGCTCGCCGGCACCCTGCTGATCGCCGAACAGCTCGCCGGCCGGCTCACCCTCGAAGACGGCGATGCCCTGGCCCGGCCGCCGGCTGGGGGGAAGCTGGCCGACTGGAGCAGCTGCGACTGGTATGCCACCAAGGCCCTGCACGCCTACCTCACCGCCAACTCCCAGCAGCTGCCGGCCCGCGCCGAGCTGGTGGCCGGCTGGTCGACGGCGGCCAACCTGTGGCAGCGCCGCGCCGCCGTGGTCGCCTTCGTCAAGCTCGCCCCACAGGTACCGCCGCCGTTCCCCGGCCTTGTCGACCTGCTGCTGGCCGCCTGCGCCAACAACCTGGTCAGCTCCGACCGGTTCGCCCACACCGGTCCCGGGTGGTTGCTGCGGGAGCTGTCGCGCAGCCATCCCGACCAGGTGGCCCGGTTCGTCGATGCCCACCCGGAGCTGTCGGCCGAGGCGGCCCAGATGGCTACCGCACGGCTGCGCCCCGGACCTTACCGGCGGCGGTGACACCAGTGTGTCTGCCGACCCGCGGGCCGCTCACCCTGCACTGAGGTCGACCGGGGATGGTTCGACGGTGCAGGGCCTGGTGGCTGGAAGTGAGCTCCGCTCACGGCGTCGCTGGCCCGACAGTTCGCCCGAGGCGCACGGCGGTGCCCGCTGGTGGCGGGGGCAGCCGTCCTGGATGGAGCGCCGCGGCCAGGATCTCCACGCCGTCGACCAGGCGGGGACCCGGCCGCGAGCAGTAGGCGCTGGCATCGACGGCAACAATCGCCTCGACCCCGGCCAGCTCGGGTCGCCCCACCAAGGTCCGGCTCGCCTCCTCGGCGGCCGCCTGGAGGCCGTAGCCGCAGGGCATAAACACCACCACCTGTGGCGCCACCGCCTCGATCTGCGCCCAGGTCACCCGCACCGACGGGGCACCCGGACAGGCAAGCACCGGCTCGCCGCCGGCGACCTGGAGCATCTCCGGCACCCAGTGCCCGCCACAGAACGGCGGATGCCCCCACTCTAGGGCGAACACCCGAGGCCGCTCCAACCCCGCGACCGCGGCCTGGACGTCGGCGAGCCGATTGCGCAACCCAGCGACGACCTCCTCGGCCCGCTCGGGGACTCCGGCGGCCTTGCCGACCTGCAGCACGCCGTCCAGGACCTCGTCCAGCGAGCTGGGATCCAGGGAGATGACCTCGGCCTGACAGCCCAGGACGTCCAGAGCCTGGTTGACCTGGCCGGAGGGGACCGCGCAGACCGCGCACAGGTCCTGGGCCAGCACCAGGTCGGGGCGCAGCTCACCGATGGCGTCGGTGTCGAGCCGGTAGAGCGGCTGGCCGCCGCCGATGCTGGCGCTGACCAGCCGGTCGATCTCGGCCGGCTCGGCTACTGGGGGCAGCGCCGAGCGCGACACTACCCGCATCCTGCGAGCTTCAGGTGGCCAGTCGCATTCGTCGGTGACCCCGATCAGGTGCTCGGCCAGCCCGAGGGCGTAGACGATCTCGGTGGCCGACGGCAGCAGCGACACGATCCGCATGCCCAAATACTGCCCCATCGGGCCAATGCAGGGCCGAGCAGCAGACACCGCCGTCCGTGGTGGTGGCCAGATGACAGCCTTGCCGAGTGGCAAACGGCCTGCTCGGGACTCCGTTGGCGCAACCTTGGTTGACACTCCGCCGGTGTCAACCTAAGATGACAGCATGGGCCACGGCACCGTCTCCGACCCCGCCCCTCGACCGGGTGCCGCTGCCGGTGGCTGGACCGGCTGGTGGCGGCGGCTGCACAGGCGGCGGTCCACCCCACGGCCGGGTGCCGGCGGCCCGCCTCCCGCCGGCGTCAGGGAGCCGCGCCGGCCGGCCCCGACGGCGGGGACCGGCGCCGCAGCCCTCCCCGAGCCGACCGCCCACCCGTAGCCGCCCCACCGCGGCGCGGAGTAGGGTCGGGGCCGATTCTCCGGGTAGCCCCGAGGTCGGGAAGGTGGACGCGATGCCAGACGGCGACCTGCGGCATCTCGCCGAGGTGGAGGAGATCAGCATCGGCTTCACGCGGCCCGACGGCTCCACCGGGTCAACGCCGGTGTGGGTGGTGGAGGCGGGCAATGCGATCTTCGTGCGGTCGATCCGCGGCCGGCGCGGCGGCTGGTACCGGCGGCTGCGTGCCAACCCCGACGGCGAGGTCGGCGACGGCGCCCACACCCACCCCGTGCGCGCCCGCCCGGTCGAGGACGCCGCCACCGTGGAGGCGGTCACCGGCGCCTACGCGGCCAAGTACGGCGACAGCCCCTACGTGCAGCCGTTGCTGACCGAGGAGTCGGCCGACGCGACGCTGCGGCTGGAGCCCCGACCGTAGCGACCGTGGCCGCCGGCCGTCAGAGTGCGGAACTCGGCCACCGACTCCCCGCCCCAAGCGCGTCCGTTCATCGCTTGGTTGGGATCACGCCCAGCGCCAAGGTTCGACACTGTGAGGGCTGCAGTGAGGCTCTCGTTCAGCACTCACCCTCGCGGTCTGGTGCCAGCAAGTGACGTTAACTGGCTGGGCGGCTTGGCGATCGAAAGGAGGTATACGCGTCCCGATCGCACCCTGAGCTGCTGGTGGTTAGGTCGAGGAGGCTCGGCGGAGTGCCAGGCTGGTGATGGCGGCGGCCACGGCGACGATGCCGATGGCGGTCCAGGTGCGGTCGAAGGCCGCCATGGCCTGGGACGGTGGCGGGGTGCTGAGGACGGCGACGAGCATGGACACCCCTAGGACCGCGCCGAGTTGCCTGGCGGTGGCGTTGACGGCGCTGCCGAGGGCGAAGTTGGCGGCCGGCAGCGTCGCAGCGGCGGCGCTGCCAAGGGTGGGCAGCGCCAGGCCGATCCCCAACCCGCCGAGCAGCAGCCCTGGCAGCCACTGCTGAACGTAGGCCGGGGTGGGGCCGACCCGCGTGGCGAACCACAGCTGGCCGGCGGCGAACAGCAGCACGCCCGGCACGATGATGGGGGCGTGGCCGAGGCGGTCGGCGAGCCGCCCGGCCGGGCCGGCGACCAGCGCGACGGTGAGGGGGGCGGGGAGGATGGCGGCGGCGGCGTGCAGCACAGACCACTGCCAGACGCCGGTGAGGAACAGCACGTTGCCCAGTCCGATGGCGAAGAATGCGGTCGAAAACAGCAGCGTGGCAAGGTTAGCGACACCGAAGGACCGCACCCGGAATAGGGCCAAGTCCACCACCGGCCGAGCCGCCCGACGGGTGCGTAGCACGAAGAGCACGCCAAGGGCGGCGGCGGCCAGCAGGCTCCCGGCGGTCCGCGGGCTGGTCCAGCCCCAGTCGGGTCCCTGGACGATCCCGAGCGCGGCCAGGGCGGTGGCGGCGATCACCAACGCCACGCCGAGCAGGTCGGGGAGCTCGGTGGCCTGTGGGTCGGTCGATTCCCGCAGCAGCCGCCCGCCGGTCGCGATGGCCAGGGTGCAGACGGGTGGGTTGGCCAGGAAGATCCAGCGCCAGCCGATGGTCTCGACCAGCAGCGCCCCCAGCAGGGGGCCGCTGGCGGCGGCGACCGCGCCCACCGCGCCCCACAGCCCCACCGCCATCGACCGGCGGCTGCGGGGGAATTCGGCCAGCAGCAGGGCCAGCGAGGTGGGGACCAGCAGGGCGGCGCCGACCGCCTGCAGGGCGCGCCCGGCGACCAGGGCGGGCAGGGTGGGGGCCAGCCCGCAGGCGGCGCTGGTGGCGGCGAAGACGGCCAGGCCGATGAGGAACATCCGTCGGCGGCCAAGCTGGTCGGCGGTGCGGCCGGCGGTGATTAGCAGGGCAGCGAAGACGATGGCGTAGGCGTTGAGCACCCACGACAGGGCCGCCCGGGTGGTGGAGGGGAAGGCGGCGGTGATGGCGGGGAAGGCGATGTTGATGATGGTGGTGTCCAGCAGGACGATAAACACGCCCAGCGAGGTCACCGCCAGCACCCGCCAGGCGCGTGGGGTGATCGCCTGGGCGGGCGCGGTTGCTGGGGGCAGGGTGGCGGTCACGAGCGGCTCCAGGGTCGGTCCGGGGTGAAGGTCGAGGCGGGCGGGTGGAGGGAGCCAGCCGACCGACGAGCTATCCGCTGGGTGGGATGGTCAGGATGAGCCGGGCGACCTGGTGGGGCTCGTCCAGCTGGACGTAGTGGCGGGCGCCGGGGAGCAGGAACAGCTCCGAGGTCGGAAAGAGCTCGTGGAAGCGCTTGGCGACCCGGGTGTTGAGGTAGGGGTCGGCGGCGCCGAAGATGATCCGGACTGGGCGGATGAACCGGCGGAGCCGCGGCAGCGCGGCTGTCCCGGCGGCCACGGTGGGCAGCAGGTCACGGTTGAGGCCGAAGAAGGCTTCGTGGGTGCTGGGGCTGGCGGTGAACTGGCGGTACAGCAGCGGCAGGAACTCCTCGCGCATGTCCGGGTCGCGGAAGAAGCGGCCGACCTGCCAGCGGTAGGTGCGCCGGAACAGCAGGTCGCCGAAGGCCCGCGAGATCGGGCGGGCGACCGAGCGGACCAGCGGGGTAGAGAACAGCCGGATCGCCTCGGGCGGGCGCAGCCCGGGCATGCGGGCGTAGTAGGTGTTGAGCAGCACCAGGGCCGCCACTCGCTCGGGGTGGTCCAGGGCCCAGTTGATCGCCGGGGGGCCGGAGGCGTCGTGGGCCACCAGCACCACTGAGCCCAGCTGCAGGTGTTGGATGACGGCGTCGAGGTCGCCGATCTGGTTGGTGGCGGTGTAGGGGTAGCCGGTGGGCTTGTCGGAGGCGCCCCAGCCGAGGAAGTCAAAGGTCACCAGCCGGCGTCCGGCGAGTTGGGGCACGAGCCGGTCGTAGAGGTGCAGGTCGTCGGGGAAGCCGTGCATGAGCACGACCGTGGGCTCTTGACCCGGGTACTCGCGGGCGTACAGCTGGTAGGGGCCGCGCGGGACCCAGTGCTCACGGTAGGCGGGTCGGCTAGGCTGAGCTGCTTGGATGGGACTCGGGTGGCCGTTGGCTTCCATCGGTCCTCCTCTTAGGTGTAGCTACACCTATCTGCCGTGTATCAACTCCTGAGCGCCAGCGCGGCCACCTCCTCAAGCCCGCCGGCCACCAACAACCAGCGGTCCGATCCCGACCCCTGCACGATGCGGGCCTGGGCCTGCTGCCACAGCGGGTAGGCGCGCGCGATCGCCTCGCGGCCTTGGACGGTCAGCCGAACCATCCGCGTGCGCTTGTCCTCACCGGTGGTGATCTCCAGCAGGCCTCGTTCGGTGAGGGGCTTGAGGTCGCGGGCCAAGGTGGTGCGGTCCAGGTCGAGGGCGTCGGCCAGCCGGGTGATCGGGACCGGCTCGCTGAGGGCCACCGCGACCAGCAGGGTGAACTGGGTGATCCGCAGGCCGCTGGGCCGAAGGGTGTCGTCGTAGAGCTGGGTGACGGCGCGGGCGGTGCGGCGCAGGTTTCGGCAGGCGCAGCCGGTGGCGATCTCGGTGAGCTCTGTGCGTCCAGGCGTTTGCCGGTTCATACGAAGAGTGTATATACACCTATATGCCTCGTCAACCAACGAGTCGCTGCCCGCCCCCGCCGGCAGCTTCCACTGGCCCTGGCCGACCTTCAGCCGGTGCGCTCCCGAGCCTGCCCCGAGCGCCGGCGGCGCCCTCCACTGCCGCTATGGGTGAACTGGGGTCCGCCGGCGCGCCGGCCTCGGTTCGGTCGCTCCCGAAACCGAGCTGCCATGGCCACCCTCCGGCAGGCCTGGAGCGCCAGACCGGTCTCACCTTCGCCATCAAGCCGCCGTGACACCCCGCGGCGACACCCACAACACCGAGGGCAGGCTGCAGAACGTCGTGTTGCGAGAAGAATGTAAAGGGCGTCGCGCCCGGCGTTGAGGAGTCCTGTGGGGGCTGATGTGAGGCGCCCGTGTAGCACGCACATCCGCGGCCTGGTGCCACCGGGTTCCCTGGCCGGCGTGCCTGCGTGGCGGCGCGGTCAGGACGCGAGGCCGGCGGTCTGAGGTGCGATGGATTTGCCTCGACATGGCGGGATAGACCTGCGACATGCTTGCCCCCGCGACTGGCGGACCGTCTTCACCAGCTGTCCGGACGTGCGTGACGCCAACTGTCCTGCGGGTGAAGTTGTCGCCGGCCATGCCGCTCTCGCCGTGAGTCTCCTGTCCAGAAGGAGGAGCCGCTATCGGGTCAGGTCATGCGGCGCCGGCGAGCCAGCGGCCGTACAGGTCGGCGAAGCGGCCACCGTGGGCCTGCAGCTCCTCGGGCGGGCCCGACTCGACCACCCGGCCGTCCTCGATCACCGCGATCTGGTCGGCCTCGATCACGGTTGACAGGCGGTGGGCGATCACGATGGTGGTCCGCCCCTGGCGGAGGCGTCGCATCGCCTCGGTGACCCGGGTCTCGGTGGCGACGTCGAGGCTGCTGGTGGCCTCGTCCAGGATGAGGACGGCTGGGTCGGCGAGCCAGGCCCGCGCGAAGGCGACCAGCTGGCGTTCGCCCGCGGAGAGCAGGGCGCCGCGTTCGCCGACTTCGGTGTCGTAGCCGTGGGGGAGGGCCTGGATCACTGGCTCGGCGCCGATCGCTCGGGCGGCGGCCTCGACCTCTTCTCGTGTGGCCTCGGGGCGGCCGAAGCGGATGTTGTCGGCCACCGTGGCCGTTCCATGTGCAAAGCTTGAGAACAGGAAGCCCTCCTGGGGGACGTAGCCCATGGCCCGGCGCAGGTCGGCCAGGCGGATCTGGCGCAGGTCGACCCCGTCGAGGGTGACCCGGCCCCCCTGGGGGTCGTAGAAGCGGGCGATCAGCTTGGCCACGGTCGACTTGCCGGCCCCGGTGGGGCCGATCAGGGCCAGGGTGGTCCCGGCGGCCAGGGACAGGTCCACGCCGTGCAGGACCTCCGGGCCCTGGTCGTAGGCGAAGCAGACGTCCTCGAGGCGGACGTCGCCTCGCGGGTCGGGGAGGGGGACCGGGTCCGAGGCCTCGCGCACCGAGGGCCGCTCGGCCAGCACGCTCCCCACCCGCTCGGCTCCGGCGGTGGCCGACTGGAAGCTGTCGTACAGCTCCGAGAGCTGCTGCACCGGGTCGAACAGGCTGCGCAGGTAGAGCAGGAACGCGGCCAGGGTGCCGATCTCCAGGTCGCCGGCCAGCACCCGCCGGCCGCCGAGGCCGAGCACGACCACGGTGGCGGCCGTGCCCAGGAACTCGAGGCCGGGGAAGAAGAACGAGGCCAGGGCGATGGTGCGCCAGTGCGCGACCCGCTCGTCGTGGTTGGCCTCCCGGAGGCGGCCGGCGGTGGCCCGCTCGCGGCGGAACGACTGGATCGCCCGCACCCCGGCCAGCGACTCCTGGAGCTGGACGTTGACGACGCTGTGGGTCTCCCTGACCTGGCGGTAGGCGTCGGCCGACCAGCGCCGCCAGACCCGCGCGGCCAGGCCGATCAGGGGGGCCACGACCAGGATGGCCAGGGCAAGCTGCCAGTCCATGAGGACCAGGATCACCGCCACCCCGACCATGGTGATGAGCGCGGTGACGAGCGTGACCAGGCCGTCGGTGACCAGGTCGCTCATGGCGTCGATGTCGGAGGTCATGCGGGCGACCAGCCTGCCCGTCCGCTCACGCTCGTAGAAGTCGAGCGACAGCGTCTGGAGGTGGCGGAACAGCTTGGTCCGGACCGAGAACAGCACCCGCTGCCCGGCCCGGGCCACCGTCTCGATCTCGTACCGGCCGGCCAGGAACTGCACGCCCGCCAGGACCAGGTAGGCCAGGGCGACCAGGTTGATGACCCCCAGGTCCTTGGGCACCACGCCCTGGTCGATGGCCACCTTGACCAGGTACGGCATGGCCAGCCCGGCCCCGGTCTGGACGAGCACGGCCAGCGAGGCCAGCGCGACCAGCCGGCGGTGGGGTCGGACCAGCGGCCACAGCCAGGCCCGGGCCCGCCGTCCCGACCGCCGGTCCCGCGCCCTCCGGCCCGTCAGGCCCCGGCGGCTCACGACGCCGCCTCCTCGACCAGGCGGTCGACGCCGCCGCCGGCGTGGGCCAGCACGGCCCGGTAGGCGGGCTCGCGGGCGGCCAGGTCCTCGTGGCTGCCCTGGGCGAGCATCCGGCCCTCCTCCAGCAGCACGACCCGCTCGGCCAGGCGCAGGCTGGCCGGCCGGTTGGCCACCAGCAGGACGGTGGCGCCGCCCAGGGCCATGTCCAGCCCGGCCAGGATGGCGGCCTCGGTGTCGACGTCGACGTGGGACAGGGCGTCGTCCAGGATCAGCACCCGCGGCCGCATCAGCAGCGCCCTGGCCAGCGCGACCCGCTGGCGCTGCCCCCCGGACAGGGTGTAGCCCTGCTCGCCCACGACCGTGTCGAGCCCCTCGGGCAGGGCCTGGACGACCTCGAGGGCGGCCGCCGCGGCCAGGGCGTCGAGCACCT
>Ga0114129_10010121_pt1 | contig 13444 bp, 9 predicted proteins | sample RhiMetdeltSRZDD1_FD_80071 | JGI IMG/M metagenome (GOLD analysis project Ga0114129, IMG submission 80071) | Populus rhizosphere microbial communities from Tennessee, USA - Rhizosphere MetaG P. deltoides SRZDD1 (version 2) (version 2) | ecosystem: Host-associated > Plants > Roots > Rhizosphere >...
ACGCGGAGTACCTGTTCGACCAGTTCGTCGACCTGATGGCACGGGAGGTGTGGTCGTGACCGCGCCCCGTAGCACCGCGAGCGTGCGCTTTTGCACGGATTTCCGCGGCGTGTCGTGTGCAAACACGCACGTCCCCAGCTTGCGCGTGGGCCCACGCGGCAGAAGGGACAGCTAATGCCGCGGCGGACTGACCTCAACCACGTGCTGGTGATCGGCTCAGGGCCGATCGTCATCGGGCAGGCCTGTGAGTTCGACTACTCGGGAACCCAGGCGTGCCGCGTGCTGCGCGCCGACGGGCTGCAGGTGAGCCTGGTCAACTCGAACCCGGCGACCATCATGACCGACCCCGAGTTCGCCGACCACACCTATGTCGAGCCGATCACTCCTGCGTTCGTCGAGCGGGTCATCGCTCAACAAGCCGAGCGCGGCAACAAGATTGACGCGCTCCTGGCTACGCTGGGAGGCCAGACCGCGTTGAACACCGCCGTGGCGCTCTACGAGAACGGCGTGCTCGAGAAGTACGGCGTCGAACTGATCGGCGCCGACTTCGAGGCCATTCAGCGCGGCGAGGACCGGCAGCGGTTCAAGGACATCGTCGCCAAGGTCGGCGGCGAATCCGCCCGCTCCCGCGTCTGTTTCACCATGGACGAAGTGCGAGAGACGGTCGAGGAGCTCGGGCTGCCAGTCGTCGTTCGCCCGTCCTTCACCATGGGCGGTCTCGGCTCGGGAATGGCGTATTCCGCCGAGGACGTCGACCGGATGGCGGGCGACGGGCTGGCCGCCTCGCCCAGCGCCAACGTGCTGATCGAGGAATCCATCTTCGGCTGGAAGGAATTCGAGCTCGAGCTGATGCGCGACGGCCACGACAACGTCGTCGTGGTGTGCTCGATCGAGAACGTCGACCCGATGGGTGTGCACACCGGCGATTCGGTGACGGTGGCCCCCGCGATGACGCTGACCGACCGCGAATACCAGAAGATGCGTGACCTCGGCATCGCGATCCTGCGCGAGGTCGGCGTCGACACCAGCGGCTGCAACATTCAATTCGCGGTCAACCCGCAAGATGGCCGCCTCATCGTCATCGAGATGAACCCGCGCGTGTCGCGGTCATCGGCGTTGGCGTCGAAGGCCACCGGCTTCCCGATCGCCAAGATCGCCGCCAAGCTCGCGATCGGCTACACGCTCGACGAGATCCTCAACGACATCACCAAGGAAACGCCGGCCTGCTTCGAGCCGACTCTGGACTACGTCGTGGTCAAGGCGCCCCGGTTCGCGTTCGAGAAGTTCCCCGGTGCGGACCCCACCCTGACCACCACAATGAAGTCCGTCGGCGAGGCGATGTCTTTGTGCCGCAACTTCATCGAGGCGCTCGGAAAGGTGATGCGCTCCCTGGAGACGGGTCGCGCCGGCTTCTGGACAGCCCCCGATCCCGAGCTATCCGTCGACGAGCTGTTGGAGAATCTCAGGACGCCCACCGACGGCCGGCTCTACGACATGGAACTGGCGCTGCGCCTCGGCGCCACGGTTGAGCAAGTGGCAGAGGCCTCCGGGGTCGATCCGTGGTTCGTCGAGCAGATCGCCGGGCTCGTCGCGCTGCGCTCCGAGCTGCTGGACGCGCCCGTTCTGGATGAGGCGCTGTTGCGGCGCAGCAAGTACCACGGCCTGTCGGACCGCCAGATCGCCGCGCTGCGACCGGAATTGGCCGGTGAAGTGGGCGTGCGGGCGTTGCGCCAGCGGCTCGGCATCCATCCCGTCTTCAAGACCGTCGACACGTGCGCGGCCGAATTCGAGGCGAAGACGCCCTACCACTACAGCAGCTACGAGCTCGACCCCGCCGCCGAGACGGAGGTGGCCCCGCAGGCCGAGAAGCCCAAGGTGCTCATCCTCGGCTCCGGGCCCAACCGGATCGGGCAGGGCATCGAGTTCGACTACAGCTGCGTGCACGCCGCCACGACGCTGAGCCAGGCCGGGTTCGAAACGGTGATGGTCAATTGCAACCCCGAAACGGTGTCCACCGACTACGACACCGCCGACCGGTTGTACTTCGAGCCATTGACGTTCGAGGACGTGCTGGAGGTCTATTACGCCGAATCCGCTTCGGGTAAGGACGGTCCCGGCGTTGTCGGCGTCATCGTGCAACTCGGCGGGCAGACGCCGCTCGGGTTGGCGGAACGCCTCGAGAAGGCGGGCGTGCCGATCGTCGGCACCAGCCCCAAGGCGATCGACCTGGCCGAAGACCGCGGAGCATTCGGCGAAGTGCTGCGGGCTGCGGGCCTGCCTGCCCCGCGGTTCGGCATGGCTACCAGTTTCGAGCAGGCCCGCCGGATCGCCGCCGACATCGGCTACCCGGTACTCGTCCGGCCGTCCTATGTGCTCGGCGGCCGTGGCATGGAGATCGTCTACGACGATGAGACGCTGGAGGGTTACATCACCCGCGCCACCCAACTGTCGCCAGAGCACCCCGTGCTGGTCGACCGGTTCCTTGAGGACGCCATCGAGATCGACGTCGACGCGCTCTGCGACGGTGCCGAGGTGTACATCGGCGGGATCATGGAGCACATCGAGGAGGCTGGCATCCACTCCGGGGACTCGGCGTGCGCGCTGCCCCCAGTGACGTTGGGCCGCAGCGATATCGAGTCGGTGCGCCGCGCCACCGAGGCGATCGCCCACGGTATTGGGGTGGTCGGCCTGCTCAACGTTCAGTACGCGCTCAAGGACGACGTGCTCTACGTGCTGGAGGCCAACCCACGTGCCAGCCGAACCGTGCCGTTCGTCTCCAAGGCCACCGCGGTGCCACTCGCCAAGGCGTGTGCGCGAATCATGCTGGGCGCCACCATCTCCCAATTGCGCGAGGAGGGTGTCCTCGCCAAGAGCGGGGACGGTGCCGTCGCACCGCGCAATGCGCCCGTCGCCGTCAAGGAAGCCGTGCTGCCGTTCAACCGGTTCCGCAAGGCCGACGGTGCGCAGGTCGACTCGCTGCTCGGCCCGGAGATGAAGTCGACCGGCGAGGTGATGGGTATCAATCACGAATTCGGCAGTGCATTCGCCAAGAGCCAGACCGCCGCCTATGGCTCATTGCCCGCCGAGGGCACGGTGTTCGTGTCGGTGGCCAACCGCGACAAGCGCTCGCTGGTGTTCCCGGTAAAGCGGCTGGCCGATTTGGGTTTCCGGGTGCTGGCCACCGCAGGCACCGCGGAGATGTTGCGCCGCAACGGCATTCCCTGTGACGAGGTGCGTAAGCATTTCGAACCGCCCAGCGAGGGCAGGCCCGCGCTCTCGGCCGTCGACGCCATCAAGGCGGGCGAGGTCGATATGGTGATCAACACCCCGTACGGCAACTCGGGCCCTCGCATCGACGGCTACGAAATCCGTTCCGCGGCAGTGTCGATGAACATCCCCTGCGTGACGACCGTGCAGGGTGCGTCCGCCGCGGTGCAGGGCATCGAGGCCGGCATCCGCGGCGATATCGATGTGATGTCGCTGCAAGAGTTGCACAGCGAGCTGGGTTCATAACCGTGACCGGATTCGGTCGCCGGCTGGCCGACGCGATCGCCCAGCGTGGCCCGCTATGTCCCGGCATCGATCCGCATCCCGAGCTGTTGCGGGCGTGGGGGCTGGCAGCCGACGCCGACGGGCTCAGCAGGTTCTGCGAAATCTGCGTTACGGCGTTCGCCGAATTCGCCATCGTCAAGCCGCAAGTGGCGTTCTTCGAGGCCTACGGCGCGGCCGGTTATGCGGTGCTGGAATGCACCATCGGTGCGCTGCAGGCGTCTGATGTGCTGGTGCTGGCCGACGCGAAACGCGGCGACATCGGCTCGACGATGGCGGCCTACGCCGACGCGTGGGCGGGTGATTCACCGCTGGCCGCCGACGCCGTGACGGCCTCGCCGTATCTCGGATTCGGTTCGCTTCAACCCCTTCTCGACACCGCCAAGGCACATGGCCGCGGCGTGTTCGTGTTGGCCGCGACGTCGAACCCCGAGGGCGCCAGCGTGCAGCGAGCCAAGACGGACGGCGGCACCGTCGCACAATCGATCGTCGACGCGGCGGCGGCCGTCAACCGCCAGTCATCGCCCGAGCCCGGCTCGGTCGGCGTCGTCGTCGGCGCCACGCTGTCCGACCCGCCCGACCTCAGCGCGCTGGGCGGTCCCGTCCTGGTACCCGGCGTCGGCGCGCAGGGCGGACGGCCCGACGCGCTCGGCGGTTTCGGCGGGGCCCATCCTGGGCAGCTCTTGCCCGCGGTGTCCCGCGATGTGCTGCGTGCCGGCCCCGACGTGGCTGCCGTACGCGCCGCCGCGGAGCGCTTCCGTGATGCGGTGGAGTATCTGGCATGACCGCCTACGACATCGCGGAATGGGCCGACTTCGCGAACACCGTCGCCGGGGGAGCGGCCGCGCTGGCGGGCCTGTTGTTCGTCGGGCTCTCGCTGAATCTCTCCGAGGTGCTGAAGTATCCGGGCGTCCCAGCCCGCGCCGCGGTCACGCTCGGGCTCACCGTGGCGATATTGCTGACCGCAATCTTCGTCGCCACGCCCGGCCAAGACCATCGCGTGCTGGCCGCCGAGGTCGGCGTCGTCGGCCTGGCGACGGTGGTGGGCGTGATTGTCGGTCTGCGGCAACAGCGGAAGGGCCAGCACCCGGCGCGCGCTCTGACGTCGACGCTGTTACTTGGAGTCCCGGCGCTGCTGTTGATCGTCGCCGCTGTTTCGCTGTGGCTGCAGCGCGGCGGCGGTCTCTATTGGGTAACTGCAGCTGTTGCAACGGGTTTCGTGTCTGCGACCGCCAACGCCTGGGTTCTGTTGGTCGAGATCAAACGCTGACAGGCTCAGCGACCCGCCCGGCCACGGCGACCATCAGCGGCGGCAGCGCCAGCTCGACGGCGAGCATCGCGAGATAGAACCCATTTGGCGTGCCGTCGAGCACGACCCCAAGGTGGGCCCACGCGAAGCTGGGGACCGGCCGATCCCGCCGACGAAGAAGACCGCCGCCAGCAGATTCACGTAGATGCGTTTCCGATGCACATCGCGTGAGCACCACAGCAGCGCGATCCCAGTGCACAAAAACAGTCCGGCGAAGAACCGGTCCTCGCCGGCCATCGTCGGGTTCACCGCGACGGCGCCGATGATCGCTCGCGGGCCGATCGCCAAATGCGCGAGCGAAATGGCGATCACGATGACACCGAACAGGGCGAGAAACGCTTGTAAAGCCTGTCGCATGGACCGCTCCCAGTGCCGCGAATGGATCTACTACGCACTGTAGTTGACCGCGCCTAGGCTGCCAAGGATCACCAAACGGCAACACTGGCACCATCAGACGCATGAGTCACACCAATGTCGTTTGAATGCAAACGGCGTGGCCTTTCCTGGGCGGAATACCTGTCAACTGACCGGCCGCGACACGCCCGACACACCATGACCAGGCAAAATTTTATTTTTGGACCCTCGTGCGAACTTGGGTGGCGGGCGACGTTACACCCCGACCGCGGCGGTGACAGCTGCCACTAACCGCGAAAACCCTTGATATGCAGGCACTTCCACCGAAATCGGGCGAAAAATCGCGTCACCGCCGCCATCCGACGCAGCTTTGCGCGGCCTGCGCGTGCGCACTACACGCTGGGCTTTTGACCCGATAACCAGGGGGTGGGGTTAGCTTTCGTCAGAATGCGTGGGTACGGTCGTCGTCGCTGGCTGATTTACGGGTCAGCCGAGACAAAACAGATGATGGTGACGAGACGGAGGAACCCGTGGCCCTTCCCCAGTTGACCGACGAACAGCGCGCGGCAGCGTTGGAGAAGGCTGCTGCCGCACGTCGAGCACGTGCCGAACTCAAGGATCGGCTCAAGCGCGGCGGCACCAACCTCAAGCAGGTGCTCAAGGATGCCGAGACCAACGAGGTCTTGGGCAAGATGAAGGTTTCTGCCCTTCTGGAGGCGTTGCCCAAGGTCGGCAAGGTCAAGGCGCAGGAAATCATGACCGAACTCGAGATCGCCCCCACCCGCCGCCTGCGCGGCCTGGGCGACCGTCAGCGGAAGGCGCTGCTGGAGAAGTTCGACCAGTAGCGAGTCAGTGAGCGAAGGCGGAGGGCCGGGCAGGGCTGAGCGCCTCAAGGCACCGGTCTTGGTGCTGTCCGGCCCGTCTGCCGTCGGGAAATCGACCGTTGTCCGCTGCTTGCGTGAACGCGTTCCCGACCTGCACTTTTCCGTTTCCGTCACCACCAGGGCGCCCCGCCCCGGTGAGGTGGATGGCGTCGACTACTCGTTCGTGACCGCCGAGCGGTTCCAGCAGCTGATCGACGACGGCGCCCTGCTGGAATGGGCGGAAATCCACGGTGGCCTGCATAGATCCGGAACGCCGGCCGGGCCGGTCCGCGCGGCGACCGCCGCCGGCAAGCCCGTCTTGATCGAGGTCGACCTAGCCGGCGCGCGCGCCGTCAAACAAGCAATGCCCGAGGTCATCACCGTCTTCCTGGCCCCACCGAGTTGGGAGGCGCTGGAGAGCCGGCTGTCTGCGCGTGGCACCGAGACCCCGGATGTGATGGCCCGCAGGCTCGACACCGCGCGGGCCGAATTGGCCGCTCAGGATGACTTCGACGAGGTGGTCGTGAACAGCGAATTGGAATCGGCCTGCACCGAATTGGTATCCTTGCTGGTGGGCAATACGCCGGGTACGGCGCGATCGAGCCCGAGAGCCACCTAAACCTCCAGGAGATTTTCTACGTGAGCACCCCGCACGCCGATGCGCAGCTGGCCGCTGTGGACGACATCGACACGTCCGCCGCCGGCGCCTACGACACGCCATTGGGCATCACCAACCCGCCCATCGACGAGTTGTTGGACCGCGCGTCGAGCAAGTACGCCCTGGTGATCTACGCAGCCAAGCGGGCGCGCCAGATCAACGACTACTACAACCAGCTCGGCGACGGCATCCTCGAGTACGTCGGCCCGCTGGTCGAGCCCGGGCTGCAGGAAAAGCCGCTGTCGATCGCGTTGCGCGAAATCCACGAAGACCTGCTCGAGCACACCGAGGGCGAGTAAGCTGCGGCGGCCGCGGCGATGAGCCTCTGGGGCGAAGAGCAGACGACATGAGTACGGACCGCAAGCGGATCATCGTCGGCGTCGCCGGTGGCATCGCCGCCTATAAGGCCGCGACCGTCGTCCGCCAGCTCACCGAGGCCGGCCATTCGGTTCGCGTGGTCCCCACCGAGTCCGCACTGCGCTTCATCGGCGCGGCCACGTTCGAAGCCCTGTCGGGAAACCCCGTGCACACCGGCGTCTGGGATGACGTCCACGAGGTTCCACACGTCCGCATTGGCCAGGAAGCCGACCTCGTCGTCGTCGCCCCCGCCACCGCTGACCTGCTGGCCCGCGCGGTCGCCGGGCGCGCCGACGACCTGTTGACCGCGACGCTGCTGACCGCGCGATGTCCCGTACTGTTCGCGCCAGCGATGCACACCGAGATGTGGTTTCACCCGGCGACCGTCGACAATGTCGCGACGCTGCGTCGCCGTGGCGCAATCGTCCTCGAACCCGCCTCCGGCAGGCTGACGGGCGCCGACAGCGGCGCCGGCCGGCTGCCCGAGGCCGAAGAGATCACCACGCTCGCTCAGCTGCTGCTCGACCGCGGCGACGCGCTGCCCTATGACCTGGCCGGCGTCAAGGTGTTGGTCAGTGCGGGCGGCACCCGCGAGACAATCGATCCGGTGCGCTTCATCGGAAACCGCAGCTCGGGCAAGCAGGGCTACGCGATGGCCCGGGTGATGGCCCAGCGCGGCGCCGACGTCACGCTCATCGCCGGCAATACCGCGGGCCTGATCGACCCCGCCGGTGTCGAGGTCGTCCACATCGGCTCCGCCGCGCAGCTCAAAGACGCCGTGTCCAAACACGCGCCCGATGCGCATGTCCTTGTGATGGCCGCGGCGGTGGCCGACTTCCGTCCCGCGCAGGCGCAGCACAGCAAGATCAAGAAATCCAGCGACCCCAATGCCGCCGCACCGACCATCGAGCTGACCCGCACCGACGACGTGCTCGCCGGTGCTGTGCGGGCCCGTACGGACGGCCAATTGCCCAACATGCGGGCCATCGTCGGGTTCGCTGCGGAAACCGGCGATGCGAACGGCGACGTGCTATTCCACGCCCGTGCGAAATTGCGGCGCAAGGGCTGCGATTTGCTCGTGGTCAATGCCGTCGGTGAGAATCGGGCGTTCGAGGTCGACAACAACGACGGCTGGCTGCTTGCATCGGACGGAACCGAATCTGCACTGGAGCACGGTTCCAAAACTCTGATGGCCAGCCGTATTGTGGACGCGATCGTGGCCTTCCTGCACAGCAGCGGCGGGTAACGCCAACGCAGGCATCACGCTGCATCTAAGGGTTGCGCGAGCGGGTGGCGCACGCTTGGGTGCACCGAGGCAGATATATAATTCGATTGACTAAGTTTTCGGAAAGGGATCGAACCGTGAGCGATGCTCGGCTGTTTACCAGTGAGTCGGTGACTGAGGGCCACCCCGACAAGATCTGTGACGCCATCAGCGACTCCGTGCTCGACGCGCTGCTCGCGGGCGACCCCAAGTCACGCGTTGCCGTGGAGACGCTGGTCACGACCGGCCAGGTGCACGTCGTCGGCGAGGTCACAACCTTGGCCAAGGAAGCCTTCGCCGATATCACCAACACAGTGCGCGCGCGCATCCTCGAGATCGGCTACGACTCTTCGGAGAAGGGCTTCGACGGCGAGACCTGCGGCGTGAACATCGGCATCGGCGCGCAATCGCCCGACATCGCGCAGGGCGTCGACACCGCCCATGAGACGCGGGTCGAGGGCGCGGGTGACCCGCTTGACCTGCAGGGCGCCGGCGACCAGGGCCTGATGTTCGGCTATGCGATCAAGGACACCCCGGAGCTGATGCCGCTGCCGATCGCGCTGGCCCACCGCCTGTCGCGCCGGCTGACCGAGGTGCGCAAGAACGGCGTGCTGGGCTACCTGCGGCCCGACGGTAAGACGCAGGTCACTGTCCAGTACGACGGCACCACGCCGGTGCGCCTCGACACCGTCGTCCTCTCGACGCAGCATGCGGCGGGCATCGACCTCGACGCCACCCTGACCCCAGACATTCGCGAGAAGGTCGTCAACACCGTGCTGGCGGACCTCAACCACGACACGATGGACACATCCGACTTCCGGCTGCTGGTCAATCCGACCGGGAAGTTCGTGCTCGGCGGCCCGATGGGTGATGCCGGCCTGACCGGCCGCAAAATCATCGTCGACACCTATGGCGGATGGGCCCGCCACGGCGGCGGTGCGTTCTCCGGCAAGGATCCGTCCAAAGTGGACCGGTCGGCGGCGTACGCGATGCGCTGGGTGGCAAAGAACGTGGTCGCTGCTGGCCTGGCCGAGCGCATCGAGGTGCAGGTCGCCTACGCCATCGGCAAGGCGGCCCCGGTCGGGCTGTTCGTGGAGACGTTCGGAACCGAGATCGTGGACCCGGCCCGGATCGAGAAGGCCATCACGTCGGTCTTCGATCTGCGACCAGGCGCCATCGTCCGCGACCTGGACCTGCTGCGCCCGATCTACGCGCAGACCGCGGCGTACGGCCACTTCGGTCGCACCGACATCGAGCTGCCGTGGGAGCAGCTCAACAAGGTCGACGAGCTGAAAGCATCCGTCTGACGTTCCGACGCGCCGAAATCAGGTTCCGGTACGTTTCGCGACCCTTTCCTGTACTGGAGCCTGATTTCGCGGCGCGCACGTGCCACGGCTCAGCGCTGAACGTGTAGTCGTCGAGCGTCGCCGCAAACCGTCACCCGTGCTCTGGACGCAGTGCCCGCAGCGGACACCGATCTCGACGCGGCATAAGTCGTCGTGGCGATCGATCAAGACGGCCGATCCGAAATGTATTATCCGGCAATGGATCCGAGCCCCTTGAAGGTCCCGCATATCACATCGATGTGCTGAGCGAAGGCGGGAACTCCGACAAGCGACTTGCTGCGTAACTCCTCGCCGCCGCCCTCCCGCGCCGTAGGGTTTGTATCGGAGGGGGCATGGTGCTTCGCAACCGGTGCGGCTGGCGTCGGGGCCGCGTCCAGTCGGCCCGACGATGAACGCCGCGATGTCGGCGGCCGAGATACCCACCCGCGATGCAACCGTCGGTGACGGCGTCCACGTCATGTGGACTCCGCCGTCCAGCGCGGGATATTCGATCGATGGCTGGGACGTGCGACGCCGCCGTGCCACCGAGCGCCCGAGAGTGCAATGCCGTCAACTCACGCCGTCGGAATTGGCGGTCCTACATCGAGACCTTAGGTTGCGACTGCCGTTCGGCGAACTGCGGATCCGCGAGGTGCCGTGCCCAGAACCCCGCCGCACTGCTCGCGCCGCGATCGGCACGGTGCCGCAACGGCGGTGCGCGGCATACGAGCTGCGGCTGACCACGCGGCACCGGGTCGTTCAGGTGCGCGCCGGTGTGCCGTCTGCGCTCGCGATCGCGCTGCGCGACGGTAAGGCCGTCGACTCCCGCCAGCTCGACGATCCATCGGGAATCCAGACGGCGCGGTTCGACAATCGTGACGTCGATCAGGTCGAGATTCACTGCGACCACCGGGCGACGTCGCTTGAAGTGTGTCTTGACGTGGCCGCGGACCCCGGTGCCGACGACGCCTCATGGGCCGGCGCCACCACGGTGGCCAAGAACTTGCAGCTGCCGCTGCGATCGGTCAACACCGCGGTGAGTTCCGCCGCGCAGGAAGACGCATTGGCGAAATCCAGGCTGCTGCCGGGAGAAGCGTTCGAGGCAGAGGCCTTTCGTGATGTCGCCGACCTGATGAACGCGGCGGCCGATACCGGTTTGCCGGTGTGGCAGAGCACCGTCACCCGTGACGAGGACGACGAACCCTTCATCGACGTCCGATCATGGCCCTACGCCATGGCTTTACTCGTGCATCCGGCGTGGCGGCGAATGCTCGCGTTCGCGGTGCTCGACCAGGCGGCCAACCTCACACCGGGACAGGTCTACGACTACCGGGTCACCGGCCGCTTCCGCAGACGCGATGTGGAAGAGGTCGTCCATGGCTTTCAAGCCGTGCCCCGCGGCACGATGCTGCCGACGACGTTTCTGCTCGGTGACATCGGTCTGAGCACCCCGGAGCCCACTACGGTCGAGCTCTTCCCGGAGCCGCCCGCCGACAGCCTGACTGCGATGGGCCGCAAAGGGATTCGCTTGACCGGCGATCCGTGTCTGACGATCTTGTTCTGCGCGCCGGTCAGTCGCGTCGTGCTCGACATCGATCCCTCGTCAACCTTCGAGTACACCGCGCAGACCACCGGCTTCCTGCCGGGACTGATCACGCACAGCTTCACCGGCTCGGTGCCGTCGAAGCCGCGGGTCACTCTCGAGTTCGCCGACCCCGTCGACACCGTCGAGCTCGCGGGACAGGGACGGCTCTTCGCGGTGCGCGACGTCACCTCGGCGCCCGGCACCTCGCCGGAGGACATCGTCGAGCGGCACGCCGTCGTGTACGGCGTGGTGTTCGCCGACACGCCTCCGCTGCCCGCGCCCGCCGTACTCGACACCGACAATCTGCAGCAGCCGGTGCTGCCAGGGCCCGCCTCGCCGCCGGCGGCGCTTGGATTCCAATTGGCATGGGACCCACCCGGAGTCGGCGTCCCGTCGATGCCGTGGCCCCCTAATGCGACCACTCCGCCGCCGTCCGAAGCCTTCGGCTACCAACTCGAACGGCGTGAGGTCGACACCGGCGGAGCATTTGGGCCGCTGGATCCGACCGCCGGTCCCGTGGCGGTCTTCGGTCTGCGGGGCACCGGTGGTGACCCACCGGCGCTTCGGCCAGGAATCGACTTGGAGACGGCGTTTCCCGAGTCCGGACCCGCCACATCACCCACCGGGACACGGATGACCTACGAGGACCCGCTTGCCAGGGCGCGTGCACCGTCTCCGCCGCCGGGCAGCAGGCACCAGTACCGGATTTACACCGTTGACGCGCTGGGCCGTCGATCCATCGACCCCACCGAGGGATCGATCGTGCGCCTGGAGAAACACCAGCCACCACCGCAGCCCGTCGGTCCGCCCACCCCGTCGCCGAACGACGTCGGCACCGGAGTGCGGGCCCGTGTGCTGCAGGCGCTCGACGCCGATCTCTCCACCGCCGACCGCGCCTTGCTGGGATCGAGCGACAACGCGGTCGTCATCGAGTGGGGATGGACGGACTACGAACGCGCGGCCGATCCACATGCGCGGGAGTTCCGCGTGTATTGGCAGCCACTCGCGCCGGACCTGGTGTACGGCAGGGTGACTGGTACCGCCGCATACACCGCCGGCCAGTACGAGATGGCCGCCGAGTTCGATCGGCCACTACCAGCCGACGCGTTACGCGGCCGGTATGTGAGCCTGCCTGACTTCCCGTTCATGGTCGCCGGCCACCCTGACGGCCAATCGTTCACCCTGCGAATCGCACCGAACGGGAACGAGCCGCAGCGGGTTCCCGCCGCTGCCGACATCATGTTCCGGCCCCGGCTCGACGGCAGCGAGTTGCGGCCACCTGCGTGGGCCGAGCGGTCCGCGGTGATTCCGATCGGTGCCGCCGACACCTACCAGTTCGTGTTCCGTGATCGTCTGACGCTCGATGCCGACCAACCGCGAGCCCGCGTCTGGGTGGGAGTGAGTGCCGCGGATGCGGAGTCCTATGTGGACGACGTACTGCCCGCAGCCGTGGCCAACGGCGGCCGCAATGGAAACGAAAGTGCCATCGTCGCAGCCGAAGCGGCCGCCCGGTATCTCGGGCGTCCCGAATTCACCGTCCCGCCACCGCTTCCCGTAGTCCCCGAGGAAGTCACCGATGAACCCGCGGGTGAAACAGTGACGATCCAGCTCGACCTGCCCTCGCTGCTGCCGTCGGTTCCCACAGGCAGCACGTACACCCTTGATCGGCTGAACCTCGACGAGGTGCTCGGCTGCATCGGAGTCAATCCCGACGACACGATACGGGCCGTCCTGCCCGACGGGTCATCGACGAGCTACGCCTTGGCCAACCCCACAGACCAACAACACATGATTGATCAAATCCGCACGGGTACACCGGCACTGGTGGAGAACCGGTTCCTGATGGACTTCGTAATGCGGTTCGCCACGGATCTCGAGACGATGTGGGCGCCCGCAAGCCTGACCTCGTTTCCCTTCGGTCCGGTCACAGACACGCTGCCGGCCAAGGCGGCGCGCTACCTGCACCGGATCCGGCTGGTCGACGCCGCGGGCCACATCTCGGCCGGAGGGGCGATCGCTCCGCAGGTCGTCAGAACGGCGTCGCTGCGCTCGCCCGCACCGCCGCAGCTCGAAGCGGAGTACCTCGATGACCAGCTCGTGGCGAGGATGCGGATCCGTGACACCGTCGATGTCTCATGGGTGCTGCTGTTCGTCAGCGACCAGGACGATGCCCGCGGAGT